>Ga0256841_1000395_pt1 | contig 45795 bp, 42 predicted proteins | sample 356308metaG_FD_185971 | JGI IMG/M metagenome (GOLD analysis project Ga0256841, IMG submission 185971) | Hydrothermal vent microbial communities from Mid Atlantic Ridge, Atlantic Ocean - 356-308 | ecosystem: Environmental > Aquatic > Marine > Hydrothermal vents | place: Atlantic Ocean: Mid...
GAGCAGATCCTGCTTGCTGAGGATGTTCAGCTGCTGTTCGAGTTCCTTGCTGTCGGTGCGGTCGCGGATGATGATCTGGGTGCAGGATTCGCCCTCCATGCTGGCGGGGGTGAATTCCATGGTGATGTCGAAGGTGTCGCCGCTGGTGTGGCGGGCGGTGATCTCCAGGGTATCGTCGGTGCCGATGCCCTTGCTGTAGTTGCGCAGGAACTGCTTGAGAGTGGCGTGATCCTCGTGACTGACCATGTCGAGGATGGGCATGCCTTCCACGTCCTCGAGGCTTTCCACACCGAACATGTCCAGATAGGCCTGGTTGGCGTAGATGTGCATGCCGTCGTGCACATAGGCGATGGCATCGCGGGATTCGTCGATCAGGTTGCGGGCGCGCTTTTCCGATTCGTGCAGCATCTGCTCGCAGCGGCGCAGGCCCTTGCGATTGCGCAGGCTCTCCACCTCCCGACGCACCACCAGCAGCAGGCGGGATTCCTGATCGGCACACACGGCGTCGGCGGCGCCGGCCTCCATTTCCTCGATACCGGCATCGACGGTCTGGGGGTCGCAAATCACCACCAGCGGGATGTCGCGGCCGAGGCGTTGCAGGATCTCGAGGGCTTCGTGGGCGGTGAAATCGGTCAGCCGCTGCTTGGCGAGGATGATGTCGACCGGATTTTCCTGCAGGATGGTCTCCATGTCCTCGGCGTCCTCGGCCCGCAGATCACGGACGACCTGGCCTGCATTGCGCAGCACGTTCACCATGCGTTCGGCTTCTTCCGACGCCTCGAAGAGGGTCAGGACGCGCAGCAGATCTTTTTCGCTCACTCGGTTTCCTTGTGGGAGGGGTGGTTTGCGGTATGCAATGTCAATGATGTCGGGATCGACCGCCAAAGGCAAGAGGGGCTGTCAGGCGTCAGAAACGGCAGGAGTTGGGACGCCCGTCCTCAGATGGCGGACCAGATCTGGCCAAATTCGCTCTCCTCGGGGGATTCCGACCGGTTTTCCGCCGTTGCCCGGGCGCTGTCCAGGTAGGCGAACTCGAACTGGGCGAACAGGCCGGTGTTCTGCAGTTGCCGGGTCAGGGCCACTTTCACTTCCCGCCCCAGGATGTTGAGCACCAGTTTGTTGCCTTCCCGCCAGGGAACGGGACCGGTGATCAGGCTGGCCGGCTGACCGATGGCCGGGTTTTCTGGCAGCAGCAGGGTGCGCTGGTAGGCGGGATCCTTGCCGGCCGCCGCCAGGCTGCGCATGCCGATGGCGGCCGCGTCGGGATTGAGCAATTCGACCCCCAGTTGCAGGATCCGCTGGGAATTGAACTTCATCCAGCGGATCACGCCGATGTTCCATTTCCAGGCATGGGCGCTCAGGCGGCGGCGGATCCCCACCAGTTCGCCCACCTGGGAGCGGGTGCCGTCACCCTTGTCGTATTCCAGGCAGAAACCGTTGGCGCTTTCGTTGGTGATTCGCCACTGGGTCAGCGGCGGCAGCTCGGAGTGGTGGGCGCCGGCAGGGCCCGGCTTGCGGGCCGTGGCCGTGTGTCCCGCGAGCTGTTCGGCCAGGGACAGCTCCTCGTTCACGATTCGGGTCAGGTGCAGATCGGTGCCGTGGGGATAGACCATGTCCCAGACGTCCGGCTTTTCCTCGCCTTCGGCCTCGACCGTTTCGGCCCGGTATTCGGCCGGATGATCGAAAGCCGCATCTTCCAGGCGGTCGTGGTGCTGGTGGCGTAGGTGTTCGTGGATGCTGGTCAGCCCCACCGCCACCTGCACGGCTTCCCGGCGTTCGCTGCGGGGGAAGGTGCGCTGGCTCTCCACCCCCCAGGCCACCAGCAGGCGTCGCAGCAGGTCATGGGACAGGTCGGGACGGCCCATGTCGATGCCGGTGAGGGTGGTGGAGACCACGTCCTCGCTCTCCTGGATGTCCCGACGGAGGCGCGCAATGAGACGGGTGGTGTCGAGCATTCGGCAGTCCCTGCCGCAGCGCAGGCGGGATTTCAGGAAGGCGGTGGGGGGCTGATCGTGGCTCAGCAGAACCACGAACTGGCCATCCCGGCCGGGTTCGTCGGGTTGTTCGGGCAGGCGCAGCTCGCAATAGCGGACCCAGCGTTCCAGGGTGTTGTAGATCTTGGTCACTTCGCCCTGACGCAGCCGATACGGGGTGGCCAGCCAGGTGAGCAGGTTGCGCAGGTACTCGTCGGCCACGCTCGACTTTTCCACGAACAGGTGGGTGAAGTCGCTCACGGCGTGGCGGTGCAGGCGGTGACTCTCTGCGTAGGCGTACATCTTGTGCAATTCGCCCCAGACGCCGGCCGGGTAGGGGGCGTAGACCTGGTAGGCGGTGAGCAGGCTGCGGCCGCTGTAGCCGATGGCCCGCTGCAGCAGCAGCGCCATGTGCTTCTTGTCGAAGAACAGCCCCGGGCGGCTCGCCATGTCTTCGATGGCGATCTTGTAGCCGGTGGCCATGGCCGTGTAGATCCCGCGGGTGGCGGCAGCGATCTTCTGGTTCTTTTCGGGCAGGGGATAGGTCACGCCGAGAAAATGCTTGCGCATGGACTCGGTGACGTACTGCACCGTCTCGCGCAGGCTCTCGAGGAAACGGGCGCGATCCTGGTGAGGCAGATGCAGACGGTTGGTCTCGGTCAGGGCCAGATAGACCTGACGGGCGGTTTCGCCCAGATTGGCCTTGGGCAGATTGTCCAGCCAGGCCTCCACGTTGCGGGCCCGGATACTGAAGGATTGCTTGCCCGGTTTTTGTCGGTCAGGGATGTCCAGACCCAGCGATTTTCCCACCACGTGTCTCCTTCAGAAAACGATACGCTCCTTTTCGGATTCGGATGCTGGGGGATCATCCCAGGCAGGCTGTTGAAAAGGCCCATGGACGGTTTTTTCAACAGCCTGTTGGAGCACCGGGCCCGGCTCACGGGAACCCTCGGCATGGTGAAATTATGACACGTTTCCTTGACTTTCACAGACAAAAGCATGAGGAAAAGGAGAAAAATTACAAAACATAATCAATAAGTTATATGCCGGATGGCGAGAATAGGGGCGTCTTGGAGGCCATTCCGGCCCGTTCGCGCACCAGCCGGGGCACCAGGTAGCCGGGCTGGGTGTCGCGCAGGGCGGCGTGCAGGGCCAGGGCTTCCTCGTCCGGGACCTCGAAATGGCCGGCGCCGGCCACCCGATCGAGCTGGTGCAGGTAGTAGGGAATGACACCGGCGTCGAACAGGGTTTCACCCAGTTCGGCCAGGCTGGCCAGACTGTCGTTCACGCCTCGCAGCAGCACTGCCTGGTTGAGCAGAACGGCGCCGCTTGCGCGCAGCCGGGTCAGGGCGTGGCACACCTCGGCATCGATTTCCCGGGCATGATTGCCGTGGATCACCACCGCCACGGGCAGCCGGCAGGCCGCCAGCCGCTGGCAAAGGGCATCGGTAATCCGCTCGGGCAGGAAGACGGGGTGGCGGGTATGCAGCCGCAGACGGCGCAGGTGGGGAATCGCTTCGAGGCGGTCGAGCAGGGTGGCCAGGCGGGCATCGGACAGGCTCAGGGGATCGCCGCCACTGAGGATGATCTCGCTCAGGGAGGCATCGGCGGCGATCCGGGCCAGGGCCGGTTCCAGGTCGTGGTTGTCCTGGTAGGGGAAGTGGCGGCGAAAGCAGTAACGGCAGTGACCGGCACAGGCCCCGGCGGCGATCAGCAGGGCCCGGCCCGGATACTTGTGGAGCAGTGCCGGCGCCCGACGCGCGGCCTGATCACCGACCGGATCGGCATCGAAACCGGGGCGGGATTCGAGTTCCTCGGCCAGCGGCAGCACCTGCCGCAGCAGGGGATCGTGCGGATCGCCGGGGCGCATGCGCGCGACGTAGCCCCGCGGCACCCGCAGCGGAAAACGCGCGGCCGCCGCCCGGGCCGCCGGCAGCAGATCGTCGGGCAGATCCAGCCGGCGCAGCAGTTCGGCCGGATCGCGAATGGCCTGTTGCAGGGCCTTCTGCCAGGCACTGGTCTGACAGGATGGAAGGGGCTGGGTTATCATATTCGTTTGCCTTTCCGGATTCGGGACATCGAGACGATCAACAGGCGGTTGAAAAACGTCGTTTTTCGACAGCCGGTGCGCGATGCATGGACGCATCGCCATTTTCAATGACGCCAAGTCATTGAAAATGCAAGGGAACGGGAAACCGCGTTTTCCGTTCCCGGGTGGAAAAAGCCCCCGGATGGGCTTTTTCAACAGCCTGATTCAGAGAGTAGAGGATACCCATGGCAACCTACAGTACCAACGAATTTCGCAGCGGCCTGAAGATCATGCTCGACGGCGATCCCTGCGCCATCATCGAGAACGAGTTCGTCAAGCCCGGCAAGGGCCAGGCCTTCAACCGGGTGAAGATCCGCAACCTCAAGACCGGCCGGGTCCTGGAGAAGACCTTCAAGTCGGGCGAGACGGTGGAAGCGGCCGATGTCATCGATACGGAAATGCAGTATCTGTACAACGATGGCGAGCAGTGGCACTTCATGCACCCTGAAACCTTCGAGCAGGTGGCGGCCGATGCGACCGCCGTGGGCGAGGCGGCCAAGTGGCTCAAGGAGCAGGACATCTGCACCGTGACCCTGTGGAACGGCGTGCCCATCAGCGTGACGCCGCCCAACCACGTGGTGCTGACCGTGGTCGAGACCGATCCGGGCGTGCGCGGTGACACCTCGGGCGGTGGCGGTAAGCCGGCCACCACGGACACCGGGGCGGTGGTGCGCGTGCCCCTGTTCATCAACGAAGGCGACAGGATCAAGGTGGACACCCGCACCGGCGAATACGTCGGCCGCGTCAAGGAGTGACGTGAGCGACTGGCGGCCCGCGGCCAGCCCGGCCGTCCTCCGGCTTCGGGCCCGGATCCTGGGGCGGATCCGGGCCTTCTTCCAGGCCCGGGGCGTGCTCGAGGTGGAAACGCCCTGCCTCTCACGGGCCGCCAATCCCGATCCCCACATCGAAAGTTTCCGCCTCGCCGGCGTTTCCCGCTGGCTGCACACCTCGCCGGAATTCGCCATGAAGCGCCTGCTGGCGGCAGGGATCGGCGACTGTTTCCAGATCGCCCGGGTGTTTCGCGCCGGCGAGGCCGGCCGGCGGCACAACCCCGAGTTCACGCTGCTCGAATGGTACCGGGTGAGCTGGGATCACCACCGCCTCATGGATGAAGTGGACGCCCTGCTCGGCGAACTGCTCGACGCGCCCCCTGCCCGGCGCCTCACCTACCGTGAAGCCTTCCTCGAGTTCGCGGACATCGATCCCTTCGGCACGGACGCCGCCGGCCTGCGGGCGCGGGCCGACGAGGCCGGCATCGCCGTCTCCGGACTGGGCGAGGACCTCGATGCCTGGCGGGATCTGTTGCTGACCCATCTGGTCGAACCGAATCTGCCGCGGGAGACACCCGTCTTTCTCCATGACTGGCCGGCAAGCCAGGCCGCGCTGGCCCGGATCCGTCCCGGCACGCGGCCGCTGGCCGAACGCTTCGAGCTGTTCTGGCGCGGCATGGAACTGGCCAACGGCTATCACGAACTGACCGACGCCGCCGAACAGCGCCGCCGCTTCGAACGGGAAAACACCCGCCGCCACGCCACCGGCCTGCCCCCCATGCCCCTCGACGACGCCCTCCTCGCCGCCCTCGACCACGGCCTGCCCCCCTGCGCCGGCGTGGCCCTCGGCGTCGACCGCCTGCTGATGCTCGCCGCCGGCGTGGACGACATCCGCCAGGTGCTGGCCTTCGACTGGGAACGGGCCTGAGCGGTTCTCGGACCGGGGGAAGGGGAGACGGAGCTTGCTTGCTGTGCGCCCCCGGTGGCCCTGATTCACAGCCGAATCCGGCTGCAGGAGCGGCGTCTCGCCGCGATTCGGCGGTAGCGGGTGGCGGGTACCGGTTGCTGGTAAAACCAGAAGGCTTTTCTCCGCTACTTGTCTCCAGCGACCAGCAACCGCATTGTTGCGGCGAGGCGCCGCTCCTGCAGGGTGGCCGTGCCTACACGTTCTTCGTGTCCCCTGCCACCGTCTGTCATCGAAACCACCGTCCCGATCCGTTCGCCCATTTTCACGCTACGGCCGGGCCGCAGATCGGCTTCCCAGCGTACCCGCTCGTCGGCGAACAGCAGGATGACGGTGGAGCCCATGTTGAAGCGGCCCATCTCCTGGCCCTTTTGCAGGGTGAGGTTCAGGTGGATCTGATCCCAGTGGCGGATGGTGCGGCCGGTGGGGGGCGTGATCTCGCCCTGCCAGACAGTCTCGATGCTGCCCACGTTGAGGGCGCCCACCAGCACCATGGCCATGGGCCCGGCGGCCGTGTCGAACACGCAGACCACCCGTTCGTTGCGGGCGAACAGGCCCGGCACCTGGCGGGTGGTGGCCTCGTTGACGCTGAACAGCCGACCCGGCACGTGGATGGTTTCCTGCAGGGTGCCGGTCAGGGGCATGTGGATGCGGTGATAGTCGCGCGGCGAGAGATACAGGGTGGTGAACACGCCGCCACGGAACACGTCGCTCCAGCGCCGGGTCTCGCCGAGCAGGGTGTGCACCGAAAAGCGGTGGCCCTTGGCCTGGAACACCGCATCGCCCTCGATGTGCCCGGCCTGGCTGACCTTTCCGTCCACCGGCGAGACCACCGCCTCGGGGGCCGGGTCCACCGGGCGGGCTTCCGGTTTCAGGGCCCGGGTGAAGAAGCTGTTGAAATCGGGATAGGCCCGGTAATCGGGTTCGACGGCTTCCTCGAGGCGCACGTCGAAGTGGTGGATGAACCAGCGGGTGAAGGGGGTCTTCAGCCAGCCGATCCGCAGCCGGGCCAGCCGGTGCACGAACCGCGAGATCAGGTGCTGGGGCAGAACGTACTGCAGCGCCACGAACAGGCGTTCGCGCAGAGACGGGCGTGGCGTCACGGACGGCATCAGTGAGGTTGATGCGACGGGGCGTCGTCCCGTGCCACCACCGGCAGGGACAGTTCCAGGCGACTGCCGTCGTCCAGCTTCAGGGTCACGGGGATAAGGTCACCGGCCCGCAAGGGGCGGCTGGGCTTGATGAGCATGAGGTGCAGGCCGCCCGGCGCCAGTTCCACGCGGCCACCGGCGGGGATGGTGAGCGACGGCAGTCGCTTCATCTCCATCATGCCGTCTTTCATGTGCATTTCGTGGATCTCCACGGCGGCGAAGAGAGGACTGCTGGCGCCGGTCACGCGCACACTGCGCGCGCCGGGGTTTTCGATCACCAGGTAACCGGCCAGCACGGGCGCCACCGGCGGGCCTTCGGGCACCCGGGCGTGCTTTACCGTGAGGGGGGCGGCCAGGGCCGTAGAGGTAAGGAACAGGAATGGCAGCAGCCAAAGCCGGGAAAGGGAAATCTTCATGGGGGCACTCCTCAGGGCAGGGTTTGGAGATAACGCAGGGAGCGGATCACCGCGTCGGCGTCGTAGGGCGGACTCAGCACGGCAGCCATGCGTCCCTGCGGATCGATGAACACCATCTGGGCGCTGTGGTTGACGGTGTAGTCGTCGCCGTCCCTGTCTTCGAAGCCGTAGACGATGCCGAGCTGACGGGTGAGCTTGTCGATCTCGTCGGCCGGGCCGGTCACGCCGGTGAAGTCCGCATGGAAATAGGTTACGTACTGCTCAAGCAGTGCCAGGCTGTCCCGATCCGGATCGACCGACACGAACCAGGCCCGGGGGCGGTGGGGATCTGCCGTGTCCACCGCCAGTTGCTGCCAGGCCAGGCGCAGGGTCTGCAGGGCCAGGGGGCAGACATCGGGACAGTGGGTGTAGCCGAAGAACAGCACGTTCCAGTGCCCCTGGAAGCCGGCGGGGGTGAAAGGCTGGCCATCGTGGCGCTTCAGACGGAAGCCGGACACGGGCCGCGGCGTCTCCAGCAGCACCAGGTTGGCACCGGGGACCGGCATGGCCGGCGCCCGGGGCGGAGCGTCGTCCCCGTCACTTGCGAGATAACCGATGCCGAAACCGATCAGCAGCAGGCCGGGCAAGAGGAGAAAGAAAGGGAGGCGGCGGACATCCATCATCCGGACATTATCGCCAATCGCTGCGACGCTGACCATGCCAGGGAGGAACGAATTTGAAAAAAATCCTGTACCGGACTATGGTTGCAGGCAAAACCTGAGGAAAATTCTCGATGTCGAACGTCAGCTATCTGATTCCCAAGAAGGAACGCCCCGTCTGGACCCCGGATCTGGAAGCCCTGGAACTGGTGGCCGAGCCCCTGGCGGAGATCCCCCTGCTGGGCTGGGTGGCCGCCGGCGAACCGGTCGATCTCTCCTGCGAAGACGAACGGGTGTCGGTGCCGGCCAGCATGGTGCGCCGCAACACCTACGCCCTGCGGGTGCGCGGCCATTCCATGATCGACGACAACATCCAGGATGGCGACATCATCGTCATCGAGAAGACCGAGACGGCCGCCAACGGCCAGTCGGTGATTGCCATGATCAACGGCGAGACGGTCACCCTCAAGAAGTTCTACGTGGAGCGCGACGGCATCCGCCTGCAGCCGGCCAATCCCGACATGGAGCCCATCTGGCTGCGCAACGAGGAAGTGCAGATCCTCGGCATCGTCACCGGCGTGATCCGCCAGACCGACGAAGGGTGAAGTTCCTGGTCGACGAGATGCTGCAGCGGCTGGGAAGCTGGCTGCGCGCCGCCGGCTACGACACCGTGATTGCCCGCGACGGGCGCGACGACTACGCCCTGCTGCGCCAGGCCATTGCCGAGGATCGCCTGCTCATCACCCGGGATCGGGAACTGGCCCGCCACCGCCGCGCGCCCGGACGGGTGATCCTGCTCGAATGTGAAAACCTCGACGACTGCATCCGCGAGCTGGGCGAACGGCTCGACATCGACTGGCTGCACCGCCCCTTCCAGCGTTGCCTGGTCTGCAACACCGAACTCGTGCCCGCCGACGAAGCCGCCCGCGCCCGCATCCCCGAAGGGGCCCGCGCCCGTGCCGACGAAGCCTGGTTTTGCCCCGTGTGCCGCAAGGTGTACTGGGAAGGCAGCCACGTGGATCGCATGCGCCGGCGGCTGGAGGCATGGCAGGGCGCGGATTCATGAGACGGGGGTGGAAGTCACACGGAGGTCACGGAGACACGGAGGACACGGGGGTTTTTATTTCATCGAGGCAAGTTCCGTAGGGCGGCTCAAGCGCAGCGGAGCCGCCATGACAGGATGACATGATTTTTTGCCGGCTCCGCTGCGCTTGAGCCGGCCTACAGCTGGCCCGGACACAGGCCAGAAGGGCCGGCATCCCGAGAAGAAACCGTTGGTACAACACCAAACAACAACATCAATCTCCGTGTCCTCCGTGTCTCCGTGCCCTCCGTGTTCATTCCACTCCCGCCCGAAAAGAAGTGACATTCCCTGCCGCCGTCATTTCTCGATCGGCGTGTTCGGCTCGTTGCCCCAGTCGGACCAGGAACCCGGGTAGCCCTTCACCCTGTCGAATCCCAGGTATTTGAGCACGAACCAGGTGTGGGCCGAGCGGTGGTGGGTCTGGCAGTAGACCACCACGGTCTTGTCGGGCGTCACGCCGCGTTCGGCGAGCATTTCGTGCAGTACCGGTTCGGGCTTCAGACGCAGATCCCGTTCCCGATCCATGGCCTCGGTCCATTCCATGTGTACGGCGCCGGGGATATGCCCCCCGCGTTTCGCATACCGTTTCTCGCCGAGGTATTCGCCGCGGCTACGCACGTCCAGCAACACCACATCCCGGTCCGAGAGGTGGTCGAGAATGTACTGGCGGGTGGCCACCGGTTCGAAATTCATCTGCGGCACGTAGCGGCCGGGCGTGGGCCAGTGGATTTGCGTGTCGATGGGGTGGCCGGCATTGGCCCAGGCGCGCAGGCCGCCGTCCAGCAGCGACCAGCGGCGGTGGCCGGCCACCGCCAGGGTGTAGAGCAGGCGGGCCGCCTTGCCGCCGCCCTCGTCGTCGTAGGCCACCACGTGGGTGTCGGGTGTCAGGCCGTAGGCGGAGAAGACGTGCTCCAGCCGTTCCGGCACCGGCAGCAGGCCCATGCGTGGCCGTTCGGTGCGCACGATCCAGGCGTAGTCCATGAACACCGCGCCCGGCACGTGATACTGCACGTAGGTGCCCGGTTCGGACAGATCCACCAGCAGCAGGGGGCCGCTGTCGCGGCGCGTCTCGAGTTCTTCCGGGCTCAGCAGCAAGGGCATGTCCGTGTGATTCATGGGGAAACTCCTGCGTGAATCGGAAGCGCAGTATAGGCAATCCGGGCGCGGGCTCCCATCGGCACAAGGGAGCCTGTATCATTGACCGCCCTGCTCGGGTATTGGCCGGGCTCAAATATCCACAACAATCCTTGCACAGAGGCAGTCATGGCAGAACACAGCTTTCATCCCCCCCAGCGCACTCTGATGGGCCCCGGCCCCTCCGATGTCAGCCCCCGGGTTCTCGAGGCCCTGGCCCGGCCCACCATCGGCCATCTCGATCCGGTCTTCGTGGAGATGATGGAGGAGATGAAAGGCCTGCTCCAGTACGCCTTCCAGACCCGCAACGAACTGACCTTCCCGGTCTCCGCGCCCGGTTCGGCCGGCATGGAGACCTGCTTCGTCAACCTGGTGGAGCCGGGTGACAAGGTCATCGTCTGCCGGAACGGCGTGTTCGGCGGGCGCATGAAGGAGAACGTGGAGCGCTGCGGTGCCACGCCGGTGATGGTGGAAGACGAATGGGGCAAGGTGGTCGATCCCCAGAAGCTGGAGGACGCCCTCAAGGCCAATCCCGATGCGAAGCTGGTGGCCTTCGTGCATGCGGAAACCTCCACCGGCGCCCAGTCCGACGCCAGGACCCTGGTCGAACTGGCCCATGCGCACGACTGCCTGGCGCTGGTGGACGCCGTGACCTCCCTGGGCGGCTCGCCGTTGAAGGTGGACGAGTGGGGCATCGACGCGGTCTACTCCGGCACCCAGAAGTGCCTTTCGGCCCCGCCGGGGCTCTCGCCGGTGAGCTTCAGCGAGCGTGCCGCCGAAGTGATCCGCAACCGCAAGCGCAAGGTGCAGAGCTGGTTCCTGGATCTGAACCTGGTGATGGGCTACTGGGGCTCCGGCGCCAAGCGCGCCTATCACCACACCGCGCCCATCAACAACCTCTACGGCCTGCACGAGGCGCTGGTGATCCTGAAGGAAGAGGGCCTGGAGAACGCCTGGGCCCGCCACGAAAAACACCACCAGGCCCTGCGCGCCGGTCTCGAGGCCATGGGCCTGTCCTTCGTGGTGAAGGAGGGCGACCGCCTGCCCCAGCTCAACGCCGTGACCCTCCCCGAGGGCATCGACGACGCCGCCGTGCGCGGCCGTCTGCTCAGGGACTTCAACCTGGAGATCGGCGCCGGCCTCGGCGCCCTGGCCGGCAAGGTCTGGCGCATCGGCCTCATGGGCCACGCCTGCAACGCCCGCAACGTGCGCTACTGCCTGATGGCCCTCGAATCGGTCCTGGCCGACCTGGGCGCCGACATCGCCACCGGCGTGGCCCTGCCGGCGGCGGACAAGGTGCTTGCTGATTGATGAGGTGCAAATAACGCAGAGGACGCAGAGACGCAGAGGGCGCGGAGGATTTTGTGCAGATCGGGCTTCAGCACCGATGGGTCGGGCTAAAGCCCGACCTCACGCAGCCTGGAAGCCGGAATCAAGCAATGCTGACGGTGGTTTGACGAACGGGTGGCATGACGTAAAACCATCCAACAATCAAATCTCCGCGTCCTCTGCGCCTCTGCGCTCTCGGCGTTCCTTCCACCGAACCCGCTATCTTTCCTCCGCCTTGAGCTGTTCGGCCAGGTACAGCCACGTTTCGATCACGCTGTCGGGGTTGAGGGAGACGCTGTCGATGCCCTGTTCCATGAGCCAGAAGGCCAGTTCGGGATAGTCGGAGGGGGCCTGGCCGCAGATGCCGATGTACTTGTCCTGGCGGCGGCAGGCGCGGATGGCCATGCTCATCAGCGACTTGACCGCTTCGTTGCGCTCGTCGAACAGTTCGGCCACCAGCCCCGAGTCGCGGTCCAGTCCCAGGGTGAGCTGGGTGAGATCGTTGGAGCCGATGGAGAAGCCGTCGAAGTACTTGAGGAAGCGGTCGGCCAGCAGGGCGTTGGCCGGGATCTCGCACATCATGATGATCCGCAGGCCGTCTTCGCCGCGTACCAGGTCGTTTTCCTTGAGCAGGTTGACCACCGTGTGCGCCTCCTCGGGCGTGCGCACGAAGGGAATCATGATGTCCACGTTGGTCAGCCCCATCACCTCGCGCACCTTCCTCAGGGCGAAGCATTCCAGCTCGAAGCAGTCCTCGAAGCGATGCGACACGTAGCGGGCGGCGCCGCGGAAGCCGAGCATGGGGTTCTCCTCCTCCTGCTCGTAGGCGGCGCCGCCGATCAGGTTGCGGTATTCGTTGGACTTGAAGTCGGAGGTGCGCACGATCACCCGCCGGGGATGAAAGGCGGCGGCGAGGGTGGCGATGCCCTCGGTGAGCTTCTCGATGTAGAAGCTCACCGGATCGGCGTAACCGGCGCTGCGCCGGTCGATCTCGGCGCGCACTTCCGGCGGCTGCTTGCGGTATTGCAGCAGGGCCTTGGGGTGGATGCCGATGTTGCGGTTGATGATGAATTCCAGCCGCGCCAGGCCCACGCCGTGATTGGGCAGCGTGGCGAAGGCGAAGGCCCGGTCCGGGGTGGCCACGTTGAGCATGATTCGGAACGGCAGTTCCGGCATCTGCGCCAGATTGATCTCCTCCACCCGATAACGCAGGGCGCCGCGATAGACGTGACCCGTCTCCCCCTCGGCGCAGGAGACGGTCACCGTCTCGCCGTCGGGCACCGTCTCGGTGGCGTTGCCGCAGCCCACCACCGCCGGCACGCCCAGCTCGCGGGCGATGATGGCGGCGTGGCAGGTGCGTCCGCCGCGGTTGGTGACGATGGCCGCGGCCCGCTTCATGATCGGCTCCCAGTCGGGATCGGTCATGTCGGTGACCAGCACGTCGCCCGCCTGAATGCGTTCCATCTCGTCGAGGGAGCGGATCACCCTCGCCGTGCCGCTGCCGATCCGCTGGCCGATGGCCCGGCCGCTGGCGAGGATTTCGCCGCGCGTTTCCAGCGTGTAGCGTTGCAGCACCTGGCCTTCGCGGCTTTTCACCGTCTCCGGCCGGGCCTGCACGATGTACAGGCCGCCGTCCAGCCCGTCCTTGGCCCATTCGATGTCCATGGGCCGGCCGTAGTGGCGTTCGATGGCCAGGGCCTGGCGCCCCAGCTCCGCCAGTTCCTCGTCGCTCAGGCAGAAGCGTTGCCGATCCGCCTCCGGCACCGCTTCGATGCGGGTGGCCGAATCGCAGCCGTGCCCCTCGCCGAAGACCATGCGCTGCGCCTTGCTGCCCAGGGTGCGTTGCAGCACCGGGAAGTGGCCGCTGTCCAGGGCCGGCTTGTGCAGATAGAACTCGTCCGGGTTCACGGCCCCCTGCACCACCATCTCGCCCAGCCCCCAGCTGCCGGTGACGAACACCACCTGGTCGAATCCGCTTTCCGTATCCAGGGTGAACAGCACCCCGCTGCAGGCCAGATCGGAGCGCACCATCATCTGCACCCCCGCGGAGAGGGCGATCTTTTCGTGGGCGAAGCCCTGGTGGACGCGATAGGCGATGGCCCGGTCGTTGTAAAGGGAGGCGAAGACCGCATGAATGGCCTGCAGCAGGTTGTCGAGGCCGCGGATGTTGAGGCAGGTCTCCTGCTGGCCGGCGAAGGAGGCGTCGGGCAGATCCTCGGCGGTGGCCGAGGAGCGCACTGCGTAACTGGCCGACGTGCCGTAACGTTCGGTCAGCCGGTCATACGCGTCCACCAGCGCCTGTTCCAGTTCGGGCGGAAAGGGCGTGGCGCGGATCCATTCGCGGATCGCCCGGCCGGTCTCGGCCAGGGCCACCACGTCGTCCACGTCCAGCCGGGCCAGCCGTTCGGCGATGCGCCGATCCAGCCCGTCGGTGGCGAGAAAGGCACGATAGGCCTCGGCGGTGGTGGCGAAGCCGCCGGGCACGTTGACGCCGGCGGCCTGCAGGTGGCGGATCATCTCGCCCAGGGAGGCGTTCTTGCCGCCCACCCGGGGCAGATCGTCGAGGCCGATTTCGTCGAACCAGAGGATGGCTTGCATGGGGGCTCCCGTACGGTGGCATGGCCGTCGGTGCAGAACCGGGTTTCTGCTATCCTGCGCCCAGTGTAGTGAGCGGAGCCGCCCGATGGCAAATCCTTCCCGCCCCGTGTTCCTCGTCTCCGACAGCACCGGCATCACCGTGGAGACGCTGGGCCAGAGCCTGCTGCACCAGTTCCCGGAGCTGGCATTCGAAGTGCACGTGCTGCGCTACGTGAACGATGCGCAGAAGGCCCGCGCGGCGCGCGATCGGATCCGTGCGGCCGGCGAGGAGAGCGGACTGCGGCCCATCGTCTTCAGCACCCTGATCGAAGCGGAACCGCGCGCGATCCTGGCCGAGAGCGGCGCCCTGTGCCTGGATCCCTTCGCCACCTTCCTGCCCGCGCTGCAGCAGGAGCTGCATGCCCGTCCCCACCCTGCCGCCGGCCGGACCCACGGCGTGATCGACGATGACGATTACACCGCCCGCATCGAGGCGGTCAACTTCGCCCTGCAGAACGACGACGGCGTGAGCACCCGCCACTATCCCGAGGCCGACGTGGTGCTGGTGGGCGTCTCGCGCACCGGCAAGACGCCCACCTGCCTGTATCTGGCCCTGCATTACGGCCTGCGGGCCGCCAACCATCCCCTTGCCGAGGAGGATCTCGACGGCGAGCGCCTGCCCGCCGAACTGCGACCCTTTCGCGACAAGCTGTTCGGCCTGACCATCGCCCCCGAGCGGCTGCACCGGATCCGCAGCCAGCGCCGTCCCGGCAGCGACTACGCCTCCCTGGCGCGTTGCCGCCACGAGGTGGGCCAGGCCGAGGCCATCCTGCGCGCCGCCGGGGTGCCCCTGCTCGACACCACCAGCATGTCGGTGGAGGAGATCGCCACCACCATCATCCCGAACGTGGAGGAAAGGGGGCATGTCAAATGAAAACAATGGCTTGCGGTATGCGCGGAGGGCGGTTGAAATCGCGGCGGGGCGCCCCCACTGAGCAGGGGCATTCCGAGTTTGCAAACCGAGGAGTCTGACCGACATGAGCGTGGACACCCACAAGGAAACCCTGAGTTTCCAGACCGAGGTGAAGCAGCTGCTGCACCTCATGATTCACTCCCTCTATTCCAACAAGGAGATCTTCCTGCGGGAGCTGGTCTCCAACGCCTCCGACGCCAGCGACAAGCTGCGCTTCGAGGCCCTGGGCGACGATGCCCTGTACGAGGGCGATCCCGAGCTTTCCATCCTGATCGATTACGACAAGGAAGCCCGCACCCTGTCGATCACCGACAAGGGGATCGGCATGAGCCGTCAGGAGGTGATCGACAACATCGGCACCATCGCCCAGTCGGGCACCCGCCAGTTCCTCGAGAACCTCACCGGCGATCAGGCGAAGGACGCCCAGCTCATCGGCCAGTTCGGCGTGGGTTTCTATTCGGCCTTCATCGTCGCCGACCGCGTGACCCTGGAAACCCGCCGCGCCGGCCTCACGCCCGAACATGGTGTGCGCTGGAGCTCCAGCGGCGAGGGCGAGTACGAAATCGAAACCATCGAACGGGCCGAGCGGGGCACCACCGTCACCCTGCACCTGCGCGAGGGCGAGGACGAATTCCTCGATCCCTACCGCCTGCGCAACCTGATCCACAAGTACTCGGATCACATCCCCATTCCGGTCTACATGTACAAGCTCGACGACAAGGGCGAGAAAACCGACGAGAAGGAACAGATCAACAAGGCCTCGGCCCTGTGGGCCCGCCCCAAGGCGGAGATCGAGGACGAGGAGTACAAGGAGTTCTACAAGCACATCGCCCACGATTTTGACGATCCGCTGACCTGGCTGCACAACCGGGTGGAGGGCAACCAGTCCTACATCACTCTGTTCTACGTGCCGAAACACGCGCCCTTCGATCTCTACGATCGGGATCGCCGCTATGGCGTGAAGCTCTACGTCAAGCGTGTGTTCATCATGGACGACGCCGAGCAGCTCATCCCCAGCTACCTGCGCTTCATCCGCGGCGTGGTGGATTCGGACGATCTGCCGCTGAACATCTCTCGCGAGCTGCTCCAGCACAACAAGCTCATCGACACCATCCGCGCCGCCTCGGTCAAGCGGATCCTCGGCCATCTCGAGTCGCTGGCGAAGAACGACCCGGAAACCTACCAGACCTTCTGGGACACCTTCGGCAAGGTGCTCAAGGAAGGCCCGGCCGAGGACTTCGCCAACCGCGAGAAGATCGCCAGGCTGCTGCGCTTCGCCTCCACCCGCAGCGAGGGCGAGGCCCAGACCGTGTCGCTGGACGACTACGTGGGCCGCATGGTCGACGGCCAGGAGAAGATCTACTACCTCACCGCCGAGACCTGGGCCGCCGCCCGCCACAGCCCGCACCTGGAGCGGCTGGAGAAGAAGGGCATCGAAGTGCTGCTGCTCTACGACCGGGTGGACGAATGGATGATGTCCCACCTCACCGAATACGACGGCAAGTCCCTGGTCAACATCGCCAAGGGCGAGCTGGACCTGGGCAAGCTGGAAGACAAGGAAGAGAAGAAGCAGCGCAAGAAGGCGGAGAAGGAATACAAGGCCCTGCTCGAGCGCATGAAGGACGTGCTGGGCGGCAAGGTCAAGGAAGTGCGCATCTCCCACCGCCTGGCCGATTCCCCCGCCTGCCTGGTGGTGGCCGAGCACGACATGGCCGTGAGCATGCAGAAGCTGCTCAGGCAGGCCGGCCACCAGTTGCCGGACATCGAGCCGACCCTGGAGATCAACCCCGATCACCCGCTGGTCCAGCGCCTCAGGGACGAGCAGGACGACAAGCGCTTCGAGGACTGGACCTGGATCCTTTTCGACCAGGCCCTGCTCAGCGAGGGCGGCCAGCTCGACGATCCGTCCACCTTCGTGCATCGCATGAACGAACTGCTGCTGCTCCTGAGCGGCGAGCCGCCGAAACAGGACTGATCCGGGACGCCGCTCCTGCAGAGATTTCGTCATCCTGTAGGAGCGGCGCCCTCGCCGCGACAGCAAAACATTCCCCGCGCCGCGATCTGCTATGCTCCCCCCGGGAGGAGCGCAATGGCAACCGACTGCACCCTGGTGGCGGAACTCCGGTTTCTGGCGGCGGCCGATCGGCAACGGTTGATCGAGGCGCTGCGCGAGGCCGGCTACGCCGTCCACGGGCCCCGCGTGCAGGAAGGCGTGATCCGCTACGCGCCCGTCGAGCGCATCGAGGATCTGCCTCGCGGCTGGCGGGACATTCAGGAACCGGGTCGCTATCGTCTGCGGCAGACGGACGAAAACCGGCTGTTCGCCTGGGCCGCGCCCGCCGCATCGCTCAAGCCCCTGGTCTTCCCGCCGCGGGAGATCCTGTTCCATGCCCGGCGTGACGCCGACGGCCGTCTGCGTTTCGAGGCCGCCGACGGCGCGGCGCCGAAGCTCGCCGTGCTCGGCGTGCGGGCCTGCGATCTGGCCGGCCTGTATCTGCAGGATCGGCACTTCCTGCAGGGTGCCCACCCCGACGAGGCCTACCGCCGGCGCCGCCGCAAGCTGTTCCTGGTGGCGGTGCACTGCGCCCATCCCGCCGACACCTGTTTCTGTGCCGCCACCGGCGACGGCCCCGTGGCCCGCTACGGATTCGACCTGGCCATCTCCGAGCTGGAGGAGGGCTGGCTGCTGGAGGCCCGCAGCCACGCCGGCCAGGAAATCCTCGATGCGCTGCCCACCCGTGCTGCCGGTGAGACGCAGCGCAAGGCGGCCGAAGCGGCCTTCCGCCAGGCCGCCGCGGCCCAGCGGCGGCGCCTGCCCGGCGGCGATCTGCCCGCCCGCCTGGGCGGGCGGCTGGACGCCGAACTGTGGCAGGCGGTGGGCCGGCGCTGCCTGGCCTGCGGCAACTGCACCGCCGTCTGCCCGAGCTGCTTCTGCCATGCCCACGTGGAGGAAACGCCCCTGACCGGGGCGCGCACCACCCGCCTGCGCCAGTGGGATTCCTGCTTCACCGCCGGCCACAGCCTGCTGCACGGGCGCCCCGTGCGCGAGGACACCGCCAGCCGCTATCGGCAGTGGCTCACCCACAAGCTCTCGGGCTGGCACGAACAATACGGCCGTTCCGGTTGCAGCGGCTGCGGCCGCTGCATCACCTGGTGCCCGGAAGGGATCGACATCACCGCCGAGGCGGCGGCCATCGCGGGGGAAGAAGCATGACAGCCTTGCCGATGGAAGCGGAGATCCTGACCCGCCGCGAGGAATCGCCGGGTCTGTTCACCCTGCATCTGCGGCTCACCGACAGCGCGGCCCAGCAGGCCTATCGCTTCCGCCCCGGCCAGTTCAACATGCTGTATCTGTACGGCGTGGGCGAAGTGCCCATCTCCATCGTCTCCGATCCGCGCGAGGCCCGGCACATCGGCCACACCATCCGCGCCGTGGGCCGGGTCACCCGGGGCCTGGAACGGCTGCGGCCGGGGGATCGGCTCGGCCTGCGCGGCCCCTTCGGCAACGGCTGGCCGCTGGGCGACTGCGAGCAGCGGGACGTGATCGTGGTCACCGGCGGCCTGGGTTGCGCGCCGGTCACCGGCGCCGTCCAGTACCTGATGCGCCGGCGGGAGCGTTTCGGCCATGTGAACATCGTGCAGGGCGTGAAACATGCCGACGATCTGCTCTGGCGCGAGCAGTACGAATGCTGGGATCGCATGCCCGACACCACCGTGCTCATCGCCGCCGACGAGGCCGGTCCCCTGTGGCCCTGGCACGTGGGCCGGGTAACCGATCTCTTCGATCGTCTGCGCTTCGATCCGGCGCAGGCCATCGTGCTGTGCTGCGGCCCGGAAGGCATGATGCTCGCCGTGGCCGAACAGTTGCAGGAGCGCGGCATCGCCGCGGAGCGGATCTGGCTGAGCCTGGAGCGCAACATGCAGTGCGGCATCGGCCTGTGCGGCCATTGCCAGCTGGGGCCGAAATTCGTCTGCCGCGACGGCCCCGTGTTTTCCTGGCGCGAGATTGCGCCCCTGCTGCGGGTGCGGGGACGATGAGCGCGAAACCGCGCATCGCCGTGCACAAGTTCGCCTCCTGCGACGGCTGCCAGCTCGCCTTTCTCAATGCCGGGGAGGATCTGCTGACCCTCGCCGAACTGGTGGAGATCGTCCACTTCCCGGAAGCCGGCCCCCTCGACCCGGCGGCGAAGGTGGATCTGGCCTTCGTCGAAGGCAGCGTCTCCACCCCCGAGGAGGCCGAACGGATCCGGGCCATCCGCCGCCACAGCCGTGTGCTGGCCACCCTCGGCGCCTGCGCCACCGCCGGCGGCCTGCAGGCCCTGCGCAACTTCGCCAATGCCGGAGAATGGCTCGCCGGCGTGTATGCCACGCCCGAGACGGTTGCGGCCCTGGATACCGCCACGCCGATCCGCGAACACGTGAAGGTGGATTTCGAGCTGTGGGGCTGCCCGGTCAATGGCGAGCAGGTCCTGCAGGCCGTGCGCGACGTGCTCTTCGGCGTGTCGCCGGCGATCCCCGACGAGAAGGTCTGCCTGGACTGCAAGCGCCGGGGCAATCCGTGCGTGCTGGTCACCCGCGGCGAGCCCTGCATGGGCCCGGTGACCCGCACCGGCTGCGGCGCCCTCTGCCCGGCCATGAACCGCGGCTGTTACGCCTGCTTCGGTCCCGCCGAAAACCCCAACACCGCCGCCTTCGCCAACCGCCTCGAAGGCCTGGGACTGCTGCCCGACGAAGTGGCCCGGCGTTATCATTTCATCACCAGCCAGGCCCCGGCCTTCCGCGCGGCCGGGAAAAAGGAAGCAAAGGATGAAACGCCCTGATCCTCCCGCAGGAGCGGCGCCCCGCCGCGACCATTCCGGAACGACTGGCATGGCCGTCGCCCGGGATTACGGCCCTGTGGCCCTTCATCCGGGCCACCCCCTCCCGGTAGGAGCGGCGCCTCGCCGCGACCATCCCCGAACGATGTCCGGACAACGATACTTTTCTTCGTTTGCATCACTTCGAAACATGGCCCTCGCCCCTCGGTCCTGTGCCCGTCGCGGCGAGGCGCCGCTCCTACGGGCAGGATCAGCCGCATATCACGGTGCATCGGAAACGCCCCCATGACCGATCCCCGTCGCATCCAGGTCCCCGTCCTCACCCGCGTCGAAGGCGAAGGCGCCCTGGATCTGCGCATCCGCGACGGCGAAATCGAAAAGCTGCAGCTGCGGATCTTCGAGCCGCCCCGGCTGTTCGAGAAACTGCTGGAAGGGCGTCCCTGGTCCGACGTGATCGACATCGTGGCGCGGATCTGCGGGATCTGCCCGGTGGCCTACCAGATGACCGCGGCGCAGGCCCTCGAGGAAATCTTCGGCGTAACGGTGGAGCCGGCCATCGCCGAGCTGCGCCGGGCCATGTATTTCGCCGAGTGGATCGAGAGCCATGCCCTGCACATCCACCTGCTGGCGGCGCCCGACTTCCTGGGCTTCGACAGCGTCACCGCCATGGCCGAACAGTACCCGGACGAGGTGCGCCGGGGCCTGCACCTGCAGGGGCTGGGCAACCGCCTGCTGGCCCTGCTGGGCGGGCGTTCCGTGCATCCGGTCAGCGTCTGCGTCGGCGGTTTCACCCGCCTGCCCGAGCGCAGGGAACTCAATGCCCTGCTCGAGGAATACCGCGAGGCCCTGCCCCTGGCCGAAGCACTGCTGGCCTGGACCGCCACGCTGAAGCTTCCCGACATGACACAGGACTTCCCCGCCGTGGCCCTGCGCCATCCGCAGGTCTATCCCATCGAGGCGGGCCGGATCGTCTCCAGCGAGGGGCTGGACATCGACGCCGCGGCCTTCCCCGAACACTTCCGCGAAGCTCAGGTGGCCTATTCCAATGCCCTGCACTGTCACCTGCACGACCGGCCCTACCTGGTCGGGCCGCTGGCGCGACTCAATCTCAACCGGGATCGCCTGCCGCCACCGGTGGCCGCCGTGCTCGAGCGCACCGGCATCACCTTCCCCAGCGCCAATCCCTTCCACGGCATCGTGGCGCGGGCCGTGGAGATCCTGCTGGCCTTCCACGAAGTGATCCGCCTCCTGGAGAACTGGCGGGCGCCGGAACGTTCCCGGGTGCCGTTCACGGTACGCGGCGGCGTGGGCCACGGCTGCACCGAGGCCCCGCGGGGGATCCTCTGGCACCGCTACGCGCTGGACGAGGCGGGCATGGTCCGTGCCGCCACCATCACCCCGCCCACCAGCCAGAACCAGGCGCGCATCGAAGAAGACCTGCGCCAGGCCCTGCCCCGCTTCGGCCTGGAGCGGCCCGACGCCGAACTGCGCGCCTTCGCCGAACAGGTGATCCGCAACTACGATCCCTGCATCTCCTGCGCCACCCATTTCCTGCGCCTGCAGGTGGAGCGCGCGCCGTGAATGATGGAGGTAACGAGATCGAGCCCGGACATGTCGAAAGAAGGCAGCCCGGATGAAACGAAGTACAATCCGGGAAGCGCCGTCCAGGTACGCCACTATCATGGAACCCGGTAACGAGGTGGGAAGCATGCCACGCAACACGTTTCCAAACAAAACTCTCCGTGTCCTCTGCGCCTCCGCGCCCTCCGCGTTCCTTCCACCGTAAACGGACAAGGAGAACTGACATGGACAAGCCCCGCATCCTCGGCATCGGCTCGCCCTTCGGCGCCGATCGGCTCGGCTGGCAAGCCATCGACGTCCTGGAGGACGTGGCCGACTGGCCGCTGCCGGTCGAGCTGATGCGCCTGGACCGGCCGGGGGTGAACCTGCTCACGGCGCTCGAGGATGTGGCGGGTGCCATCCTGATCGACGCCCTGGCCGGCGAAGACGGTCCGCCCCGGTGTCTGGACCCGCAAAACCTGGCCCCGGCCGGGCGGCTTTCCTCCCACGCGGCCGGCGTGGCCGACGTGCTGCGTCTTGGCCAGGCGCTCGAGCGCCTGCCGCCCCATCTGGCCATCGTCGGCATTCCCGCCGAGGCGAAGAGCCTCGACGGGAAACGCCTCATTCGCATCGTGCGCGATCAGCTCCAGGTCTGGGCCGGTTAACCCGCCGGCACGGCCGCCTTTCCTGCGGCACTCACGGGCCTTCATCATGATCCGCCGTCGCGGCGAGGCGCCGCTCCTACAGAGTTTTCGGCACCCGGTAGGAGCGGCGCCTCGCCGCGACTCCCCCGGAACGAAAACCGAAGCCTCGCCTCCCCGGATTGCGACCCTCACGGGCCTTCATCCGGGCTACCTCTTCCCCGTAGGCGCGGCGCAAGCCGCGAGATCACACAGTCCCGGACAGCCCGCCGCCGGGAAGGAAGCGCACCGCCGCTGGCAAAAAGCTACAATACCGCCTCTCATGCTGGATTATCTCGTGCTCTTCGTTCTGGCCCTGCTGGCCGCCTTCTGGTGGAGCAGCTTTCACGCCCGCGAGACGGCCAGGCGGGCGGCTCGCCGCCATTGCGAGGCACAGGGCGTGCAGTTTCTCGACGATTCGGTGGCACTCACGCGTCTGCGCGTGCGGCGGGAGGTGACGGGGCGGCTGGCCCTCTACCGGGAATACCGCTTCGAGTTCAGCCACGATGGTGAAGACCGGTTTGCCGGCCAGATCCGTGTCATCGGCCGGCGGGTGCTGGGCGTGGACGGGCTGTGGCAGGCGGTGCACTGAACATCGTGGCATCAACCCGCTCGCATCCCCTGCAGGCGCGGCGCCTCGCCGCGAAAATGCAGCGCAGACAGGAGACTCTCCGTTGCGCTCGATCCCCTTGGGGAGGATTTGGAGAACCGGCGACCTCAGGCCGCCTGATGCACGTCCTTGTCGGCCGCCCGGTGGATGTCGGCCAGGGAGATGGTATCGAGATGGCCGTAGACCAGGTTGGAGAGCTGCCGCCAGAGGCGGTGGGTGCGGTCTTCCTCGGCGCCGCCCTCCTGCGGGTGGACGTTGTCGATGGCGCGCACGATGTCGCCCACGGAGATCTGATCCAGGGGCCGGTTGAGGATGTATCCGCCACCCGGTCCGCGCACGCTCTTGACCAGACCATGCTTGCGCAACTGGGCGAAGATCTGCTCCAGGTAGGAGATGGAAATGTCCTGCAGATGGGCCAGGTAGGAGAGCGTCACGGGGCGGTCACGGTTGATGGACAGTTCCAGCATCGCCTTGGCGGCATAATCGGCTCGAGATGAGATTTTCATGATTCGCGTCCCCTGTGAATGTTGAAATCAATGATCCCCACGATAGGCTCTATTCCCCAATCATACAATGTGTATATTGTGAACAAATGTTAAATCCGGTCTGCGAACCGCAGGCAAGTACATGACATTAATGACATTTTCCGATACGAGCCGGATGGCTCCGGCGCGGGACGGTCGATTGGATACTGAATGGGATGGCCAAGCGCCTTTTTCAAGTCTTCGCAGCCGCGGCAGGTGATCCCCGCCGGTGACCGGCGTATCCTGCGCCTCAATTCCTCGAGGAACGCGTTTTTTCATGACCACACCACAACCGCTCAAGCCCCGACAGCTTCGCCAGACCATCGACCCCGCCCGCCTGCCCTGGCGCCGCAGCGACGAGGCCCGGGCCTTCGCCGGCGTGCTCGGCCAGGAACGGGCCATGACCGCCATCCACACCGCGCTCGGCATCGATCAGGAGGGCTACAACCTGTTCGTCTGCGGCCCCACCGGGGTCGGCAAGCACAGCCTGGTGCTGCAGCACCTGCGTGAGCGGGCGGCGGCCATGCCGCGGGCCGACGACTGGCTCTACGTGGCCAACTTCCGGGAACGGGGCCGGCCCCAGGTGATCCGCCTGCCTGCCGGCGAGGGCCGGCGCTTCCGGGAAGCCATGGGCAGGCTGCTCGAGTCGCTGGCGGCGGCCATCCCCGCGGCTTTCGCCAGCGAACAGTACCAGCAGCGGGTCCAGGCCCTGCGCGACGCGGAACAGGCCAAGGTGGACAAGGCCTTCGAGGCCCTGCGTCAGGAGGCCGCCCAGGCCGGGATGATCGCGGTGCATGAAGCGGAGCAGATCACCTTCGTCCCGGCCCGCGACGGCAAGCCCCTGACCGACGAGGAATACGATGCCCTGTCCGATGCCGAGAAGCAGCGCATCGACGAGACCGTCAAGACCCTGCAGGGCCGGCTGCAGGAGTTCCTGCGCCAGCGCCAGAGCTGGCACAACGCCATGCACGATGCCCTGGCCGAACTGAACCGGGAAGTGGGCATGTTCGCCGTGGCCCACCTGTTCGAGGAACTGCGCGCGCGTTACCGTGACCATGCCGACATCGTCCAGTACCTGCAAGCCATGGAAGCGGACGTGATCGACAATCTGAGCCTGTTTTTGCCCGACACCCCCGGCGAGCGGATCGACACCGACGCGCCGCCGTTTCGCGCCTACCAGGTGAACCTGCTGGTGGACAATGCAGAGGCCGAAGGCGCGCCGGTGGTACACGAAACCTTCCCCCTGCACCAGAACCTGGTGGGGCGGGTGGAATACCAGCCGCAGATGGGCGTGCTGGTCACCGATCACACCCTGGTGCGGCCCGGGGCCCTGCATCGGGCCAACGGCGGCTTCCTCGTTCTCGACGTGCTCAAGGTGTTGCAGCAGCCCAATGCCTGGGAAAGCCTGAAACGGGCTCTGGCCGACCGCCGCATCACCATCCAGTCGCTGGCCGAAATCTACAACCTGTTCTCCACCGTGACTCTCGAGCCCGAGCCCATCCCGCTGGACGTGAAGGTGATCCTGATCGGCGAGCGCCAGCACTACTACCAGTTGCTGCAGGCCGATCCCGAATTCGAAAAGCTGTTCAAGATCCCGGCCGATTTCGACGACGCAATCCATCAGAGCGACGAGGCCCTCGCCGATTACGCCGGGCTGGTGGCCACCCTGATCCGGCGCTACCGCCTGCGGCCCTTCGCCGACGACGCCGTCGCCCGGGTACTCGAGTACAGCGTGCGCAAGGCCGAGGACATCACCCGTTTCTCGCTGCACCTGCAGGCCATCACCGATCTGCTGCGCGAGGCCGACTTCTGGGCCGGCGAGGCGGACAGCGACCTGGTTCGCCGCGACGCCGTGCAGCGGGCGCTGGACGAACAGGTGGCCCGCCAGGACCGCTATTACCGCCGCCAGCTCGAGGAATACCGCCGCGGCACCCTGCTGCTCGACACCGAGGGCGAGGTGATCGCCCAGGTCAACGGCCTGTTCGTGGTGGAGATGGGCCAGTTCAGCTTCGGCCAGCCGGCGCGGATCACCGCCACCGCCCGTCTTGGCGACGGCGACGTGCTCGACATCGAACGCGAGGTGGAACTGGGCGGCGCCATCCACTCCAAGGGTGTGTACATCCTCACCGCCTTCATGGCCGCCCGCTATGCCCGCAACTGTCCGCTGTCGCTCTCGGCCACCCTGGTCTTCGAGCAAAGCTACGGCCACGTGGAAGGCGACAGCGCCAGCGTCGGCGAGCTGTGCGCCCTGCTCTCGGCCCTGGCCGAAGTGCCGGTCAGGCAGTCCCTGGCGGTCACCGGCTCGGTCAACCAGCACGGCCAGGTGCAGCCAATCGGCGGCGTCAACGAGAAGATCGAAGGCTTCTTCGACGTGTGCCGCGAGAAGGGCCTCACTGGCGAGCAGGGCGTGCTGATCCCCGCCACCAACCTCGACAACCTCATGCTGCGACAGGACGTGGTGGACGCCGTGGCCGCGGGCCGCTTCCACGTCTGGCCCATCCGCACCATCGATGAAGCCATCGAACTGCTCACCGGTCAGCCGGCCGGCGAAGCCGACGCCGAAGGCCGCTTCCCGCCCGGCACCGTCAACGAAAAGGTCGACACCCGCCTGCGCCGCTTCGCCGAGCTGCGCCACGAATACGGCAAGGGTGAAGAGCACGACGACGGCAAGGACGGCTGAAAACCCCTACATTCAGCCGGATGAAGTCGCCGGTGTGGCGCGGTATCATCGCCGCTCCCACCCTGCGAGGTTTCTTCATGAGCATTCAGGCCACCATCGAAAGAAAACTGCAGTCCGCCCTCGAGCCCGTGCATCTCGAAGTCATCAACGAGAGCCACATGCACAACGTGCCGCCCGGCTCCGAATCCCACTTCAAGGTGGTGGTGGCCAGCAAGGCGTTCGAGGGCCAGCCGCTGGTGGCCCGCCATCGCCGGGTCAACGAAATCCTCGCCGAGGAACTGCAGCAGATCCACGCCCTGGCCCTGCACACCTACACCTTCGACGAATGGCAGGAACAGGGCTTCGCCCCCCAGTCGCCCCCCTGCCATGGGGGTGGCGGGTAGCTGGTAGCGGGTAGCTGGGAAACAACGCACACCAGTTTCCCCCAGCTACCCGCCACCCGCTACCAGCTACCGGTTATCCGCCACCATCAAACGCGCCAGATTCTCCCGCGCCCGCCGCAGGTCGTGTCCGGCGGCTTCCAGGTCCGCCAGCAGGCGTTCGCCTTCCGCGTGCAGGGCGGCGAGCTGTTCCGGCTCGAACAGGTTCACGGCCGCTTCCAGGGCTTCGGTTTCCTCGCTCAACAGGGTCGGCAGCAGTTCCGACTCCTCGATGGGCGAATCGGGCAGCAGCAGATCCGCCACCAGGGGGTGTTCCACGAGCTGCATGTGGAAGGCGCGGGCCTGTGCCTCCTCGTCCAGTTTCTGCAGCGCCAGCGGATCGCCGGCGGCGCTCTTGCGGATGGCCGACATGATCACCTCGATCAGTCGCCGGATGGCCTCGCGCACCGCGGCGTGATCGCCGGGCAGGGCGCAGACCCGCGTGTAGCTCTCGTCCAGCCGCGCCTTGATGGCCAGCACCTGATCGCTATCGGCATTGGGCGGCAGTTCCACCGCCTCCTGCACCAGGGTCCGAAAATCGGCGAGAAACCGCTCTTGCGCGATGGCGTCGGCTTCCCGTGCGGCATCCACGTCGGCCTGATCGAGGCGCAGCGCGGCCTCGCCGAACAGGGGATTGGCGTGGCGGCGCTGGAGATGGCGTTCCCGGGGGCCGGGGTCGGGGCTGAATCGAAGCATGGTTTCAGAATGGCGTCAGTGAAGATCGTGTCATCGTTTTATCACGAATCGAAGCCGGGAAGCGGCGCGCCTCGCCGGTTTCATTCGTCGGTGAGCAGGGTGATCCAGTGCACCACCGGCACGGGGCTGTTGGCGGCCAGATGGGTCAGGCAGCCGATGTTGGCGGTGGCGACGAGTTCGGGGCCGCGGGCGAGGAGTTTTTCCAGCTTGTCGTCGCGCAGGGCACGGGCGAGGTCGGGTTGCAGCAGGCTGTAGGTGCCGGCGGCGCCGCAGCAGATCCGGGCGTCGTCGAAGGGCAGCAGCTCGAAGCCCAGCCTGGCCAGCAGGCGCTCGACCCGGCCGGCCAGTTTCTGGCCGTGCTGCAGGGTGCAGGGCGGGTGGAAGGCGATGCGCCGGCCGCGGCCAGGCTGGCCGAGGGGGGAGAGATCCTCGCGCTCCAGCAGTTCCACCAGATCCAGGGTGGCTTCGGCCACCGGGCGGGCGCGGTCGTCGTCCGGCAGCAGATCCGGATATTCCTTGAGCATGAGGCCGCAGCCGCTGGCGTTGCTCAGGATCGCCTCGGCGCCGTCGTCGAGCAGCCCTGTCCAGGCAGCGAGGTTGGTGCGCGCCCGTTGCCGGGCCGCCTCAGGTGCCGAAAGATGCAGATCCACCGCGCCGCAGCAGCCGCCGGCGCGAACCACCGAGATCCCCAGCCGGTCGAGCACCCGGGCGGTGGCCGCGTCGATGCCCGGGTCCAGCGCCGGTTGCACGCAGCCGCCCGGCAGGATGACCTGCCGGGGATGAGTACTGACCGGCAGCGGTCCGGCATCGCCGGGCGCAGGGATGCGCGCGCGCAGGCCGGCCGGCAGGAACGGGCGCAGACGGCGGGCGAGGCCGAGCGCCAGGGCGAAGCGACGGGCGTCCGGCAGCAGCCAGCGCAGGGCGGCCCGGTGTAGGCGCTGGGGCCATGGGCGGGGTTTTTTCCGATCGAGCCGTTCCCGGCCGATTTCCAGCAGGCGGGAGTAGCGCACGCCGGAAGGGCAGGTGGTCTCGCAACCGCGGCACAGCAGGCAGCGATCCAGATGGTGGCGGGTGTGTTCGCCGACCGGCTGTTCCTCCAGCATCTGCTTGATGAGATAGATGCGCCCGCGCGGGCTGTCGCGCTCGTCGCCCAGCAGGCGGTAGGTGGGGCAGGTGGCCGTGCAGAAGCCGCAGTGCACGCAGCGGCGCAGGATGGCCTCCGCCTCGCGGCCTTCGCGGGTGATCAGCACGGATTCGGGGAGGCGGGTCTGCATGGCGGTTACAGGTCGGGATAGAGGCAGCCGTAGTTGAACAGCCCCTGGGGGTCGAAGACTTCCTTCAGGCGCAGGTGCAGTTGGCGGGCGGCCATGGGCAGGGGATGGAAGGCGTCCACGTCCTGCGGCCGCTGGCGGAAGGCCGTGGCATGGCCGCCCAGGGCCTCCGCCCCGGCGCGGATGGCGTCGGCCGGGCGGAAGGAGCGCAGCCAGCGTTGGGCGCCGCCCCAGTCGAGCAGCAGGGGCTCGTCGTGGACGGGCAGCGGCGCCGCCGGGGGCAGCGAGAGCCGCCACAGGGGCGCCTCGCCGGCGAAGAAGGGATGGGTCTGCTCGCGCAGGGCGGTCCAGAAGCTGTCGGCCTCGTCCAGGGTCTCACCGCCGAGCCGGCGCGCCGTTTCGGCCACGGTAGCCTCGCTTCCTTCCAGGCGCAGATACAGGCAGCCGTCCACGTGCGCCGCGCCGGTCAGGGGCAGGGATTCCCCGCCCAGGCGCCGCAGGGTGTCGAGGGCCGCGTCGGCGGCACATTCGAGCACCCGGGTTTCGCTCGCCTCGGCACGGGGCAGGACCTTGAGCGAAATGTCGAGCAGGATGCCGAGGGTGCCGAAGGCGCCGCACATCAGCCGGGCCACGTCGTAGCCGGCCACGTTCTTCATCACCTCGCCGCCGAAGTGCAGGATGTCGCCCTTGCCGGTGAGCACGGTCACGCCCAGCACGTGATCGCGCACCGAGCCGCTCCAGGGCCGACGGGGGCCACACAGGCCGCTGGCCACCGTGCCACCGAGGGTGGCGCCGGGGCCGAAACGGGGCGGCTCGAAAGGCAGGTGCTGTCCCTCCGCCGCCAGCACCGCCTCGAGCTCGGCGAGGGGGGTGCCGGCGCGGGCGGTGACCACCAGCTCGGTGGGTTCATAGCTGAGGATGCCGCGATGGCCGGCCAGGGACAGCGGCTCGCCCCGCACCGGGTTGCCCAGAAAGGCCTTGCTGCCGCTGCCGGTGAGACACAGGGGGGTGTGCGCTTCCATGGCCTCCCGGACCCTGGCCTGCAGGGCGTCGCGCTGATCGGCGTCCATCAGAAACGCTCCAGCTCGGGATGGGGCAGCCGGCCGCGGTGGACGTGCATGGCCCCGAACTCGGCGCAGCGGTGCAGGGTGGGGATGGCCTTGCCGGGATTGAGCAGGCCGTCCGGGTCGAAGGCCTTTTTCAGGGCATGGAAGTATCGCAGCTCGTCGGCGTCGAACTGCACGCACATCTGATCGATCTTCTCCCGCCCCACGCCGTGCTCGCCGGTGATGGTGCCGCCCACCTCCACGCAGATCTCGAGGATGCGGCCGCCGAATTCCTCGGCCTTGCGCAGCTCGCCGGGGCGGTTGGCATCGTAGAGGATCAGGGGATGCAGGTTGCCGTCGCCGGCGTGGAACACGTTGGCCACCGGCAGGCCGTATTCTTCCGAGAGGGCGGCGATGCGCTCCAGCACCTCGGCCAGGCGCTTTCTGGGAATGGTGCCGTCCATGCAGTAGTAGTCGGGGGCCAGCCGCCCCACGGCCGGGAAGGCCGCCTTGCGGCCGGCCCAGAAACGGGCCCGTTCCTCGTCGTCACGGGCCACGCGCACCTCGCTCGCGCCGGCGGCCTGCAGCAGGGCACGGACCCGCTCGGTCTGGGCCGCCACTTCCGCCTCGCAACCGTCCAGCTCGCACAGCAGGATCGCCGCCGCCTCGGTGGGATAGCCGGCGTGCACATAGTCCTCGGCGGCCCGCAGCGAGGGATTGTCCATCAGTTCCAGGCCGGCCGGGACGATACCGGCGCCGATGATCCGCGCCACCGCCTCGCCGGCGGCCGGGATGCTGTCGAAAGCGGCCAGCAATACCTGGATGGTGGGCGGACGGGGCAGCAGGCGCAGGGTCACCTCGGTAACGATGCCCAGCAGCCCTTCCGAGCCGTGCATCACCGCCAGCAGATCGTAGCCGGGTCCGTCCAGCGCCTGGCCGCCGAGGCGCAGGCGCTCGCCTTCCATGGTCAGCATTTCGATGCCCAGCACGTTGTGCACGGTGAGGCCGTATTTCAGGCAGTGCACGCCGCCCGAGTTCTCGGCCACGTTGCCGCCCAGGGTGCAGGCAATCTGGGAGGAGGGATCGGGCGCGTAGAACAGGCCGTGAACGGCGGCCGCCTCGGAGACGGCCAGGTTGGTCACGCCCGGCTGGACGGTGGCGGTGCGGTTGGCCGCATCGATTTCCAGGATCCGGTTGAAGCGGGCCAGGCTCAGCAGCACGCCCTCGCGATGGGGCAGGGCGCCGCCCGACAGCCCGGTGCCGGCCCCGCGCGCCACCACCGGCACCTCGTTCACCTGGCACAGTTCCAGGATCGCCTGCACCTGTTCCACCGTCTCCGGCAGCACCGCAATCAGCGGCAGCGCCCGGTAGGCCGACAGGCCGTCACACTCGAAGGGCCGCAGATCCTCCTTCTCCGTCAGCACCGCCTCGGACGGCAGGATCCGGCGCAGCGCCCGGGCCAGGGCCGCGCGGTTTCGTTCGTGCAGCGATTGCGTCATGGGGCCGCATCATAGCAGGCCTTGGCGGGGCAATAACCCTGGAGAATGTTGAGGAAAGGCGAGGCGCATGCAATTGTGCAGGCGGATGTGGAAGGGACGCAGAGGGCGCAGAGACGCAGAGAGCACAGAGCGTGTCCTGTGGGCTGTCGAGGTGAAAAAACCGGTTTCGCGGAAACGTGCGCTGGAGATACCGGTATCTCTTTTCTTCTGCCGCTGGCTGACAAAATGCCGTAAAACATGTGAACTGCCAGAACGACAGGCCACCTTCCGTCTGCCTGAGAACAAACCGACCGACAATACTCCGCGTTCTCTGCGTCTTCTGCGTTACTTCCAGCATAGCGCCGATATGTCACCGATCATGGATGTTCCGGAAGCGAACGATCCGCCGGCGCTGGCGTTTGTCGGGGCGTTTTGCCGGGCGGGGGGCGGCGAGGCGGCGCTGTTCGCGCAGGGCTTCGCGGCGGGCGCGGCTGGTTTCGTCCTCGATGTAGAGGGTCCGGGCTTCGCTGGCGGGGCCGCGCCGGTCGGCCAGGGCCGTGATGGTGATTTCCCAGGTGTCGCCGCCGCGGGTGATGCGCAGACGGTCGCCGGGGCGCACGGCTTTGGATGGCTTGACCCGCTGGCCGTTGAGGTGCACGTGACCGCCCTGGATGGCTTCCACCGCCAGGGCCCGGGTCTTGTGGAAGCGGGCGCACCAGAGCCATTTGTCGAGGCGTTGGGATTGGTCCATGCGGAGATCATCCCACAGCCCGGCCGCCTGTGCGATCATGGCGATCCGTTTTCCGGCTTCAGGAGAGTGTCATGCCCGCGCCCCGTACCCCGCTGCTGGCGGTGGACATCATCATCGCCCTGACCGATCGGCCCGGGCGGCCCATCGTGCTCATCGAGCGGCGCAATCCGCCGCCCGGCTGGGCGCTGCCCGGCGGTTTCGTGGACGTGGGCGAGCCGCTGGAAGCGGCGGCGGTGCGCGAGGCGAAGGAAGAGACCTGTCTCGACGTGACCCTGCGCGCCCTGCTGGGTTGTTATTCGGATCCGCGGCGCGATCCGCGCGGCCATACGGTGAGCGCCGTGTACGTGGCCGAGGCCGTGGGCGAGCCCCGCGCGGCGGACGATGCCCGCCACCTGGTGCTCGTGGATCCCGCGGCCCCGGGGCGGCCGCTGGCCTTCGATCACGATCTCATCCTGGCCGATTACCGTCACTGGCTGGACACCGGCGAACCGGCGCCCTTGCGCCACGTGTGACTTCAGGTCTCTGAAATCTCAGGCACTTTTTTCCAACGCGCGGCCGCATTTCCATTTCGGTATAATCGGGCACTTGTGTTTTTCGCACCTTCCCCCATATCGATTTCATTCCCCAGCCATTTTCAGGAGAACGCCCCATGGCGACCATCGAACTGACCAAAGAAAACCTGGTAAACACCGTCAACGAGAATCCCTTCGTCATCATCGACTTCTGGGCGCCGTGGTGTGGACCCTGCCAGTCCTTCGCTCCCGTGTACGAGCAGATTTCGGAGAAGCATCCCGACATCGTCTTTGCCAAGGTGAACACCGAAGAGGAGCAGGAAATCGCGGCCCAGTTCAACATCCGCTCCATACCCACGCTGATGATCTTCCGTGATCAGATCATCATCTACGCCGAACCCGGCGCCCTGCCGGCCCAGACCTTCGAGCAGCTCATCGAGCAGGCGAAGAACCTGGACATGGACGAAGTACGCAAGCAGGTGGCCGAGGAACAGCAGCAGGCCCAGGGACAGTGACACGAGCCAACAAAGCCCCGGCGATTCCGATCGTCGGGGCTTTGTTGTTGATGTAGTCCGGCTCAAGCGCAGCGGAGCCGGCGTTTGGGTATATCGCATTTTTTGCCGGCTCCGCTGCGCTTGAGCCGGCCTACAGGACTGTAGGAGCGGCGCCCTCGCCGCGACCCGGCGGTAGCGGGTTACGAGTTGCTGGTGATGGGAACAGAAATTTTTCCCAGCCACCCGTCCCCGGCTACCTGCCGCTGCATATCGCGGCGCGGGCGCCGCTCCTACCTATTTGTACCCTCCGTGTTTTCTGCCGCCGCAGCCGGTTCGTTATGACAGAACCCCCTCGAAGGGCTGCACGTCCACCAGCGTGCCGGCGTCCACGCCGCCGCTTTCGCGGGGGAGGACGATGAAGCAGTTGGCGCGGCTCATGCCGCTGAGGATGTGGGAGGCCTGCTGGCCGACGCTGCGCACCACCAGTTCGCCTTCGGCGTCGCGTTCGAGGATCCCGCGCTGGAAGTCGGTGCGGCCGGGGCGTTTCTTCAGGGGCTCGGCGGCCGGGACGCGAATCGTCAGCGGGGCGGGGATGTCGCGCTCGCCCATCAGGCGGCGCAGGGCGGGGCGGGCGAACTGGTAGAAGGTCACCAGGGTGGAGACCGGGTTGCCCGGCAGGCCGAAGAAGCAGGCCCCTTCCACCTCGCCGAAGGCCAGCGGCTTGCCCGGTTTCATGGCGATCTTCCAGAAGTCCACCTTGCCCAGCCGGTCGAGGGTTTCCTTCACGTAGTCGGCATCGCCCACGGAGACCCCGCCGGAGGTGACGATGGCGTCGGCCTGCGCGGCGGCGTCGTGGAAGGCCTGTTCCACGGCTTCGCGGGTGTCGGGGATCACGCCCAGATCCAGCAGTTCCACGCCCAGTTCCCGCAGCATGCCGTAGATGGCATAGCGGTTGGAATCGTAGATCTGGCCGGGGCCGAGAGTGCCGCCGGGGGCCACCAGCTCGTCGCCGGTGGAGAAGAAGGCCACCTTCGGTTTGCGGTGAACCATGACCTCGGGCACGCCGAGCGAGGCGAGCAGGGCCAGCTCGGCGGCGCGCAGGCGCTGGCCGGCTTCCAGCACCGTGTCGCCGGCGCGGATGTCCTCGCCCGGCTGGCGCACGTTCTGGCCGGGCTGGTGGCCGCTGGCGATGACGATCTCATCGCCCTCCCGTTCGGTGTGCTCCTGCATGATCACCGTGTCGGCGCCGGCCGGGACCTCGGCGCCGGTCATGATGCGCACGCACTGCCCCGGCGCCACTTCACCTGGCCAGGGCCGTCCGGCCCACGCTGAGCCGACCACCGCGAGACGGGCCGTGCCTTCTGCCGGCAGATCGGCGGCGCGCACGGCATAGCCGTCCATGGCCGAGTTGCGGTGGGGCGGCACGTTCACCGGGGAGACGACGTTTTCGGCCAGCACGTGCCCCAGTGCCTCGAAAAGCGGCAGGGAACGGGTTTCGGTAACCGGCGAGACGAGGGCGAGGATCCGCTCGCGGGCCTGTTCCACGGTCAGGGTGCCGGGGGGCAGTTCGTCACAGCCGCAGGGGCTGGGGGGAATGGCGCTGTTCATGGACGACTCGGTTCTGTTGAGACTGGGGATATCGGCCTGAAGGCCGATCTACGGGGGCGAAACTATACCATCGGGGCCTGCGGAGTGGATCGCAGGAAGTCCACCACGAACCCGGCGATGGCGCCGGTATCGTTGAGATCCAGCACCGGCAGGCGGGTCTCCACCGGCAGCGGCCCGTCACTGGCCACGGCGACGATGTGGGGATCCTGGGGGAACAGCAGGGGCTTGCCGAGGGCCGGGCGGTGCAGCTCGATCTTGGGAAAGGCCTCGTGGCGGAAGCCTTCCACCAGCACCAGATCGGCGCGCGCCGGATCGATCAGCCGGACCAGTTCCGCGAGTTGCGGATCGGCCGTCTGCTCCGGGGTTTCGACGATCAGCGCCCGCCGGTGGCGGGAGGCGATCAGCACCTGTTCGGCGCCGGCCTTGCGCAGCGCGTAGCTGTCCTTGCCCGGCACGTCGATCTCGAAATCGTGATGGGAATGCTTGATCAGCGCGGGCCGCAGACCGCACTCGCGCAGGGCCGGGATCAGGGCCTTCAGGAGGGTGGTCTTGCCGGTCCCGCTGTAGGCGGCGAAGCCGAGCAGCGGCAGGGGAGAATCATCGTGGACCATGTTGCAGTCGCTCCTGTAAACGGGAGAGGTCTTGCGGGGTGTTGAGATTGACGAAGGCCGTGGCCTCATCGCTGAAGTCCACCGCCACCGCATCCTGCCGCGCCAGCCAGGCGCCCAGGCGCCGTTCACCCCGGGCGAGGTAGTCGGCCAGATCCGCCCGGCAACGACGATGGATCAGACAGAAGGCCGGCTGGGTCTTGCCGGCCACACTGGCCAGCACCGCCTGCGCCTGCCGTGCCTTAGCCGTTGCCAGCAGGCGTGAACCCAGATCGGCGGGCAGAAGCGGACAGTCCACGGGTGCCACCAGCAGCCAGTCGTTGTCGATGTGTTCGAGGGCGGCCAGGATGCCGGCCAGAGGGCCGGGCCGGCCGGGCAGGGTATCCGGCCAGACGGGCACGCCCAGGGCCCGGTAGCGATCGAGGTTGCGGTTGGCGCTGATGGCCAGCGACCGAACCTGTGGTCGTAGTCGCTGCAACACCCGTTCGACCAGGGGGACACCGTCCAGCCTCAGCCAGCCCTTGTCGCGGCCCTGCATGCGCCGGCCGCGCCCGCCTGCGAGGATCAGGCCGTTGAGGGAGGCTGGGGCGGTGTCTGCCATGCCTGGCAGTATATCAATGGTCGGCTAAAGATATGTCCCTCCCGGCCGATACTGCCCCTAATCCTACTGCGAGTCGGCATGCATGAGCATATCCTCCATCCTCAACAAGGCGATCTTCGGGGCCGAGAAAGGGCTGCGGGACGCACGCGACGTTTCCAGCCAGTTGGCCGTGGCCACCCCGGATCCCGACGAATCATCGACGGATACCCCGAACGCCCGGGTGGAGAAGGCACGGGATGCGGATCTTGGTCGGATCGTCGACGAACAGGCCTAGCCCGGATATTGCACCATGTCGAGGGCGGGCGGTGACTCAAGCGATTGAAGAGAAATGGCATATTGAGGATTATCTGCTTTTTTGGCAGACACATTTCGTTCCTGCCCGCCCTCTGCGCCGGCCCTTGCGGCTTTGGTGGCAGACCGTCCCTGGTCTGCCTCCTGCGGGCGCGCTTTGCGCGACCCGTTTCGTTCCAGACGAAACGGTCGCTCGCGCTCGCTTGCGCTTCACGAAAGCCGTAGCCATGGCCACGCCTTTCGCTCCAGCGCGGCGCGAGCGCGGCTGCAAAGACCGCAATCATCCGGCGCCCATGGTGCAATATCCGGGCTAGCCTCGTCACGGAGACACGCCATTCCATGCAGGAAATCGAAGTGGAAAAGATCCGGGTCCGCGTACAGGATCTGACCGAACTGCCTGCCGCCTCACCGCTGGTGGCCAGCCTGCTCGATGCCATTGGCAACGATGACATCACGATCCGTGAACTGGCGGCCCTGATCCGCCAGGAACCGGCCCTGGTGGCGCGCATCATCGGCCTGGCCAATTCCGCCTATTTCGGCCATGTGGAGCCCATCACCTCGGTCGAGGAGGCCATCTTCAAGTCGCTGGGCCTGCAACTGACCAAGAGCCTGGCGCTGAGCATTGCGCTGGTGGGCAGTTTCGGCCACAAACCCGGTGCCCGGCATTTCGATCTCTACCGCTTCTGGAGCGACGCGGTGCTCACCGCCACGCTGGCGCGCACTCTCAGTGGGTATGTGCGGACCATGCCCAGACCCTCATCAGACGATGCCTATCTGGCCGGCATGCTGCACAACTTCGGCATGCTGCCGCTGGCCTTTCTCTATCCCGAAGCCACCGATGATGTGTGCGAATCGGCCCACGGCGAGGCCGATTTCGCCCGCCGCATGCAGCAGGCCATCGGCACCGATCAGTACGAGGTGGGCGTGCTGCTGGCTCGCCAGTGGCAGATCCCCGAGCAGGTGGTGGCCGTGATCGGCCATGCGCACGAGCCCGATTACGAAGGCGACTACCAGCCGCTGGTGCGCCTCCTGTACGGCGTGTCCGGGGTGGTACATCATCTGCGGAACGAGGCGTCGTTCGAGGGCGAAACCGAGGAAGCGGTTTTCGAACCCCTGCGTTCCCTCGGCATCGATGCGGTGCGCATTCGCGGCTCCCTGGAAAGCCTGCAGCGCAAGGAAGCGGCGCTGGAGTCCATGGTGCACGTGCTGGCCCACTGAGCGGAACGAAAATCATGGAGACCCAGCCCTTCGTCGCCGCCTTCCAGGAGATCAACAACCGGCTGATCCGGCTGATCGGATCCATGTCGGCCCTGCGTGAACTGTCCACCCTCGAACCGCGGCACGTGGACGAACAGGAACTCCTGGATACCTCGCTGCGCATCCTGCTCGACAACCACGAACTCGACTATGCGGCGATCTTCCTGCGCGAAGACGAGGCCCTCGAGGAGCGGGCCAGCCGGGGCTGGCAGGCGGGCGGGCCGTTGCCGGAGGAGGCCGTAATGCCTCACCTTTCCGAACTGGCCGCGGAGGCGCTGGCCCGGCGCGCGGTGTGCTACCGGCGGGAGATGCAGGGCCTTCAGGCCGTGGAAGGTTCGGCCATCGCGCTGCCCCTGAGCAGCGGCGACAGTCCTCTCGGCGCCCTGTGCGCCTGGTCGCCCGACAGCGACTTCTTCACCCAGGCGCATGAGCGCAGCCTGGTCATCTATTGCAACTTTCTCGCCCAGTCGATCCTCAACAACCGCCTGCTGCAGCAGATGGATGCGCTGGTGAAGGCGCGTACCGAACAGTTGCACGATGCCCTCTCCGAAGCCAAGGAACTCAAGCGGCGCTACGAGGAACTGTCGGTGATCGACGATCTGACCGCCCTGCACAATCGCCGCTTCTTCTTCCCCGAGGCCCGCAATCTGGTGGCGGCGGCGATTCGCTACGAAACCCCCCTGTCGATGCTGATGATCGACATCGATCGTTTCAAACAAATCAACGACACCCACGGTCATGCCACCGGCGACCGGGTTCTCAAGCGCATGGCCAGCCTGCTGCGTGAAGAGAAACGGGAAGCCGATATCCTGGCCCGCTTCGGGGGCGAAGAGTTCATCATGCTACTCCCCGAAACGGGTGTGGAGGGCGCCGCCACTTTTGCCGAACGGCTGCGGCAGAAGATCGCGGATCTCGACTGCGATGGCGGCGAAAGGCTGTTCCGGCTCACCGCCAGTTTCGGGGTGGCCAGCCTGACCTTCCCTGCCGGCAGTGATGCCGGGCAGGTGCTCGAAACGCTGGTGCAACAGGCCGACGCGGCCCTCTACCGCAGCAAGGCCGACGGCCGCAACCGGGTCAGCCGCTATTCGGACATCGGCTGTGCGATCTGAAGGCGTGCCGGGAGACAGGAATGGGCTTTTTATCGAGCCGGCCCTGGAGGCCGTTTTCCGGTCGCCCTGACCAACAGCAGATAGGCAAATACGTTCTCCTCAGCCATAATAAAGATCAAACAAAAGGCAGGGATAGCACAACAACAACCTCGTCCCGACCGTTTGCCGGTCTGGAGGTGTGTCATGCGGTCACGATGCCAGCACAGCCGCTTCCTGTGCCTGCTGTTTCTGTCGTTCCTGCTGTCGTTGCCGGCAGCCACGCTGGCGGCCGATGCGCAAGCGGTCATCCGCTTCGGCATTCTGTCCATCGCGCCCCCGGCGCGCATCCATCGCAACTGGCAGCCGTTTGCCGATCATCTGGCCCGGGTGCTGCGACAGCCCGTGGAGCTGGTGGTGCCGCGCGGTTTCGGCAAGCTGGCCCGGGCCGTCGAGGCCGGCGAGGTGGATTTCTTCTACGTCAACTCCTACGTCTTCTACCGGCTCAAGCAGGCCGGCCGGGCGCGGGGCGTGGCGCAGATGGTAAACCTCGACGGCAAGGTGACCAGCCGCAGCGAGATCTTCGTGCGCCGCGATTCGGGCATCCACAGTCCCGCCGATCTCAAGGGCCATGCGATCGCCTTCGTCAGTCCGCTGGGGGCCGGCGGCTACCTGGCGCCCCGCGCCTATCTGGCCCGCAACGGGCTGGCCGCCGGTGAAGACGTGCAGCCGGTGTTCACCCGCAATCTCGCCAATTCCATTCACCAGGTTCTGCTCGGCGACGTGGAGGCAGGCACCATGTGCGGCGTGAACTTCCGGCTCATGCAGCGCAAGCTGAATACGGGTGAGCTGAAGATCATTGGCCAGAGCGAAGCCTATCCCGAGAATCTCATCGCCGCCCGCGCCGATCTCGACCCGGCCCGGCTGGCCCGTTTCCGCGAGGCGGTGCTGAACATGACGCAGACGGCGGCGGGCCGGCAGGTGCTCGCCCGGATGCACGGCATGAAGATCCGGCGCTTTGTGCCCTACGATCCGGCCATCGAGGCCATTACCCGGCGACTGCTGCGGGAAAGCGGACTCGAATGAGCCTCGTTCCCCGCAGTCTGTTCGCGCGCCTGGCCTGGAGCCTGGCCGTGGTGCTCACCCTTGCCATGCTGGGCATGGGCTATCTGCTCCTCGACGAAAGCCGGGAGCGTTTCGAACAGGAACGCCACCGCCTGGCCGTGGCCAGCGCCCGGGTGCTGGCCGAAGCCGGCGTGGATGCCCTGGCCGCCCGTGACTACGAACTGCTGGATCGCTGGGTGCATTCGGTGATGCCCACCGACGACATGGCCTGGGTCTATCTGGATCGGGCCAATGGCCAGATCCTCAGTCATACGGATCTCGACCAGGTGGGCCGTTACGAGAAGGCCCTGGGTGCTCTGCCGCGGCCCCTGACCCGCCAGCGACGCGACGCGAAGGGAGAGCCGGTTTTCGAGGCCGTGCACCCGGTCTGGCTGGGCGAGCGGCACCTGGCCAATGCCCATGTGGCGTACTATCCCGGCCGCGTGGCCTTCTTCTCCAGCCTGGCCTTCGACAAGCTGGTGGGGGTGCTGGCCGTTGCGCTGCTGTTCATGCTCCTGGCCACCCTGCTGATCGTGCGTCGCCATCTGCATCCCCTGGGGCGGCTGGCCGAACAGGTCGAACACCTCTCCCTTGATGCGCTGAATCTGAAACTGGCCCCGGCCCTGCTGCAACGGAACGACGAGGTGGGCGCCCTGGCCCGGGCCTTCGATGCCCTGGCGCGGCGCATCACCCGTCTGGTGAGCGAACTGCGTGATGAGGAACAGCGCCTGCAGGCCACGGTGGCCGAACGCACCCGGGCCCTGCAGCACAGCAACCGGGAACTGGAATCCTTCTGTCACAGCGTCTCCCACGATCTGCGCGCCCCGCTGCGGGCCATGGACGGCTTCAGCCAGGCCCTGTTGGAGGACCATGGGGAAAAGCTGGACGAGGAGGGGCGGCAATATCTGCACCGGATCCGTGCCGCGGCCGACCGCATGGGCCAGCTGATCGACGATCTGCTGCGCCTCTCGCGCATCTCGCGCCAGGCCCTGCAGGTCGAGCCGCTGGATCTGGTGCCGCTGGCGCGGCGCATCTTCGACGAGTTGCAGGCCGGCGAGCCCGAGCGGCAGGTCACGCTGCGGCTGCCGGAAAGCCTGCCGGCGACGGGCGATGCACGACTGCTGCGCATCGCCCTTGAGAACCTGCTGGCCAATGCCTGGAAGTACACCTCGCGGCGCGAGGCGGCCGAAATCGCCCTTGGCGCCGAAACGGAAGCGGGCGAGACCATCTACTGGATCCGCGACAATGGCGAAGGCTTCGACATGGCCTATGCCGACAAGCTGTTTCACGTCTTCCAGCGCCTGCACCACCAGGACGAGTTTCCCGGCACCGGCATCGGCCTGGCCACGGTGTCGCGCATCGTGCAGCGCCACGGCGGCCGGATCTGGGCCGACGCCGAACCGGGCCTGGGCGCCATCTTCTTCTTCACCCTGGGCCGGTCCGCGTCCACCTCGCCTTTGCCATAGACCCCGAACCGGTAGCCGGGACGCAGGCCCGCCAGGGCCGGAACCCGGGAATGGTTGCCGCCCCGAACGGTTACCCCTGCCTCTTCCTGCCCAGGCGCGCCAGCGCCCAGCCCACGTGTTCGCGCACCAGCGCCGAGGGGTGATCGCGGCGGGCCTCCAGCGCAGCGACGGCTTCCGGCGAGGCCGGGCCGTTGCCCAGGGCCACGGCGATGTTGCGCAGCCAGCGTTCGTGGCCGATGCGGCGGATGGGCGAGCCGGCCAGCCGCTCGAGGAACTGCGGTTCCGTCCAGCCGAACAGATCGACGAGCGCCGGGGCATCCAGGCCGTGGCGGGGCGCGAAGTCGGCCAGGGCCGCCGGGCGGGCGAAGCGGTTCCACGGGCACACGAGCTGGCAGTCGTCGCAGCCATAGATCCGGTTGCCCATCTGCGGGCGCAGGGCTTCGGGAATGGCGCCCGGATGTTCGATGGTCAGATAGGAGATGCAGCGCCGCGCATCCACCTGGCGGGGGGCGACGATGGCGCCGGTGGGGCAGTCGTCGATGCAGGCGGTGCAGTCGCCACAGTGTTCGTTCAGCGGCGCGTCTACCGGCAGATCCAGATCCGTGTAGATCTCGCCCAGGAAGAACCATGAACCGGCTTCCCGGGCGAGCAGGTTGGAATGCTTGCCCACCCAGCCGAGCCCCGCGCGGCGGGCGATGGCCTTCTCCAGCACCGGCGCGCTGTCCACGAAGACCCGGTAACCGAAGGGGCCGATGGCCCCGGCGAGGCGTTCGGCCAGCCGTTGCAGCCGCTTGCGCATCAGCTTGTGATAGTCCCGCCCCAGCGCGTAGCGCGACACGTAGCCGAGCCGGGAATCGCCCAGCACCGTCCAGGCGTCGGCGGCGTCGGGGGGCAGATAGTCCATGCGCACGCTGATGATCCGGCGGGTGCCCGGCACCAGTTCCGCGGGCCGGCTGCGCAGGGTGCCGTGGCGCTGCATCCATTCCATCTCGCCGGCCATGCCCGCCTCGAGCCAGGCCAGCAGGCGCGGCTCGTCCTCGGCGAGATCCGCATCGCAGATGCCCACGGCGGCAAAGCCCAGCTCGGCCGCCCACTGCCGGAGCCGCGCGACGAGTTCCGCCGCGTCGTCGCTCGTGAGGGCCCTGGCCTGCTGGTTTTGTCCGGGTTGCATAGGGACTATGATAGCGGCATGTCTTCGCTGCCCGTGAACCTTTATCGCGCCGAACAGTGCCGGGAACTGGATCGCCTGGCCATCGAGTCCCACGGCATCTCCGGCAACATCCTCATGGAACGCGCCGGCGAGGCGGCCTTCGACGCCCTGCGCGAAGCCTGGCCGGCGGCCCGGCGCGTGGTGGTGCTGTGCGGCATCGGCAACAACGGCGGCGACGGTTTCGTGCTGGCCCGCCTGGCCCACGAACGGGGCCTGGAAGTGGATGTCTACCAGGTCGGCGACGCCGCACGCATCCGCGGCGATGCCCTGGCGGCCCGCCAGCGGCTGATGGGCGTGGATGTCACGCCCCGGCAGTGGAGCGGTCAGCCCCTGGAGGGCGCCGACGTGCTGGTGGACGCCCTGCTCGGCACCGGGCTCGGCGGCGAGGTGCGCGAGCCCTTCCGCGGCGTCATCGAGGCGGCCAATGCCAGCGGGGTGCCGATCCTGGCGCTCGACATTCCCTCCGGCCTGGATGCCGATACCGGCATGCCCCACGGCGTCGCCATCCGCGCCGCCGAGACCATCACCTTCATCGGCCTCAAGCCGGGCATGCTCACCGGCCGCGGCCCCGAGCACTGCGGGCGGATTCGCTTCGACGATCTCAAGCTGCCGGAAGAACTCTACGCCCAGGTGCCGCCGGCGGCCCGCCGTCTGGTGAGCGGGGAACTGCGCCGGGCGCTGAAACCCCGCCCCCGTGCCGCGCACAAGGGCGAATTCGGGCACGTGCTGCTGGTGGGCGGCAACCACGGCATGAGCGGCGCGGTGCGGTTGGCCGGGGAGGCGGCCCTGCGCACGGGAGCGGGGCTGGTGAGCATCGCCACCCGCCGGGATCACGCCCCCCTGATCAGCGCCTGCCGCCCGGAACTGATGAGCCACGGCATCGAGTCGGCCGAGGCGCTGAAGCAGCTCTCGGCCCGGGCCACGGTGATCGCCGTCGGCCCCGGCCTCGGGCAGGACGACTGGGCACGGGAGATGATCGCCATCGCCGTGGCCCGCAATCTGCCGGTGGTGATCGACGCCGACGCCCTGAACCTGCTGGCCCACATCCCCCTGCAACGGCCCGACTGGGTCCTCACGCCCCATCCGGGTGAGGCGGCGCGGCTGCTCGACACCGACACCGCCAGCGTGATGGCCGACCGCTTTGCCGCCGCGCGCGAGCTGTCCGAGCGCTTCTCCGCCACCGTGGTGCTCAAGGGCGCCGGCACCATCGTCCAGCCGCCGGAGGCGCTGCCCGGTGTCTGCACCGCCGGCAACCCGGGCATGGCCACGGCCGGCATGGGCGACGTGCTTACCGGGGTGATCGCCGCCCTGGCCGCGCAGGGCCTGCCCCTGCCCCAGGCCGCCGCCCTCGGCGTCTGCCTGCATGCCGAGGCGGGCGATCTGGCAGTGCGCGGCATTGGCGAACGGGGCCTGGTGGCCGGCGACATGATGGCGCCCCTGCGCCGCCTGGCCAACGAAGGGGGCGACTGATGGAGCGTTATCTGCCCGACGAGGCGGCCACCCTGGCCTTCGGCGCCGAGCTGGCCCGGTTGATTCCGCCGGGTCTGCGGATCTGGCTGCACGGCGATCTCGGTGCCGGCAAGACCACCCTGGTGCGCGGCCTGTTGCGCGCCCTCGGTCACAGTGGCCCCGTGCGCAGTCCCACCTACACCCTGGTGGAAACCTACCCCCTCGCGGAGATGCCACCGGTGCATCACTTCGATCTCTACCGCCTCGCCGATCCCGAAGAGCTGGAATACCTCGGCGCCCGCGACCTGCTCGGCGGCAGCGAAACCTGCCTGGTGGAATGGCCGGAGCGGGGGGCCGGCTTCCTCCCGGCGCCCGAACTCGAAATCTTCCTCAGCCACCGCCCCCCCGGCCGCACCGTGCGGGTGCTCGGCCACGGCGAACGGGGCCTCGCCGTGGCGCGACAGCTCGAGCGTTCCCTCCCGGCCTGAAGCTGCCCCGAAACCGAATCGAAGGGCCCCCTCCCCCCCACCGCGGGGGAGACGACTGCAGGGATGCAGGAGGTAGAGCGGAGCAGGAGCCAGAGCTTAGGGTCGGGGGGAGAGGGCGTCCCTCCTGAAAATCGCGGCTTGCGCCGCTCCTGCAGGATGTTTCGACCGGGATGTTTTCGGCACCATGGCCGAAACGAAGGGCTCCCTCTCCCCCGCACCGCGGGGGAGACGACTGCAGGGATGCAGGAGGTAGAGCGGAGCAGGAGCCAGAGCCGAGGGTCGGGGTGAGGGGGGCAACATTTCAACATTTTTCTCAAGAAGATCCCCTATCCCCCTAAGTTATATGGAAAATCGCTTGAATTTTCCGTCGCCTCGTGCACAATTGAAGGAAACACCACCAACCACCGTGGGGGATGCCATGAAGGCATGGTTGCGGAACATCGGCGCTATCGTGCTGCTGGCGGGCCTGGCCCTGCCGGCGCTGGCCGACGTGGCGGTGCAGGGCGTGCGCATGTGGCCGGCGCCCGACAACACCCGCCTGGTGTTCGATCTCAGCGCCCCGGTGGAGCACACCATCTTCACCCTGCGGGCCCCCGATCGCCTGGTCATCGATCTCAAGCAGGCCCGCTATCCCGCCGGCAAGCTGCCCGCCCTCGCGTTCGACAAGTCCTACGTGCGCCAGATCCGCTATGCCCGCCGCCAGGACCGGGTGTTGCGCTTCGTGCTGGATCTGCGCCAGCCGGTGCGCCCCAAGAGTTTCGTGCTGCGGCCCCAGGGCAGCTACGGTCACCGCCTGGTCATCGATCTGTATCCGCTCGAGGCCACAGGCCAGCCCAGGCCCCGCCCGGTACCCCATCAGCGGCCGCGTTCCCGCGACGTGATCATCGCCATCGACGCCGGCCACGGCGGCGAGGATCCGGGCGCCATCGGTCCGCGTGGCACCCGCGAGAAGGACGTGGTGCTGGCCATCGCCAGGCGGCTGGCGGAACTGGTGCGCAGGGAGCCGGGCATGAAGCCGGTGCTGATCCGCCGGGGTGACTACTACGTGGGCCTGCGCAAGCGGGTGGAGAAGGCCAGTGATGCGCGCGCCGATCTGTTCGTCTCCATCCATGCCGACGCCTTCCGCAACCGCCGCGCCCGGGGCTCCTCGGTGTTCGTGCTCTCCAATCGCGGTGCCACTTCGGCCATGGCCGCCTTCCTGGCCGAGAGCGAGAACCGCTCCGACCTCATCGGCGGCGTGAGCCTCGACGACAAGGACGATCTGCTCAAGCGGGTGCTGGTGGACATGGTCAAGAACTCCACCCTAGAAGACAGCCACGAAGTGGCCCAGAAGATCCTGACGGATCTTGGCAAGGTGACCCATCTGCACAAGCGGCGGGTGGAGCAGGCCGGCTTCCGGGTGCTCAAGTCCACCAACATTCCCTCCATCCTGGTGGAGACCGCCTTCATCTCCAATCCCCAGGAAGAGCGCAAACTGCGCAGTGCCCGGCACCAGCAGGCCCTGGCCCGGGCCATCATGAACGGCATCCGCCGCTACTTCCGTGCCAACCCGCCGCCCGGCACCCGCCTGGCCCAGGCCCCGCGCCGGCACGTCATCAGCCGGGGCGAGACCCTCTCCGGCATCGCCGCCCGCTACCGGGTCAGCGTCAACGCCCTGCGCCGCCACAATGGCCTGCGCTCCGACCGCATCAAGCCGGGCGACGTGATCCGCATCCCCTACAGTTGATGCCAGACCCGTAGCCGGATGAAGGCCCGCCGGGCCGCAATCCGGGGCTCACCTGCCCCTGGCCCGTCCTGAGAGAACCGTCTCAAACCGTGACTGGTTTCACATTCCCGCTCCCCGGCGGCTTCCATTCGGCCCACTTCCGGCGGTAGCATGGCGGGCAGGACAGTCACGCCAGGGAGCACCACATGGCGATCGAGGAACAATCCGTTTACTACAAGGAAATCCAGGCGGAGCAGGACGCCTTCTGGAAACGCCGCCGGGCCCGG
>Ga0256841_1000396_pt1 | contig 45704 bp, 36 predicted proteins | sample 356308metaG_FD_185971 | JGI IMG/M metagenome (GOLD analysis project Ga0256841, IMG submission 185971) | Hydrothermal vent microbial communities from Mid Atlantic Ridge, Atlantic Ocean - 356-308 | ecosystem: Environmental > Aquatic > Marine > Hydrothermal vents | place: Atlantic Ocean: Mid...
GGCGCCGTTATCCGCCGCTTTCGTCTGCAGGGACAGGGCGGCATCGCTTTCCCTGAACCAGCGCTGCACCAGCCCCGGCGTCATGCCCATGGCATCGACCGCCTCCGCATTGCGCGCCGCCGCCCCCGCCATGGTCGCCGCCTTGCGCGAAAGCTGACCGGCAGCATTCAGAGCCCTGCGGGTGGCAAACTCGTTGAGCAGCGCCAGGGCAAAAAGGACCAGGGCGCCGATCACAGCCACCCCGCCGAGCAGCGGATGCAGCAGGGCGATCGCCAGCAGATAGACCGGCATCCAGGGCGCATCGAACAGGGCATTCATCGCCGGGCTGGAGAAGAAGGCGCGCACGGTTCCCAGATCCTGCAGCGCCTGTACCGCCTGGGTTGAACCGGACAGGGAGGCCTCAATCACCCGCTCCATCGCCGGCAGGGAAAGGCGGCGTTCGAACCAGACGCCGACACGGGTCATGATGCGCGAACGCGCCACGTCGAGCAGCGACATGCTCAGCAAGGCGGCCAGGGCAATGATCACCAGCAACAGCAGGGTGCTGCGGTTGCCGCTGGGCAACACGCGATCGAACACCTGCATCATGAACAGCGAGACTGTCAGCTGCAGGACATTGATGAACAGGCTGAAAAAACCAGCGAAAAACAGGGTGCGCCGGCAGGCGGCACGAACACGCGCGAAAAGGTTCGCCGCCTCTGCCTGAGGGCGTTCCCGCGCCGCATCGCCGGACGGAGCTGATTTTTCACGCGTAAAAGTCACAGGCCATACCGTCTTATCCGTACGGACCCTTTACCAAGAGACCGAACCATCGTGTCATCCATAAGGCGCAGGAATTAAAAAACAATGATCAAAGTGGCGGAAGGGGCAAATAAATGTCCGTCTGAATGTCTGTCCTCCACGCAGAACCGGTTTCACTTCTCTTCCCGGCATCGGTGCCGAAACCAGTTCATGGTGAACGGGAATTAACCCTGCCGCTTTACCCGCTGGCAAGACTCCGCCCTTAGGCTGAAGGCATATTTTCTTACTCGATCATCAAGGGCGCATTCATGGCCGCCAGCAACCGCAGCAACATCGCCCCCAGGGAACAACGCCGCTATGCACGCAGCGCCGTCGCCCTGCCCGCCACGCTGATTGTGGGCGATCTGCATCTTGACTGCGTGGTAACCGATCTTTCCCAGCTCGGCGCCCGTATCGAGCTGGCACAGAATTTCCCTGTCGAGGGTGACGTTACCCTGCATATCGGCGGCCTGGCCCGTTATCACGCCCGGGCGGTATGGCAGCAGGGCCGGCTGCTCGGCCTCGGCTTCAGCGATCCCGATACATTATCGGCCCTGTTCTGAGCCGCTGGCGCCGCGGTGCCCGGGCCTTCACCTCGGCGATCCCCGGCGCGATCTGCGCATAAAGCCGCTCGGCCTCCCGGCGTTCAGCCGCCGTCATCTTCTTTTCCAGAGCCGCGCGCGCCTCGCCCGCCAGCGGATGCCCGCCCTCCTCGGCCAGGCGCAGCCATGTAAGCGCCAATGGCCTGTCAGCCAGCACACCTATGCCGTCACGATACCGGGTGCCGAGCTGGAACTGAGCGGTGACATGGCCCTGACGGGCCGCCTTGTTGAACCAGGTCAGGGCAAGCGCCTCGTCCTTCACCCCGGCAAGACCATAGGCATAGACCGTGCCGAGCAGGAACTGCGCATCCCGGTTGCCGGCCTCGGCGGCACGTTTATAGAGCATCAGCGCCCGCGCCCTGTCCTTCGGCACGCCGCGCCCTTCCATATACAGGCTGCCGAGATTGACCATCGCCGCCGTCAGCCCCTGATCGGCGGCGCGCTGATACCACAGCCGCGCCTGCTTATAATCCCTGGGCACGCCACGGCCCTTCTCATAGAGCAGACCGAGATTGTTCTGGGCATCGCGATGCCCTTTCTCGGCGGCGCGGCGGTACCAGGAAGCCATTTCCGCATCTTCCTCATCCGTGGTGCCGTAACGTTCGAGCGCCAGAGCCAGATTATACATGCCGTTGACATGGCCCTGCTCGGCCGCCTTGCGATACCAGACAATCGCCGCCGCCGGATCCGGCTTCACGCCACGGCCCTCCTCATAAAGCACACCGAGATTGTTCTGGGCATCGGCCAACCCCTGCTTGGCCGCCAGCTCGTACCATCTGAAGGCCTCGCGGTCATCCTGAGGCACGCCATGACCGTTGAGATAGAGATTACCGAGATTGAACTGTGCTTCGGCAAAGCCAGCCTCTGCCGATTTGCGGTACCAGCGGGCGGCCTCCTTGTAATCCTGACGCACGCCCCGGCCAAGCTCATACATCAGACCAAGATTGTTCTCCGCCTGAATATGCTCCTTCTCCGCCGCCAGCCTGTACCAGTAGACCGCCTCGGCATCGTCCTGATCGACGCCGATACCCTCCAGATACATGTTGCCGAGATTGTTCGCCGCCTCGGGAATATCGAGATGGGCAGCGCGCTTGTACAAGGCCGCGGCCTCGGCGAAATTCTGTTCCACACCGCGGCCCTGAACCAGCATGTTCGCCAGATTGAACATTGCCTGCGGCGATCCGGCATCGGCAGCGCGGCGGTACCAGCGGGCGGCGGTGATATCATCGGCCGGCACGCCATAGCCGAACTCATACATCAGGCCAAGATTGAACTGGGCAGAAACATCGCCCTGCTCCGCCAGCTTTTCATACAGTTTCAGGGCCTTGGCGAACTGTCTTTTCCTGAAGGCCTGCCCGGCCTCCGTCGCAATATCCTGCTGCGCCACCGCCGGCACGCTCGCCGCCATTCCGCCCCCCATCGCCAGCACAGCCATCGCCAGCATGCCCGACCTGAGCCTTCTTTTTACTGCCATTCTGCCCTTCCCGGCGATAACGCCCCTCCGCACGCGCATAAAACACCCTCCCGATCCGCATCACCGACTTCTAACATGGTTTTCCAAGAGAAAACCATGTTCTGCCGGTCAGTCCCGCATCAGTGAATGTCACAGAATTAGTAATTCTGTAACATGATTTTTGATCATGACAGCATCCTCATGCCGGAACCCGGGGGAAATCCTGGCGCGGGCGACTATCGGATGATACAATTAGCCTGAAATTTGTATCAGAGGCCGGCATGAAGACGCTTTATCTGGAAAAATCCGTCCCCTCGCGGAACTGTCAGCGCTATTACCGCCTTGACCTTTCTCCCGACCTGTTCGGCCGCTGGGTATTGTGCCGCGCCTGGGGACGCATCGGACGGCAGGCCTGTGAAATGCGGCAATCCTTTCCCGAACGAACCGCCGCTCTGGCAGCATTGCGGCGCTTGTACCGGCAGAAACGCCGACGGGGTTACCGCCTTTCATGACGCCCCGCTCCATACCCCGTTCCGCCCCTCCCTCACCGGCCAGCCTGTTCGATGGCAACGGCCGGCGCAAATATCTCACCGGTGATGAACGCCGCCGTTTCCTCGCCGCCGCCGCCCGCGCCGACCGTCATGTGCGCACCTTGTGCATGACGCTTGCCTTTACCGGCTGCCGCATTTCCGAAGCGCTGGCCCTGACCCCCCGCCATATCGACATGGAGGGCGGTCTGATCGTTTTCGAAACACTGAAGAAACGGCGCCGGGGCATCTTTCGCGCCGTGCCGGTGCCCGAGGAGCTGACCGACGCGCTCGATCTCGCCCACGGCATCCGCGAACATCTCCGCCGGGGCCGTGCGGATACACCTCTCTGGCCCGTCAGCCGTATGACCGCCTGGCGACAGATCACCGCCGTGATGCGCAGCGCCGGGATCGACGGCCCCCAGGCCAGTCCCAAAGGATTACGTCATGGCTTCGGCGTTGCCGCCATCGAGGCCGGCATCCCGCTGAACATGCTGCAGAAATGGCTCGGTCATGCACAGCTTTCCACCACGGCGATTTATGCCGAAGCCATGGGGGCCGAGGAAGCGGCCCTGGCACGACGCTTGTGGCAGGACTAAAGGAATCCGGCAGCAAAACCGGCCGCGCCCATTTCGGTTTCCATTTCCGTTTCCGTTCCCATCTCCGTACCCTGCACCCCGTCAAACCGCCGCGATGCCATGGCCACCGCCGCTTCGGTTTTTGTCTCTGCAAAACAACCGTATACGCGTATACAATAATACGGCTTTATCATTATCCTTGTACAAGGGTATTTCATGGTTATAATATACGCGTGCCCTGTGATAACGGCAAAACAGGATACGCGTATACCATGGTAGTATTGTCATCGCATACGCGTATGCCCTGCGGGAAAAGCGACCCCGACAGCGGGAAACGGCAGAGAAACAAGGCGATGCGTGTCCTATCCTTCATCACTCAGAAAGGCGGCAGCGGTAAGACCACCCTGGCCATCAACTGCGCCGTCGAGGCCGAACGCCAGGGAAAACGGGTATTGCTGCTCGACATGGATCCGCAGGGCTCCGCCGAAGCCTGGTATCTGGATCGCGAACAGGAAACCCCGGCGCTTGCACGCATCAGCGCACGGGAACTCGAACCCGCACTCGCCGCCGCCCGCCAGCGTGGCTTCGACCATATTTTGATCGATACCCCCGGCCGCGACGATGCCGCGACCGCCACTGCCGTGCGCGCATCCGATTTCATCATCATCCCCTGCCGCCCGACACCAGGCGACATGAAGGCAACCCCGCCCACGATCGCCACGGTCCGCCGTCTCGACAAGCAGGCCTGTTTCGTCCTCACCCAGACGCCGCCGCGCGGCGGACGCATCAGGGAAGCCGAAACCGGATTGTCGATGCTGGGCATGGTCAGCCCCGTGCGCATCGTGCTGCGCACCGCTTATCAGGATGCCCAGGGTGCCGGTCTCGGCGTTTCGGAATACGAACCCAACGGCAAGGCCGCCGGGGAGATAAGCGCGCTCTGGGCATGGATCACCCGCAAGATGGAGAAACTGCATCATGAGCCGCAAGCGCACATCGCTTAGCGCCGTTCTCGGCCCCATCGGCAAGGAAGAGGAAAGCCGCAGCGACACCGCACAGGCTGCCGCCGCCGCGACCGGAAGTGTCAAACCCGGTCCCCGTCGTCCCGGTATCAAACAGCAGACCGCTTATCTGCCCGAAGCCGTGCACGAACAACTGCGCCTGCTGGCCTTCGAGGAGCGGCGCAAGATGCATTCCTATATCCTGGAGGGGCTGGACCTCGTCTTCCGGGAACGCGGCCTGCCCTCGATCGCGGAACTGACACGAGAACGCGAGAAATAACGCAGGGCAGGAGAGGGAAGCCTTCTCAAAATGGCATGACCGCATAATTGCACGCCATTATACGCGTATTCTAGCAGCAAGATACAGACCAGCCGCCGGCGGTGGTCCGAAGCCGGAGGCCATGTCGGGACAAAACGTCAGGGCATCCACGGATGCTGCCCTGCTGCTTCCGCCGGAAACGCCTTTCAACGCCACGGTTACACTTGCATACGCGTATAATTGTGTCGGCCTTGACCGATCCAAAGGTGATGCTGCATAGGATGGTATTACCGTTTAGTATTATTCCTCAACCGATGATAGTTTTCTGCCGCTTACACACCCAAACAGGAGGCAGATGTGACTGTCGGAGTTCAGGAAAACCCGCGTGAGAAACTTGTTGTAAACGGGCCCGATGAATTCAAGAAAATGCCGGAGGAGTATCAGAATCTGGTGATCCGGCAGATGCTTGTCCATACGGAGGGCGAGCTGTCCGGCGCCGATGATTTCATCCAGCTCTTCTATCCGATGACCGATGATCCTTATGAAAAATTCGTCTGCTGTGAACGCGGCGCCGAAGAGGTCGATCATTACATGCGCGGTGCCAAGATTCTGCATGATCTCGGTGTCGATACCACCTTCATGCTGAAGACACCGCTGCAGGAACGTCAGCTCTATGGCACCGAAGCGGTCAAGGACATCAACACCTGGGCAGAAAGGGGATTTTTCTCCTTTCTCGGCGAGGCGGCGGTGCTCGAACAGCTGAAGGAAATGCTGGAAAGCTCCTATAAGCCGATCGCCGAAATGGCGGTGCCGGTGATCAAGGATGAAAAGGTCCATGTCGCCCATGGCTACCGCATCATCCGCGACATGTGCCAGACCGAGGAGGGCCGCGCCGAGGCCCAGACGGCGCTGAACCGCATGTGGGCCGTCGCGCTCGACGTGTTCGGCAAGTCAGATTCGGAACGTTCCCGCCTCTATCTCAAATGGGGCCTGCGCAAATACAGCAATGAGGAAGCCCGCCAACGCTTCATCAAGATGGCGGCGCCGAAGCTCGAAGCCCTTGGGCTGACCGTGCCCGACAACATCAAGGGGCGCAAATTCCTCTGATACCCGGCCCATCGGAAAGGCCCTCTGCCTGAACAGATCGCGGACAGGGGGCCTTCGATGCCGCCATGCCTTTTCCGCCCGCCCGTTGCGGGCAGTACCGCGATGAAAGACAGATCATGACCGTTGCCACCACCGAAACCACATCAAGCCCGGCGCGGCGCAATGCGCTGCTTTCCCTGCTCGGAAACGACCGGGATCTCTATCAGCGCTTCTGCCGCATCCGCGATTTCTCCCGCAAGGTGCGCGCCAGCGAATATCACATCACCAATGCCTGCAACATCCGCTGCAAGGGGTGCTGGTTCTTTGTTCATGAATTCGACAAGAAGACCCGCGATCTGAAGGACATTGCCACCATTCGCGACTTCGTCCGCCGCCAGCGCGATGAAGGCGGCATTACCGCCGGTATTCTCATCGGCGGTGAGCCCGCGGTGGTGCCGGAGCGCGTCAGTGTCTTCGTCGAGGAACTCGACTACGTCACCATTTCGACCAATGGCCTGAAAAAACTGCCCGTGGAAGGGTTCGAGCGTGTGTCGGTGCTGATTTCCCTGTTCGGCGGCGGCCGCCTCGATGACGAGCTGCGCGCGATCAAACCTTCCGGCAAGCGCTTTTCCGGCCTGTTTGATACCGCACTCGGCCATTACCGCAACGATCCGCGCGCCCGCTTCATCTATGCCATCACCGAAGACGGTATTCCCTATATCGAGGAAACCGTGCGCCGCATCCGCGATAACGGTAACCGCACCACCTTCAATTTCTACAGCAAATACGACACCAATCATCCTCTGCGTCAGGAACATGAGAAACGCCTGATGGAAGAGGCGCTGAGGGTCAGGGACAAATATCCGGAAACCGTGCTGAGCACGCCGTTCTATATCCGCGCCATGATCACGGGTAAAACCAAATGGGGATCTTTCGGTTATGATGTCTGTCCGAGTCTGAGTACCGCCCATCCGCAGCATGCCGCCCGCATCGCCAACGGCAACCCGGTATTGCCGGGCTTCAATGTCTATGCTGCGGATTACAAGACCCTGAATTTCTGCTGCACCTCGGGCCATTGCGAGGATTGCCGCGACAGCCAGGCGGTCATGAGCTGGCTGCTGGTCAACATGAGCAAGTTCCGCGGCAGCCGCGAGGACATGATCGACTGGATCGAACTGGCGGAAAGCTACTGGTCGCAGTTCATCTGGTCACCGGTGCAGCGCCAGGAACCGGCGCCTGCCGATATTGCCACGGCCGTCTGAGCACATCCCATGCGCGATGTGGTAATTGTGGATGCCGTGCGCACGCCGCTTGGCAAATCCTTTCGCGGCGGGCTGCGCCGGACCCGGCCTGATGACATGGCCGCTGCCTGTATTGACGCCCTGCTGGCCCGTCAGGAGCAGATCGGAGCGGAACGGATCGAGGACTGCATCATCGGCTGTGCCTTTCCCGAAGGGCCGCAGGGAATGAATATGGGCCGCAATATCGTCGCGCTTTCCTCCCTGCCGGTCTCAACCGCGGGCATGACCGTGAACCGCTACTGCGCTTCAGGTCTGCAGGCCCTTGCCATCGGCGCTGCCCATATCGCAACCGGTGGTGCCGATGCCCTGATGGCCGGCGGGAGCGAATCCATTTCCATGACCATGCGCAGCATCAACATGCATGAATTGTTCAACCCGGCCATGATGCAGAAGGCGCCGGAAATGTATCTGGAGATGGATAAGGAAAATCTGGATGAGGTTTACCTGAAAAAGGCCTCACGCAATGTGGCGCGGACGGCAGAAAACGTGGCACGCCATTACGGTATTTCCCGTGAACGGCAGGATCTCTATGCCTGCGAAAGCCATCGCCGCGCGGCCAGGGCCTGGGAAGAGGGCTGTTTTGATGATGAAATATTGCCCATCTTCACCGAAGCAGCATCGGGCAGGGGGCAAGAGAGGAGCGGAAACGGTGCCGTCCGCCGGGATGAATGTATCCGCGTCGACACGGATATGGAACGTCTCGCCCGCCTGAAACCGCTGTTCGGTGAGGAGGGCACAGTGACGGCCGGCAATTCCTCCACCCTTTCGGACGGGGCGGCCATGACGCTGATGGTTGCCGAGGAAATGGCCGAACGGTGGAATCTCAACCCTTTGGGACGGTTTTTCGGCTTTGCCGTCAGCGGATGCGAACCCGGTGAAATGGGCATTGGCCCCGCGCTCGCCATTCCCAAACTGCTGAGGCAATTCGGTCTTGCCCTTGGCGATATCGATCTGATCGAAATCAACGAAGCCTTTGCCTCGCAGGTGCTTTATTGCCGGGACCGCCTGGATATCGATCCAGAACGGCTGAATATCCATGGCGGGGCCATTGCCGTCGGTCATCCCTATGGCATGACCGGAGCCCGCCAGTGCGGGCATATTCTTCGTGCCCTGCGCATGCGTGGCGAACGCTACGGCATCGTTTCCATGTGTGTTGGCGGCGGCATGGGGGCCGCCGCCTTGCTGGAAGCCTTTCCGGCTGACTGAAGGCCTCTTCCTATGCCGAAAGGGAACGCGGGGCGAGCAGTCGGGCGACCAGGGCCCGGAACGTATCATCATCGTTGAAATCGAGACGGGTTTCCGCTGCCGTGATCTCCTCATAGAGCCGGTTGACGATCTCGTCATCATAAGGAATGGACAGCTTTTCCAGCTTGTTACGGACGGCCGTGCGCCCCGATACCCGGCCGATGATCAACTCGCTTTCACGTCCGAACAGCTCGGGACTGACGAATTCATAGGTGATGTTCTTCTTGGTCAGCCCGTTGATATGCAGTCCGGCGGCGGTGGCAAAGACATAGCGGCCGATGATCGGCTTGTGATGAGCGATCTTCAGCCCGACGATTTTCTCGATATGGTGACAGGCAGAGACAATGGCCCTGGGATCGAGATGCAGGGGAATTTGCGGATATTTGTAATGAAGGATGGCATAGATTTCCTCGATCGCGGTATTGCCGGCCCGTTCACCAATACCGCAAAAGGTTGTCTGCATGCCGTCCGCGCCGGCTTCCAGGGCTGCAATACTGTTGGCAGCGGCAAGGCCGAGATCATTGTGACAATGGGCGGTGATGGCGATATTCTCGCCGACCCAGGAGCGGATGGCGGTAATCAGGGCGGCATATTCCTTCGGAATCATCGCCCCGACCGTATCGGGGATAACCAGTGTCCGTGCGCCGGCGGCAACGGCACATTCGATCATCGGGCGGAGAAATTCATGACTGCCCCGGGTGGCATCCTCCAATGCCACGGAAACATCCGTGATCCCCTTTTTCCGGGCAAAGGTGACGGCCTGTTCGGTCTCTTCGAGGAGAGCCGCAAGCGGCAGTCTGCGCTTGTGTTCGGCATGAATTTCCGATCCAGTAAGCAGAATCTGGATCTGACCACCTTCTGCACCATCGAGAGCATCGACAGCAGTGGAGATATCCTGTTGCGTTGCAATGGCAAAGGCACAGATTCTCGCTCTGCCTGAATGACGGGCAAGATAACGGGTGACGGTAAAATCCGCCGGAGAGGAGGAGGGGAATCCGGCCTCAATGTAATCGATGCCGGTTTTTTCAATATGACGGAAAATATCGATCTTCTGTTCACGGGACATGGCATTGCCAGGGGCCTGTTCTCCATCGCGCAGAGTGGTATCAAAGAAAATCGGGGATTTCATATCTGCCTCCGTTATCGGTTTAGGCGGATATGTTAAATGATATTCATTTCTTGTTTTATCCGTGATTACGATGATGTTTTTGCCGATCTGATGAATACTTTGGCATGCTTTTTTTGTGATGAGGCTGTGGATAACTTTTGCCAGGTCAGGTTAACTTGTTAACTAAACTTGTTAACCCGTTAGGCATCGGGGTTTCGCTTGCAGAACATGAGGTTAAGGGTGATTTGCGTTCCCGATGTACCGATAATGCGTTCCTGATATACCGAGCCGGCATGTTCCTGATATACCGATATCTTGTTCCCGATATACCGAGTGACGCAAATTCTGCTGCCGGTAAACGGCCCGCGGATTGTGGATAACCTGGTCGCTGGCAGGAAATATACGTGTATGCCCGTATGGTTTCGTGTTTCGCCAGCGGGTGGAGGCGGTATCCGGTGCTCAGCCTTTTTGTGTTTTGTTGTCTTGTGTTTTGTTGTTTTGCGTCTTGCTGCGCTTGCCGCGGGGGGGGTAGCCGATCGGACGGCCGTCGCCCCTGATGGCTTGTGCCGGGGTATCCGCGGCGCCGGCATGGCCGTTCTTGGGAAAGAAGCGCACAAGGATGCGTTCGCTGCCGCCATGGCGTTTGTAGCCCTCGCGGGCCAGTTCCTGCATTTCCGCGCTGGCCGGATCGCGGATCAGCTCCAGATGGTAATCGGGTAGGCTTTCGGCCTCGATGATCTGGTTGAGGCGCAGCTTGAACTTGCGCAGCGTATCGGCGGTACCGCATTTCTGGGCAAGGCGCGCCATGCTGATCAGCCAGTCCGGCTGATGGCCGACATGTTTGCGCGCCAGTTCGTAGAGGCGGCGTTCCAGCCCCTTGGTCAGGGTGAAATACTCACGATTGATGGTCAGGACATTGCGATCCTTGACGATGGAGCGGAACATCCAGTCATTGAGTGTCACCTCGACGGCGGCCATGACCTTGCGCCCGCGACCGTCGGTCTTTTCCACCACCCGCCAGGTCTCGATCCAGCCGAAACCGCGCCGGTCGACCTGGCCGCCGGCTTCAATGGTGGTGACGATATTGGTGCTGCGCAGACGGTAAAGGGCATCGAGCAGCAGTTCATAGGCGCGTTTGCCGGTACCCCGTCCCGTGGCCTTGAGAAAGTCATAGGCCGGAAAGCGGATGGTGTGCTCGACCGGTTTTCCCTGTTCGATGCGCTCGTTCAGCAGCGAGGCGAGATAGATCAGGATATCCTTGTCCCAGATGGTGGCGATGCCCTTGGCGCCCGGAGTGATTTCGATCTTCACGGCGCCGTCGTCATAAATGAAGGGCTGGGTGCGCGGCCGTTTCTGCAGGCTGAAAAAGGGAAATTCCATCAGCGCGCGATCGTCCTTCAGCGGTGCGTTGACCAGCTGATCGAGAAACAGATCGACTTTCGTATCCGTCATGGCTGCCGCCTATCGTCCTGTTTTCCGCCTGCCGCCGTGCCGCCGGCTGTTTTCTTCAGCCGTCCGACATTTTCCCGGCATCGATGCCGGCGGGAAGAGAAGGGGGCCGGCCTGTGCCTCACATGCCTGAAACCCGCCATTTTCCGGTTATGTGCCGCCTTGTTTTGTTCCCGATGTACCGTGCCTGAAAATCATGGCTTTGTCACGCAAAACGTTCCCGATGTACCGTGCCTGAAAACAGACGGTTTTCCTGCCGGAACAGGAAAGGAGAAGGAAAGAACCCTCTGCTGCGCCGGGATATGGTCCGGGTGTGGTGTTCCCGATGTACCGTGCCCTGAAGCCGGGAACAGGGTAGGATGGTATACGCGTATACGGTGATATCCGGAAAGGAAAAGAGAGCTGCCGCCCTATACCCAGCCTTCGAGCAGGGCCTCGAAAGCGGTGCGGGTATAGGCGAAATTGACACCGCTGCGGCGGATGTCGAACAGATCGAGGGGAAAGCTGTTGCGCCCGCCATAGGCGGAGAAACAGGCGGTATAACCGAGTTCGCGGATCATCTGGCGGCGTTCCTCGGTGATGTCGCTGCGCTTGCCGAAGGGATAGGCGATGGCGACATCCTGCAGGCCCAGACGCTCGCGCAGGGTCCGCATGGATTCCGTCAGCTCATAGCGGGCGGTTTTATCGTCGACTTTTGCCAGATTGGCATGATTGACCGTATGGGCGCCGATGAAGAAGCCCATTTCCTTCATTTCGCCGATCTGTTCCCAGCTCATATTGGGCAGGGCGCGGCCGAGCTTTTTCAGATCATGGGCAAAGCCGCGGTTGGTACCGACAATACCGGTGGAGACAAAGAATCCCGCCGGGACCTTGTGGCGGCGCAGGATCGGCACCGCATTGGCATAATTGTCCAGATAGCCGTCATCGAAGGTAACGGCGATCAGCGGGCGGCGCGCGTGGCGGTCGAAATCGCCTGCAATCAGGTTATCGAGGGAGAGCAGCGGATAATGACGGGCGATATGGGCCATCTGCGCCTCGAAATGATCGCAGCCGATGGTGACGCTGTCGCGAAACTCGTCCGACACCCGGTGATAGAGCAGAATGACCAGCCGCTGCGCCCCCATACGGGCAAGCGCGGCGCGCGGCAGCGGGCGCAGCAGGCGCGCATAACCGCCATAGACGGTGGCCTTGGCCAGATCGCGCAGCGGATTGCTCATGCCCTTCTCCTCATGGGTTCTCACAGGCTCCAATAGGTGATGCCGTCAGGCAGCTCGGCCGGGGAAAGAGCCGATTTCACATCGATCAGCACCCCTTCCGGGCGCAGCAGGGAAAGCCATTTTTCCCGTTCCTGCAGATAGGCGTGATGCGGTACCGCCAGCACCAGGGCATCGAGATCACGCATTTTTTCGGGCGGGCACAAGGAAAGACCGTATTCCTCCTCAACCTCCGCCGCGTCGGCCAGTGGATCGTGGACCAGTGGCGCGATGGCGAAATCGCCGAGTTCCTGCAGGATGTCCGGTACCCTGCTGTTGCGGATATCGGGTACGTTTTCCTTGAAGGTGATGCCGAGCACCCCGACGCGGGCGCCATTGACGGCGCCACCGGTGCCGATCAGCAGCTTGACCAACTTCTGTGCGATAAAGGCGCCCATGGTGTCATTGATGCGCCGTCCGGCGAGAATGACTTCCGGATGATAACCGGCTTCTTCGGCCTTGGCGGTCAGGTAATAGGGGTCGACACCGATGCAGTGCCCGCCGACCAGCCCCGGTGAGAAGGGCAGGAAGTTCCATTTCGTGCCCGCCGCTGCCAGAACGTCGGCGGTGCGGATGCCGAGGCGGTCGAAAATCAGCGCCAGCTCGTTCATCAGGGCGATATTGATGTCGCGCTGGGTGTTTTCGATCACCTTGGCGGCTTCAGCGACCTTGATCGACGGCGCCCTGTGCAGCCCGGCGGAGATGATGCGCCCATAGGCGGCGGCAACGCGTTCCAGTGTCGCCTCATCCTCGCCCGAGACGATTTTGACGATGCGTGGCAGCGTGTGTTCCTTATCGCCCGGATTGATGCGTTCCGGCGAATAGCCGAGGGTGAAATCCCGGCCCTGTTTCAGACCGGAGCATTCGGCCAGCAGCGGACCGCAGATTTCCTCGGTGACGCCGGGATAAACGGTGGATTCGAACACCACCACGGCACCGGGGCGCAGATGGGGGGCAATGGTGCGGCAGGCGCTTTTTACCGGGGTGAGATCCGGCTGACGGTTGGCGTCGATCGGCGTCGGCACGGTGACGACGAAGAAGCTGGCCCCCTCCAGATCCGCCGCATCGGCGCTGAACCGGATGGGGGAGGTGGCCAGTTCCTCATCCCCGACCTCGCCGGTGTAATCATGCCCGGCTTTCAGTGTCTCGACCCGGCGGGCGCTGATATCGAAACCAACCGTGCCGGGAAAGACTCTTGCGAAGGCGAGTGCCACCGGCAGCCCCACATAACCCAGGCCTATAACCGCGATTTTTTCCGTCATGACCGTGAACCCCGTTACGCTGCGGGCCTTCCCGCTGTTTGTTCCCATGAATGTCCGCGCCCCCGCCTGCGGCCTTTCATACCCTCATATGCGGCGGATGGATATCATGCAGAGGTTAAGATGTCGCGAAACAATTCCATCTGCCCCCTGCTTGTGGCCTCCCAGTCGAATTTCTCCGCATGTGCCCTTGTGGCCGCGCGTGCCGGCGGTGTGGCGAACAGATCGCGAATGGCGGCGGCAATGGCGGGGGCGCTGCGTTCCTTCACGATTCTTCCCGCTTCGGGTGTGGTGATGATTTCACCGACACCGCCGACATCGGTTGCCACCACCGGCGCACCACAGGCCATGGCCTCCAGCAGCACGTTCGGCCAGCCCTCGCGCGAGGAGGCGAGAACCAGCGCATCCGCGGCGCTATAGATGGCGGGCAGATCCTCATGGGGCAGGCGCCCGGTGAAAATGACCCGGGAGCCGAGATCCAGGCGCCGGGCGAGGTCGCGCAGGCGCCGGTCTTCCGGCCCGTCGCCGGCAATCAGCAGCCGGGTATCCGCGGGCAGTTCCCGCAGGGCGCGGATGACCAGATCATGACCCTTGTTTTCGACCAGATTGCCGATGGAGACGATCAGCGCTCCGGTAATGGCATGGCGCATCCGCACCTCCCCGGCATCGCGGGGCCGGAACAATGCCGTATCAACGCCGTTGCGCAGCACCCGCAGACGCGGATGGTCGATGCCGATTTCCCGCGCCCGCCGTGCCAGGGCGGCGGAAACGGTGATGATGCCGGCCACACTTTTCGCCGCCTCGCGGATCATCCGGGCCGGGCGGGGATATTCGGGCAGAAGATTGAGATCGCTGCCGCGGGCGGTGATGACCACCGGCTTGCCCAGTTGCCGGCCCAGCCAGGCGGCGGCAACACCGTCGGGATAGAAGTAATGGGCATCGATCAGGTCGAAATCATATCCCTGTTGCCGCCAGGCCCGCGCGCCACGCAGAAAGGCCGATAGCAGGCTGCGCGGGGCCATGTTCATACCGATTTTCGGCAGAAGCGGATAGCGCGGATGCAGAATGCCGATGCCATGGCGGGTTTCGGCGGCAGGCGCGGCGGCAAAACGCGCCCGGGCACCGAAACGCGGATGGCGGAAGGGAAACCAGGGGACGGGGGCAATGACGCGCGCCTCGATGCCGCCGAGACCGAGAAGCTGGCGCAGGCGGTTTTCGACAAAGACACCATGGGTGGGCATGGCGGCGTTCGGATAGAGTGTGGTAACGGTCAGAATTTTCACAATATTAATGATTAAGCGTTTTTCTGTGATGGCGGTTGCTGAAATATATCCTGATAGCGGCTAAAGTAAGCGTTAATAGTACAGGATTTATCTGTGGCGGAGATCACGGTTTCAACTTCATTCCCGCCCGCCGCAGGGATAGCGCCGCATATGAGCCGTCTTCCGGCGGCATGTTGTCGGTCAAGCGGAGGCAATAAGGCATGATACGTGGTTTGTGGCTGCTGACGGGTGTGGTGGTTGCCATCGTGGCGGTGTTTCTCGCCTATCCCTATCTTGGTGCCGTACAGGAGGCCCTGATTGCGCTGGCGGGCGCGGGGGAGGTTCTGAAGCCCTCGGCCGCGGCCTCGGTCATTCTGGCCTCCGGCCTGGCTCTGCTGGTGCTCTATGTGGTCACGACCCTGGCGGGGGCCGTTCTGGCCACGGTCTCCACCCTTGGCATGCAGAACAATCTGCGCGGCCTGATCTGGCATCAGGAACAGGGGGAAAGCGTTCAGCCTCAGGATCTGCTCGCGGCTGTCGATGCCGAGGTCTTCACCGATGCCCTGCACAGCCATATCACCGGCATGCGCGAGATTGCCATGCGTTCGGTGCGCCGGGCCAGCCGCGTCTATGCCGCCCGTCCGGCCGGGGAGCTGCTGGCCGATGATGTTCTGGTGCTGCGCCCGGTTTTTGCCGATATCATGCGCCCCCTGCCGTTGCTGTTTCTGGCCGTCGGAGCTGGCGGCGGCGCTCTTGCCCTTGCCGGCGGCGACATGGCGGGGCTGATGGCCGGGGGCGTTGTCATCGCTTCCGGGCTCATTGTTCACTGGCTGACGGGGGTGGTGGTGGAACTGCGCCGCGCCCAGCTGCGTGATCTGGCGCTGCTGGTCGACCGTCTCTATCCGCCGCTGGGTTCCAGCGAGCCGGTGGCGATGCTGAGCCAGCTGTTCAACGAGCACGCCGCCCGCATGGATGAGGCGCGCGATGCCGCCCTTTCCGCTCTGCGCAAGGACATGGCCTCGGCGGCCGCCGGTTTCGCCAAACGGATGGAGGAATCCGAATCCCGCCGTGCCAAGGCGCTTGCCCGCGGCCTGCGCGACGGGCTGGAACCGGTCAGCGAAGAACTGCATACCGCCGCGGCGAGGATGGCGGCGGGGCAGGAGGCCCTGCTGCGGGAACTGCTGGAGAAATTCTCCGCCGATTTCGATCGTCAGACGGCGGGCGCGCTGGAAGCGATGACGGAACGCCTGAGCGCTCAGGTGACTGAAAACACCGCCCGGGTGGAAACTCTTGTCACGACTTTGGTGGAAAGACTGGATGACATCACCTCATCGGCAACATCACGCGGCCTTGAAGGGCTGAGCGAGGCGGCGGAGACGGTGACCCGCCTGTCCGCCGTGCTCGAACGTCTGAGCACGACGATCATTCCGGCGCTCAACCACCTTGTCAGCACACAGGAAGAGCTGCGCGATGTGATGACGCGGGAGAACGAGACCGCAACCCATATCGCTGAGGCCGTTACGGAGTTGCGCAAGCTCGCGGCCGGCCTTGCCGAGACGCCGTCCGCACCGCGGCAGGCGCGGGGCGGCAAGCTGCGCCCGGTCTCTCCGGTGGCCGATGAGGTGATCGAGGCCCTGGAAGAATTGCGGGCTGAAAACGAGCAGGCGGCCAGAACTCTGCCGCGCATCTGAAAAACATGACCTGAATCTGGCCGCGGATGCGGCGAAGGAGACAAGACTTCATGACCCTTTCGCGCAGACGGCTTGTTGCCATGCTGGCCGCGGCCCCTTTCGGTACCGCCGTTCTGTCACCACCGTTTGCCCGGGCGCGGAAGCCGGGACCGCTGCCGGAACTGGTGGCGGATGCGGATCTGCCCTACCGGCGTCTGGATGTGGAAAAATCCATCGCGCGGCGGAGCATTGTTCTGGCTGATGGCCGGGGTCTTGGCGCCGCGCCGCAGGGCTGCATCATCGGCGTTCCGGCCGGCGCGCGCATTCCCCTGCCGTGGTGGAGCTGGCGGCTGCGTCGCGGCGGCGGCTATGTTGACGGCGCCCGTCTCGTCTTCCGCAAGGAGGGGGAGGGGAGAAACCCGCTCCTTTTTGCTCCGGATAAGCAGGGCGTCATTGCTGTTACCAACAATGCCCGCCTGCGGATCGGCCTGTCCTTCGAGGGGGTGGATCTGAAAGCGGGCATCGGCGGTGCGGCGCTGCGCCCGGTGGCCACCCGCTATATCGGCCTGAAGAACATGCGCATTTTCGGCGGCAAGAACGGTCTGGAAGTGCCGAGCTGGCCCTGCATCGTCGAGATCGAGGATTGCGAGATATCCCATTGCGGCCGCGGCGATGGCTATACCCACAATCTCTATGTCAGCTATGTGGAAAAATTCATGGCCCGGCGCAGCCGCTTTCATTCGGCGAAGCCCGAGGGGCATGCCTTCAAATGCTATGCCCGTTTCACGGATATCCGCGATTGCCTGTTTGCCAACTGGCTGGAATGGGACGATCTGAAAGACGGCTATTACGGCCTGCTGCCACCGCTGGATATCGGGGCCTGGGGGCAATCGCTGCTGATCAACAATACCATCTACCGCCGCGATCCGGCGCGCAATGTCTGTATCGATTACCGCAACCGCCAATACAACAGCGGTTACAGCAAATATGTACCCCCCGGCTGGGGCACCGAGGTCGTGGATTACCGCCGCATCGACAACCGGGATGCGGGAAACCCCTATCTGTTCCGTCATCTGCTTTACGGCAACCGTTTCATGAACGGTGTGCTGCCCGATGGCAGTATTGATGCGGCGATCCGCCGTGATCCGGGCTATGCCCTGCGCAACAACGGCAGCGCGCCATGGGCCTCACACGGGGCGGTGGCGGACAAGCAGGCCCGCCGACCCGGCGACTGGCAGCCCCGCAATGAGCGGGTGGTGATCTGGGCGGTGGGGAACCGTTTCGAGGGCGTGCCCTTCCGCCGTCGCTTTCTCACGGCGCCGAACAAGAACCCTGCCGATACGGCACCGGTGATCGAAACCGACACCCTGCCTGCTTGGGCCAGACCTCTGATCGGCGGATAGGGCGATGCGTCTGCTGGCGGGGGAGAGAGTCGATTTCAGCCGGTGGGAGGATCCGGCGGCGGATGGCATCGGGGCGGAAAATATTTTTCTGTCGCGCGGCTGGATCGAAACCTGGCACGACTGCCTGCCGGAGGAATACCGTCATCGCCTGCACCTGCTGGCTGACGGGGAGCAACCCGTGGCCCTGCTGACATCGGCAGCCTGCCGCCCCTGGGGACGGGCATTGTGGCTGCATCAATGTGCCGATCCCGCGCTCGATGGCATTGCCATCGAATATAACGGCTTTGCGCCCGCCTTCATGGCCCGCCCGGATGCATGGGAAAGAATTCTTTCCTGGCTGGAAGAGGAACTGCGCCGCCCCGGCGGTGCGGATGAGATCGTTCTGGCCGGGGTGCGGGCGGAGGACTGGAAGCGCTATAGTGCGGTGGCGCCGATGACCCATGTCTGGCGCGATGTGCCGGGTTATTTCGTCGATCTGGCGGCCTTGCGCGAACAGGGCTGTTCGTATGAAACGGCCCTCAGCCGTAATGCCCGCCAGCAGCTTCGCCGGGCGCGGCGGCGTTATGAGGCACACGGACCGCTGCGGTTGGACCGTGCCGGGGATGTGGATACAGCGCTTGAATGGTTCGCCGGGCTGGAGGCGCTGCATCAGCGCACCTGGCAGGCACGGGGGCGGCCGGGGGCCTTCGCCAATGACTTCTTCGGCCGTTTCCATAAGGCGCTGATCCGCCGTCTGCTGCCCGAAGGCGGGGTGGAGGTGCTGCGGATTACCGCTGGGGAATGCCTGCTCGGCTATCTCTATAATTTGCGGGGCCGTACAAGCGTATACGCGTATGCAAGTGGCTTCGATTATCCGGAAGACAACCGCTACCGTCCCGGCATTGTCAGCCATGCCCTGTGCATCGGGGATCATTTGGCTGACGGGGTGTGGGTCTATGATTTTCTGGCCGGGGAGGGGCGATACAAGTGCAGCCTGTCCACCGGCAGCTACCGGCTGATCTGGGGCCGGTTGCGCCGGCGCAATGCCCTGTTCCTGATTGAAGCGGCGCTGCGGCGGCTGAAGGCATGCTTGGGCGGGTGACGTCTGGTTGCAACTTCTCCGACGGAGGCGTTGAAACTCTTTTTTGTTCTTTTAAGGCAAAATTATGGGCCATTGACGTATGTGTCATTGACACATATTCTGAAAATACGATGACCCATCGGATCACGGTTGTGGAAATGCCCGAATTTCAGCGGCGGGCAAGAGCTGTTATGACGGAATAGGAGCGGGAAGCGGCTATCGACTTCATCGCGGCCAACCCGCAAGCCGGTGTTTCTCTTGGCGGCGGCTTACGCAAGGTACGGATACCTCGGCAGGGGCAGGGAAAACGGGGTGGATTCAGAACGATCTATGTGTTCGGGGGTACTCATATGCCCGTTTTTCTGCTGACGGTTTTTGCCAAGAATGAAAAGAGCAATCTGAGTCCGGCTGTGCAGGCGGCCGCCGTACAATTGAGCAAAAAGATTATTTCCTTTTATGGAGACAAAGCATGAATCCAGATGAGAGTGTCATGCGGGGTCTTGAGGAGGCTCTTGCCTATACGGAAGGTGAAAATCTCCGCGTTCGTGTGCACCAAATTGAAGTGCCGGCCATTGACGTGGCCGAAATCAGGCGGCGAACCGGCATGTCTCAGAGCAAATTTGCCCAGAGTATCGGGGTTGCCAAGGGTACGTTGCTGAATTGGGAACATGGCCGCAGGAATCCGACGGGGCCGGCAAGGGTGCTTTTGGCCATGATTGCGAAAAAACCTTCCGTGGTTCGCGATCTTCTCGAACAGAAGGAATGATTCCTTTTCAGCCTTCAGCGGGGGGTGTCTCCGCCGCGGATACGTCCGCGCAGGCGCCGGCCGATGGTCGGGATTTCAAGCTCGATGCGTTCTTTCGCGCCGGCGACAGGTGCCGGATTGTGCCAGATGCGTATTTCCCTGGCGGCGGTAAAGACATTGGCGGTGACCGGAATGGTCTCCACAAGTTCGAATCCGCCCGTATTCAGCAGGGTTTCGAAGGCGGCCATGCTCGGCAGGTCCGACCAGAAACCCGGTTCCATGACGATATAGGAAACGCCGTAACGGGCGAGCATTTCGCGGATATCCTCAGGAGTGAGATCGAGATCCCGTACCCCGCGGCGGCGTTCGATGGCAACGCGCAGAAACAGCTTGTCGGCGCGCAGTACCGCGATATCGCGGCGGGACTGCAGGCGCAGACTGAAGATGAAGGATCCGTCCCGGTAGCCGGAAAACAACACCACGGCATCCCCGGGCGCGAGGGTGGCAACGCGTTCCGCCGCCTGGCGGTAGCCGCCGACGCGCGGGATTTCCTGGGTGGCGATGGTATGGGCAAAGGTGGCGATGGCGAATGTAAGCACCAGAACCCCGCCCCATTTCCGGCCGGCCAGCATGATGATGGCAGCCCCGGCGGCGAGAGCCACGGGATAGAGGATGAACAGGTCGTGGCGGGGCAGGCGGATGCCGATCATGGTGAAGAACAGATAGCCAAAGACAAGCCACAGCCCCACGAACAGGCCATCAGCCCGTCGCCACTGGCGGAGCTGCGGGCGGCGGAAAAAGAGCAGCGGCAGCAGGAGCAGGGCGGCCGCCACGGTGAACGGGCCAAGCTGGGCGGGCATCTGGCGCAGGTAGTAGCTCCAGGCCTCAGGGCTGAACAGGGGCAGGTCAACACCGCCGCGGCCCTCCACCGACTGGATGTTGCCCTGGCCGAATATCAGCACCATGGCCACGAGCGGGGCCAGCAATAGGGCAAGAAGGGCGGTGGCCATCCAGAAATGGCGATTGCGCAACAGTGCCGGGCCTTCTGAGAAGGCCCAGGTGATGAGGAAAACCGGGGCAAGAAAAACCGTATTGAGCTTGATCCACACGCTGGCGGCAAACAACAGCAGCGCCGCATAAAGCCAGCGTGGTGCACGGGAATCCCGGATGGTTTCGAGATCGAGAAAACGCAGAAAGGCCGCTGCCGATGCAAGCAGGGCAGCATGGGCGGGAATATCGATCATGATCTGCCGTGCCCAGAGCAGGATTTCCGGCGCCCCGGCGAACAGCAGCGCCGTGCCGGCCCCGCCCAGCCTGCCGAGCCAGCGTGCCGCCAGCCGCCAGGCGGCGAGCAGAAACAGGAAATAGAAGATGCTGACGGCAAGCTGGGCGGTGGCATGGCTTTCGCCGAAGATGGCATAGAAGGCCGCCAGCACGCCGTAGAAGCCCGGCGGGTAGAACAAAATGGTCAGGGCCGGGTAGCGCAGATAGTAATCCACCGCATACTGGCGCGGGTCGCTCAGGGGCAGATCGGTGAGAAAATCCTTTACAAACAGGCCGTTCAGGGCATGGCGGGGCGCATCCGACCAATAGAAATCCCCGTCTGTCGGCGCGGTGATAAAGGCGATCGCCGCCACCACGGCAAACAGCGCGATGATGGCGGCATCGGCAATGCGCGCCCTGCGGAGCGACATCTTAACCCTCCCGGGCGGGGCGGGACTGAGTCTTTGGCGCCGGTTGCGCGGCCGGAGCGCCGGGTTTGGGCCTGCCCCAGGTGAAGACCGAGGTCAGGGCATAGTTGAGCACTGCCCCGGCAAGCGCGCCGGCCAGACCGGACAGCCACCAGGACTGATCGCGCTCGAACAGGTAGAAGCCGATGCCGACATTGGCCACCGCCCCCAGGGAACAGGCGAGATAGAAGCTGAGCAGGCCGCGGATGAAGGCCCGTCCGCGCAGGCGCTGATCGCGATAGGTGAAGATGTTGTTGAGGATGAAATTGGTGGTCATCGCCACCAGCGTCGCCGTGGCCTGACCATATTCGAAGCTGGCCCCGAAAATGCGGTAAACCAGACCGAGCACGCCGAGATGGACGAAAACGCCGATCCCGCCGATCATGGCAAAAAGGACAAAACGCACCGGCACGATATGTCCGATCAGCTTGTCCAGCAGCAGCATGAGATATTCCCAGGCCACCATGGTATCAAGCTTGCTTTCCCCGGCATGGCGGTTGCGGAAGGTATAGGGCACTTCCTCGAAGCGAAGCGGCTTTGGTGAGGATGCAAAGATGTCGAGCAATATCTTGAATCCGATGCCTGACAGGCGACGCACCGCCGCCTCCAGGGTTTCGCGACGGAGCATGAAAAAACCGCTCATCGGATCGTTGAGATCGGATTTGACGATCAGGCGGCTGAGGCGGGTAGCAAGACGGCTGGCGGAAACGCGGCCTTCCGCCCAGTCTCCGGTGCCGCCACCGGGCACATAGCGGCTGCCGATGACGATATCGAGATTCTTTTCCTTCAGCCGCCGCAGCATTTCCGGCAGGCGGGTCTCATCATGCTGAAGATCGCCGTCGATTACCGCCAGATAAGGAGCGGCTGTGGCCAGCATGCCCTCGACACAGGCCGAGGAAAGACCCCGGCGGCCAATGCGGTGTACGATTCGTACGCGTCGGTCCTGACGGGCAATATCGCGCACCAGATCGGCGGTGCCGTCATGGCTGTCGTCATCGACGAAGATCACTTCCCAGCTCAGGCCGGCAAGTGCCGCCTCCAGGGCGCTGATCAGGGCTCTGACATTGTCGCGTTCGTTGAAGGTCGGCACGATGACAGCCAGTTCCGGCGTGACGGAAGGATCGGATGATGCGTTCATGAGAAAGATATCCGCGATTGTTTGCTGTAACAGTACGCTCAGTTCGGCCCTGCTCCGGGCCCGCGGGGCGGGTGTTGCTGAAAGGGCTTTTTATCCTTCATCGCCAGCAATCCGTGGGTTTCACCATCGGGGGGCGTTTTGTCATTGGCTATCGCCCACTGAATGACAATGGCAACGGCGATCAGCGCGATAAGAAAGAAAATGCTCTGGACCATAATTTATTGAAACACCGGAATCTGAATAAAAGGTTTGCGTTGGATTAACCAAGTTATACTACGTAAAGGAAAACAGGATCTGACGCTACCGGATATCAGGGACCGGCCCGATGAAAGCCATTCTTCTTGCCATTGTCATCTTCTCCTTTGTTCCGGCAGCGTTGTTTATGCCCTATGTCGGCATTCTCGGTTGGTCGTGGATTTCCTTCATGAACCCCCATCGCGAGGTTTACGGTTTCGGCTACAACATGCCCTGGAACCTGATCATCGCGGTGGCGACGATGGCGGCCCTGTTCTTCTCGCGCGAACGCAAGATTCCCCCAGCCAATCAGACCACGGTGCTGCTCGTTATTTTCGCTGCCTGGTTTACCTTTACCACCTGGCAGGCGCCGTTTCCCGGTGTCTCCTGGCCGCTGTGGAACAGAAACATCAAAACGATCCTGCTGGCATTGATGGTCGTCACGATCATGACCAGAAAAACCCGCATTCAGGCGCTGATCTGGATTATCGCCATCTCGCTCGGCTATTACGGCGCCAAGGGGGCGGTTATTCTCGTGGCCGGCGGCAGCCCCGAGAATTTCGTCGGGGCCCGGCAATCGATGATTGCCGACAACAATCATCTGGCGGCCGCCCTGGTGATGACTCTGCCGCTGCTCAATTATCTGCGCCTGTCCTCGCGTCTGCCGGCGATCCGGCTGGTGCTTCTGGCGGTGATGCTGTTGCTGGTCATGGCGGTGATCGCCAGTTTCTCGCGCGGGGGGCTGGTCGGTCTGCTGGCGATGATGACCTTTCTGTGGCTGAAGTCACGCCAGCGGATCCGCATCGGCCTGCTGCTGGCGATGCTGGCGCTGCCGGCTTTCTATCTGGTGCCGGAATCCTGGGTCGAACGGATGCAGACGATCGAGGATGCCAAGGAGGACAAATCCTTCCAGGGGCGGCTCAATTCCTGGGAAGTGGCCTGGAAGGTTGCCCGCGACCGTGTTACCGGCGTTGGCTTTGACGGGCCGCAGCAACCGCCGATTTATTACCGTTATGTGCCGATGGCCCCGCGCACCTTTGCCGCACACAGCATCTATTTTCAGGTTCTGGGCGAACACGGCTTTATCGGGCTGATCCTGTTTCTGCTGATCTTTTTTACCGGCTGGCGCAATGCATCCGATATCATCCGGCGCACCCGGGGTGATCCCGGCTGGTTGTGGGCCCATGATCTGGCGCGGATGATACAGGTCAGCCTGATCGGTTACGGGGTGGCGGGTGCGGCCCTGTCACTGGCCTATTACGATGTGCCCTATGTGCTGGTCGCCATCACCGCCGTGCTGCGGGAAATGGTGCATCAGCGCAACCTGGCCCGTGCCGCCGGAGCCCTGAAAGCACCGGCGGGCGCGGCCGGATCCGTCTCAGAGCGGATTCCCCGGCAGGGCGCGGCCGGTGGCGGGGAAATATCCGCATGAGAAAATATGCCTTAACCCGGCCTTTACCCCGGGCCGGGCATTGTGCCGCGGATATTCCCGCATTGATTGGGGGTTTCATTCCGGCGGTGACCGGCCGGGGTTTTTCCGCAAAGGGCAGAGAAGCCGATGGCAATCCGGCAGCGTTAACCATAATCTGGCAAAGGCCGGGATGGCATGACAACCGCCCGGAGCGGGGGTTGATGTGAGAGAAAACAGCAGGGAGCACCCGCCGACATGCCCATAGGCACCATCAGCTATGCCCTGAGCGGTCTTGCCTTCATGGTATTGGCGCTGCTGGTGTTTTTCAGCGAGACCAGGGCACACCATAAATGGCTGTTGTTTGCCGCCGCGCTCAGTTCCACCATATGGAGCGCCGCCATGGCTCTCGCCCTGCAGGGCGTGATTCCGGCCTGGCCCGGGCTGCTTCTGGAAATACTGCGCGATGCTGCCTGGATCCTGTTTCTGGCCAGCGTGCTGCGGGTTCAGTCAGGCGGAAGAACCCTGGCCCTGCGGCGCATTCTTCAGATCGGTGTGGCGGTTCTCATCGGTCTTGCGCTGGCCACCGGCCAGTTTCAGGGTATGACGGGCGGGATGTTCTCAGCGGGCAAGCTGCGTTTTCTCATGGTGCTCGGCAATCTGTCGCTGGCCATTGTCTGCCTGTTGTTGCTGGAAAACATTTTCCGCAATGCCGGAGAGGATGCGCGCTGGGCGATCAAGTTTCTCTGCTTCGGCCTTGGCGGTGCCTTTGTCTATGACATTTTCCAATATGCCGATGCCTTGCTGCTGCAGCGTGTCGATGGTGAATTGTTTGCCGCGCGCGGCTTTGTCAATGCCCTGACAGTGCCGCTGATCGCCGTTTCAGCGGCCCGCTCCAAGTCCTGGACGATCGGCATTCACGTATCCCGTCAGGTGGTGTTCCATTCGGCCACCTTTATCGCCAGCGGCCTGTATCTGCTGCTGATCGCCGGCATCGGCTATTATCTGCGCGAGGTGGGCGGCAACTGGGGCCCCACCTTTCAGATCATCGCCCTGTCGGGGGCGCTGCTGATGTTGCTGGTGGTTTTCTCCTCCGGTTCCGTGCGCGCCAATCTGCGCCGCTTCATTACCGCCAACTTCTTTCAGTACAAATATGATTACCGGCAAAGCTGGCTGAATTTCATTCAGACCCTCTCTTCGGATGACCGGGCCGTGGGGCTGCATGCGCGCATCCTGCATGCCATTGCCGATCTGGTCGACAGCCCCGCCGCGGTGCTGCTGGTCTACCGGCCGGAGGATCAGGCCTTTTTTGCCACCGCCAACTGGAATTTCCCGCCGCGCATCCCGGCGCTTGCCGCCTCCCATCCTCTGCTAACCCATTTCGAAACCCGTGAGGAGCCCCTGATCATCGGAGAGGGTGATGCCGATGCCCCCTTGCCGGAGTGGATCGCGGAAAATGAACGCGCCTGGCTCATTCTGCCGTTACGCCACCGTGACCGTCTGCAGGCTCTGCTGGTTCTGGGCAAGTCGCGGGCGCTCCGACGGCTGGACTGGGAGGATATCGATCTGCTGAAGACCGTCTGCCGTCAGGCGGCGAGCTATCTGGCCGAGGAAATGGCGACCCGCGCCCTTGACGATGCCCGCCAGATGGAGGCGTTCAACCGCCGCTTCGCCTTTGTCGTTCATGATGTGAAAAACCTTGTCGGCCAGTTGTCGCTGATGCTGAAAAACGCCGAGAAACACAAGGACAATCCGGAATTTCAGAAAGACATGCTGGCCACCGTGGCCAATTCGGTGGCCAAGATGAAGGGATTGCTCGAACAGCTCCATGCCGAACGCGACAAGGGCGCCAAGGCCCAGCCCGCACCGCTCGCCGATATCCTGCGCCGTGTTGCCCGCAACTGGCACCGCCAGCATCCCGGCATCATTGTTTCCCTGCCGGAGGAGGGTTGTGAACGGGCGGTGGATGAGAAGAGCCTGACTTCCGTGCTCGATCATCTGTTGCAAAATGCTGTCGAGGCGGCATCCGGACATACAGCCATAGCGCGCATCATGCTCCGCGCCCGCCGTCAGGGAGACGAAATTGTGATCGAGATCGAGGACAACGGCCCCGGCATGGATGATGATTTCATTCAGAACCAGCTTTTCCGGCCTCTGGATACGACGAAAAAGGGCGGTTACGGCATCGGTGCCTATCAGGTACGCGAAACCGTGCGGGCCATGGGCGGGCGGCTGGAGGTACAGTCGGTGCCGGGTGAGGGCACCATCATGAGGATTGTTCTGCCCTGCGCGGATGAGGATGCCGGGGCGGCAAGGGTAAGCGTGGGATCGGAAGCGTGAGTGAAAAGAACAACAGCCTGCTGATCGTCGAGGACGATGCCGGATTGCAGAGTCAGATGAAATGGGCCCTGTCCGATTATGATGTACATGTGGCAGGTGACCGCAATGAGGCTCTGACCATCATGAGAAGGACCGAACCGCCCGTGGTGGTGCTCGATCTCGGTCTGCCCCCGGATCCCAATGGTGCCAGTGAGGGGCTGGCGACACTGGAGGAGATTCTCGCCTTCCGCCCCCAGACCAAGGTCATTGTCGCCAGCGGTAATGAGGACCGGCAGAACGCGGTGCGTGCCATCGGCCTCGGCGCCTATGATTTCTATCCGAAACCGGTGGATATCGAGGTGCTGCAGCTGATCATCGGCCGTGCGCGTCATCTTCATGAACTGGAAGAGGAAAACCGCCGCCTGCTGGAACGCGATGATGACGGCCCCCTGTCGCACATCATCGCGGCCAGCCCGCAGATGATGAAGGTTTTCCGTATCATCGAGAAGGTCGGCCCCACGGATGTCTCGGTGCTGCTGACAGGGGAAAGCGGGGTCGGCAAGGAAGTGCTGGCCAAGGCCCTCCATGCCCTGAATGCCCGTGCCGATCAGCCCTTCATCGCCATCAATTGCGCCGCCATTCCCGAAAACCTGCTGGAAAGCGAGCTTTTCGGCCATGAAAAGGGCGCCTTTACCGGGGCGGTGAAGCAGACCGTCGGCAAGGTTGAGCAGGCCCATGGCGGCACCTTGTTTCTCGATGAGATCGGTGAGATGCCCTCGGAACTGCAATCGAAGATGCTGCGGTTTCTTCAGGAACGTGAGTTTGAGCGCATCGGCGGGCGGAAAACCATTCAGGTCGATGTCCGCATCATTTCCGCCACCAATGCCGATCTGCTGGCCCATATAGAAACCGGGCAGTTCCGCGAGGATCTCTATTACCGCCTGAATGAAGTCAATATCGATATTCCGCCGCTTCGCGAACGCACGGGTGATGCGGTGCTGCTGGCGCGTCATTTCCTGCAGAAATTCAACAAGCAGATGAAACGCTCCATCACCGGGTTCACCAATGAGGCCCTGGCGGCAATCAGTGCCTATGCCTGGCCGGGTAATGTGCGTGAGCTGGAAAACCGCATGAAACGCGCCGTGGTCATGGCCGATGACAAGCTGATCACCACCGAGGATCTGGATATCGAGGGGCAGACGGAGGCCGAGGGTTTTCCGACGCTGAAACAAGTGCGCGAACGTGCCGAGAGCGAGGCCATCACCAAGGTGCTGGCCCTGACCCAGAACAATATCACCCAGGCGGCGAAGCTGCTCGGCGTCAGCCGCCCGACCCTTTATGACCTGATGCGTCAATACAATCTGAAGAATTGAGAGGACAAGATGCCGATCCGGGACGGGAAGCAGACAGGGAGAAGACAGATGAAGCGCGGTTTTTCCTTCATGAAAGATGCGGGTGGCTCACTTGCGTGGAAACGGGCGGCGGCCGCGCTGTTGCTGGGTGTGTCGGTGCTGTCCGTATCCCCGGCAGTGCGGGCCGCCCAGGATTCGGTCAATGAGAAATCGCAGCAATATTACCGTGATGCACAGGGCTATCTTGACAAGGGAGACATCAACGCTGCCTCCATTCAGCTCAAGAACGCCATTCGCGCCGATCCCTCCAATGTCAGTGCCCGTTACGATCTGGCACGGATCTATCTTTTCCTCGGTGATTACGCCGCCGCTGAAAAGGAGCTGACCGTTGCCCGCGAACGCGGCATGGCGGATGAGAAGGTGCTGCCTCTGCTGGCCGAGGCCTATCTGCGCCAGCTCAAGTTCGACAAGGTTCTGGAAATCGCCCGTCCCGGCAATTTCGGCAAGGAACAGAACGCCCGGCTGCTGATTCTGCGCGCCAATGCCTATCTTGGCAAAAACGATCTGAAGAATGCGGAGAAGGCCCTTGAGGAAGCCGCAAGGACAGCCCCCGATTTTGCCGGTGTCTACGTGGCCCGGGCCCGTCTGCTCGACCGCAAGGGAGACATCGGCGGTGCGGAGGCGGCGATCGACAAGGCCCTGTCGCTGCAGAAGGACAATCTTCAGGCTCTGGTGCTGAAAGGCGATTACCGCCGCCGTCAGGGCGATTATGCGGGGGCGGGGAAAGCCTATGACGCGGCGCTGAAAATAAATCCGAACAATCCGAATGCCGGTCTTGGGCGGATATTCGTGCTGATTGCCACCAACAAGCTCGATGAGGCACAGAAGGCAATCGATCAGTTCATGCTCGCCCGGCCCCTGCCCATGGTCTATTACCTGCAGGCGCTGCTGTTCGCGCGCAAGGGCGAGTTGGCACCGGCGCTGAATGCCATTCAGGAAATGCAGAGCGCGGCCAGCAAGTTCCCGCCGGCGCTGTACATGCAGGCGGTGCTGAACATGCGCCTGGGACAGACGGAACAGGCGCTGAGCTTCGCCAATCAGTATCATGCGCTGGTCCCGCGCGATCTGCGCGGCAACCTGATTCTTGCCGAACTGTATCTGCGCCGTCGTGAACCACAGGCGGCGATCGAAATTCTCAAACCCGTGGAAAATGCGGCGAAGGACAATTTCGCCCTGCTTAACCTGATGGGCAATGCCTATCTGGTCATGGGCGATGCCGCGAAGGCCAATGAATATTTCAGCCGGGCCCTGGCTCTGGCGCCCGAGAACACGGCGGTCAAGACCCGCCGGGCGGAAAGCCTTCTGGCCGGAGACGACATCACCGGCGGTATCGGGGAGCTTGAGCGGATCGTCAGGGAGGATCCGAAGGCCACCCGTGCCAATGTCCTGCTGATCATGACCTATCTGCGTCAGAAGGAATACGACAAGGCGCTTGCGGCGGCGGAACGGCTGAAGGCCGCGTCTCCGGACAGTCCTGTCGCGGATAATTTCCGCGGGGCGATTTTCCGGGCGAAGGGCGCGTTCGACAAGGCGAAGGCGGCTTTTGAGGAAGCGCTGAAAATCCGCCCTGATTATTTCCCCGCGGCGATGAACCTGGCCGATATGGCCCGGGCGGCCGGAAAGACGGATGAGGCGGAAAAATATTACCGCAGCATTCTGCAAAAGGATGAGAAAAACGTTCAGGCCATGGTCGCCCTGGCCAGACTGGAGTTCGACCGCAAAAATCCGGAGGCGGGCATTGCCTGGCTGGAGAAGGCCATCCGCGCTGATGCCAGGGCCAAGGCCCCGCGTCTGCTGCTGATCGACACCCTGTTGCGTCAGGGCCGCAAGGAAAGGGCCTTGGTGATCGCCCGGGACATGGTTCAGGCCCTGCCGAAGGATGCGGAGGCCATCTATGCCCTGGCGCGGACGCAGATGGCGGTGGGTCAGACGGCCAGCGCGCTGGCCTCTTTCCGGCAACTCGTTTCCCTGCAGCCGGACAATGCTCAGGCCCGCTACGATCTGGCGCGTGCCCTGGTCAGACAAAAAAACATGGGTGATGCCGTTGCCGTGCTGGACAAGGCCATCGGAAAGTTTCCCGATTTCCTGCCTGCCCGCCAGCTGCGCCTGCAGATCGAGGCCCGGACGAACTCCCCCGATGCGGCCCTGAAGCTGGCCCGGGAATGGCAGGGGGCAATGCCGGACAAGGCCATGGGTGACATGCTGGTCGCCGATGTTCTGTATTCGATGGACCGTTTCGAAGAAGCGGAAAAAGCCTATCGGGCGGCGCTTGCCAAGAGCCCGTCGCCGGGGCTGGTGCAGCGCCTTTATCAGACCCTGAAGCGCGCGGGGAACGATGCCGGTGCGCGCAGGGTGCTGACCGACTGGCTCAAGGAGCATGAAAACGATCAGACGGTCCGTTATCTGCTGTCATCGGACATGATCGCCAGTGGCGAATACGATCGTGCCATTGCCGAAGCGGAAAAGATTCTGAAGGCCAATCCCAGGAATGCGGCAGTGCTGAACAATCTGGCCTGGCTTTATGATCAGAAGCAGGATCCGCGCGCGGAGGAAACGGCACGCAAGGCCCTGGAACTCGCCCCGTCGGCGCCGGAGGTTGCCGATACGCTGGGCTGGATGCTGATTCAGAAGAGCAAGCTGGAAGAGGGCCGCAAGCTGCTGGAACAGGCCCATGCGGGGGCGCCGAAGCATCCGCAGATCGCTTATCATCTGGCCGTGGCCCGGGCCCGGAGCGGCGATACGGCAGGCGCGGTGAAGATCCTTGAGGATCTGCTTTCGGGTAAGGCGCGCTTCGAGGAGCGGGAGGAGGCGGCCGCGCTGCTGAAATCGCTGAAGAAGTGAGGGTCGTGAACGAAAGGTTCAGTGTGGCCGGGGCGGCTTCTGGTTGGCGTGATCGCGCAGCCAGGCGCCGGCCAGGCGCCGATGGGTCGGGTCGCTGGAATTGGCATAGATCTGTGCCTGTTCCAGACAGGTTATGTCGGTTTCGCCGAAACGTTCGATCAGGAGGCGGATGAACAGGGGAAAGGCTTCACAGAACAGGTCATGGTCGTGAATGTCGTCCTGAAGCTGCTCCTGAAGCTGCATCAGGTTGGCGAAGCGCTCGGCCCAGGAGCGGGGAAGCAGCAACGCGTGATAACGTTCCGCCAGTTCCATGGCCAGATCCGGCGCCGGTACGGGCGCCGGTGGCTGGGGCGTTCCGGGCAGTTTTACGGACAACCGTTTGACCATCGGATCTTTCCATCCACGGATGACATGATGGGAATATAGAACAGATGAGAGGATATATACAGCCCCGCACCACCATGGCGGGGGGATAAGCGCTGATCTCCCCGCCAATGCGGGAAAGAAAAGGATGTGCGGCGTATGGCCGGAAAATGGTCGCCGCACGGAACAGGCGGATATTCAGAGACCGGAACCGCCGCCGTGTCATCGCGGGCGGGCCGGCAGAACGAGGAAGAGGATATATGGCCGTAAAACGTGGAGTAGGGCTGATCGGGGCCGGGTTCATTTCACACATTCATGCCGAGGGCATCGCGGGAACGCAGGGGGTGCGGCTGGCCGCGGTGATCGACCCGGCGCGCGGCGCCGCCGAACGGCTGGCGCGGCAATGGGGCGATGATGACACCCGGGTTTTCGAACGTCTTGAGGATGCCATCACGGCCGGTGTTATGGATGCGGCGCATGTGCTGGTGCCGCCGTTGCTGCATGAGAAAATCGCCACCACCTTGCTGGAAGCGGGTATTCCGACCCTGCTGGAAAAGCCGATGACGGTGGATTCGGCCTCCAGCAACGCCCTTGCCGAACTGGCCGAAAAAAAAGGCGTCACACTTGGCGTCAATCAGAACTTTATCCACCATCCGGCCTTCCTCGGGGTCAAAAAGCTGATCCGCGAAGGGGCTCTGGGCCGGTTGCGTACCGTTTCCTGCCAGTACAATGTGCCGTTACGCCAGCTTGCCGGGCGCCAGTTCGGTCACTGGATGTTCCATCATCCGGCCAATATCCTGCTTGAGCAGGCCGTGCATCCCCTCTCGCAGATCTGCAACCTGATGGGAGAAGCCACAGCGGTGAAGGCGATCGCCTCGCCGCCGGAGGAAATCTCACCCAAGGTGCCGTTTCACCGCCATTGGGTGATGAATCTGGAATGCGGGGGCGGGCTGGCGCAGCTCAACTTCGCCGTCGGGCAGAGCTATCCGTTCTGGCAGGTCGTGGCCGTATGTGACGATGGTGTCGCGGTGGCCGACATCCTTGCCAACCGCACCTATACGTTCCGGCGCACCAAATGGCTGGAATTCTACGATGCCTTCCTTTCCGGACGGGCAACGGCGCGGGAAATCGCTTTCGAGAGCTGGCGCAACGCCGCCAATTACGTGCTCTCCACCGTGCGGCTGAAGCCGCGTTCGGACGGTTTCACCCTGAGCATGAAGAACAGCATCCGCGACTTTCATGCCGCCCTCGATGAAAAGCGCCTGCCCGAAAGCGATGCCCGTTTCGGGGCGGCCCTTGTCGGTCTGTGTGAGCGCATCGCCGATGATGCCGGCATCGACCGGACGCCGCTGAAAACGCCGAAACTGAAAACCCGGGGCAAGTATGACGTCGCCATTATCGGCGGCACGGGCTTTATCGGTGTGCATACGGTGCGCCGTTTCCTCGATGCCGGGCACCGGGTCGGGGTTATGGCGCGCAATACGGTTAATCTGGCACCGATCTTCTATGATAAGCGCGTTACGGTCATCCGTGGCGATGTCACCCGGCGCGAGGATGTGGAAAAACTGGTGAAGAATGCCCGCATCGTCGTCAACCTGGCTCATGGCGGCGGCGGCGCCGACTGGGAGGCGATCCGCCGGGCTCTGGTCGGCAGCGCCGAAACCGTGGCCGAATGCTGTCTGGAACACGGTGTGGAAAAACTGATCCATGTCGGATCCTCCGCCGCGCTGTATCTGGGGGACAAGGATGCGGTGATCCGCGGTGCCGACGGTGTCGATCCCGAATATGAAAAACGCGCCGATTATGCCCGCGCCAAGGCCGAGGCCGATAATCTGATGCTGCGCCTGCATCATGAGCGCGGCCTGCCGGTCTGCCTGCTGCGTCCGGCAATCGTGACCGGCGAAGGCGGTCTGGCCCTGCACTCGGGGCTTGGTTTCTACAACAATGAGCAATACTGCAATGGCTGGGACAGGGGCGATCATCCGTTACCCTTCGTTCTGGTCGAGGATGTTGCCGAAGCGATCTACCTGGCCAGCCAGAAGGATATCGCTATCGGCCGCAGCTATAACCTGGCAGGCGATTACCGCCCCGATGCCCGCACCTATTTCGGCGATCTTGCCTATGCCACGGGCCGGCCGCTGCGTTTCTGCGACCAGTCTCCGGCGATGCTGCAGGCGATGGAAATCGGCAAATGGATCATTAAGCGCATCGGCGGGCGCGATGTGCCCTTCCCCTCCTGGCGGGATCTGAAATCCCGCGGCATGGCGGCCCGTATCGATTGCTCCGACATCAAGGAGGATCTCGGCTGGCAGCCGGTCGGCGAACGCGATGTCTTCCTGCGCCGGGGGGTTGAGGTTTACGGCGATGGCGGCTGACATGCCGCCGCTGGCTCCGCAGAAGACGTTGCTGCATGTGTTCTCGACCCTTGCCGTCGGCGGTCCGCAGATCCGCCTGGCGCAGATCGTGTCGCATTTCGGCCGGCGCTACCGACACCTGCTGCTGGCCATGGATGGCCGTCATGAGGCTCTGTCCCTGCTGCCGGCGGAGGCGGATTTCAGACTGCTCGAACCCGGTTTCGACAAGGGGGATACCCTCGGCAATCTGCGCCGCTTCCGCCGGTTGCTGCGGCAACAGGCCCCTGATCTGCTGATCACCTATAACTGGGGGGCGATTGAATGGGGGCTGGCCAATCTGATGAAAATCCGCCCCCATATCCATCTGGAGGATGGCTTCGGCCCGGAAGAGGCCGGCGGCCAGATCTCGCGCCGGGTGTGGTTCCGCCGCCTGGCGCTGCGGCGTACCGATGCGGTGGTGCTGCCCTCGCGCACTCTTTATGCCATTGCCGCCGATGTCTGGAAGCTGCCGCGCTCCCGCCTAGTCTATCTGCCCAACGGCATTGACTGTGCCCGTTTTGCTTCTTCCGCCATCAGGCCTCTTCCCGCTCTAGAGAGACTGCCCGGTACGGTGATCGGGACCGTCGCCACCCTGCGCAAGGAAAAAAACATCCCCCGCCTGCTGCGTGCCGTTGCCGATCTGCGCAACCGTCATGACGTTTCACTGGTGATCGGTGGCGGCGGGCCGGAGCGTGAGGCGCTCGAAAAACAGGCCGAAGCGCTCGGCATCAGCGATATTACCCTGTTCACCGGCCATTGTGACCGGCCGGAACGTCTGTTGGCTGGCCTCAATATTTTCGCCCTGTCCTCGGATACGGAGCAGATGCCCTACAGCGTGCTGGAGGCGATGGCCGCGGGTCTGCCTGTGGCTGCCACCGGGGTCGGCGATGTGCCTCATATGCTCTCGCCCGCTAACCGCGAGCTGGTTTCCCGCTGCGATGATGCCGATTTCACCAGAGCGCTGGAAACCCTGATTGCCGATCCGCCGCGGCGGAAGGCATTGGGGGCAGAGAACGCGGCGCGCGCCGTCGCCCAGTTCGATCAGGCGGCGATGTTCCGCGGTTATGAGCGCCTCTATGACGGGCGTTTTTACAGCGCGGCACCATAACGCATGCGGTAATAGAGGCGGCCGAGAAATTCATGCAACGCGAAGAAACTGTCATTCAGCCCGTTCATCATCGGCAGGAAGGCCTGCCATTCGAAGGGGGCGCGGTCGGTAAAGCCGGTCGGGGCGGCCAGAACCCTCAGCCCCTGCGCCCGGAAAGCGGCCGCCGCACGCGGCATGTGCCAGGCATGGGTGACGAGTACGGCGGTACCGATGCCCTTCTCCTTCAGCAGGCGGGCACTGAGGCGGGCATTTTCCCAGGTGTTGAGGGAGGTTCCCTCCGTCCAGACATCGGACAGGCCGAAATCCTCCAGCGCGGCGCGGCGCATCAGCGCTGCCAGGGAGGTCCGGGCATGACGCAGCCTGCCGCCGCTGACCAGCAAAGGCAGGCCGCTCTGGCGCTGCAGCCGTGCCCCGTAACGCAGGCGCAGCAGAGTCCGCTCATCGATGGTCTCGCCGCCATATTCGGGGGCGTTGCGGTCGATACCCGCCGAAAGCACGATAATGGCGGCATTTTGCGGCAACGGCCGGGTCAGGGGCGGTGCGGTTTCAAGGGCCGCCAGCAGCCGCGAACCAATAAAGGGTGTGGACAGCCCCCAGGCCAGTATCATGCTCAGGATAAAGAGCACCCGTCCGCCCCGGTGACGGCGCAGCAGCCAGGCGGCCAGAAACGGCCCGAACAGCAGAAAAGGGGGCAGAACCAGGGTCTTGAGAAGCGTATACATGAGGGCGATGTCCGTCATCCGGCGGAAAAGGCTTTTGCTAACCGCAGCACTATACGCTATCCCGCATCATCCGCATCAGCGCTTTCGGACGGGCGGCACACAGGGCCATGAGCGATAAGGAAAAACACAGTTTCAAATCGATCGGCGGGCACATGGCCAAGGGGGCCGTGTGGATGGTGCTGATGCGCTGGTCGATCCGCTTTATCGGCCTGTTCAGCACCATCATTCTGGCCCGTCTGCTGACGCCGGATGATTTCGGTGTCGTCGCCATGGCCATGGTCGTGGTCGCCCTGATCGAACGCCTTGCCGAAACCCAGGTGGATACGGCGTTGCTGCGGGGCAATTACACGGACCGGGAATATTACGACAGCGCCTGGACCCTGCAGATCGCCGTCGGGCTGTGTATGACGGCGGCCATTCTGCTGGTTTCGCCCTTTGTTGCCGCTTATTTCGATGACCCCCGCGTCAGCGACATTCTGCCCATCGTCGCCACCCGCGCCGCCATTGTCGGTTTTCAGAATATCGGCATTGTTGATTTCCGCCGCCATCTGCAGTTCGGCAAGGAATTCCGTTTCTGGGTATCGCGCAAGCTCGCCACCTTCGTGCTGGTGATGATCGCGGCGCTGATCCTGCGCAACTATATCGCGCTCGCGCTTGCCATGCCGATCTCGGCCATCGTGACCGTTGTCATCAGTTTCTGGATGTCCGATTACCGCCCCCGTCTGGCGGTTTCCAGGATCCGTGAGATCTGGTCCATTTCCCAATGGCTGCTGCTGTTCTCCGTCACCCGTTACGTGAACGAAAATACCGACGCCTTCCTCGTCGGCGGGGCCGGGGGATCGGCGCAGATGGGCTATTACACCGTCGCCGTGGATATTTCGACCATGCCCAGCCGCGAGCTGGTTCTGCCGACCGGCCGGGCCCTGCTGCCGACATTTGCCAAGATCACTCATGACCCGCAGGAACTGGCGCGGGCCTTCAACACGGTGCTCGGTTTTCTTGGCATCGTTTCGCTCTCCGCCGGTGTGGGCATGGCGGTCATCGCGCAGGATCTGGTGGCTGTCGTCCTTGGCAGCCAGTGGGGGGCGGCGGTGCCCTATTTCCGCTGGCTGGCGATTTTCGGGGCCGTTTCCGGTATTGCCGTGGGCCTGCAGCCTTTCTTTATCGCCATTGGCCGCGAACGGGCCTATGCGCTGGTCACCCTGGTACAGGCCGCATTGCTGATCCCGGCGCTGCTGACCGCCTATACCTGGTTCGGTTTTCAGGAAATCGCCGCGGCGCGGGCCGCCGTCATGCCAGTGATCCTGTTTTATATGCTGGCCCTGGTGGTACGCTATACCCAGGTCAGAAGCGCCGATATTCTCGCCACCCTGTGGCGGCCGGCACTGGCGGCGGCGGGTATGGGATTTGTCGTCACCACTCTGCACCTGCCCACGGGCAGTGTGCCGGTGATCCTGTCCTTGCTTTTCGATATCGCCACCGGCGCCATCAGCTTTGCTGCCATTCTGAGCGGGTTATGGATGCTTTCCGGCCGCCCGGAAGGGGCCGAAAAGGTCGTGATCGGCAATCTGCGCCCCTATGCCCGGGCCCTGTGGCGGCGGTTCCGTTAGGGTTCAGCCTCGCTGTTCCAGCAGGGTGGTGAACAGTTTTTCCACCCGTTCGGCGTTGGCATCCCAGGTCAGGCGGCGTTTTTCAATTGTCGCCATCGCGCCCTGTCCCAGGCGACGGCGCAGATCCTCATCACCGACCAGGCGGCGGATGGCGGCGGCAAAGCCGTCCGCATCATCGGCATTGAACAGCAGCGCATCCTGTTCATGGGTGAGGATTTCACGGATGTTGCGCTGATCCGGCGCGACGATGGCCCGGCCGAGTGCCATATATTCGAACAGCTTCAGGGGCGAGGCATATTCAACCACCTGCGGCTGCAGGGCGATATCGAAGGCGGCGACATAATCGGCGACCTCATCGCGCCCGATGATGCCCATGACCGTCAGCTGATCCTGCATGCCGCAGGCGGCGGCATGGGATTCGAGGGCAGCACGGGCCGGGCCGTCGCCCACGACAAGGAAATGCAGCTCATCGCGGTTCGGGGCGGCGGCCATCACATCGATCACCCGTTCCAGCCCGTGCCAGTCACGCATGAAGCCGGTAAAGCCCAGAACCGTCCTGCCCTCCAGCCCCAGCTGTCCGCGCACCCGGCGGCCATCATTGGCGGCGGCGAAGCGGCGGGGATTGATGCCGTTGGGAATGACGCGGATATGATCTTCGGCCACGCCGGCGGCGCGCAGATGATCGGCCAGGCAATCGGTCACCGGCAGGGCATAATCGGCCGCCCGCCAGGCGGTGCGTTCGGTCCAGGCGGCCAGCCGCGGCAGACCCAGCCCGCCGAAACGACCCCGTTCCTGAAACAGCGGTGCATTGACCTCCAGCAAAAAGGGCAGGCGGTAGCGGCGCGCCAGACGCACCCCGGCAAGCAGATAGAGGTTGTAGCGCTCATACAATACATCGGGGCGATGCTCACGCAGGGCCGCCTTCAGCCGCCGATAGGCGACAAAGCCGTAGCCAAATTCCAGCAATTCGTAGAAAGCCTTCGGCAAATGTGCCTTGAGGCGGGCGATCATGCCGCCGTCATCGCCGAATTCCGCCGCCTCCATCGCCGGAGGGGCGACGACGATCACCTCATGGCCGCGCCGGCGCAGGGCCGCGATCAGTTCCTCGATATGAACATTCTGCCCGTCCTTGGAGCGGGTGCGATGGTGATAGAGGATCTTCATGCGCTCCTGCCGTCCTGTTTTTCTGCATCGGCAAAACGGTTCAGGTCGATGCCGCAGAGATTTTTCATTTTCTCGTTTTCCTCGAAAAACAGCGCCTGCAACCGTGTCTTTGTCGCCGGATCCATCGGAGGGATGCCCCGTGCCGCCAAGCGCTTCAGCAGGGGGTGCAGGGCTTCCGGCACCAGAGCCTTGACGGCACCGGCAAAGCGCTTCATGCGCTCATGGCTGCCCAGGGCGCTGCGCAAAGCCTGACCAAGGGCACTGTACTGAAAGCTCTGATTTTTCGGCCGGTCGAAAACGAAGGTGCATTTTCGTCCATCGAGCCCCAGAAAATCGCGGCAGGCATCGGCCGCCGCCACCGGATCACGCGAAAGAGCGTGAAAATCGAGAAACAGGAAGGATTCCCGGGGAAAGATTTCCAGATAGCGTTCTGCCTGGGAATAATAGCGGCTGGTTTCGATATAGCCGGGAAAGGCCTCAAGCGCGGATTCAAAGGGTCGCTTTTCGTAACCGGAGCGGACCCGGTGCCAATACGCCGACCAGGTGCGCGCCACCGGATCGCGCAGGATATAGATGAATTTGGCATCCTTCCCGGAAACAGTCAGAATCCGTTCCGGCACCCCGGCCACCGGCGCCGTCTCGCGCCCTGCCTCCAGCGGCGCCATGCTGTAACTGGTCGAACAGTCGATCCATAATGCCTCATCGCGATGACCGAAGCAGTCCCGGTACCAGTCATCGCCCCGCCCACGGTTATGAGTCAGGTAATGGGGTTCCTTCGGCACCGGAACGGCGATATCCGGATGCTGGGTCAGCAGATCGGCAAGCGTTGTCGTACCCGCCTTCTGCGCCCCGATCATATAGGCATCAGCGGCGCATTTCATGATCCGCCCTCCTCCAATACGCCCGGCACGCGGTACCGGTCGGCGGGATAGAGATTGTCACGTTCATAGAAATCCATGCCGAAAAGGTCGAGAATCTCGAAGCAGCGTTCCTCCTGCCCGGGACGAATACGCTTGCGCCATTTTTCGATGAGAAACAGACGGTCCCCGTTGCCGCCCGCCGCGAAGAACTTCCTGGTTTCCTTATCCGACTGCACGGTGGAAAAAGACGGACGGTTGACGATGCGTTCCAGATCCGGCGTCGGGTCGAGATCGAGTTTTTCTTCCAGATAAGCGACCGATTTTTCCGGATACAGGGTCAGGTCCTCATAGGAGACCACGGCCCATTCCGGGCGCCGGTGCGCATTCAGCGCCGGATAGTTCTGCAGGCACCAGTTGACGATGCCGCGTTCGAAATGGTCGCCCTGATCAATAATTTTCTCCATCTCGCGCACCTGTTCCGCAGAGAACAGCGCCCGCAGGGGTTCGAATTTCAGGAAATAGGGCAGGCGCGGGTAAATCTTATGCGAAAACGTGGTCGAAATGGGATGGCGCACCAGCACCAGAATATGTCCGCCGAAGGTTTCACGGAACCAGTCGATCATGTCCTCGGCGCCATGCATGATCTTGAAGGTATGCCGGGTGGTGAAAAAACGGCTGGTCCGCCGGTAGAAGGGCACGTTCAGCGCCGGCACCCGATTGGCCATCAGCCGGCGGAAATAGGCATCGAACACCGCCTCGCGGTTTTCCATGCAGGTCAGCTCCTCCCAGGTATCGATGCCGAGCTGTTCGCGCACCGCCGCCTTGTTGATGTTCAGCGGCTCGTTATAGACCTTCATCCGCTTCTGGGCATAAAGCAGTTCGAGCAGGAAGGTCGATCCGCTGCGCGGGGCGGAAAAGGCAAAGATATCCGCCCGCTTCCCCTGAACATGGATGTTGGAGATCCGCCCCTTGAGGCGCGCCGAGAATGTCATGAATCCGTCTCCTCCGCGCTGTTTGCCTCCGCCGCCTTCATGGTGGTGTAAATCTCATCAAGAGGCATGGCCACCCCGCCCGCCTCGTGCAGGAAGAAGGCGATATAGTCATCCAGCCAGTGCAGAAACGCCTCCAGATCCCGCTGGCTGCGCACATAGGGCGTATGCCCCGGCACCAGCGAGGGGCTGTGATAGCTGAGATGAAAGATCCGCTGCCCCTGTGCCAGCAGATGGCGGGTCAGCAGTTTCGCCTCTTCCAGGCTCACCCCCTCGGGCGTCAGGGTGATGCGGTTCATCAGCCCCAGGCGTGAGCAGACCCCCGGCAGACGCAACCGTTCCCCGGCCGGGGTGGAGATCAGCGGAAACAGACGTGCCGCCCAGGGGGAAAACAAGCCTGTCACCGCCGCCGTACGCGGCAGTTCCAGTAACGCGCCGGCGCGGGTGCGTATCCAGTAGGGCGCCACCGGATGCCCGGTGTAATCCGGCCCGCCCTCATGACGGAAATCGCGGGTGGGAAAGCTGCTGCCATCGATCAGATAGCCCTGTTCCAGCAGGAGATCGGCCGTATTGGGCCCGAAGCCGTAGCGACCGGCCTTGTAAAAGACCGGTGCGGCACCGAACACCTCGCCGATGCGCTCTGTCAGCGCCACGATCTTCTCCCGTTCCAGGTCGCGCGGCAGATTACCGGCAAAGGAATTACGGAAGCTGATCTCCTCGCGCCGTGGCGGGTTGACCCAGGGATGCATCTGCGCCCCGATATCGATCCGGCCGGCGGAATGGCGCTCGCGCAGCCAGGCATAGCCCTCTTCCGTATCGACAATCGGATAATCCACCGCATAGACAGGGCGCAGACCGTGAGATTCGAGGATCCGCTGCGCCGCTTCCTGCGCCGCCATGGCGGAAACGCCGACCTCAGAGGGCGAAAACGGCTTTTCCCAGTCGAATTCCTCCTCAGTGTCGACAACCACCAGCAATACCGGCGGATGTTCCGCCCCCATGCCTGGCGCCGGAACCGGGCCCAGACCGCCCCCCGCTGCCGCTGTTTCCTTCCGCGCCTGCTGCATTCGTCCCCGCTTGCCCCCGCCGCCCGTGGCGGCACGATTCCTTCTCAACGGTTTATCAACTTTATCCGCGTTATCCAGTGACAACCGCAACAAATGAAACCATCACCGGACAGGCCGAATATTCACCGTAAGGCTTGAAACAGTATTAACGCGGCAGCGCAGGCCACGATACAACGATAAATACTGACCATGAGGGCGATGTGAATGAATTGCGAGGCTGAATTCGGCGAAGAGAAGGATTTTCTTGCGCCATTGCCCTTTTGGTTTACAAAAGAGCGCGTATAATGGCCGTGTTTTTGGCCATTCGTCTGAATGATATCAATAGAGAGGTGTGCCGTGTTCCTCGGTAAGCTGGGCCTTCTTTGGCGGGCCGCCATCATCGGATTGGGATTGATCGTATCGGCATGCGCCAGCAATCCGGACGTGCCGGAAGCCGCCGCGGGCGCCGCTTCGGACGCGCCGCAATATATCATCGGTCCCGGCGATAAGCTTCAGATCTTCGTCTGGCGCAATCCGGAACTGTCGATCACCGTACCGGTACGCCCCGACGGGCGGATCTCCGTACCGCTGATCGAGGATCTGCAGGCCGCATCCAAAACCCCGACCGCACTGGCGCGGGACATCGAAAGCATTCTGAAACAGTTCGTTCAGGATCCGATCGTCACGGTGATCGTGACCGACTTCAAGGGGCCGTTCGATCAGCAGATCCGCGTTGTCGGCGAAACCGTGGAGCCGCGCGCCATCCCCTATCGCCAGAACATGACCGTGCTTGACGTCATGATCGAGGTCGGCGGGCTGACCGAATTTGCCGACGGCAACCGCGCCGTCATCGTCCGCTCGGACGGCAAGAACGAAAAATCCTACCGGGTCCGCCTGGATGATCTGATCCGCGACGGTGATGTTTCGGCCAATATCCGCATGATGCCGGGCGATGTGCTGATCATTCCGCAGGCCTGGTTCTGATCTGTTGCCGCCGGCGCGGAAAATCTGCGCCGGCAGGCACCCGCTCCGCGGTGCTCTGACAAAATGCCGATGACCATGTGACCACCGTCATGACATGGCCATCTTTTCCCGGTTATCCTGCCTGTATGGTAAAGAACAATGCCGGATCCGGCAAAGCGGGCGGATGACGGCAAAAACCTTCACGGCCTTATCTTTACGGATCCGTGTAGCGAAAGCAGGCGTATATCCATCGGAAAAGGGTATTTAACCTTTTCTTGAAGCCTGGCCTTTAATTTTGCGGAAAAGTATCAACGGCCGTTACGCGTCAGGGTTATCAGGGTCGCCACGAGTATGCAGAACCTCAAGATACAGATTTTCGCCTATCTCGATGCCATCTGGCGCCGTCGCTGGTATGCCCTCATCATTGCCTGGCTGTTATGCGCCATCGGCTGGTCCGTCGTGATCATGATGCCCGATCGCTATGAATCGGAAGCGCGCATCTATGTCGACACCAAGCCTCTGCTTGGACCGCTGCTCAAGGGCGTGACGGTACAGAACAATCTCAATGACGAGGTCACTTTGGTGCAGCGGACCCTGCTCTCGCGGCCCAATCTGCAGCAGGTCACCCGCATGACGGATCTGGACCTGACCGCCGAGACGCCCGAGGACATGGAAGCCCTGATCAAGCGTCTGGCGGAAAACACCAAGATCAAATCCCAGGGCAAGAACCTGTTCCTCGTCTCCTACCAGGATACGGACCCGGCGATGGCCCAGCTTGTGGTCCAGTCCCTGCTGACGATTTTCGTCGAGAACAATCTCGGCAGCAATCGCGAGCAGATGGAAAGCGCCCAGACCTTCATCGCCAATCAGTTGCTCGAATACAAGCGCCAGCTGCGTGAGGCGGAAAAGAAACTGGCGGATTTCCGCCAGAAGAATATCGGCAAGCTCGATCTGAACAGCGACTTCGCCACACAGCTTGAACGCGCGCGCAGTGACTACAACCAGGCCAAGCTGGCTTATGACGATGCCCGCATCAAGCGCGACCAGCTTCGCCTGCAACTGCAGTCGGTGCCCCAGTTCCTCGATGTGCAGACAGCACCGCAGATCGTTGTCGGCGCGCAGAAACAGAAATCCGACACCCTGGTGCGGATCGAGGAAATGCGCCGCAATCTCGACAATCTGCGCCTGCGCTTCACCGAACAGCACCCCGATGTCGTGGCCGCCAAACGCTCCCTTGCCGCCCTGATGGAACAGTATCGCCGCGAACAGGCAGAGGCGGCCGATAACGGCGCGGCACCGGGCAGCGGCGCGCCGCCGAAAACCCGTATTCCCAACAATGTTTATGAGCAGATCAAGCTGCGCCTGGTCGAGGCCGAGGCCGAAGTGGCAGCGCTGAAACGCCGCCTTTCCCTTGCCGAATCGGAGTTGGCCCGGGTCGAGAAACTGGCCCTGACCGCCCCCAAGCTACAGGCCAAGCTGACCGATCTGACCCGTGATTACAGAATCATCAAGAAACGTTATGAGGAATTCCTCGACCGCCGCGAACAGGCCCGGGTCGCACAGGCGGTTGAATCGCAGAACAACAATGTTCAGTTCCGCATCGTCGATCCGCCCCAGGTGCCGATCAAACCGGCCGCGCCGAACCGGCCGCTGCTGATGTCGATCGTGCTGCTGGTCAGCCTTGGCATCGGTGCCGCAGTGCCGGTGGTGATGGCACAGCTTCAGGATACCTTCCTCACCCGCGAAAGCCTGGCCAAGACCTTCGGCCTGCCGGTACTTGGCGGTGTCTCTCTGGTGCTGAGCGGTGCCCAGCGTGCGCGGGCGGTAACCCTGAATATCGTCTTCCTGGGCCTGGTAGCGGGGCTAATCGGCATTTTCGGCTCTCTGGTGCTGATGCTGCCGAAGATATCCGCTTATGCCGTGATGTTCAGAACCACCTATCTGCCGAAACTGACCCAGCTTCTTGGACTGACCTGATGGCCGATGATGAAAAACGCATAGACCTGGTGCAGCGCGCCGCCGAACGCTGGGGTAACGGCCCCCGCCAGAGTCTCGTTGAAAAAGCGGCGGCACGACTGGCACAACAACAGGCGCCGGCAAAGGCGGAACCCGCCGAAAAACCCGTGCAGGCGCCGCGCCAGGCCGAACCTGCCCCGGCAGCGGCGCAGGATCCGGCCCGCACCCCGGCTGACCGCGCCAAAGAGGCCCGCGGAGCGCGGACATCCCCGCGCAGCGCACAGCAACGTGCCAATATCGATCTGGTGAAACTGCGCCTGCATGATTATGTCACACCCGATCCCTCAAGCACCCCGACCCGCCTGGCCGAGGAATACCGCATCATCAAGCGCGGTCTTCTCAACCGCGCTTTCGGCAAGGGGGTGAACCGGATCGAGAACGGCCATCTGATCATGGTCACCTCCACCCGGCCGGACGAGGGAAAGACCTTCACCTCGATCAATCTGGCCATGAGCATCGCCTCAGAACGCGATCTCAACGTTCTGCTGATCGACGGTGACGTGCGCAAGCGCGATCTGCTGCGCCGTCTTGGCATCGAGGCCGAAAAGGGTCTGATCGACCTGCTGGAGGATCCCGATCTCGATTTCTCCGAAGTGGTGATCCGCACCAATGTCCCCAACCTCTCCCTGCTTGGCGCCGGTACCTACAGCCCTCATGCGACGGAGCTGCTTTCCAGCGCGCGCATGGGAGAGTTCATCACCGATATCGCCACCCGTTACCCTGACCGGGTGATCATTTTTGACGCCCCGCCCGTGCTCGCCAGCAGTGAACCCTCCGTGCTGGCGATGTATATGGGACAGATCGTCATGGTGGTGGAAGCCGACAAAACCGGCCGCCGCGCCCTGGAAGAAGCACTTTCTCTTATCAGCACCTGTCAAAACATAAGTTTTGTGCTAAACAAGATCAGCTTCAAGGCGGAGTCGGACCGATTCGGCGCGTATTATTACGGCTATTCGGAAAGATAAGGCCTCAGAAAGCGCAGAAACCGAGACCCGCTGAACCGCAATAGCTGTTGAATTGGTTGAATAGTGGCCCCGACCGTAAATAAACACCACCCCGCCCTGCCCGGGGAGCCATGTTTTCCGGCGCCGGGTTCGCGTCTTCTGGCACTGCTGATCCTCTCGCTTGTTGTCTCCGGCGTCACGGACGCGCGGGCCGGGGAATGGACGATCGATCCGCGCATCAGCGCCGAGGAAAGCTACACGGACAATGTCCGCAGTACCAGCAGCGGACGGGAGAGTGACTGGCTGACCACCACTGCGGCCGGCCTGCGTATCTCGGGCAAGGGAGCCCGCGCGGAGGTTTTCTTCGACGGCGAGATCGCCCATGACGAATATCTCGACACCACGG
>Ga0256841_1000397_pt1 | contig 45689 bp, 39 predicted proteins | sample 356308metaG_FD_185971 | JGI IMG/M metagenome (GOLD analysis project Ga0256841, IMG submission 185971) | Hydrothermal vent microbial communities from Mid Atlantic Ridge, Atlantic Ocean - 356-308 | ecosystem: Environmental > Aquatic > Marine > Hydrothermal vents | place: Atlantic Ocean: Mid...
CTCATCCAATAGGGCATCTTGTGTTGACTGTTTCTTGGTCATCTCTCACTCCTTCTGTCATCGTAAGATAACCAGTTACACAGTTCTTTTTACACCCCCACCTCCCATTTCCCCCATCAGTCGACGCAACTGCCGTCAATCCCCAAGCGACGGGAGGTACTTTATGGCCGCCACCACCATGCTGCCGACGGTCACCATCATGCCGAACATCCAGAAGATGAGGCGGTCTATACGGCTGACGAGGGTCTCGAAGCGTTTGTCCATGGCCTCGAAGCGTTTGTCCATGGCCTCGAAGCGTTTGTCCACGGCCTCGAAGCGGTTCTGCATGTCTTCCCGTAGTTCCTCGAAGCGCTTGTCCACGGCTTCGAAGCGGTTCTGCATGTCTTCCCGTAGTTCCTCGAAGCGCTTGTCCACCTGCTCGAAGCGCCTGTCCACCTGCTCGAAGCGCTTGTCCACCTGCTCGAAGCGCTTGTCCACCTGTTCGAAGCGTTTCTCCATGAGCCGGAAGCCCTGCGCCATCAGCTCGCGTTGATGGCGCAGCTCCTCCTCGAGCCGGATGACCCGGTCGCGCACCTCGATCTCGTAGTGCACCTTTGGGGACAGGGCGGCGGCGCGTTGATCGACCACCTGCTCGACGAGGTGGCGGATCTGCTCCAGGTCTTCGGCGGCCAGGGCCATGGGACTCACCTTTGGGTGGGGTAGGGGACAGCTGGATTATATACCCGTCGCATACGAATACTTCGCTCCCGTGGCCGACCCATGCACCCCTGGGCCTCGTCTCTAAGGCCGGTCAAGGCCCCGCCATGAGGCGCTTGCTCCCCCCGCCTGCCGCAGGCGGGGGGCAGCATGGATGGATCGTCAGCGGGACTGGTAGAAGGCCGGGCGTTCCTGGAAGCCCTCGAAGGCCGGGGTGCCATTGGTGAGGGGGAGGAGCTTGGTTCCCCACCAAGTGAAGTTGTAACTGGCGGAGAGGGTGTCGGCGAGGTCCTGGGTCTGGCCGTATTTCAGGCAGACACGCTCGAAGGCGGTGCAGGATTCGGCCCATTTCCAGAGCGGGTAGCCATTGACCGGCGCGTTGCTGGTGATCGTACAGGTCTCCGCGGGGGGGCCTGCGGGGCAGTCGGAGTCCTGGGTACAGGTCGTGGTGGTTGTAATGCTACAGTGGCCAGTGATGGCTGAGCTTTCTCCTAGGTCGGTGCGGGCGCAGGCGATGCTGCACCCCGTGGAACCGGGGTGCGCGTTGCAATTTGCGTCACTGGTGGTGTTGTCACTCTGTTGGGTGTCTCCGCAGCCGTTGCCGGCCGCATAGGTACAGGTTGCATAACTGGTAGTGGCGGCGGCGGTGACGGTGAGCTGCTGACACTGCTCAGCCCGACCGGTACAGTTCAGATCTACGCTGGGGTCACCGGTATCCGAGTACTCCAGGCAGGTGGCGTTCAGATCCCGTTTGAAGTCCACGTGCAGGTAATAGTCCCCTGGATCCTTGATCCCGAAGTTGAAGGTCTTGCCGGCCTCGGTGGTGTTGCCGGAGGCCAGAATCTGTCCGGTGGCGCTGCCCTGGCGGACCTCCACGTACCAAGTGCCCTTTTCGCAGTCCTGCATGCCGCACCAGGCAAGCACCACCTGTTCGTTGCCGTCGGAGTGGTATTTGTACCAGTCCTGGTCGGCTTGGAGATATTGGGGCGCGCCGCCGACGGTCTGGACACTGGTGGGGTCGCGGGTCATCAGCAGGGCGCCGTAGAGGGTGACTCCCGTGGTCAGGGCATTGGCCTGGGCGTCGGTATCGTTGGGCTCGATCTCCACGTCGTGGAAGTTCACATCCGGCGGGGCATTGTCGAGCTGGGAGTAGTCGAGCACCGCCACGAGGTTGTAGGGGGCGTAGAGGACGCTCAGGTCGTTGAGGTTCTGGCCCACGGTGGTGGTGATGGGGGTGCCGGAGGCGTCCGCCAATTGCGGCTGGACCACCACGTAGTAGGTCCCCTGGTGGCCGAGGAAGACGGGATAGGTGATCTCCTTGGATTCGTTCTTTTCGGCGGTGGTGGGGTCGTCCAGGGCGAAGCGGGTGTCGAATTTCGCGTAGTCGTTGCCGGCGGCGTCCTTCACCGAGATGAGCCAGCCCTGGGTGAGGCGGTCGGGGCTGGTGAGGACCCGGTCGGGGACGGTGAAGTTGAGGGTGAGGACCTGGTTGGGCTCGTTGGTGGTGACGTAGAACCAGTCCTGGTCGTCGAGGGACTGGCTCTGGCCCCAGTATTTGGCGGTGGAGACCAGGGGATCGGCGGCCACCATGTGGTCGTTGGGCTCGGTCTCGCCGTAGAGGGCGTTGGGCAGGGTGCTGGCGGTGCTGACCCCGCAGGGGGCGAGGCCGTCGTTGCAGCCGCAGTTGCCGGGGTCGGCCAGGCATTCGGCGGCGGCCTCCTGGCGGCCCTGGGCGCGGGCGTTGGCCACGGCAGCGTCGACATAGGCCTGGTCGTAGGTGGGTGTGCCGATGCCGGGGAAGGCGGCGATGCCGGCGTCGGCGGCCAGAGGGCCGAGCAGGGCGGCGAGGGCGGTGAAGGCAAGGGGGCGCGGGTGGGTAGGGATCATAGGGGGCGACCTCGGGCGGTACTGTCCATAATCAAGGCTTCGACAAAAGGATGGCAAGGCTTGTGCCGAACATCAAGGACTTTATGCGGAAGAATTCCCAGCCCCCTGTATATTTTGTATTTTTTGTGACGGGGTTCCCTGGGATGCCCGGGGATTGGCGCGGCCTGAGCCTACGGGTGGCTAAGCGGGCCCCACCAGGCCGCAGAGGCCCTTCGCGGCGAGGGCGGCCTTGACGCCTTCGCGCACGCAGGCGGTGTCTTCGCAGGCCAGGGCCTGCTGGAGCAGGGCGCGCATCTCGTCGCGGCGGAAGTGGCGGAGGACGTATTTCACCGGGCGCACGCTGCCGGCGCCCATGCTGAGCTGGTCCACGCCCATGCCCACCAGGAGCAGGGCGGCCAGGCGGTGGCCGGCCATCTCGCCGCAGACGCTCACCTGGCGGCCCGCGGCGTGGGCGGCCTCCACCACGTCGCACAGGGCCCGCAGCACCACCGGGTGGAGGTCGTCGTAGAGGTCGGCCACGTGGGCGTTGTTGCGGTCCACTGCGAGCAGGTATTGGGTGAGGTCGTTGGTGCCCACCGAGAGGAAGTCGCAGCGGCGGGCGAGGGCGGCGGCCTGGAGGACCGCGGCCGGGGTCTCGATCATCGCCCCCAGGGGCGGCATTCCCACCGCCAGGCCCTCTTCCTTCAGTTCGTCGTGGGCCTGATGCAGGTAGTGCCAGGCGCGCTCCAGTTCGTCCAGGGTGGTGATCATGGGCAGGAGTACGCGCAGGTTGCTCAGGCCCACGTCGGCGCGGAGCATGGCGCGTAACTGGGGGATGAGGATCTCGGGGTGGTCCAGGGAGATGCGGATGCCGCGCCAGCCGAGGAATGGGTTGGGCTCTTCCACCGGAAAGTAGGGCAGGGGCTTGTCGCCGCCGATGTCGAGGGTGCGGATGGTGACCGGGTTGGGGTAGAAGGTGGACAGGACGTTGCGGTAGTTGGCGGTCTGGACCTCTTCACTGGGGAAACGGTCGCGCAGCATGAAGGGCAGTTCGGTTCGGTAGAGGCCGACGCCATCGGTCTCTTCGATGCCCAGGGGCCGGGCCTCGCTCACCAGGCCGGTGTTGAGCAGCAGCGGCACACGGTGGCCGTCGGCGGTGGCCGCGGGCTGGTCGGCGAGGGATTCCAGTTGCCGGTCGAGGCGGCGGTCGTTGGCCTGGATACGCTCGTATTGGTCGCGGATGGCGGGGGTGGGGGCCACGTAGATGCGCCCCAGGTAGCCGTCCACCACCATCTCCAGTCCGTCCACCTGAGCCGCGGGCAGGCCTTCCACGCCCATCACGGCGGGCACGCCCATGCCGCGGGCGAGGATGGCGATGTGGGAGGAGCCGGTGCCCCGGACGGAGGCCAGTCCCGCGAGCTGGCCGTCGGGGACCTCGGCCAGCTGCATGGGGCTGATCTCGTCGCCCACCAGGACGGTGCGTTCGGGCCAGTCGCGGGTGCGCGGTTCGGCGTGCTGGAGGTGGGCGAGGATGCGTCGGCCCAGGTCCATGACGTCCTGGGCGCGTTCGCGCAGGTAGGGGTCCTCCATCTCGTCGAAGCGCCGGACGTGGTCCAGGATCACCTCGCGCAGGGCGCCCGGGGCCCAGCTGCCGTCGCGGATGGCCTTGACCGTACCCTCCACCAGGGTGTCGCTCTCCAGCATCATCAGCCAGGCGTCGAACAGGGCGAGTTCCTCGGCCGGCAGTTCGTCCTCGAAGCGGTCGGCGAGTTCCATCAGGTCCTGTACCACGCCCGCCACGGCGGTGCGGAAGGCCTCCTCCTCGGCGTCCGGATCCTCGGCGCGGCGGTCGGGGACCTCTTCCAGGCGAGCCGGAGGGTAGACCACGACGGCGGTGCCCAGCCCGATCCCGGTGGAGGCGGCGCGGCCTTCTAGGAAGTGGTTGGGCAGGCCCCCGCGGCGTTGTTGCAGGCGGCGCAGCTCGCCACTGGCGCGGGCGTGGGTGATGGCCCCGGCGAGTTGGGCGGCAAGGGTGAAGAGAAAGGTGACCTCGTCCTCCGCGAAGGCGCGGGGGGCGCGCTGGCGCACCACCAGGACCCCTAGGACCCGACCGGCCTGGATGATGGGGACGCCGAGGAAACCGTGGTAGCGCGCCTCGCCGGTCTCAGCGGCGAATACGTAGCGGGGATGGTCGGGGGCGTCGGCCAGGTTCAGGTTCTCGGCGCGTTCCGCCACCACCCCGATGAGGCCCTGGCCCAGGGGCAGGCGGACCTTGCCCACGGCCGCCGGGTCGAGGCCGTCGGTGGCCATGAGGGTCATGTCGCGGTGCTCGGGATCGGTCAGGTAGACGGAACAGACATCGGCCTTCACGGCCTGCTTGACCCGGGAGACGATGATCTCCAGGGCGCTTTCGAGGTCGCGGGCGGTGTTGACCTCCTTGACGATCCGGTGCAGGGTCTCGAGCATGTGGCTGAGCATAACATGACTGAATGTCCCGATTTGTTCTGGGATGTGCAATCCTGGCATGGATGTCCTGGGCCTCCTCCGGGGTTTCCGAACTGGATGCGGGTCCGGTGGTCAAAATCACATGCTCGTTCGTCAACCTGGAGAAGGTCCCATGTCTTCCTCCCAACCCAAGCCCTCCGAGATCACGCCCAAAGAGGTGTGGCTTACCCGCCGCCGCTGGATCCAGTCCGGTCTTGCCCTGGGGGTGCTGGGCGCCACGGCCGGCGCCGGTGCGTGGTGGTGGGGGAGGGAACCGGACGAAGCCACGCCGGCCCGGCACGGGCGTCCTCTGGAGGGTGTGGTGAAGACGGGCTACCGGGTGGACGAACCCCTGACCGACTACGCCGACGTCACTCACTACAACAACTTCCTGGAACTGGGCTCGGACAAGGAGACCCCGGCGGAACGCGCCGCCTTCCTGCCCACCCGGCCCTGGACGGTGCGGGTGGACGGGGAATGCGAGGCGCCCGGCGAGATAGACATCGAGACGATCCTGAAGGTCTATCCGCGCGAGGAGCGGGTCTACCGGTTCCGTTGCGTGGAGGCCTGGTACATGGTGGTGCCCTGGGTGGGTTTCTCCCTGGGTGATCTGTTGCGCCGCTTCAAACCCACCTCGAAGGCAAAGTACGTGGCCTTCGAGAGCCTCTACGATCCGGATCACCCCCTGCCGGGACAGCGCCGCCTGCGCCTCGGCTGGCCCTACCGCGAGGGCCTGCGCATGGACGAGGCGATGCACCCGCTGACCCTCCTGGCCACCGGCCTGTACGGTGAGGAACTGCCGGCCCAGAACGGCGCCCCTTTGCGCCTGGTGGTGCCCTGGAAGTACGGCTTCAAGAGCATCAAGTCGGTGGTCCGCATCCATTTCAGTGAACACCAACCGGTGACCACCTGGAATCGCCTGCAATCCGACGAATACGGCTTCTATGCCAACGTCAACCCGGAGGTGGACCATCCGCGTTGGAGCCAACGCCGGCACCGGGTCCTGGGGGCCTCGGTATTCGCCGGCAAGCAGCCCACGCAGATGTTCAACGGCTATGCGGCGGAAGTGGCGGGGCTCTACCGGGGCATGGATCTGCACAAGTTTTTCTGATGGGGCCGGGCGACAGAGGCGTGCCGCTGCCGCGCCGGCGAAGGGGCCGGGGGACGGCCGGTTCTTCGTATCCCGGGTGGTTGCTCAAGACCCCGGTCTGGCTCGTCTGTCTCGGTATCCTCGGGGGCTATCTGGCGGCCCTGGTCGGAGACCGCCTCGGCGCCAACCCGGTGGAGGCCCTGAGTCACGCCAGCGGCGCCTGGGCCCTGCGTCTGCTGCTGCTGACCCTGGCCATGACCCCGTTGCGGCGTCTCAGCGGCTGGTCCTGGCCCTTGCGGATGCGCCGCCTGCTGGGGCTCTGGGCCTTCTTCTATGCCGTACTCCACCTGTCGGTCTGGATATGGCTCGACCAGGGCCTGGACTGGCGGGCCATGGCGGAGGACCTGGCTAAGCGCCCTTACGTGATGTTGGGGATGGCGGCCTTCGGCCTGCTGGTGCCCCTGGCCGTCACCTCCACCCGCGGCTGGATGCGGCGCCTGGGGCGGCGCTGGAAGCGCCTGCACCGGGGAGTCTATCCCGCCGCCCTGTTGGCCGTGGGACATTTCCTGTGGCTCACCAAGGCCGACTATCTGGAGCCGGGGATCTATGCCGGGGTGTTGCTGGGGCTGTTGGGGTTGCGTCTGATACCCCAGGGGCCGGCACTCGGTGACTCAGGGCGTCGATTCCCCTCTCATTGACGGAGATCAAAGGCTTACGTTGCCCTCGCCGGCGTGGATGGCCATGCTTGGATGACCCCACAGCGGAGGGCCCCGGCACGATGAGCGACACCCCCACCCTGGTCACCCTCGACGGCAATCAGGCCGCGGCCCATGTGGCCCACCTGTGCAACGAGGCGATCGCCATCTATCCCATCACCCCTGCCTCGCCCATGGGCGAGTGGGCGGACGAGTGGTCGTCCCTGGGGCGCACCAACCTCTGGGGGACGGTGCCCGAAGTGGTGGAGATGCAGAGCGAAGGGGGGGCGGCCGGGGCCATCCACGGGGCGATCCAGGCCGGGGCCCTCACCACCAGCTTCACCGCCAGCCAGGGCCTGTTGCTGATGATCCCGAATCTGTACAAGATCGCGGGGGAGCTGAGCCCCCTGGTGCTGCATGTGGCCAGCCGTTCCCTGGCGGTGCAGGCGCTGTCCATCTTTGGCGACCATTCGGACGTGATGGCCTGCCGCGGCACCGGCTTTGCCATGCTCTGTTCCGGTTCGGTGCAGGAGGTGATGGACCTGGCCCTCATCGCCCAGGCCGCCACCCTGGAGGGGCGGGTGCCCTTCATCCATTTCTTCGATGGCTTCCGTACCTCCCACGAGGTGGCCAAGATCGCCGAATTGTCCGCGGACGACATGCGCGCGGTGCTCGATGCCGAGGCGATCGCCGCTCACCGGGCGCGTGCCCTGACTCCGGACCGGCCGGTGGTGCGCGGCACCTCGCAGAATCCGGACGCCTATTTCCAGGGGCGCGAGACGGTCAATCCCTGGTATCGGGCCTTGCCCGACATCGTCCAGGGGGTCATGGACCGCCTCGGGGCGCGCACCGGGCGGCGGTATCGGTTGTTCGACTACCAGGGCCATCCCGAGGCCGAGCGGGTGGTCCTGCTCATGGGATCGGGCAGCGGGGCGGTGGCGGAGACCGTGGACCACCTGGCGGCCCGGGGCGAACGGGTGGGTATGATCCGGGTGCGCCTGTACCGGCCCTTTTCCAGCACCCATTTGCTCCAGGCCCTGCCGCGGACCACCCGTGCCCTGGCGGTGCTGGACCGCACCAAGGAACCGGGCGCCGGCGGGGAGCCCCTGTTCAAGGACGTCACCACCGCCCTCGCCCAGGCCTTCATGGATGGCCGCCTGGCCCAATTGCCGCGGGTGCTGGGCGGGCGTTACGGCCTGTCGTCGAAGGAGTTCACCCCGGCCATGGTGAAGGCCGTATTCGACGAGCTGGCCGCGCCGCGGCCCCGGCAGGGCTTTACCCTGGGTATCCATGACGACCTGAGCGGTTCCAGCCTGGACTGGGATCCGACCTTCCGGGTGGATGCCAACCGCGGGGTCACCGCCTGCGTGTTCTACGGGCTGGGCTCGGACGGCACCGTATCGGCCAACAAGAACTCCATCAAGATCATCGGCGAGGCCACCGCCCACCACGCCCAGGGCTATTTTCAGTACGACTCCAAGAAGGCCGGCGCGGTCACCGTGTCCCACCTGCGCTTCGGTGCCGAGCCCATCCAATCCACCTACCTGATCGGCGACGGGGACGCCGACTTCGTGGCCTGTCATCAGGAGGTCTTCCTGGGGCGTTACGACATGTTGGCCAAGGCCCGGGCGGGCGGGGTCTTCCTGCTCAACACCCAGGCGGGGGTGGACGAGGCCTGGGGGCGGTTGCCGCGGGAGGTGCAGGAGCAGATCCAGGCCAAGGGGTTGCGTTTCTTCGTGGTGGATGCCTACGGCATCGCCTCGGACAAGGGGCTGGGGCGGCGCATCAACACCATCATGCAGCTCTGTTTCTTTGCCATCATCGGGATCCTCGATCTCGCCGAGGCGCGGGCGCGGATCGAAGAGGCGGTGCGCGAGACCTACGGGCGCAAGGGACGCGCCCTGGTGGAGCGCAACCTGGCCGCCATCGCGACCGCCCTGGAGGGCCTCCACGAGGTGGACGTGGCCGGTCTCCCGGTGACCGGGCACCGGCGTCGGCCGGTGGTGCCGGCCGAGGCTTCGGCCTTCGTGCGCGAGGTCACCGCGCCCCTGATCGCCGGTCGCGGCGACGATCTGCCGGTGAGCCGTTTCCCCGCCGACGGGACCTGGCCGCTGGGTACCGCCGCCTATGAGAAGCGCGATATCGCCCTGGAGATCCCCCGCTGGGAACCGGAGCTCTGCACCCAGTGCGGCAAGTGCCCCCTGGTCTGCCCCCATGCCGCCATCCGCGCCAAGGTGTTTCCGTCCGAGGGCCTGGAGAAGGCGCCGGCGGGTTTCATGCACGCCCCGGTGCGCGGCCGGGACTTTCCGGCCGGTTGGCGGATCGCCTACCAGGTGGCGCCCGAGGATTGCACCGGTTGCGGCCTGTGCGTGGCCGTCTGTCCCATACGCGATCGACGGGACCCCGGGCGCAAGGCCCTCAACCTGACCCCGGATCGGGCCTTTCACGACCGGCAGAAGCCGGCCTGGTCCTTCTTCCTGGGCCTGCCCGAATACGACCGGCGGGCGCTTCAGCCCTCGAAGATCAAGCACGCCATGATCCTCCAGCCCCTGTTCGAGTTCTCCGGGGCCTGTTCCGGTTGTGGCGAGACGCCCTACATCCGCCTGGCCACCCAGTTGTTCGGCGATCGCATGGTGATCGCCAACGCCACCGGCTGTTCCTCCATCTACGGCGGCAACCTGCCCACTACCCCCTATGCCACCAATCCCGACGGGCGGGGACCGGCCTGGAACAACTCCCTGTTCGAGGACAATGCCGAGTTCGCCCTGGGGATGCGCATCGCCATCGACCAGAACCGGCGGCAGGCCGAGGACCTGTTGCGCACCCTCTCGGGGGCGTTGGGCGGAGAGCGGGTGCAGGCCCTGTTGGAGGCGGCCCAGGACGACGAGGCCGGCATCCACGAGCAACGCCACCGGGTCACCGCCCTGAAACGCGATCTGGCCGGCCTCGATCGTCCCGAGGCGCGCCGGCTCGGCGGGGTCGCGGACTATCTGGTGCGCAAGTCGGTGTGGTCGATCGGTGGCGACGGCTGGGCCTACGACATCGGCTACGGCGGCCTCGACCACGTCCTGGCCTCGGGGCGGGACCTGAATATCCTGGTGCTGGACACCGAGGTCTATTCCAACACCGGCGGCCAGACCTCCAAGGCCACCCCCTTGGGGGCGGTGGCCAAGTTCTCCGCCGCCGGCAAGCCGAGGGAGAAGAAGGATCTGGCCCTGATGGCCATGGCCTACGGCGATGTCTACGTGGCCCGGGTGGCCTTCGGGGCCAAGGACGTGCAGACGTTGCGCGCCTTCCTGGAGGCCGAGTCCTATCCCGGGCCGTCCCTGATCCTGGCCTATTGCCCGTGCATCGCCCACGGCGTGGATCTGTCCAACAACCTGCGTCAGCAGGACCTGGCGGTGGCCGCGGGCCATTGGGGCCTGTTGCGTTACGATCCGCGGCGCCTGGCCCGGGGCGAGAACCCCCTGCACCTGGACAGCAAGGACCCCGCCATCCCCTACCGCGATTGGGCCCTCACCGAGACCCGTTTCAGCGTCCTCACCCGGACCCACCCCGATCTGGCCGAGCGTTATCTGCGCCAAGCCCAGGCCGACGTGGAGTCCCAGTCCTTCCTGTACCGGCAACTGGCCAGTCTGGCGGTGAAGAAGGCCGGCACACCCCCCGAAGGCGCATGACGGCCGCCATGCGCTGGAGACTCAATCTTCTCCTTCACCCCGGCCCCCCGCCTGGCGCTGGCGCGGCACAGGCAGGTCTCCCACCGGGAGAAGGGAGTTCAGAGCGCGCGAGCGCGACTTTCATTCGATGGAGCCCCCCATGGACCTCGTGACCCGCTATCTCGGCATGGACATACGCACCCCCCTGGTGCCTTCGGCCTCACCCCTGGCGCGCGACCTGGACAGCGCCCGCCGCCTGGAGGACGCCGGCGCCGGCGCCTTGATCATGCACTCCCTGTTCGAAGAGGCCGTGCGTGGCGAGGAGGAGGGCATGTCCCGGTTCCTGCACGAGCAGGAGACCGGCTTCGGCGAGGCGCAGAGCTTCCTCCCCGCCCACTGGGACTTCGAACACCCACTGGACGACTATCTCGACAACCTGCGCCGACTCAAAGAGGCCCTGGAGATTCCCGTGGTGGCCAGCCTCAACGGGGTCAGCCCCGGTGGCTGGATCAAACACGCCGAGGAGATCCAGGCCGCCGGCGCCGACGCCCTGGAACTCAATGTCTATTACGTCCCCACCGACCCCGACGAGGACTCCGCCCAGGTGGAGCGGCGCTACATCGACCTGCTGCAATTGCTCAGGGGACACCTGAACCTGCCCATCAACATGAAGCTCTCGCCCTGGTTCAGCGCCCTGCCCGCCATGGTCCGCCGCCTGGAACGGGCCGGGGCCTCCGGGGTCGCCCTGTTCAACCGCTTCTACCAGCCCGACATCAACATCGACAGTCTGCGCCTGCAACCCAGCCTGCACCCCTCCACTTCCGGCGAACTGCTCCTACCCATGCGCTGGATCGCGCTGCTGCACGGACGCACCGAACTCAGTCTGGGGGCCACCAGCGGGATCCATACCGCCACCGATGCCATCAAGCTGCTGCTCGCCGGGACCGACGTGGTACACCTGTGCAGCGCCCTGTTGGTGCACGGCCCCGGCCATCTCGAAACGGTCCTCGCAGGTATCCGCGAATGGATGGATGCCCAGGGCTTCGAATCCATAGACGAGTTCCGCGGTCGGCTCAGCTACCTGGCCTGTCCCGACCTGGGCGAACTGGTCCGCACCAGCTATATCCGGATCCTCGACAGCTACAGCTTTTCGCCCGGGGTCATGACTTGAAGTCCCTCCTTACCCTTGAAACAGAAGGGCTGAATCCCCACTTCCCGGGGTGACGCAAGGTCACCGTTCGATTCGCTCCACGAGGCCCCTCGCTCGTACAGAGGGGCCCGGGTCAGGATGATCGGCGGGGACCGAAGACCAATCGCGAAAGTGTGGATTTCACCTGCATGAGGAGGAACAGACCATGGCAACCCACATCGTTCAGAAGAAAGGTACCGCGCCTACCACCCCCACGCGGGATCTCGTGGATCCCTTCGAGGTGATGGATCGGATGATAGACAGCTTTTTCGGCCGCGGCCTGACGGCGCCCCTGAGCACCCGCTGGCCCGAACTCGGTGAACTCCAGGCGCAGATGCCCCGGGTGGATCTCATCGAGCACGAGAACGACGTCACCGTGAAGGCCGAACTGCCCGGCTACACCAAGGACGAGGTGGAGATCACCCTCGACGACGATCTGCTCACTCTGAGGGGTGAGACCAAGGAAGAAAAGAAGGAAGAGGACAAGGAAGGCCGCTATCATCGCTCCGAGATCCGCCGCGGCAGCTTCGTGCGCAGCCTGCAGTTGCCGAGCGCGGTGAAGGCCGAAGAGGCCAAGGCCAACTTCAAGGACGGGGTGCTGGAGATCGTGCTGCCCAAGGCCGAGGTGACCAAGAGGCACAAGATCGAGGTGGCCGCGGAGTGATGTAAAGGCCGCCGCCCGGCGGCGTGGAGCCGATGACGAACTGGCCCGCCTCATGGCGGGCCTTTTCTTGGTGTGCCAGGCATGGCGTGCAGTGCCGTGCCTGGCGCTATTCCCCGAGCTGTGGTGGCGAAGGGATGGCTTGGGGATGGAAGTCTCCTGCCGGCCCGGCAAGGGGAACGATTGGCCGAACGGCAAGGGTGCCCATCGCGAGGTGGGATCCGAAGGCAGCCGTCTGCTGCTACGCGGACGCATGCAACATCTACGTGCGCAGTCGACGGGCGGGGGAACGGCTGTTGGCGAGCCTGGCCCGGTTCCTGGTAGAGCGGCTCCAGCCGCGATCCGGCGTGGCCACTCCGTGCAGGAGTCGTCACGGCCGCAGCCGCTCCCTGGTCTTCGCCCTTCGGGTTGGCGCGGGCGCTGTGAATCTTGCCCTGGGTCAATGCCTCTGCTGGCGCGGGGGCTGCTCCAGGGCCACCGGTTCCTCCACCACCAGACCGCGCCTGGTGCGTTTGCCCAGCAACACGCAGGCCTTGTCGAATACCCGCTCGGCCTCGCGTGCGCACCATTCCCAGTCGAGCGGCGGGGCCGAGGCGAGGATCTGCCAGTGGCCGATCACATAGATCTGGCCGAGGCGCAGTTCCACGCCCCAGTCGTGCCAGACCCGATCCTCCTCCCCTTCCTCGGCGAATTCCTGTTCCACCAGGCGGCAATGGAGGGTGCCGCGGTCGTCCAGGGTGAGCAGGTCGGAGATCACCAGGGTCTCGTCCACGCAACTGGTCCAGCCGGTATGGACGTTGTTGGCGGTGGCGAACAGGGCATGGATCAGGGCCGCGGGGGTGAGCCGGATGTCGAGCGGGGTATCCCAATCGGGGTCGGCAGTGGACTCTTCGTTCTGGTACATGGGCACCCTCTGGAAGACAATGAAAACGGTGAGCTGGTCTGGTGCGGTGACCCGGACCGGTCAGGGAGGGGTGGGCCGGGCCTCCTCCGCCGGGGGCCGGTATTCGAACCGGAACCCATGGATCTCCACCCAGGGGCGCCAGCGGCCGAAGGTGGTGGCACGGATCCGGCGGGCGATCTCCGCCGCGTCCATGTCCGGTTCGATGCGGGCCAGGGCGTCGAGCTGGCGGCGGGTGAAGGGGGGGCGGCGCCAGCGCTCTGCGCTCGCGGGTAGGGGCCGGCCGTCGGCGAGGCCACCGACGATCTCCTGAAACAGGGCCAGGAGTTGGTCGTGGCTACGCTCCAGGAGGCTGCCGAGGTCGTCGCCCGGGAGCACGGGGAAGCGGCGTACCGCCACCAGGGCGCCGCTGTCCACCTGTGCGGCCATGTGGTGGCAGGTGACGCCGAACCGGGTGGCAGCCTCATAGAGGGCGAAGTTGATGCAGCCGGTGCCCGGGTACTCGGGCGGGGCCGGGTGAAAGTTGAGGGCGGCCATCCGCGCCCGGGCGAGCAGGTCACCGGGCACCACCCAGCGGGAGAGATAGCTGAGCAGGAGGTCACCCCGCCACTCCCGCGCCCTCCGGGGCAGCGGATCCCCCCAGTCTCCGAGGCAGGCATCCACCTGGGTCCAGGCGCGCCGGCAGAGGTCCAGGGCACGTCCGCAGCGTGCATCGCCGGCCTTGCCCAGGAACAGGACCTTCATTCCGCGCTCCGGCCCTTGCCGCGGATGCCGTCCCACAGGAGCAGGGCGACGCCGACAGTGATGGCGGAATCGGCCAGGTTGAAGGCGGGCCAGTGCCAGTGCCCCCAGTGGGCGTCGATGAAGTCCACCACCTCGCCGCTGGCGATGCGGTCCACGAGGTTGCCCAGGGCGCCGCCGATCACCAGGGCGAGGCCGATGGCGGCGAGGCGCTCGGCGGTCTGGAGACGGCCCAGCCAGTGGATCAGAAAGGCCACCACCGCCACGGTGAGGACGATGAAGAAGCCCCGCTGCCAGCCGCCGGCGTCGGCCAGGAGGCTGAAGGCCGCCCCCCGGTTGTGGGTCAGGTGCAGGGCGAGCACCGGCAGCAGATCGACGGGGCGTGCCGGGTCCAGGAACCACTCGGCCAGGGCCTTGGTGGCCTGGTCGAGGACCACCACCAGGGCCGAGAGCCAGAGCCAGCGGCGCCCGCCCACGGGCCGTTCAGGCATGGCGGCGGGTCTCTCCCGGGCCTTCGATGTTGTCCAGGCAGCGCGCGCAGAGGTCGGGGTGGCCGGCCAGGGTCCCCACCTCCGGGCGGTGGTGCCAGCAGCGTGCGCACTTGGCGTGAGGGCTGCGCGCAACGGCGACCCGGAGGTCCTCCAGGGCGGTGCGGGCGGCCTCGGGTGGGGCCTCCGCGAGGGGATGCAGGCGGGCCTCGGAGGTGATGAGCAGGAAGCGCAGTTCCTCACCCAGAGGCGCCAGCGCGGCCAGGCGCCCGGGGCCGGCGTAGAGGTCCACCTCGGCGTCCAGGGAGCCGCCGATGACCCCGGCCTTGCGCGCCGCCTCGATCTCCCTGCCCACGGCCGCGCGGACCTCCCGTATCCCTTCCCACCAGGCGCGATCACGGGGGGCGTCGTGGTCGAGCCCGAACAGATCGCCGTACCAGGTGGCCAGGAACACCGAAGCCGGGCGATCCCCCGGCAGGTGGCCCCAGATCTCCTCGGCGGTGAAGCTGAGGATGGGGGCGAGCCAGCGCACCAGGGCCTCGGCCACGTGGTACATGGCGGTCTGCGCCGAGCGGCGGGGCAGGCTGTCGGCGCCGGTGGTGTAGAGGCGGTCCTTGAGCACGTCCAGGTAGAAACCGCCCAGGTCCACCACGCAGAAGTTGTGGATGCGCTGGTAGATGAGGTGGAACTGGTATTCGGCATAGGCCTGGACGATCTCCTCCTGGAGGCGCAGGGCGCGGTCCACCGCCCAGCGGTCCAGGGCGATCATGGCCTGGCGGGGCACGGCGTTCGCGGCGGGGTCGAAGCCGTGCAGGTTGCCGAGCAGGAAGCGGGCGGTGTTGCGGATGCGCCGGTAGGCGTCGGCGGTGCGCTTGAGGATCTCGTCGGAGACGCCCATCTCGGCGCGGTAGTCGGTGGCCGCCACCCACAGGCGCAGGATGTCCGCCCCCAGGGACTGGATGACCCGCTGCGGGGCCACCACGTTGCCCAGGGATTTGGACATCTTGCGGCCCTCGGCGTCCACGGTGAAGCCATGGGTGAGGACCTCGCGGTAGGGGGCGCGGCCGTACATGGCCACCGAACTGAGCAGGGCGGACTGGAACCAGCCGCGGTGCTGGTCGGAGCCCTCCAGGTAGAGATCGGCCGGGGCGCGCAGTTCCGGGCGGCCCTCCAGCACCGCATAGTGACTGACCCCGGAGTCGAACCAGACGTCCAGGGTGTCGGTCACCTTTTCGTATTGGCCGGCCTCCGCGCCCAGCAGGTCGGCGGGATCCAGGTCGTACCAGGCCTGCACGCCCTCCGCCTCGATCCGCCGCGCCACCTCCTCGATCAGGCGCGGGGTGTCGGGGTGGGGCGTGCCGTCCTGGCGGTGGACGAACAGGGTGATGGGGACCCCCCAGGTGCGCTGGCGGGAGATGCACCAGTCCGGGCGGTCCGCCACCATGCCCTGGATGCGCGCCTGGCCCCAATCCGGCAGCCAGCGTACCCGTCCGATCTCCTGCAGGGCCTGGTCGCGCAGGCCGTTGCGGTCCATGGAGACGAACCACTGGGGGGTGGCGCGGAAGATGACGGGGGTCTTGTGCCGCCAGCAATGGGGGTAGGCGTGGCTGAGGCGTTCCACCTTGAGCAGCCGGCCACGGGCCTTGAGCACCTCCAGGACCTCGTCGTCGGCCTGGAACACGTGCCGGCCGGCGAACAGGGGGGTGTCCCCCAGGAAGCGGCCGTCGTCCCCCACCGGGTTGTCCACCGGCAGGTCGTAACGCCGACCCACCACGTAGTCCTCCAGGCCGTGACCGGGGGCGGTGTGGACCGCGCCGGTGCCGGCCTCCAGGGTCACGTGCTCACCCAGGATCAGGGGCACCTCGCGGTCGTAGAAGGGGTGCTCCAGCATCAGCCCCTCCAGGGCGTCGCCGCGGGCGTAGGCCACTACCTGATAGCGCTCGATGCCCCAGCGGTCCATGCAGTCCTTGAGCAGGGCCTCGGCCACCAGCAGGCGCTCCGGGCCCTGCGGGCCCTGCACCTGGACCAGGGCATATTCCAGGGTCGGGTTGAGGGCCACCGCGCGGTTGGCGGGCAGGGTCCAGGGGGTGGTGGTCCAGATCACCACCGAGACGGGCCCCTCGCCCTCGCCGTTGGGGACGTGGTGGGCGCGCCCGAACAGGGCGGCCTCGTCCGGGAGCCGGAAGCGCACGTCGATGGCGTAGGAGTCCTTGTCGGCGTATTCCACCTCGGCCTCGGCCAGGGCCGAGCCGCAGTCGGTACACCAGTGCACCGGCTTGTAGCCCTTGTGCACGTGGCCCCGCTCGAGGATCCGGCCGAAGGCGCGCACGATGTCGGCCTCGAAGCGGTGGTCCATGGTCAGGTAGGGCCGTTCCCAGTCCCCGAGCACGCCCAGGCGCTGGAAGTCCCGGCTCTGGCGGGCCACCTGTTCGGCGGCGTAGTCGCGGCAGGCGCGGCGGAAGGCGGCGGCCGTGACTCTGCGTCCCGGCTTGCCCACCCGCTTCTCCACCTGGAGTTCGATGGGCAGGCCATGGCAGTCCCAGCCGGGTACATAGGGGGCATCGAGGCCGTCCAGGCCGCGGCTCTTGACGATGATGTCCTTGAGGATCTTGTTCACCGCATGGCCGATGTGGATCTCGCCGTTGGCATAGGGGGGGCCGTCGTGGAGCACGAACTTGGGGCGTTCCCGGCGCGCCGCGCGCAGGCGTCCGTAGAGATCCAGCTCCCGCCAGCGGGCCAGGGTCTCGGGTTCCCGTTGGGCCAGGCCGGCCTTCATGGGGAAGGCGGTCTTGGGGAGATTCAGGGTGGCTTTGTAGTCGGTCACGGCGGATGCCTTAGGTTGAGAGCGGAAGGGATGCGGACGCGGCGCCGAGCCGGGCCCGGGCCTCGGCGGCGTCCAGCTCGATCTGGCGGCGCAGACTCTCGAAGGAGTCGAAAGGGCGCTCGTCGCGCAGGCGTTGCACCAGCTCCACCTGGAGATGGCGGCCATAGAGGTCGCCTGCGAAGTCGAACAGGTGGACCTCCAGGAGGAAGCGGGCGTCGCCCTTCAGGACCGGCCGGTCACCCACGTTCGCCACCCCGGGCCAGGGGGTCTCGCCGAGGCCGTGGACCCGCACCGCAAACACCCCGCGCACCGGGCTGACCCGGCGGCGCAGATCCAGGTTGGCGGTGGGAAAGCCGATGCGGCGCCCGCGCTTGTGGCCGTGACCCACCCGCCCGGCGATGCGGTAGGGGCGGCCGAGGAGGGCGTGGGCGGTGTCCAGGTCGCCGTCCGCCAGGGCACGGCGGATGCGCGTGCTGCTCACCCGGTCCTGGGCGTGGCGGATGGTGTGCAGGTCCGAGACCCCGAAGCCCAGTTCCCCGCCGAGGCGTCGCAACAGGGCGAAGTCGCCCCGCCGGCCGCGGCCGAAGCGGAAGTCGTCACCCACCAGGAGATGGCGCACCCCCAGGTCCCGGGCGAGGATCCGGCGGGTGAAGGCCTCCGCCTCCATGGCCGCCAGTTGCGGATTGAATTCCAGCACCAGCACCTGATCCATGCCGCAGGCGCCGATGGCCTCCAGCTTCTCGCGCAGGCGGGTGATGCGGGCCGGAGCGGACTCGGGAGCGAACCACTCCTGGGGTTGGGGCTCGAAGGTGACCACGGTGGCAGGCAGCCCCTGGCTGCGCGCCCGCCGGATGAGTTCGCGAAAGACCGCCTGATGACCCAGATGTACCCCGTCGAAGTTGCCGATGGTGGCCAGGGTGCCGCGGTGTTCCGGGCGCAGGTTGTGGTAGCCTCGGATCAGGCGCATGGGTGTTTGGAAAAGGGATATAAACGGCCCTTTATATCATGGAGGGGCGATTCTGGCGAGACGGCGCGCGTGCCTACCCGGGCCCTGCCCGAACGCGGCGGGCAGGCCGTCCGGGGCGGTGGCCTCAATCCCGTTCCGCCTTCAGTGCCCGCTCCAACAGCGCCCTGGCCGCGATCCGTGGATCGAGCCCGTGGAACAGGACCCGATGCACCTGTTCGCTGATGGGCATGGGGATCCCGAGGGTCTCGGCCTTGTGCCACACCACCCCGGCGGTGTGCATGCCCTCCACCTCCTGGCCGATTCCGGCCCGCGCTCGGTCCACGCTCAGGCCGCGCGCCAGGGCGAGGCCCAGACGCCGGTTGCGTGACTGGTCGTCGGTACAGGTGAGGGCAAGGTCACCGAGGCCGGCGAGGCCCATGAAGGTCTCGGCCTGGGCGCCCAGGGCGAGACCGAGGCGGGTGATCTCGGCCAGGCCGCGGGTGATGAGGGCGGCGCGGGTGTTGGCGCCGAAGCCGAGACCGTCGGCGATGCCGGCGGCGATGGCGAGGACGTTCTTGGCCGCACCCCCCACCTGGACCCCGACGATGTCGTCGCTGGTGTAGGCACGGAAGGCCTCGCCATGGAGATAGGCCGCGATCCGGCGCGCGTGCTCGCGCCGGGTGGCGGCCACGGTGATGGCCGTCGGGAGGCCCCGGGCCACCTCTTTGGCGAAGGTGGGGCCGGAGATCATGCTGAGGTCCTCGCGCCCCAGGCAGTCCCGGGCCACCTCGTGGAGCAGGCGTCCGTCGGTGGGCTCGAAGCCTTTGGTGGCCCAGCACAGGCCGGTGTCCCGGGCCAGGATGGGGGCGAGGCGTTCGAGGGTCTCGGTGAAGGCGTGGCTCGGCACCGCCACCAGGACCTCGCGCGCCCCGGTCAAGGCCGTGGCCAGGTCACCTTCGAGCTCCAGCCCTGCGGGGAAGGGGATGCCCGGGAGATAGCGCCGGTTCTGGCGTTCTGCCCTGAGGATACCGATCTCTCCCTCGTGGTGCCCCCACAACCGGGTGGCGACGCCGTTGCGGGCCAGCAGGATGGCCAGGGCGGTCCCCCAGGAACCGGCCCCGAGAACGGTGACAAGGCCGCGGTCGGTCATGGCCTCAGTGGGGGGCGGCGCCCGTTTCCTGGGCCTGTCGCGCCAGTTCCTGTTGGTGTTGCATGAAAAGGGCGTCGAAATTCACCGGTTGCAACACCAGCTGCGGGAAACTGCCCTTGCTCACCAGATCGGCCACCACCTCGCGCACGAAGGGGAACAACTGTGCTGGTACATAGGCGCCCATCAGGGGGGCCATCTCCTCCGCCGCGAAACCGGCGACGCCGACGATGGCGGCCTGTTGCACCTCTACGATGAAGGCGGTCTTGTCGCCGATCCGGGAGCTGACGGTGACGGTCAGCACCACTTCGTAGGCATTGTCACCCAGCTGTTCCACCTGGGTGTTCAGATTCATCTCGTTTTGGGGTTGCCACTCCCCCTGAAAGATCGCCGGGGCGTTGGGGGCCTCGAAGGAGAGGTCCTTGAGGTAGATACGTTGCAGCATGAGCTGCTTTTCATTGCCTTGGTCCTGGCCCTGGGCCTCGGGGTTGGGTGCCTGTTCGTTCATGAAGGGGTCTCTGCATATGTGGGGTGGATGGATTGGGACAGGTCAGGCCTTTTTCTTCTTGCCCTTGCGGGTCACGGGCAGATTGGCGTTCTGCCAGGCGAGGATGCCGCCGCGCAGATTGTATACCTTCTCGAAGCCGGCCTTGCGCAGTTGTTTGGCGGCTGTCGCGGACTGGGCGCCGGACCGGCAGCTGACGATGATGGGGCGGTCCTTGTACCTCTCCAGGGTCTTGATCTGCTGGGCGAAGCCGTTTGCGGGGAGGTTGATGGCGTTGATGATGTGGCCCTTGTTGAAATCCGCCAGGGGGCGTACGTCCACCACCACGGCGTCGTCGTGATTGATGAGCTGGGTCGCCTCCAGGGGGGGCACTTGGCCCTTGTCGCCGGTGATCAGGTTGTGGATCAGCAGGCCCAGTATGGCGAACAGGGCGACGAACAGGGGCCAGTGGTTGCCGACGAACTCGATGAGCCGCGCCATGGGATTCCTCTTGCGAAGTGGGCGGCGCGGTCCGCGGGGATTCGGATACCGACCGCGCCCGGGGTTACGAAAAAAGGGGTGCCGACGGCACCCCGTAGCGAGGGAACCCGGCAGGTTCCAAGGCCTTCTCGTCAGTGTCCATGATGGCAGAAGACCTCGCGCATCATACCAATAAGCATCAGGGTGCGGGAATCGCCGACCCGGTAGAACACCCGGTTGGCGTCCTTGCGCGAGGCCAAGATGCCCTTGTCCCTGAGGATCGCCAGGTGTTGGGATATGTTGCTCTGGGAGGTGCCCACCTGTTCCACGATGTCCTGCACGCTCACCTCCTGGTCGCCCAGAGTACACAGGATCTTGAGGCGTAGAGGGTGGGACATGGCCTTCAGGGAACGCGAGGCGCGTTCGATGTCGTCCTCGTCCGCGAGCAGATCCAGGTGCGCATCCGCGGCGGGTTGGTTGAGCATCCGCTGGATCGACGGGTGTTGTTTGTGCTCCATGGTTCTCCCAGTCACCAATTTAACCGATTAACGATACAATGATACGCTTCCTTTCCCCCTCTTGAGAAGGGGGTAACCAGGGGAAAACCACTATTGATCTGGAGGTTGGCTCCGGGTTCATCCTCCCGGCAATTTCATTCGCCCCAGCGTATAATGCATCCATTGCAGGCTCGCGGAATTCACCGCGAGCCGGACCGACGAGATCCTGCGACCTAGCCTATGGGAATCCACCCTCTGCCCGTGGCGTTGGTCATCCTCGATGGCTGGGGCTATCGGGAGGAGGCCGACGCCAATGCCATTGCTCACGCCGATACGCCTGTGTGGGACCGCCTCTGGCGCACCCGGCCCCATACGCTCATCAAGGCCTCCGGGTCGGCGGTGGGGTTGCCGAGCGGGCAGATGGGCAACTCCGAGGTGGGACACCTCAATCTGGGGGCCGGGCGGGTGGTGTACCAGGAGTTCACCCGGGTCAGCCGGGCGATCCGTACCGGTTCCTTCTTCCGCAACCAGACCCTCACCGGCGCGGTGGAACTGGCGCGGACGCGCGGCGCCCGTCTGCATATCATGGGCCTGCTCTCTCCGGGTGGGGTGCACAGTCACGAGGAGCACATCCAGGCCATGGTGCGTCTGGCGGTGGAAGGCGGGGTCGGCGATGTCTGCGTACATGCCTTTCTCGACGGCCGCGACACCCCCCCGAAGAGCGCCGAGGCCAGCCTGCGACGCATCCAGGGGTTGTTCGGGGAATTGGGCGCCGGTCGCATCGCCACCCTGATCGGGCGTTTCTACGCCATGGACCGGGACAATCGCTGGCCGCGCATCCGGCGCGCCTACGACCTCATGACCCTGGGCGAGGCCGCCTATCATGCACCGAATCCCCTGCAGGCCCTGGCCATGGCCTATGCCCGCGACGAGAGCGACGAGTTCGTCCAGCCCACCGTCATCGATGCTCCGGGCGGTGACTCCGGCCGGATACGCGATGGCGATGTGCTGGTGTTCATGAACTATCGCTCGGACCGCGCGCGTCAGCTCACGCGGGCCTTCATCGAACCCGGATTCGACGGCTTCGAGCGCCGCCACTGGCCGCGCCTGGCGCGCTTCATCAGCCTGACCGAATACAATGCGGAGTTCCGGGTGCCGGTGGCCTTTCCTCCGGAGCGGCTCAAGAACACCTTCGGTGAGTTCCTCGCGCGGCGTGGCCTCACCCAACTGCGTCTCGCGGAGACCGAGAAATACGCCCACGTCACCTTCTTCTTCAACGGCGGGCGCGAGGCGCCCTTCGAGGCGGAGGAGCGTATCCTGGTCCCCTCTCCGCAGGTGGCCACCTACGATCAGAAGCCGGAGATGAGCGCCGACCAGGTGGCCCATCGGCTCATCGAGGGCATTCGCAGTGGGCGCTTCGATGCCATCGTCTGTAACTTCGCCAATCCCGACATGGTGGGGCACACCGGTGATTTCGCGGCGGCGGTCAAGGCCATCGAGGCCGTGGACCGTTGTCTCGGGCGAGTGTTGCACGCCCTGATCGGGATGGGGGGGGCGATGCTGGTGACCGCGGACCACGGCAATGCCGATCTCATGCGCGATCCCGGGACCGGCCAGCCGCATACCGCCCATACCGCCAACCCCGTACCGCTGATCTACGTGGGCGAGCGTCCGGCGCGGTTCCTGCCAGGCGGTGGGGCCCTGTGCGATGTCGCCCCCACCCTGCTCTCGATCCTGGGCCTGGAGCCGCCGGGGGAGATGACCGGCCAGTCCTTGCTCCGTTTCGACGGGTCCGGGGAGGCCGACCCAGGCCGTTGAACCTGTACCTCCTTCGGCGGGGGCTCCTTCTCGGCCTCCTTCCCTGCCTGGCCTGCGGCGCGCCGGCCTCGCCCTCTCCCGAACGACGCCTCCACGTCCTGGAGCGCGGCATCGACGAGATGCGCCAGAGCCGCGCTCGGGAACAGGCGGAAAGGGACCGGATCCTGGCTGCGCTCGAGACCGCCGAGCGACGCATCGGCGAGCTGAGCGCCGGGATCCAGGGCCTGCGCGGGCGTGTGGCGGCCATCCGCCAGCATCTCCAGGCCCTGGACGATGAACGGGATCGGCGACACAAACGCCTGCAGACGGAGCGCCGGGCCCTGGGGGCGGACCTGCGCGCGGCCTATCTCTTGGGGCGCGAGCCGCGCCTGCGCCTGCTGTTGAACCTGGACGCCGCCGCGCGGGTGGAGCGCCTGCTGACCTACGCCGGCTATCTGGCCCGTGAACGGGGGCGTCGGGTCGAGGCCATCCGGGGGGAGCTGAAGGCCTTGGCCCGGATCACCGCCCGCCAACAGGCCTTGCAGGCACGCCTCCAAGTGCGCCAGGAGCGCCTCGACACGGACCTGCGGGCGTTACGACAGGTCCAGGCCGGGCGGCGCGCCCTGGCCGCCGACCTTGCCCGGGCATTGCAGGAGAAGGATGCGCGGCTGAAGGCCATGCAGCGGGATGCCGCCGCTTTGCGCGATCTCCTCCGGCACCTGCAACAGGAGACCTTGGAGATGGAGGCGCGAGAACGCCCTTTCAGCCGTCTCCGGGGCCGCCTGCCCTGGCCCCTGAAAGGGCGTATCGCAGTGCGCTACGGCACGCCCCGGGCCGGGGGCATCCCTTGGGACGGCACCCTGATCCGCGCCCCCCTGGGCAGCGAGGTGCGGGCCGTGCATCATGGGCGCGTGGTCTATGCGGATTGGTTGCGGGGCTTCGGTCTCCTCTTGATTCTCGACCATGGGGAGGGGTATATGACCCTCTACGGTTTCAACCAGGCCCTTCTCAAAGAGACCGGGGAGTGGGTGGACGCCGGAGAGCCGGTGGCCTTGCTCGGTGACAGTGGCGGGCGTCAGGCGGCGGGCCTCTATTTCGGTATCCGCCACGACGGCAAGCCGCTGGATCCCCAACATTGGTGCCGGCAGGTCCGGCACGGCCGCATCCGCTGACCCGCCCTGGTCCCAACCGGCGTAGATCCCATTCGATCAATCAGCTACGGAATTCAGATGAAACATACCCTGTCGGCTGTCGTGGCCCTGAGTCTTACCCTGGTGGCCCCCGTGGTCAGTGCGAAGAAGTCCGAGTCCGATCTGCCCCTGCAGCAGTTGCGGACCTTCGCCGAGGTCTACGAACGGGTCGAGGAGGACTATGTGGAGCCGGTGGACCCGGCCAAGTTGGTCGAATATGCCATCCGCGGCATGTTGAACGGCCTCGATCCCCATTCGTCCTACCTGGGGCCCGACGAATTCCGTGATCTGCGCGTGGGCACCCAGGGCCGATTCGGCGGGCTGGGTATCGAGGTGGGCATGGAGAACGGGTTCATCAAGGTCATCGCCCCCATCGACGACACCCCGGCCCAGCGCGCCGGTATCCGCGCGGGCGATCTCATCGTGCGCATCGATGACAAGCCCGTGAAAGGCATGAGCCTGGACGATGCGGTGAAGCTCATGCGCGGCAAGGTGGGCTCCAAGATCCATCTGTTGGTCGTGCGCGAGGGCCAGGACAAGCCCCTGGAGATCACTCTGGAGCGGGCCGTGATCCATGTCGCCAGCGTCAAGTCACGCCTGCTGGAGCCCGGCTATGGTTATCTGCGTATCTCCCAGTTCCAGTCCCACACCGGAGAGGAGCTGCGCAAGGCCTTCAATGGGCTCGTGAGCGATAACGCAGGCCCCCTGCGGGGCCTGATCCTCGACCTGCGCAACAATCCCGGCGGGGTCCTCAATGCCGCGGTGGCGGTGAGCGACGCCTTCCTCAAGCACGGCCTGATCGTATACACCCAGGGTCGGCGCAAGGATTCGCGGATGGAGTTCTCCGCCGGCCCTGACGACCTCCTCGCCGGCCGTCCGTTGGTGGTCTTGGTGAATGCCGGTTCCGCCTCGGCCTCGGAGATCGTGGCCGGGGCCCTCCAGGACCAGGGGCGGGCCCTCATCGTGGGTCAGCGCACCTTCGGAAAGGGTTCGGTGCAGACCATCATCCCTCTGAGTCAGGATACCGCGGTGAAGATCACCACCGCCCGCTACTACACCCCCAAGGGCCGTTCCATCCAGGCCGAGGGCATCGTCCCCGACATCGAACTCGCCCAGCTCGACGTGGCCAGCAAGGACAAACACTTCAAGCCGGTGAAGGAGGCCGATCTCAAGGGCCACCTCGCCAACGGCAACGGCCATCCAGATCACAAAGAGGGGGAGAAGAGGGCGCCCCTCGCCCAGCGGGACTTTCAGTTGAGCGAGGCCCTCAACCTGCTCAAGGGCCTGGCCATCCTCGGCCGGCGCGGTGGCTGACCCACGGGTGGCTGGCCGATTCCTGCTCTGCTGCGGCCTGCTGTTGCCGGCCCTGGCCGCGGGCGGACCGCGTATTGCCGTCATCATCGACGATCTGGGCAATGCCTGGGCCCTGGGCGAACAGGTCCTCGCCCTGCCCGCGGCGGTGACCTGCGCCATCCTGCCGCGCACCCCCTATGCGCGACGCCTGGCCGAGCGCGCTGCGGCCCGTGGGCACGAGGTCATGGTGCACCTGCCCATGCAGGCGGAACGCCCGGGCCCGCTCGGCCCCGGCGCCCTCCTGCTGGCTCAAGACGAAGCGGAGTTCAAGGCCCAGGTCCGGCGCGACCTGGCCAGCGTCCCCCATGCCCGCGGGGTCAACAACCACATGGGCAGCCTGCTCACCCGCCACCCCGGGGCCATGGACTGGCTCATGGACATTCTCGCTCCGGGCGGCTATTACTTCATCGACAGTCGCACCACCGCCCTGAGCGTGGCCGAACGGGTGGCGGCCAAGCGTGGGGTGCCCAGCGCCCGCCGGCATGTCTTTCTCGACCCCGCCCCGGGGGAGACCGAGGCGCGTAGTCAGTACCGGCGTCTGCTCGCCATCGCCCGCAGGCAGGGCCGGGCCATTGCCATCGGCCATCCCCATCCGGCCACCCTGCGCCTGTTACGCCGGGAGCTGCCCCTCCTCGCCGCCCGGGGGATCGAACTGGTGCCGGCGTCCCGGCTGACCCGAAGATCCCGCCCCCTCCCAGGTGCAGGGGCCGGGGGGGGTATCCTCATTCACCCATCCAGGAGATCGCCATGGCCCGTGTCCTCGTCCCCCTCGCCCCAGGTTGCGAAGAACTCGAAGCCGTCACCGTCGTCGACCTGCTGCGTCGCGCCGAGATAGAAGTGGTCACCGCCGGGCTCGAGCCCGGCGTGGTGCGGGCCAGCCGGGGCGTGCGCCTGGTGCCCGACGCCCTGCTGGAGGACGTGTTGGATCAGGACTTCGACATGATCGTGTTGCCCGGCGGCCTGCCTGGTGCCGATCATCTGGATTACGACCCCCGGATCCAGGAGCTGCTGGAACGGATTCCCGCGGCCGGGGGCTATGCCGCGGCCATCTGTGCCGCCCCCAAGGTATTGGCCCACGCCGGCCTGCTGGATGGGCGCGAGGCCACCGCCTATCCCGGCGTCCTGGCGGACTTCACCCAGGTGCGGGCCGTGGACGCCCCGGTGGTGGAGGCCGGACGGGTGATCACTTCGCGTGGTCCCGGTACCGCCATGGATTTCGCCCTGACGCTGGTGGAACGGTTGGCCGGCCCGGCCCGCCGGGAGGCCGTGGAGGCTGGTCTGGTGAGGTCTTGATCCGGAGGACCGGTTACCGGTGAATATGACCAGGGAGCCGATCCCCCTGTTGGTGGTGGACGACGATTCCATGGTCTGGGAGGTGATCCGCACCTTTCTGGAGGGGGACGGCTATCGTCTGGAGTTCGCGGGCGACGGGCACGCGGCCTGGATGCGTCTGCAGGCGGCTCCCGATCTCTTCGATGCGGTCATCCTCGACGTGATGATGCCCCACATGGACGGCCTGGAGCTGCTGCGCCGGATCAAGGCGCATCCCCGCCTCCAGACCCTGCCGGTGATCCTGGGCACCGTCCTCAACGATTCCCGGCAGGTCCTCGCGGGCCTGCGCGCCGGGGCCTACTACTACCTCAGCAAACCCTTCGAATCGGGTATGTTGCGCTCGGTGGTGGCCACTGCGGTGACCGATCATCGGCGTTACCGGCGGTTGCAGCGGGAACTCGATGACAACACCCACCTCTACGCGCTGTTGGACGAGGCGCGTTTCAGCATTCGTACCCCGGAAGAGGCGCATCACCTGGCGCGCGCCCTGGCCTCGGCCTGCCCCAGACCACGCAAGGCGGTGATCGCGATCGCCGAGATCCTCGTCAACGCCGTCGAGCACGGCAACCTGGAGTTGGGCTATGACCTCAAAGGACGCCTCAAGGATCAGGGCCAGGCGCGCCTGGACGAGGAGATCGCCCGCCGCCTGGCCGACTCCCCCTATAGGGACCGTCGGGTCAGGGTCCATTTTCACAAGGCTGGTGACGGTATCCGCATTCGTATCCGCGATCAGGGCCCGGGGTTCGATTGGTCCCGTTATGAATATCCCGATCCGGAGCGGCTCTTCGACAGCCATGGCCGCGGCATCCTGGTGGCCCGCCTGATGGGCTTCGACCGGCTCCGTTACTTCGGTCGCGGAAACGAGGTGGAGGGCTTCATCCGTAATCCGGGATGAAGGATGCGTTTTCAGGCCCCTGTGGCGGCGCGGATCTCAGGGGGCCGGCCGCAGCCACCCCAGGAGGCGATCCACGAGCCCCTCCAGGGGCAGATAGCGGTTTTCGGTCCCGGTGCGGGCGCGATACTCCACCTCCCCCCGGTCCAAGGCCTTTTCCCCCACCACCAGGCGATGGGGGATACCGATCAGTTCCATGTCCGCGAACATCACCCCCGGGCGGGCGTCGCGGTCGTCCAGGAGGACCTCGATCCCCGCCGCGCCCAGTTCGGCATAGAGCCGCTCGGTGGCCTCGCGCACCCGGTAGGACTTGTGCAGCTTCATGGGCACCAGGGCCACCTGGAAGGGCGCCAGGGGCAGCGGCCAGCAGATGCCGCGGTCGTCGTGGTGCTGCTCGATGGCCGCGGCCACCACCCGCGACACCCCGATACCGTAACAGCCCATGGTGAGCACCCGGGCGCGGCCCGATTCGTCCAGGACCGTGGCCTTCATGGCCTCGCTGTATTTGCGCCCGAGCTGAAAGATATGGCCCACCTCGATGCCGCGCAGGATGTGCAGGCGGCCCCGGCCGTCGGGGCTGGGGTCGCCCTCGCGGACGTTGCGCAGGTCGGCGCTCTCCGGCAGCGCCAGGTCGCGTCCCCAGTTCACCCCGAACCAGTGATGGCCGTCACGGTTGGCGCCACAGGTGAAGTCGGCCATCACCGTCACCGCCCGGTCGGCGATGGCGGGAATGGGCAGATCGAGAGGGCCCAGGGAGCCGGGCCCCGCACCTATCGCGGCGCGGATCTCGGCCTCCGAGGCGAAGCGCAAGGGACGGGCCACCTGGGGCAGTTTCTCTGCCTTGACCGCGTTGAGTTCGTGGTCGCCCCGCAGCAACAGGGCCACCAGGCCGCCGCCGGCCGCCTCGGAGGCCGCCACCACTAGGGTCTTGAGGGTGCGCTCCACGGGCACTCCGAAGGCCTCCACCAGGTCCTGGATGCTGTGCGCCCCCGGGGTCTCCACCAGGTGCCGCTCCTCCCCGGGCGCAGGCCGCTCCCCGGACGGCGGCAGGGCCTCGGCCAGCTCCACGTTGGCGGCATAGTCGCTCTGGTCCGAGAAGGCGATGGCATCCTCGCCCGAGTCGGCCAGGACATGGAACTCGTGGGAGGTATTGCCGCCGATTGCCCCCGTGTCCGCCGCCACTGCCCGGAACTCCAGGCCGCAGCGTGTGAAGATACGGCTGTAGGTGGCATGCATGAGGTCGTAGGTCTGTTGCAGCGAGGCCTCGTCCAGATGAAACGAATAGGCGTCCTTCATCAGGAATTCCCGTGCCCTCATCACCCCGAAGCGGGGACGGATCTCGTCGCGGAACTTGGTCTGGATCTGATAGAAGTTCACCGGCAACTGCTTGTAGCTGCGCAGCTCGTTGCGGGCCAGATCGGTGATGATCTCTTCGTGGGTGGGGCCGAGACAGAACCCACGCCCGTGGCGGTCCTCGAAGCGCAGCAGTTCCGGGCCATATTGGTCCCAGCGTCCCGACTCCTGCCACAATTCCGCCGGCTGCACCACCGGCATGGAGACCTCCAGGGCACCGCTGCGATCCATCTCTTCGCGGACGATGCGTTCCACGCGGCGCAGCACGCGCAGGCCCAGGGGCAGCCAGGTATAGAGCCCTGCGGCCAGGCGCCGGATCAGGCCTGCCCGCAGCATCAGCCGGTGGCTGGCCACCTCGGCCTCGGCCGGGGTCTCCTTGAGGGTGTTGAGGGGGAACTGAGAGGTACGCATGGCGGTTCCTGCTGCTTGGGGTAACCGCTTATGTTAGCCAGGGCATGCATGGGTGGCAAACGGGGGGTCCCGCCGCCGACCCTGAACCACGAACCATCGTCCCGGAGGCCATGCCGCAGCGGTGACTTGGTGACTTGGCCGGCGGGACGCGCGCCCCTGTGAAGGGCCGGACACTTGTTATAGGATGAACCCCCGGATTATGGCGTCCGCGCTGCCTTGGCGGCGGACACGAATGCAATGGGAGTGAAACGACAATGCAAGTGAAAGAGATCATGAGCTGTTCGGTGAAGACCGTGGCGCCGGATACCAAGCTGATCGAGGTGGCCTCGCTCATGTGCCTGTACAGATTCAGCGGACTGCCGGTGGTGGAGGATGGCAGACTGGTGGGCATCATCGCGGAGAAGGATGTCCTGCACCGTCTGTTCCCTAGTCTCGAAGACCTCATGGAAGGGATGGCGGCCATTGATCTGGACAAGATGATGGGGCAATACAAGGACGTGTTGCGTCTCCAGGTCAAGGACCTGATGACTCCGAATCCGGCCACGGTGCCTCCCGATATGCACATCCTGCGCGCGGCCACGGTCATGGTGCGCCACCGGTTCCGCCGTATTCCCGTGGCCGATGATGGCCGGGTCCTGGGTATGCTCAGTCTCGGCGACGTCCACAAGGCCATCTTCCATGCCAACATTTCCAACAACCTGACCGTCCAGTGACCGCCCCTGGCGGGGAGCGAGGAGGGGAGTGATGACAACAATGAATGGCCCGAGGTCGGTGGCCTCGGCGTTGATCCTGGTCATGGCCTTGAACCTGCCGGCCCTGGCCACCACCCCGGGCGAAAAGATCGCCCACGAGGAATACCGGCGAGCCCTTTCCGCCGAGCCCAACCTCGAAGACGGCCGCGTGCTGTATCTGACATGCGCCGTATGCCATGGTCCCGAAGGTTGGGGCACTTGGGATGGAGAGTATCCCCAGATCGCCGGGCAATTGCCTACGGTGATCATCAAGCAGTTGGCCGATATCCGCGCGGGCAATCGCGGTAATCCCATGATGTATCCCTTCGCCGTGCCGAGGATCCTCGGTGGCGCCCAGGAGATCGCCGACGTGGCGGCCTATATCGCCCGCCTGCCCATGACCCCGGGCAACGGCGTGGGTCCGGGGCGGGACCTGGAGTTAGGCGCGCGCCTCTACAAGGACAACTGCGCCAAGTGCCACGGTGACCGGGGCGAAGGGGACGTCAAGGAACATATCCCGGCCCTTGCCGGTCAGCACTACCGCTACTTGGTGCGCCAGTTCGAATGGATCAAGATCGGTCGCAGGCGCAACGCCGATCCGAAGATGGTGAAGCAGATCCGCCGGTTCAGTCAACGGGATCTTCATGCAGTGCTCGACTATGCCTCGCGCCTGCGCCCGCCGAAGGAGAAGTTGGCGCCAAGCTCTGGTTGGCGCAACCCCGATTTCCCCGATTTCGTGCGTCGCCCGATGATGCCGGAACCACCACGCTGAGGCGGGGTCTGGCAGGCGGTTGTCCAGGGCGCCTCTCTTCCTGAGGGAGGAGAGGCGCGGTCTCCCAGGGTCATCCCTTCTGCAACAGCTTCAGGATCTCCGCATTGCCCTTCTTGCGGGCGATGTCGAGGGCGGTGCGCCCTTTGCGATCCTTGAGGTCCAGTCGCGCGCCATGCTTCAACAGGAGACGGACCATATCCGGATCCTGGGACGACACCGCCTCCATGAGTGCAGTCACCCCGTCCCGATCCTGGAGGTTCGGATCGGCCCCCTTTTCCAGCAGGAGCTTGGCTACCGCCAGACGGCCTTCACCGGCGGCCCAGATCAGGGCGGTGGCGCCGTCCTGGTCGCGGGCGTTCAGGTCGGCGCCTTTGGCGATCAAGGTCTTCACGGCCTCGCTCTGGCCCTTGTCGGCAGCGAGGATCAAGGCCGTCTCACCGTTCTTGTCCCGCGCCTCCAGCGGTGCGCCTGCGTCGGCCAGCAGGGCCACGACCCGGGCGTGGCCCTTCTCCGCCGCCATCATCAAGGCGGTACGCCCGCGCTTGTCGGAGGCCTTGAGGTCGGCCCCCTTGAAGATCAATTGCTTGACCATCTCCACGATGCCATAGCGCGAGGCGATCATCAGCGCGTCCCAACCCGGGCGGGTCCGGTCATAGAGATTGGCCCCACGTTCCAGGAGCAACGCGGACACCCCGATGTGACCGTTCTCTGCGGCAAAGGTCAGGGCCGTGCAGCCGGCCACGGTGCGGGCGTTCACATTGGCCCCGCGCGACAACAACAGGGCCACGGTGTCCATGTTGCCGTTCTCCACCGCCATCATCAGGGCGGTCTTGCCGAACTTGTTGGCGGCGTTCACGTCGGCGCCCTTGGCCAGGAGTTGGACGATGGCCTCGTTGTCACCCACGCCGGCGGCGAGGCGCAGGTCTCGATCCAGTTCCGGATGGCCGGCCAGGGCGCCCCAGGCGGCGAGCAGGAGTCCGAAGGCCAGGACGGTGCGGATGATGACGTTCATCGGTATTCCTCGTTGATGCGGCGGTTCCGGAGTGCGCCGGGTATGACTCAGTCTGTGTCCTCATCCTCTTCGTCCGGCTCGTCCGGCTCTTCGTGGGCGATGCCCTTGTGGCAGTCGATGCAGGTCTTGCCTTCGTCCACCGCCCGGGCGTGGCGCTTGCGCGCCGAGCGGCTCTGTTCCGCCAGATCCATCTGATCGAAGGCGTGGCAGGAGCGGCAGGTGACCGAGTCCGTCCGTTCGAGCATATCCCACACGTCGTTGGCCATCTCCCAGCGATGCGCCTCGTACTTCTCCGGGGTGTCGATCTTGCCTGTGATCTCGCCCCAGACGTCCTTGGCCGCCATGACCTTGGCGATCATCTTGGGGAGGAAGGCCTTGGGTACGTGGCAGTCGGCGCAGGTGGCGCGCACGCCCGAGGCGCTCTTGTAGTGGACGGTCTCCTTGTATTCGTTGAAGTTGGTCTGCATGGAGTGGCAGGAGATGCAGAATTCCAGGCGGTTGGTGTAGTGTAGGCCCACGTTGAACAGGCCGGCAAAGGCCACCCCGGCAAAGAAGATCAGGGCGAGCAGAAACCAGGAGGTCTTGCGTGGTGCACCACCGGCATTGAGAGATTTTCCCATGTTCCATCCTCAAGAATGATCGAATCGTTATTATGCTGTACTGGCCGCGCGGGATCGCCAAGGTCAGACGGAATCATCATCAGAGCAGGTCTCGGTCCGCAACCGTTGGCTCTCCCCCTCTCTTACCCTTCGTTCTTCATCTCCCGAGGGGGAGGGTGATGTGGGGGGATGCGCAATAATCCAGGCGCGGATATAGTAGATGAGCCTCGACGTCTTTTCCAGGTCCTCAGTCCCGCCGCGCAAGGCCGGGCTTTGCTCCGTTCAATGCCTGTTTGCGCTTGACCCTGTGGAGGGTCCGCGTGATGGTCTGATTGAGGATGCGGAAGGCGCGTACCTGGGCCTGCTGATTGGTCGATGCCGGGTGTCCCACCAGTGCCAGGCGGGCCTCGAAGTAGGCCAGGTCGGCCTCCAGGGCGCTCACGCGGACACGCTCGATCGGGCTTGCGGTCGCTCTGGGGGGGGCGTTCTGCGCGGCCGACACTTCGACGTCTCCCCTCATGCTTCTTCCGCCCCGGGGACCAGGTCCTGGGGGAACCTTGTGCTATAGTGCCCTGACCAGGACTTGGTCTTCACTCAGAAACGCTCCGGGGCTGGGAGGCCGCGGCATGGCTCAGCCGTTGTGATCGGTTGAAAAATTAGGCGGCAGCGGCGAACCGTGCCTGCCTCTTCCGCCGGGGGTAGTATACCCTGCCCACATGGATTTCTTGTCTGCGGCGAAAAATCCGCGAGGACCTCTCCGAAGTCAACCAGCCAGGGTCAGCGCCCATGCCCCCGTCTTTGGAACGGCTACGTGCTCTGTCGGCCTTCTCCGGGGCCAATGCGCCCTTCATCGAGGACCTGTACGAACGCTATCTGGATGCCCCCGGCAGCGTCCCCAGGGACTGGCGGGAGCGCTTCGACGCCCTTCACCGGGAGGCCCCGGAGGAGGTCCCCCACCTCCCCATCCGCCGGCATTTCCAGGATCTGGCCCACGAGCGGCCCCACGGCGGGGCCGTCTGGTCGGCGGCCGAGGCGGGGAAACAGGCGGCGGTCCTGCGTTTGATCAATGCCTACCGCTTTCGCGGCCATCAGCAGGCCGACCTCGACCCCATTCGCCTGCGTGAACCCACGCCTGTATCCGAGCTGGATCCCGCCTTCCACCACCTTGGCGTGGAGGATATGGAGCGCCGCTTCGATACCGGCTCCCTGTATGCCCCGAAACGCCTGTCCCTGGGCGAGATCATCAACCTCCTGAAGGCGAGCTATTGCGGGCATGTGGGCTCCGAGTACATGCACATCACGGATACCCGGGAGAAGCGCTGGATCCAGAAGCGTCTGGAGGGTTACCGGGGACGCCCCGAGCTGAGCGACGACGACCGCCGCTGGCTGTTGCGCCTGCTCACCGCCGCGGAGGGCATCGAACACTACCTGCACACCCGCTACGTGGGCCAGAAGCGCTTCTCTCTGGAGGGCGCCGAGGCCCTGATCCCACTCCTGGACGAGTTGATCCAGCGCGCCGGGCGCAGTGGGATGGACGAGATCGTCCTGGGCATGGCCCACCGCGGGCGGATCAACGTCCTCACCAACATCCTCGGCAAGCCACCGCGGGAGATCTTCGACGAGTTCGAGGGGCGGGTGAACCTTGAGACCCTGGAGCGTTCCGGCGATGTCAAGTATCACCTCGGCTTTTCCACCGACATCGACACCCCCGGCGGCCCGGTGCACCTGGCCCTGGGCTTCAATCCCTCTCACCTGGAGATCATCTCCCCGGTGATCGAGGGTTCGGTACGGGCGCGCCAGCAGCGGCGCCGGGACCGCCATGGGGAGCGGGTGCTGCCGGTCCTGGTCCATGGCGATTCGGCCTTTGCCGGCCAGGGGGTGGTGATGGAGACCTTCAATCTCTCCCAGACCCGCGGCCACGCCACCGGCGGCAGCGTCCACATCGTCGTCAACAACCAGATCGGCTTCACCACCAGCAACCCCCTGGACACCCGCTCCACCCTGTACTGCACCGATGTCGCCAAGATGGTCCAGGCGCCCATCTTCCACGTCAACGGCGACGATCCCGAGGCAGTGATATTCGCCGTGCGCCTGGCCCTGGACTTCCGCAACACCTTTCACAAGGACGTGGTCCTGGATCTGGTCTGCTATCGCCGGCACGGCCACAACGAGGCCGATGAGCCGGCCGTGACCCAGCCCCTCATGTACCGCCGGATCCGCGCCCACCCCCCGGTCCGCCAGGTCTATGCCGAGCGTCTCGCCGCCCAAGGGGTGGTCAGCGCCGAGCAGGCCGCCGCCATGGTGGACGAATACCGCGATGCCATGGATGCCGGCAGCGTGGTGGCCCGGCCGGTGCTCTGCGCCCTGGACCATCCCTACCGGGCCGACTGGGGGCCCTATCAGGGCGTTCCCTGGGACCAGCCCTGCGATACACGTCTGCCGCAGGAGCGCCTGCGCGCCCTCGGCCTGGAGCTGTTGGGACTCCCCGAGGGCTTCGAGCTGCATCCCCGGGTGCGCCGGATCTGGTCTGAACGGCGGCGCATGGCCGAGGGCGATCAGCTCGCCGACTGGGGCTTCGCCGAGACCCTGGCCTACGCCACCCTGGTCACCGAGGGGTGGCCGGTGCGCTTGTGCGGGCAGGATTGCTCGCGCGGCACCTTCTTCCACCGCCACGCCACCGTCCATGACCAGGCCCGGGGCGAGTCCTATACCCCCCTGCAACACCTCGCCCCAGACCAGGCCCCCTTCGTGGCCATCGACTCCATCCTCTCCGAGGAGGCGGTACTGGCCTACGAATACGGCTATGCCAGCGCCGAACCCGAGGCCCTCACCCTCTGGGAGGCCCAGTTCGGCGACTTCGCCAACGGCGCCCAGGTGGTCATAGACCAGTTCATCAGCTCCGCCGGCAGCAAATGGGGCCTGTACTGCGGCCTGGTGCTGCTCCTGCCCCATGGCCAGGAGGGGCAGGGGCCTGAACATTCCTCGGGGCGCCTGGAGCGCTTCCTGCAACTGTGCGCCCGGCACAACATGCAGATCTGTATCCCCACCACCCCGGCGCAGATCTACCATCTCCTGCGCCGCCAGCAGTTGCGACCCTATCGCAAGCCCCTGGTCGCCTTCACCCCCAAGAGCCTGCTCCGCCACCGCCTCGCCACTTCGCGCCTGGAGGAGCTGGCCGAAGGCCGCTTCCAGGAGGTGATCCCGGAGATCGACCCCATCGACCCGCAGCGGGTACTGCGGGTGGTGCTCTGTTCCGGCAAGGTCTATTACGATCTCCTGGAGGCGCGCCGCGCCCGCGGCATGGAAGAGGTGGCCATCCTCCGCCTCGAACAGATCTATCCCTTCCCCAAGGCCGCCTTCAGCGCGGCCCTGGCCCCCTATGCCGGGGTGCGCGAGATCATCTGGTGTCAGGAGGAGCCTCAGAATCAGGGGGCCTGGGATCAGCTCAAGCACCGTCTGGTCGGCTTCCTGGGCGAGGATCAGCGCCTCTATTACACCGGCCGCCCGGTCGCCGCGGCACCCGCGCCCGGCTACTATCCCCTCTATCTCAAGCAACAGAAGCAGTTGGTGGACGCCGCCCTCGACGGCCGTATCGACCCCGCCATGAACCGGAGGATGCCCTGCAAATGAGCACCGAAGTGCGCGTACCCCCCCTGCCCGAGTCGGTGGCCGACGCCACCGTGCTGGATTGGCACAAGGCCCCCGGCGATCCGGTCCGGCGGGACGAGACCCTGGTGGACCTGGAGACCGACAAGGTGGTGCTGGAGGTCCCCGCCCCCGCCGATGGAACGCTGGAGGCCATCCGCGCCGCCAGCGGCGAGGTGGTCCAGGCCGGGCAGGTGCTCGCCACCCTGGCGGAAGGGGCGGCGGTGCCCGCGCCCACCCCGGGCGAGGGCCTGTCCGCGGCGCCCAGCAGCGAGCCGGCCGCCGCCCTGAGCGAGGCCCCGCCCGTGGCCCCCGAGGCCGAGGCCCCGCCCATGGCCCCCGCCGCCCGCCGCCTGGTGAAGGAACTGAGGCTGGATCCCGCCGCCATCCAGGGCAGCGGCAAGCATGGGCGCATCCTCAAATCGGACGTCATGCGCCATCTGGACCAGCGCGAAGAGGGCCTCCCCGAACGCGATCTGGAGGTCCCGGTGGGGGCCGTCGAGGACCGTCCCGAGCGGCGGGTGCCCATGACCCGGCTGCGCGCCAGCATCGCCCGTCACCTGATGCAGGCCCAGCACGAGGCCGCCCTCCTCACCACCTTCAACGAGGTGGACATGCAGCCGGTGATGGACCTGCGCAAACGCCACCAGGCCGCCTTCCAGGAACGTCACGGCATCAAGCTGGGCTTCATGTCCTTCTTCGTCAAGGCGGCGGTCGAAGCGCTGAAGGCCTTTCCCGCGCTCAACGCCAGCGTCGACGGCGAGACCATCGTCTATCATGGCTACTACGACATCGGCATCGCCATCGCCGCGCCACGCGGCCTGGTGGTACCGGTCCTGCGCGACGCCGACCGCCTCGGATTCGCGGCCATCGAACAGGCCATCGCCGACTATGCCGCCAGGGCGCGGGAGGGGCGTCTGGCCCTGGCCGATCTCCAGGGCGGGACCTTCTCCATCACCAATGGCGGGGTCTTCGGCTCCCTGCTCTCCACCCCCATCGTCAACCCCCCCCAGAGCGCCATCCTGGGGATGCACGCCATCAAGGAACGCCCGGTGGCCGAGGACGGCGAGGTGGTGATCCGGCCCATGATGTATCTCGCCCTCACCTACGACCACCGTCTGGTGGATGGCGCCGAGGCGGTGCGTTTTCTGGTGCACATCAAGGAGACCCTGGAAGATCCCAGCCGCCTGCTCCTGGAGCTGTGAGCCATGCCTGTCTCGAAGGCGCTCTGCCTGCTCCTGCCGGTGCCCGTCGGGCCCGGCACGGCCGCCGGGGAACGGGTCGGCACGGCGCGGAGTGGGTCGAGGGCGAAGCCACCCTGATTCGCGGGGATGAGGCCGCCCGTCCCCTCGGACAGGGCGAGAAACTGCTGACCGGGGACGGGATACGTGTCACCCAGGGGTACGGGCGGCCATCGCCCTGCCCGGTGGTGGCCGACTCGGACGCGGCGGGAACGGCCGCCTGACCCTCACGCCCTGCCTCGCCGAACCCTGGCCCGAGGGCCTGTCCGACCTCTGGCAGGACCACCTGCAGGCGCTGGCGGGCGACCTGTTCTCGCGCCAGGAGAAATCCTTCAGGGTGGGTATGCCCAATCTGCCGTGTTGGGCGTTCAGGGCATCGATTTCGAGGGACAGCGTCACTTCCGCCGGTGCAAGCGGTTCATTGCCACCTGAAAGCGCCCGCCGAGGATGGCGGGCAAGGCCGCCTCGACCTCGTCCAGGGCCTGGTCGATGGCCTCCTGCTCGGCCCGGGAGGGCCGGCTGAGGACGTAGTCCACCACCTGCGTTCTGTCCCCAGGGTGACCGATCCCGATGCGCAACCGCCAGAAATCGCGCGCCCCCAGGGCGTTGATGATATCGCGAAGGCCGTTGTGGCCGGCGTGACCCCCGCCTTGCTTGAGACGCACCTGGCCGGGGGGGAGATCCAACTCGTCATGGGCCACCAGGATCTGCTCCACCGGGATCCGGTAGTAGCGGCAGAAGGCCCCCACCGAGAGCCCACTGCGGTTCATGTAGGTCTGCGGCTTGAGCAGCCAGAGATCCTGGCCACCGGGTTGGATACGCGCCACCTCGCCGTGGAACTTGGACTCCAGGCGGAAGCGGCCTCCCTGGGCGGTCAGGATACGATCCAGGAGCCAGAAACCGACGTTGTGCCGGTGTTCCCGGTAGTCGGGTCCGGGGTTGCCGAGGCCGATCAGAAGGCGCATGGGGTAAATCGCAAGGGAGAGGTAGGTCGTCGGCCTCCCTGCCGACGGATCGAGGGGGACGGCCGGAGAGGGCCGTCCGCCCCCTCGGGGCCGGTCATTCCTCCTCGGATGCCTCCTCTTCCTCGTCTCCGGGCTCGGCCGCGGCCTTGCCATGGACGGAGACCACGGTGGCCTCTGTATCCGGTACATAGGCGAGTTCCACGCCTTCGGGCAGCACCAGATCCGACAGATGCAGGGAATCGCCGATCCCCAGGCCGGAGACATCCACATCGATGTACTCGGGCAGGTCCTTGGGGTAACAGAGGATCTCCACCTCGGTCAGGGCATGAGAGACCTGCCCGCCACGCTGGATACCGGGGCTTGCGGCCTCGTTGACGAAGTGCAGCGGCACCAACATACGCAGCTTCTCCCCCTCCGCCACGCGCTGAAAGTCCACATGCAGGAGGATGGGCTTGGCCGGATGGCGCTGAAGGTCCTTGAGCACCACCCGTTCGACGGCCCTTTCGCCCACCTTGAGGGTGAGCACATGGGAGTAGAAGGCCTCGTTCTCGAGATGATGAAAGAGTTCGTTGTGGGCCAGAGAGATCATGGCGGGCTCTTTGCCCCCGCCATAGACGATGCCGGGCACCCGATGGGTCCGGCGCAGGCGGCGGCTCGCACCTTTCCCCGCGTCGGTCCTGGGTTCGGCCTCGATTTCGAAGGTCGATAGGGTCATTCGCTTGTCCTCGTGATTGTGAAACCCGGTGAGACCCGCGACCAGGCCCCCACCGGGACGAAAAAGGCGGGACGCAGCCCGCCGCCGGCTCAGACCGCCCCACGGGGCGATCAGTCTACGAACAAGGAACTCACGGATTCCTCGTTGGAGATCCTGCGCATGGTCTCGGCCAGGAGTTCGGCGATGCTCAACTGGCGGATCTTCTCACAGGCGCGTGCCTCGGGGCGCAGCGGGATACTGTTGCTCACCACCAGGGCGTCCAGGCGCGAGGCCTCGATGTTGGCCACCGCAGGCCCTGAGAGCACCGGGTGGGTGCAGTAGGCCACCACCCTTTCCGCGCCGTGCTCCTTGAGGGCGGCCGCGGCCTGGCAGAGGGTTCCGGCGGTGTCCACCAGATCGTCCAGCAGAATACAGCTGCGCCCCTCCACCTTACCGATGATGTTCATCACCCGCGCCTCGTTGGGCCTTGGCCGGCGTTTGTCGATGATGGCGAGGTCGGCATCGTCGAGACGCTTGGCCAGGGCCCGCGCCCGCACCACCCCACCCACGTCGGGCGAGACCACGATCAGATTGGGATAGTGGCCGCGCCAGATATCACCCAACAGGATCGGGGACGCATAGACGTTGTCCACCGGGATGTCGAAGAAGCCCTGGATCTGATCGGCGTGCAGGTCTACGGTGAGTATCCGGTCGGCCCCGGCCACCCCGAGCATCTTGGCCGCGAGGCGGGCGGTGATGGGTACCCGCGCCGAACGTGGGCGGCGATCCTGACGGGCATAGCCGAAATAGGGGATCACCGCGGTGATGCGCCCGGCCGAGGACCAGCGCAGGGCGTCGATCATCACCAGGAGTTCCATCAGGTTGTCGTTGGTGGGCGCGGAGGTGGGCTGCACCACGAAGACGTCGCGCCCGCGCACGTTCTCCTGGATCTCCACCATCACTTCGCCGTCGCTGAACTGGCCCACCAGTGCCTTGCCCAGGGGCATGGCGAGGTGGGAAACGATCTCGGAGGACAACTCGGGGTTGGCGTTGCCGGAGAACACCATCATCTGGCTGGAAGACACGCTGGCCCGCCTCTGAGTGGATCAGGAACTCGAAAGGCCGGAGACAGGATCTGCACCGGCCTATACAGTATCTGGCAGAGAGGTCCTTTGCGGACGCCTCTGCCGTGGAAAGAGGGCCTATGCCCCAATTGTTCAATCAGTCGCCGCTGACAAAACAGGTCCGGACCTCGCTGCCCCGGAACCTGCCCAAACGCAAACGGGGTGTCCGTTCGGACACGGGTCTATGACTGGGGCGGCAGGATTCGAACCTGCGCATGCCGGGATCAAAACCCGGTGCCTTACCGCTTGGCTACGCCCCAATGAAATCTACCGGAAACTCGCGCGCCAGGGCCCGATGCAGGGGCGACCGGTTCCGTCCACGTGCCACGAAACCACGCCAAGGCGCCTCCGCGAGCCGCGCCTCGGCCTCGGCACGATCCTCAAAGGGCGCGAACACACAGGCCCCGGTGCCCGTCAGATGGCCCCCGCCCCGCGCCTGTAACCAGTCCAGGGCCCGTGCCACCTCGGGATAGGCGCGCCGTACCACACCGGTACAATCGTTGCCTTGGGTTCCCGCGACGAAGTCGGCTATTTTGAGCGGCGGGGAGTCCCGTGTCAATCCGGCATCATCGAATACCGCCGCCGTGGAGACCTGACATGAGGGGATCAGGACCAGATACCAGGGCTCGGCCGCCGCCACAGGAGTCAGACGTTCGCCCACGCCCTCTCCCCAGGCCGCCCGGCCGCGCACGAAGAAGGGGACATCGGCGCCCAACCCCAGAGCGATCTCCGCCAGCCTGTCCAGGCCCAGGTGCAGGCCCCACAAGCGGTCGAGCACCAGGAGCACCGTCGCGGCGTCGGAACTCCCGCCACCGAGGCCGCCGCCCAGGGGCAGGCGTTTGTCCAAGGCGATGTCCACCCCCAGGGCGGTGCCACTCTCGCCTTGCAGGGCGCGGGCGGCACGTACCGTGAGGTCCTGCCCTTCCGTGACGCCGGGGAGGGCGGAGCGGCGCCGCACACGCCCGTCCGCACGTGGCCGCAACCACAGGCGATCGCCGTGGTCGAGGAACTGGAACACCGTCTGCAGGAGGTGATAGCCATCGGCCCGCCGGCCGAGGATCCGCAACATCAGGTTGAGCTTGGCGGGCGCCGGCCAGGGACCGCTGAAGCCTTCCCCCGGGGCGGTCAAGCGCCGCCCCCCCGGCGGGAGATCCCCAGCAGTCCGCGCAGGCGCTTCAGATGCGTGCTCTTGGGATGGCGCTTCCAGGCCTCGCGCCAGATCCTGCGCGCCTGCCGGTGCCGGTCCAGTTTCCATAGCACCTCCACCAGATGAGCGGTGATCTCGGGGTCGTCGTCCTGGGCATGGGCACGCCGGAGGTATGGGAGCGCCTCGTGGAGCCGGCCCAGGCGGTATTGCACCCAGCCCATGCTGTCCAACACCGCCGCCGAATCGGGTTTGAGCGCCAGTGCGCGCTGGATGTAACCCAGGGCCTCCTGGAGACGATCGGTCTGATCGGCCAGGGTGTAGCCCAGGGCGTTGAGGGCGTCGGCGTGGTCGGGATGGGCCTTCAGGATACGGCGCAGATCCCGCTCCATCGCGTCCACCCGGCCGAGCTGAACCGCGGTGAGGGCCCGGGCGTAGAGCAGGTCGGGGTTGTCCGGGTGGCCCTCGAGCGCCCGGTCGTAGAGAGTCAGGGCCTGTTTCAGATGGCCGGCGTCACGCAACAGATCACCTTCGACCAGGACCAGGTCCAGCGCCCGTTCAGGGATCCTGGTGGCGAGGGCGTGGAGGGTCTCCAGGGCCTCCGCGAGACGTCCTTGTTTGGCATAGAGGTCCGCGAGGCGTACCCGGGCATCGAACAGGATCGGGCCGTCCGCCTTGAGGAACCAGTCCACCGCCTCAGCCTCATGTCCCCGGAGTTCCGCGATCTGGCCGAGATAGAAGGCCGCCTGATCGGCCTTTTCATCCGTGCGATAGAGGACCTCGAAATGCCGCTGGGCGGCCTTGAGATCCTTGAGTTCCAGCGCCAACACCCCAAGGGCGAAACGGGTGTCGGGGTCGTCCGGATGGCCCTTCAGCAGGCGCGCAAACTGGCGGCGCGCCCCACGGTAGTCCTTCAGATCCAGCAACAGGCGGGCATAGGCGGTGCGCAGGGGGCGGCTGTCGGGAGCGCTCTCCAGGGCCCGTTCCAACTCCCTGCGCGCCGCCTTCTTCTTGCCCTCCAGGCCCAGCACCCGTACCAGCAGGGTACGCGCCTCCTGCCATTGGGGACGCTTGGCCAGTACCTGACGGCAATGGGCCTCGGCGGCCGGATAGAGGCGCAGGCTGGCCTCCAGCATGGCCAGGGCGTAAAGGCCCTCGGGCGGATCGCCGGCGCCCCCCACCAGGGCGCGCATGAGGTCCAGGCGTACCCGCGAGTCCTCCACCAGAGAGAGCAGCCGGACCACTTCGATATAGACGTTCTCCTTGCCCTCGCCGGTCTGGGCCAGGGCCAGCACCCGCCGCAGCGCCTTCAGGGCGGCCCGGCGATCACCCTTGCGGGCCTTGAGCACGGCGTCGATACGCAAGGCCGCGACTGAATCCGGGGCGAGTTCCAGCCACAGATCCACGGCCTCGCGCAATCTGCTGTCGTCCTTCAGATGCAGTGCCTGCTGTACCGCCCACTGGGCCAGACGCGGGTCCCTGCCCAGGCGGGCCGCCGCCAGGTAGCGTTCGAAGGCCTGGGCGTGGTCGCCCTCGCGCCCGGCCAACTCCGCCGCCAACACCGTAAACACCAGATCCGAGGTGGGGCCGGGCCGGGCCGGCGCGGCCAGCACCGGCGGGTGGGCCCCGGGGCGACCGGGCAGCCCCTCGCAACCATTCACCAGGAGCAGGACGACGAACAGAATGGCACCAATATATAAGGAGTTCTTCATAATATGCTGGTGGCTCGAAGCGGTTGGAATCTCCCGAGTATACGGGGAACCCCTTCCCCTTTGAATTCAAGCTGATGACATTTAAACTGCACCAACGTTCCAAAGGGCTTCGCCAGATGACCATCCTTGCCCTCGGCCTCAACCACAAGACCGCCCCGGTGGAGATGCGGGAGCGCCTGACCTTCGGGCCGGACGTGCTCGCCGCCGCCCTGCGCCGCCTGCGGGACCTGCCCGGCCTGGACGAGGCCCTGATCCTCTCTACCTGCAACCGCACCGAACTCTATTGCGTGCTCGACGCCCGCCCCGACGACGAGCCCGTGTCGCGCTGGCTGTGCGAATTCCATGGCCTCGACCTGGACCGGGTCGCCCCGTACCTGTACGCCCACTTCGACCGGGAGGCCGTGCGTCACCTGCTGCGCGTGGCCAGCGGGCTCGACTCCCTGGTCCTGGGTGAGCCCCAGATCCTCGGTCAGGTCAAGGCCGCCTATCAGGGGGCGCTCCAGTGCGGGACCACCGGCAAGCTCCTGGGGCGTCTGTTTCAACACTGCTTCGCCGCGGCCAAGCAGATCCGCACCGACACCGCCATCGGCAACAATCCGGTGTCGGTGGCCTTCGCCGCGGTGAGCCTGGCCCACCAGATCTTCGCCGATCTCTCCCAACAGACCGCCCTGCTGATCGGCGCCGGCGAGACCATCGAACTGGCCGCCCGCCACCTGCATCAACACGGCGTGGGGCACATCATCGTCGCCAACCGCACCGTGGAACGCGCCCACGCCCTGGCCGCCCCGTTCGACGGCTACGCCATCGCCCTCACCGAGATCCCGGCGCATCTCCCCGATGCCGACATCGTCATCTCCTCCACCGCCAGTCCCCTGCCGGTGCTGGGCAAGGGCACCGTGGAGAGCGCCCTCAGGAAACGCCGCCACCGTCCCGTCTTCATGGTGGACATCGCCGTGCCGCGTGATATCGAGGTGGAGGTGGGCGAACTGGCCGACGTCTATCTCTACACCGTGGACGACCTGGAACAGGTGGTGGAGGAGAACAGGCGCTCCCGCGCCGAGGCGGCCGGACAGGCCGAGGAGATCGTGGATCTGCTCACCGAGGAATTCATGTCCTGGCTGCGCTCCCTGGACGCCGTGGGCCTGATCCAGGACTTCCGCCGCCAGGCCGAGGGTGTCCGCGACCAGGTCCTCGCCCGTGCCCGCCAGCGGCTCGCAAACGGCCAACCGCCCGCCGAGGTCCTGGAACGCCTCGCCTACGAACTCACCAACAAGCTCTTGCACAACCCCAGCACCGGGCTGCGCCGCGCCGGCATGGACGGCCGCTCCGAGCTGCTGGATGCGGCCAACGAGCTGTTCGGCCTGGCGCGTACCGACGAGGCCTCATGAGGGCCAGTATCCGTGCCCGCCTGGAGCGGCTGAGCGAGCGTTTCGAGGAGATCTCCGGCCTCCTGGCCGATCCCGGGGTGCAGGCCGACCAGGACAGATACCGCCGCCTGGGCCGGGAATACGCCCAACTGCAACCCCTGGCCGCGGCCTGGGCCCGCTACCGCAGCGGCGCCGAGGCCATGGCCGCCGCCGAGGAGATGCTCGCCGACCCCGAGATGGCCGCGCTGGCGCGTGAGGAGCTGGCTGTCCGCAAACAGGAGCTGGCCGCCCTCGAACCCGAGCTGGAACGCCTGTTGGTCCCCCCGGATCCCGACGACCAGAGCAACGCCTACCTGGAGATCCGTGCCGGCACCGGCGGCGCGGAGGCCGCCCTGTTCGCCGGCGACCTGTTGCGCATGTACCTGCGTTACGCCGAACGCCAGGGCTGGCGCAGCGAGATCCTCAGCGAGAGCCCGGGGGAACAGGGCGGCTACAAGGAGGTGGTGGCGCATATCCGCGGCCGCGGGGTCTATGCGCGCCTCAAGTTCGAACCGGGCGCCCACCGGGTGCAACGGGTCCCGGCGACCGAGTCCCAGGGGCGCATCCACACCTCCGCCTGCACCGTGGCCGTGCTGCCCGAGGTGGAGGCGGTCACCGAGGTGAACCTCGACCCCGGCGAGCTGCGGGTGGACACCTTCCGCGCCTCGGGTGCCGGCGGCCAGCACGTCAACAAGACCGACTCCGCGGTGCGCATCACCCACCTGCCCAGCGGCATCGTGGTGGAATGTCAGGAAGAGCGGTCGCAACACAAGAACCGGGCCAAGGCCCTGGCCCTGCTGCGCGCCCGCCTGCTGGCCCGGGCCCGCGCCGAGCGCGAGGGGGCGCGGGCCGAGTCACGCCGCCTGCAGGTGGGCAGCGGCGACCGTTCCGAACGCATCCGCACCTACAACTTCCCCCAGAACCGGGTCACCGATCACCGCATCGACCTGACCCTGTACAAACTGGACGCCGTCATGGAGGGCGATCTGGATCAGGTCATCGACCCCCTGCTCCGCGAATACCAGGCCGAACGCCTCACCGAACTCGAAGACCAATGAACGTGGGCGAGGCCCTGGCCTGGGGGCGGGAGCGCCTCGCCCGGCTGGAGGATGCGCACCCGGGCGCCGAGGCGGAACACCTCCTCGCCGCCCTCCTCGGCCGTCCCCGGGCCTGGCTGTACGCCTGGCCCGAGGCCCCCCTCGACGCCACGGTGGCGGCCCGCTTCCAGGCCTGGGTGGCGCGCCGCGCCCAAGGCGAGCCCCTGGCCTATCTCCTCGGCCGCTGGTCGTTCCGGGACCTGGACCTGGAGGTGGGCCCCGGCGTCCTGGTGCCCCGCCCCGAGACCGAGACCCTGGTGGAACACGCCCTCGCGGCCTTCCCCGCCGAGGCCCCCGTGCGCGTCCTGGACCTGGGCACCGGCAGCGGCGCCATCGCCGCCGCCATCGCCCGGGAGCGCCCCGGCTGGCGGGGG
>Ga0256841_1000398_pt1 | contig 45664 bp, 43 predicted proteins | sample 356308metaG_FD_185971 | JGI IMG/M metagenome (GOLD analysis project Ga0256841, IMG submission 185971) | Hydrothermal vent microbial communities from Mid Atlantic Ridge, Atlantic Ocean - 356-308 | ecosystem: Environmental > Aquatic > Marine > Hydrothermal vents | place: Atlantic Ocean: Mid...
GTGCCGTTGTGGGTGCCGATGACGTCCCCCGCGCGGATCGGGTGGTTGTTGCGGTTGATCCGCTCGTCGCCGCGGGTGCGCCAGCGGGTGTGGCCGACGAGGAGGGTGGCCCGGTTGTCCATCCCGGCCAGGACCTCCTGGAACGCCTTGTCGGTGACGAACTGCCCGGCAGGTACGGGTCGCTTGAAGAGCCGGTGCTCGCCGTCGCGGTTGAGCCAGGCGACGCCGGTGGCGTGGGGGCCCCGGCCCTCGCTCAGGACCAGGAGCCGGGTGAAGAGCCACGCCAGGTGGTCTCGTTCCCCGGCGCGCCTCCGCTTCTTCCCGAAGATGACGCCCGCCAGCCCGCACATCAGCGCCCACCTCCGTCTTCGGCCTCGAAGCCCCGGAACACGCCCTCGGCGTAGTCCCTGGGATGGGTCTCGATCCAACGGGCGGCATCGGGGAAGCCGAGCTTCTCCGCCAGGTCCGCCACCACCGGCCGGTCCAGCATGTTGGTGAGGCCGCAGCGGCGCACCGCCAGGATGCCTTCCAGCACCGCCGCCGGAACACGCACCCCGGGCACGTGCCGGCATGCCGTGTCTCCCTCCTTTGCGGTGTCGTCCGGAAACTCGGCCAGGCCGCCGGCCACGAGGGCGTCGAGGAAGGACGCGGCCTTCTCCTCGATGGTTTCCCCTTTGACCGCCAGCTCGATGCCGGCCAGCATCTTGGCGTTGCGCAGGACCATGTCGATGTAGCTCTCGACGTCCCGGTGGTCTTCGATCCGCGACGCGCCCTTCATGGCCCGGACTACGTCGAGCACGGTCTTGCCCTCGAACACCTCGCCGTCGCCCGCGATGGGCTCGCCTTCCAGCGTGGTGTTCCTGATCAGTATCCTCATGCTTCACCTCCTTCGTCCGGCGCGGCGCCGTCCCCCGAAAACGCCGGAGGCCGGGTTTGTGGCCCGGCCTCCTCGTGCGTCCCGTCCTTCGGGGCGGATGGTTCGTCCTTCGGTTTGGGCTTCGGCCTGCCGCGCTTGAAGGCCGAGTCGCCCGGCAGCGCCGCCAGCAGGTGCTTGCGCGCGGTCTTGAACTCGTCGCCGATGAGCCCGAGGTGCAGGAGGAAGACGCGGAAGTCGTACCGGGCGCTCTGCGGGTCGAGGCTCCGCTTGCGGCTGGAGGCCGCCCGGCCGTTCAGGGCCTTGGCGGCGATGGCCAGGACCAGCTGGATGTAGGCCTTGACCTTGCCCGCGTGGAGCGTGCCCTCGAACCAGCGGAACTCCACGGTTCCCCGGTACCACACGTTGTGCAGGTTCACCCCGTAGTAGCGGGTCGAGTCGAAGTGCTGGGGCCGTCGGTTGTGGTAGCCGTACCAGATGCGGTTGAGCTGGTCCTTGGTCCGCGGGCGGCTGCGCTCGATCTTCCTGATGAGCTCGTCGCTCACCGGCTTGCTGTAGTTGCGGAGCCGGTTCTCGTTGACCCCGAGCGCCGTGAGGATGAGCGCCTCCTGCTTGTAGATGATCTTGGCGAGGTTGGCGAGGGTCCGCCCGTCGAAGGGCCGGGCGTCCACGTGGATGTGGATGCCGCACTTCTCGTCCACCTTGGCCCCGCAGCGGCGCACCGCGCGGATGACCTCCTGGAGGGTGGGGATGTCCTCGTAGGCGAGGACCGGGCTCACCACCTCGGCCCGCAGGTGGCCGGGGACGTTGATGAGCGAGCCGTCGGCCACCACCTTCCAGACGCGCCCCTGGGTGTCGGTGACCTCCCAGGGGTCGAAGCAGGCCGGGCTGCCCACGTGGCGCACCTCGCCGCCCACCACCGAGTGGATGGCCCGGGCCACCCGTTCACGCCTGCGCTTGACCGTCTCGATCTCGACTCCGAAACTGATTTCCCGAAGGTCCATCGTCGTCTCCTTGCCTTCTGTAAGCCGTTGCGCCACAAGGTGTTCCGGCGCGTGTTCACACACATACAGGCTTCTTTCCGAACAGAAAGCAAGGCGATTCCGCCGGTTTCTCCGAAGATAAGTCCTTTGTTTTCAACGTGTTATATACATCGGGCCGCAACCGGCGGAAACGTCGGAGGTTGCGCGGTCCCTTGCCCGGGGCGGGTGTTCGGGAGACCTGGGAAAAAGAACAGCCCTCAGGTCCTCTTCCAATCGGTCCCGGTGAACTTCTCCCACTTCCCGCCGCCGGAGAGGTCGGTGTTGAACCACTCGTCGCCCAGGGCCGGGTTGGGGATGGCGGCGTCCCGTTCGGCCTCGGAACCCCTGCCGCGCCGGACGGCGCTCCGGGGGGCGAGTCCCTGGCCCAGGTGGTCGGCGGCCAGCAGGTCCTGCCAGTCGAGGGTCTGGGCCCTGAGGCGCGAGACGAAGGTGCGGTAGGAGGAGTCGTCGCGTCCCGAACGGTAGAGCAGCAGGGAGCCGTCGACATCTTGGACAAGGGTCGGAGTGTAGCAGCGCTCGAGGAACGGGCCGTCCCCCGACCTGAACACAGGGTTGAAGGACGCTTTCGTCCAGTGGATTCGATCCCATGACCAGGCGTAGCCGATGCCGGCGTTCCCGGCCGGGCCGCCGGAGTAGAGCATCCACCAGCGGCCGTCGGCCAGGCGCTCCACGTGGGCCGCGGAGACGTAGCCGTTGTCGCCCTCCCAGGGCTGGGTATCGACCAGGCCGGAGAGGACGGGGCCGTCGCCGTACAGCCGCCAGTCCAGCGCGTCGTCCGAGTACCCGAGCCCGAGGCTGTCGTTGCCGCCCGTGGTGGCGATGAAGAGGAGCGCGTAGCGCCAGGTGAACGGTCTGCCGGGGATGGACGTGGGCTCCGGGTTGTACCAGAGGAAGGACGGCCCGTAGTGCCCCCGGTTCCAGGCGGGATCGCCGCCCCCGGTGACCAGGTTCCCGGTGCAGGCCGCATCCTCCGTGAAGGCGGCCGCGTCGGTCTTCGGGTTGCACACGGCGGTCCTCAGACCGGCCATGTTGTAGGGCTGGTCGGGGACGTCCGGGTCCCAGTAGAGGATGCGCAGGCGGTCCGGGGTCTCGAGGGCGCAGACCACGTGGTAGCCGCTCTCCGCGATGCCGGAGACCTTCTTCTCGTTGTCCCAGGCGAGCCCGTCGTCGGAGAAGGCGCAGCTCATGCCGTCTCCGTCGCCGTAGTAGGCCACGAAGTCCCTGGGTCGGGTCCCGTCGTGGAAGCCGCCGGGTGCGCGGAGCACCCGCACGTAGTAGGCGCGGTCGGCCGAAAGCGGCAGCACGTGCGGGTAGCGGTGCTCGAACAGCACCGGCGGCAGCCCGGGCGGCGGCTCGGCCCCGGAAGGGACCAGCAGGAGCCCGAGGTCCACAGCCCGCACGAGGTCTTCGGTCATGGCCGGTACGGTCACGGTCTTCCCCGGCCCGAGGGTGCCCACCAGGCCGGGCAGTTCCAGGACGGTGTCCGTGTTGCTCTGGATGGTGATGCTCATGGTCATACTTCCTCTCCGTGTGCTATCCCGGCGTCCATCAGCTTCCGGTTGATCAGCCGCGTCTCCTGTTCCTCGCGCCGGATGCGCGCCATGACGCCGGCGAAGGCCCTCGCGCCTTCCTGCGGCAGGCCGAGCGCCTCTTCGATGCGGCGCAGCCGGGCGTCCAGGTTGGCGAGGAGCTCGAGCGCGTGGTCGCGGATCAGCCCCTCCCGCTTCTCACGGGGCGAGGGGATGAACTCGGTCATGCCTCCTTGTCGCCGGACGATCATGCGGCTCCCTCCGTCAGCTCAACGTCGCCCCGAGGGTGTGGATGCGCGGGTAGACCAGGTTGTTGCCGGTCATCTCCGCCTTGTAGCGGACCTTGTTTCCCGTCGGGTCGGAGAAGGTCCGGGTCAGGGTGTACTCGGTCCATTCCTGGTCGATCTCCCGCGTGGACTCGATGGACATCGGCTCCCAGGTGGCGCCGCCGTCGTTGGAGGCGAACCAGTTGACGGTGGCGCCGCTGGGGATGTGCATCTGGGTGTAGACCTTGGTGGACTCCACGCCCTGGGTCAGCCCGTTCTCCCGCGTGATGTAGGCGCCGGTGGTGTTGTTGAGGTAGCCGACGAGGTTCACGTCCTTGTAGTTGAGGGCCGGCGAGTCGTTGACCGCGGAGCTCTCGAAGACGGCCCGCACCAGGACCTCGGCGGCCAGGTTCGGCAGGCGTTCCTCCTCGGCCGGCACGATGGCGTCCCAGGTGACGCCGCCGTCGGTGGAGTATTCCCACACGATGCCGGTCCCTTCCGGGATGGAGGAGTACTCGTCCAGGTTGAGGTCGGAGAACTGCACGCCGGTGACGGGCAGGAAGCGGACCTCGCCGGTGGGCTGGAAGTCGTAGCCGTAGATCTTCATGGTGAGGTCGGAGCCGTTGAGGGGCGTCCAGGTCTCGGCATTGGAGCTCTCCAGCAGCACGCCCGCGGCGTAGGTCTGGCGGGTGATGACGCCGTTCTGGCCCATCTGGCCCAGCGTGGCGATGCGCACGCGGTACTCGGTGCTGTTGGTCAGGAGCACCACCGCGTAGCTGGTGTTGGCCTCGGCGTAGAAGGGGTCGTCGAAGACCACCTTGGTCTCCGCGCCCAGGTTGACCTCGTCGGGCGAGACCACCTTCTCGGCCAGGACCACCTCGTTGGGCAGGCCCGTGGTCACGCCCCGGATCTGGACGGTGACCGGGATGGAGGCGTCCTTGCGGGTGAAGTAGATCCCGATGGCGGAGATCACCCGGTTCTCGGTGAAGCTGAAGGTCTGCGCGAGGGGGTCGCGCCTGCGGGTCCGCCAGCGCCAGCGCCAGACGGTGCGGACGACCGGCACGCGGATGATGCGCGGCGGGATGCGCTGGATGATGGTCTGCCGGCGGACGATGGTCCGGTTCACCACGATGCGCTGGATACGGGTGATGACCAGGGGATCGTTGACCTGCAGGTTGGTCTGGGCAGAATAGGTCCCGTCGGTCACCTCGACGATCCGGTTGCCGTTGCGGACGTTGGAGGGGATGACGAAGGAGGCGGTCACCCGCCCGGCGGCGTCCGCGCTGACGCCGGAGGCCACCACCCGACCGTCGCAGCGGATGGTGATGTCCGTGGCGTTGGGCGTGAAATTGGAGCCGGTCACCGCGATGCCGGTCTGGCCGCGGCGGCCGATGTTGGGCGTGACCTCCACCGAGGCCTCGGGCTTGTCGAAGACCGCGTAGGGGTTGATGTTCTTCTCCTCGGACCAGTCGGTCTGCTCGATGAGCACGCGCTCGGTACCAGGCAGGAGGGCCAGGCTCCCCTTGAACAGCGCGTTGCTGGCCGCCTGGTCCACCTCCAGCACGTTGGGCGTGGAGGCGCGGTCCGGGGCCACGAACTGGCGCACGGGGTCGATGCGGGCGCTCCACTCGTCGTGGTAGATGTCCGACTGGGCGTCGTTGGAGAAGTCGTCCGAGTAGATGCCCTTCTTGGTCTGGGCGTCGCGGTTCTGCAGCTCGTTGTTCATCTGGAACTGCGCGTCGTTGTACTTCAGGTCCTCCACGTCCTTGATGATCTCGTGGATCTGGTCCATGGTGACGCGGGTCAGGCCGAAGTTCTGGACCGTCATGTCCACCGAGTTCGGCGGGCAATCGACGCTGCACAGCCCCAGGGTCCCCTCGGGCACGATGGGCAGCTTCGGGAAGTCGGACGGCGCGCCCTCCAGGCGCTTGATCTCCTTCGTGGTGGCGTAGATGACGTCCTTGCGGCCCAGGTAGTAGTCGTAGTCCACGCTGCAGTTGGAGCCGTCCACCGGCTCGTCGCCGAGTCCCGGGCGGCCGAAGTTGATGATGCTCAAGTTGTCCAGGGCAATGCTCACCTGCGACATGGACACGCCGGCGGTGGAGGACGCGGGCGGGTTGCCGCCGGTGATCTCGTCCACGCCGTCGTCCACGTAGGACGTGACGCCGGCCGGGACCTCCTTGAGCAGCTGGAAGTCCGCGCGGTCCGTGTTCTGCGTGCCGCGATAGATGCGGTAGCCGGTGGCCCCGTTGACGGGCAGCCAGGAGAGCTTGTTGATCTCCCCGGCCAGGGTGTCGCGGGAGACGACCTGCGCGGGGTCGTACCCGGTCTCGCCGGAGCCGTCCAGGGCGGTGACCAGGTAGAAGTATTCGCCCGGCGCGGGATGGCCCGACTCGCCGAACCAGCCGCCGTCCACGTAGTCCGTGCCCTTGATCATCTGCTTGGTGTAGGTCCAGCGCACGGTGTAGGTGGTGCCGATGGCCGGCTCGTTCCCCGAACCGAGCCAGTCCACGTAGTTGCCAGACTGCTGCCAGTCCACGCCTTCCTGGAAGACGGTGGAGCCCTGGCTCACCTCGAGGATGTCCACCACCGGGTTGGGGACGAGCAAGTCCTCACCGCCCCCGACGGAGCCGCGGGTGATGTTGGAGACGATCTCGACGATGGCCTCGACCTGGGTGGTCTCCTTGAGGGGCGTGCTGTTGAGCGCGTAGCGCCGCTGCCCGACGTTGAAGGTCTTCTGCTCGCCGCGCACCGACTTGGTGGCGACGGACTTGGGGACCAGCGTGGTGGTGGGCAGGTCCTTCTGCAGGCGGTAGCCCTGGACGTAGGCCCGCCCGGCGTTGGTGATCACCTCCACGTTCTCCCCGTCGTTGTCGCCGATGAAGCTGTCGAGCCCCTTGACCAGGTAGCTGCCGGCCTGGTCGAAGGTCCGCTCGGCCAGGTTCTGCAGGAGGGAGTTGAGCCCCTCGGCGGCGGCGAAGGAGAGCTGGTCCTCGGTGATCGAGGCCACGGTGATGCGGCTGCCGGGAAGCGTCCCCAGGAGGTCCCGCAGGTACATGTTGGACTTCTGCTGGACCGTCGGCGTGACGTCGCCGCTCTCCCGGTCGAACTTGTAGACCGGGACCACCTTCCGCTCGGTGACGTTGTTGGGCAGCGTCTCGCCCGTGGTGTCGTGGTCCTTGAGCGAGAGGACCCACTTCTCCCGCTCGGCGGTAGGCTCGCCGGTGGCCGGGTTGATGAGCGTGGCGTCCTGGTTGTAGCCGTAGTTGTACTTGAGCAGCTCGACGTAGACGTAGTCGGCCCCCGAGGTCTTGGCGGGGTCGTAGGTCAGCACCGCGCCCGGCACCTGCTCGATGTGCCCGTCGATGTAGACCACCCCCTCGGCCACGGTGAGCACGTTGTCGGCCACGGTCACGCCGAGCCCGCTGATGACCGCTCCCTCCTTGAAGAGGATGTCGGCCAGCTTCTTGCGCTCGTGGTTGATGATGTCCTGCTGCTCGTTGAGCTCCGAGTCGAGCAGGTCCCGGTCCTGGTGGTAGCGGATCCGCTTGTAGTTCTTGGCCGGGTCGAAGGTCTCGCGCGAGATGGACATGGTCGTTCCCTCCTGATCAGATCTTGATGACCCCGACCAGCTCCACCCGCGTGTCCGAGGTCTTGTTGAAGTCGGGGATGTTCTTCACCTCGTAGAGGTAGCCCGGGGTGAGCACCTCGCCGGTCGGGTTGGTGTCCGGGTGGTAGACGCCGTTCGCGGCGTAGTCGGAGTCCACGCCGTCCACGTACTGGACGTTGCCGCCGAAGAAGCCGTACTCGCGGATGGTGATGCCGTTGGCCTCGTTCTCCTCGAAGCGGAAGAACACGCCGATGGTCTGGGTCTCCTCCGAGGTCTCGATGTAGTGGATGCCGTTGACGACGAGCGTCCCTTCCGGGTCCTCCTTGAGGAAGGTGCGCTTGTAGAACTTCTTGCGCGCCCGCTCGTTCTTGAGCGCGGTCTGGTCGATCTCCGGCGCGGGCGGGTTCAGGGGATCGGTGAAGGTGGCGTCACCCTCGCCGATGGCGCAATGGGTGATCCCCTCGATGGGGTCGCCCATCAGCAGCCTCGCGGTGAGGATGCGGCCGGTCTTGACGATGAGTCCAAGCGACATGCGTATTCCTCCTTCAGGTCTGGATCTCGTGGCTCTCCCGGATCAGCACCGCGTAGACGGTCTGTCGCGCGGCGGCATCACGGTCCACCGGGTGCAGGACCCGGAGCGCGGCATCGGCCGAGCGGTCGAACCGCACGGACACCGCCTGCCGCGTGTCCCCAGCAAGATCGAGCGGATGATGAACAGGGGCGACGATGTCGGCGTTGGCGACTATCGTTTTATGAATCACCGCAGCGATATCCGCCCGGTTTTGGATGCCGCGAATGATTCGTTGCCTGGCGTCAAGCGCCATGACCGTTGTGCCGAGGACGGTGATTCGAACATCTGTATCCACGCTGATCGGCATATCTGCTTCCCTACGGGATCGGGTTCTCCGTCCCGGTGATCCGGAGCTTCAGGTCGGTCTTGTTCTGCACGGCGGTGCCCGGGGGCACGGTGCAGCGCCGCCAGAACGAGAGCGTGACGTCGTGCGGCTTGTCGCCCAGGTTGAGGGGGGCGCCCGGCGTGGCCGTGTCCAGTTCCGCCTGGGTCAGGGCCAGGCGGTACCAGTCCGACTCGTCCGAGCCCGAGACGTCCACGGGTTCCACCACGAGGCCCGTGTAGTCGTAGCCGGAGTAGACCGCGGCCCCGGCGTCGTGGGCGGCCGCCGTGGTCCCGCCGTAGCCGCGTTCCACGCCCAGCGTGGTGGTCCCGCCGCCGGACAGGACGCGCATCTGCTCCGTGCCGATGACGATGACCTCGCCGTCGGCGAAGCGGGGCTCGCTGAGCTGCAGCGACGTCTCGCCCGAGGCCAGGGGCGCGGCCAGCGTGGTCTGCTCGTTGGCGAGGAAGAGTTCCTTGTCCTTCGTTTCCCCGTCGGTGCCGTTGTAGGTGTCGTCGTCGGGGTTGGAGAGGTCGCCCTCCGAGATCTGCTGGGTCAGCGCCGCGTCCTCGTAAAGATGAATCGCCATTCGCACCTCCTACGCTGTCGGCCACCGGGTCACGGTGTAGAGGTTGGCCGCCGCCTCGAAGCCCGCCTGGACCGGCGCGTGGTCGTCACGCTGGCGGAAGCGCCAGCGCAGGCAGGGCCGGGACGCCCGGAACCCGGCCGCGTTGAGGGGCATCATTCCCAGGCGCATGGGCCTGGTCCGGTCCACCGAGAGCCGCAGGCCGGTGTGGTTGAGCCGCCTGCGGTTCAGCAGCAGGGTCTCGATGCGCCGCCGGCGCGGGGCGCCGGTGTCGACCACGAGTTCGAAGGACGCCCGGGCCTCGGTGACGTAGGCGTCGGTCAGTTCCGTGCCGTTGAGTCTCCTGCCGTTCAGGGAGAAGCCGGGCCGGCGTGCCCGCCACCGGTCCACGATGTCGTAGGCCTCCTGCACCTCGGCCCACCGGGCGTCCGCGAAGGCCGCAAGGAACAGGTGCCTGCCGACCGCGGCGCCCGACACCTTGTCCATGCCGCCCAGCCGGGAATGTCCCGTGCGGAACCAGTGCGAGAGCCGGGAACGCCGGCCGTAGCAGTGCAGGCGGCCGTCTCCCCGCACCTCGGCCTGGGGCTGTTCCGTCTCGGAGAGCAGGTCCCTCTGCCGGAACTTGATGCGGCAGGATGGCTCCGAGCGGTTCAGGCGGGCGCGGTTCAGGTCCTGGCCGGCCAGGCGTATGACCGGGGTCGAAGAATCCGGAGCGCGCCGCGTGTCCATGCCGCAGCAGAAGGCGAGCTTCCTCTCGCTCACCCACAGGTTGGGCAGCCTTTCCGTGTTGAGCGGCACGCTGCCCAGCCGGAACCGGGGGTTCCGGCCGTGCCAGCGCGTGACGCAGACGGCGGCGTGCTCGATGTCCTGCAGGAGCGTGGTGCCGTCCGTGATGCGCCACAGGCCCCAGGTCTTGTTCTTGCGGGTCAGGTGGTAATCGGTGTTCAGGGCGTTGTGGCTCACCACGAACGTCTCGTGGAGATGGCCCAGGCACACCCGTTCGACCACCTTCTTGATGGCGGTTTCGAAGTCCGCCTCCATGGAGAGCAGCGAGTAGAGCCACTGGAGGAAGAACACCCTTGTGCCGGCCGGATGGTGCGGCACGAGCGCGGGCCGGACGCCCTGCACGATGTCGTCGCTCTCGATGCGGTAGACCCCCAGGCTGTAGATGAGCCCGGGCAGACGGGCCCGGCCGACGACCGAGCGGCGGTTCAGCCGCAGCGCCTTGCGGAAGGTCTCCTCGATGCGGCCTTCCCAGCCGATCTCCACCAGCGAACGGCGGATCGCCGGGATGGTCCCCTTGCGCCGGTAGATCTCCACGGCCTCGCGGATGAGCCGGCGCTGGCGCGTGGCGTCTTTCAGGGGGTCGAAACGATGACCGACGAGCTCCGCCAACAGCGGCAGGAACCGCTCCTCGCAGCGGTCCACGTCGAATATCTCGGGGAACCGGTCCGCCAGTTCCTTCAGTTCGTCGAGGCTCGCGGCCGGTACCTTGAGGAAGGTCTCCAGGTCGCCGCTGTCGTCCCTCTCCTGGTAGAGGGGCGGCAGCAGGTCGAGGAGCTTCTTCTCGAAGTAGGACCCCGGCATCAGGCGACCCTCCTCACATCCAGGTTCACCTGGCCGAGCACGGCGATCTCGCCGGCGCGCACCTCGATGTCCTCCTGCGGCGCGTAGATGCGCACGTGGCTCACGCCGCGGACGCCGTCGATCAGGGCCACCAGGTCGGAGAACCGGACCGCCTTGCCGAAGTCCATGCGGTCGAATGCGAAGTGTTCGGCGAGCGCGTCCTCGACCCGGCTGCGCACCAGGTCCAGGTCCTCGCCCGCGTGGGCGAACACGTCCGCGTCGACGGAAACGGGCCGGTAGACCGGATCGAAAAGGTTGATCTCGACCGTGATGACCTTGCGGGATTCCAGGAACTCCGCCAGGTCGCGCTTGAGCAGCGCGGAGGGCGGACCGCCCCCGTCGGGGGCGACCGCGAGGTTGACCTGGTAGTAACGGATGTTCCCGCAGTCGTTGACATCAAGGATCTGCGCCTTGGCGACGCCGGGAAACCCCTCCGCCAGGGCCTTGTAGTCTTCCTTGGTGACCGCCTTCCAGAGCGATCTCAGCTCCGCGGGCGCCTGCCGGCGGGCATGTTCCAGGGTCTCCCGGTCGGCCCCGTTGGTGGCCGGCGCCGGGTTGGTGACCGAGAGCGCCACCTGCGCGCCGTCCAGGCAGACGGCGTCCAGCACCTCGGTGACCAGGTTCGGTCCCAGGTTGCCCGCAGCCCCCAGCGTCTCGAGGTATTCCACCTCCACCGGCTCACCCGGAGGAGGCACGGCGCCGTGCACGCCGTCCCCGAACACGATGGTCGTCTCGTCCAGCGCGTCGGTCTCGGTCTGGAAGTGGAGCGACCCGGCGTCGCTCTCCTGGAAGTGCGCCACCTCCGTCCATTCCCGCTCCTGGATGCGGACGCGGATGGAGCCCTGGGCGATGCTCTTGCCGGCGAGGACGAGCCGCTGTCCGGGTTCGCCGTTCCCCGTGAAGGATTCGCTCTTACGGCGGCCCTGGCGCGCGTCCACGTCGACTTCCGTCCGCCCCCTCGGGATCACCGCGTCGAGGGCCGTCTCGAACTCCACGTCGCCGTCCTCGAGCCGGGCCCGGCAGGCGGTGCCGGCGGGGATGGTCAGGTCCTCGTCGAGGGGCGCGGCCAGGGCGAACCGCAGCGTGGTGGTGGCAGCCACCGGCGTATCCAGCCGGTAGCTGATGAGCTTGCAGAGGTTGATGACGTTCTGTCGCTGGCGGGCGGTGGGCAGGAAGGCCTCGGCGGCCTGGGCGTCCAGGTAGTAGGCCAGCATGTCGCCGATGGCGCAGAAGAGCTCGAGCAGCACGACGCCCAGGTCGGACGCGTTGAAGTCGGTCCACCGGTCCGTCAACTGCGGCACCCGCGCCAGCAGTTCCCGGCGCAGGGATTCATAGTCCTTGTTGGTGTATGCGATGCTCGCTCGGCCCATTCCGCCACCTGTCTATCCGGAACAAACGGTCCTCCCGCGGGCACAGGCGCCCCGGAGGGGACCCGCTTGTTACTTACCGGCGACGGCGCGGAACTGTCGGGGCGGGGAAGACCGGCGGGGTTCGCGGTAGAAGGGATAGACCAGGTTGCCTTCCACCTGGCTCTGGATGACCCGGTAGGCGATGCGCACCAGCAGGAGGTTGCGGTCGGTGTTCTGCGGCGAGTCGTCGAAGGACACCTCGGTGATGACGACCCGTTTCTCCCACCGCTTGATCGCGTCGATGACGTAATGGCGGATCAGGCCCTTGAGCACGGCGTCGTTGGGCTCGAAGACCAGGTCCTTGAGACGGGAGCCGAACTCCGGCCGCATGAACCTTTCGCCCGGGCGCGTCCCGAGGATCTGGATGATGCTCTCGTGGATGTGTTCGTGTTCCGCCGAGGTGGCCGAAGAAACCTGTGCCCCGCCGGAGCGCCGGTGAAAGCTGAAGGGAAACTTGAGCCCGCGGCCGAGGAAATCGAGGTTCATCGTTCACGCTCCTCGCAGATGACCGGGGGCTCTCCGCCGGGACCGGATTCTTCATCGTCTCCGGAGGATTCCGGGAAACGAACAACGAGATCCAGGCCGTTCGCCACGGACAGATGGATCGTGCCGTCGGCTTCGATAATCCCCTTGTGGCCGCTTCCCGCGGCGGCGAAGCCCTTGGCTCCACCGGGAACCAGCCGCACCTCGATCTTCTCGCCGATGCCCTCAATACGGGTGATGGCGAGGATATCGACCGTGCCGTCGGGATTGCCGAGCACGGCCGTGCGGTCGTTGTGGGAGACATCGAGGCGGTATCCGCCCGGCAATTCCACCCGGTAACGTCCCTCGGCTGTCTGCACCGGATCAATGTCGAGCGGCAGTCCCTCGATGCCGGCCGCCTCGTGGGTGACCCGCACGGCTTCGGGCTTGAGGACGAGCTCCCGTCCGTCCGGAAGCGTCACGACCCCGCCGCGGGCGGGCTCCAGCACCTCCACCGCGCCGTCCGCCGTGAGGGCCGAAAGGTTCCCCCCGGCGTCGACGCGCACGAACGAGCCGTCGGCCAGGGTGAACAGGCGGCCGCCGTCGGGCAGGTCGCGCACCGCCGTCCCGGCGGGCATGGCCACGAACGGATCGAAGTCCGGCGGCTCGGGTTCTTCGACCTGCCGCACGTACTCCTCGGCGCTTTGCGCGTGGGCCTCCAGGACGGCCTGCGCTTCGGCCCGCAACGCCTCGGAGGCGGCATGGCTCTGCTCCAGCAGCGCCCGGATCTCTTCCAGCTTGTCCCGGATCTGCAGGAGATAGGGGCCCTCGGCCGCCTCGTCTTCACAGACCCCGAGCCCGGCGGCCAGGAGCCGCACCAGGGCCATGAACTCGTAGTGCGCGGGCGCGGAACTGGTCCGCTCGATGATGAGCCCGTCGCCTTCCTCGCCGTATCCGTTTCCGAAGACCATCCGTCACAAACCTCTCACCGGTACGAGTTCGATGCCCGAGACGAACCAGCCCTCGAATTTCTGGAACAGGCCGTCCCGCGTGTCCCACAGGAACCGCAGCCTCACGGTCCGCCCCGTGAACATGGAGAGGTCGACGATCTCCGTGCGTCTCGGGACGACATAGGGTTCGAGGGCCCCGCCGTTGACGTCCTCCGAAGGGTTGAAACGGCGCATGAACGACCAGTCGACGTACAGCTCCAGGGTGTCGTACCAGGGAGCGTCCACGCTCTCGATCTCGCCCCATACGTCGAAGCGCAGGAGATAGCCGCGGTCGAGGAAGACCTCGGCCGCGAGCTCGCCGGTGACCCGGATGTTGCTGCCGTCCTCGTCGTACCAGCCGGAAAAGTAGTAGAAATGCCAGGTGCCGTCCGGAAGCTGCTCCACGTACCCGGAGGGTTGCCAGTCCAGCCCGCCGGCCCGGGTCTCCCTGACGACGTCCACCTGGATGTAGCGCCGCGAGCGCACGGCGCCCTCCCTGACGGCCTCGGCGGTGATGACCGCGGCGCCCGGCGTTCCGCCGAAATGAAGGACGCCGCCTTCCACCCGGGCCACGTCCGGGTTGGTGGAGACGAAGGACACTTCTCCGCCCGGGTCGCCGAGCACGGAGAGCCGGACCGACTCGGGCGTCTCCCGGTACGGCTCCCGCACCAGGGAAGGCGCGACGTCCCAGTAGGGGACGGCGAGGTCACTCGGGAAACTCGAAGCCGTAGCCATCGTAGCCTCCACCTTCGCCGCCCTGGCCGTAGTCCACCACCTCGACCTGGATGTGGCGCACGCTCTCCCGGGCCTCGGAGTCGTAGGCCGTGATCACCGTGGCGCCCGCCTGCCAGCCGAGGTTGAGCCGGCCGCTCTCGTCCACCCACGCGATGTTCGGGTCAGCACTCTCGAACTCCACCTCGCCGGCCGGTTCGCCCCGCACCGGCAGGGGGACCGTCACCGGCCAGCCGGTGAGGGAGACCTTCACCGACTTGGGGAACACGTCCCAGTAGCGGACCTGCAGTTCTTCGCAATCCATGCGCTCTCCTCAGTCGTCGGTGGTATCCGGGCTTCCGGTGACGATCACCGCGCCGCAGGCGGTGATGTCGCCGACCCGCGCGTTGGGCATCCCCTCGGTCACGGTGTCTAGGCTCCCGGTCACGATGGGTGTCACGCCGTGGCCGGGTATCGGGCAGGCGTGGAGGTCTCCCATCCGCGCCGCGGGCCTGCCGTTCACCACCGTCCGCACGGCCCCGGTGACGATCACGCCCCCGTGGCTCGATATGTCGCCGAGTCTTGCTTGTGGCCTGGCCATCTTTATCTCCCCGCCAGCAGGTGGATCACGAACCCCACCACGCCGCCGAACACGCTTCCCAGCGTCAGGACCAGGCCGACCACCTTCCACATGGTCTCGATGCCCAGCTTGTCGTTGAGGCCGGCATAGAGGTTCTTGATGTCGTCGGCGTGGCGGCGCAGTTCCTCGTGGATGCTCCGCGCCAGGAGGTCCACGTTCTCCTTGTCCGACTTCTTCTCGATCTCACGCTCGATCTTCTCCAGCCGGGCCTGGATCTCGCGGCGGTGGTCCTCGAGGATGCTGCGGAACTCGGCCCGCCAGGCGTCGAAGGTGCGCACCAGGAGGCGCTCGCTCTCCGCCCAGTCCGGCGGCGTATGTGCCTGGTGTTCGGACATGCTCACCTCCTCTGCCGCAGCGAGAACCGGCCGCGGATCTGGACGTCCACCTCGAAGCGGTCGGCGAGTCCCCGGCGCTCGAGCGCCCGGGCGATGGCCCTGCGGGCGCATTGGATCTGCTCGACCCTCATCCTGTGGGAGACGCTCTCCCGGTGGCTGCGGTAGTAGTAGAGCGGCTTCTTCACGTGCCGCACCTCCGCGGCCTCCGAAAGGCGCAGGCACAGGTCGTAGCCCTCGGCGCACTCGAAGGACTCGTCGATGCCGCCGACCCGGTCGAAGACCGAGCGCCGGATGAGGCGGAAGTGGAAGGTCATGAAGTCCAGCAGCAGCCGGTCCCTCGAATACGGGATGCGGCAGCGGCGGCCGTAGCCCCGCGCCCTGCCGGACTCGTCGATGACCACGTAGTCGGTGTAGACGAGGCCCACGTCGGGTTCCGCGTCGAGCACCGCCGCGGTCTCCTCGAGCGCCGTGGGGGCGAGCAGGTCGTCGCTGTCCACCCAGCCGAGGTAGTCGCCCGAGGTCTCCGCAATCGCCGCCTTCAGGGCCGGGGTCCGTCCCCGGTGCTCGGAGGCCGTCACGCGCACGCGGTCGTCCAGCTTGGCGTAGTCGCGGGCGATCTCCACGGAGCGGTCGGTGGAACCGTCGTCCCAGATCAGCAGCTCGAAGTCCCGCCGGGTCTGCGCCAGCACGCTCTCCACGGCCCGTTCCAGGTACCGCTCCCGGTTGAAGACCGTCATGATGATCGAGATCGCCGCCATCACGCACTCCGTCAGGTGTTGATCAGGACCTTGTTGGCCGAGCGGATGAGGATGTTGCCCATCACGCCGTCCATGAGGATCACGCTGCCGGCCTTGTCGGTGGCCTGGATCCGTTCCCGGCCTGCGGCCGCGTCCATCACCACCACCTGGCCGGCCTTGTCGGTCAGGCGGATCATCTCCCTGCCGGCGGTGGAGTCGATGAGGATCTCCTGGACGCCGCCCAGGCCCCAGATGTGAACCTTCTCCCGGCCCCTGGTGGTGTCGATGAGGATCTTCTGCCAGCGGGCCCGGGTCTTGTCGCAGGACTGGATGTGGATCTTCTCCTTGTCCTTCCATGCCTCCCAGCGCATGAACTGGCGGCACAGGTCGGTGATCTCGATCCTGGCGCGTCGGTCCTTGACGTCGGAATCGATGTCGAGCTGGTCGCCCCGCTCGGCGTCCCTTTCACCGCGGCGCCGCGCGTTGCCCACCTGGACGTCGCGCCTGACCCGGCATTCCATGTGGAGGATCTGCCCGCCGCGGTCGATGACCTTGAGGAATTCCTCCTCGTCGCGGTCGTCCACCACGATGGTGTGGCCGGTCTCGGTCTTCAGCAGCACCTTCCGCCGCGGGCAGTAGTACGGCGGATGGCCGTGGTATTTCTTGTGTTCCAGGTCGTCGTGGCGGTCGGGTCGGTGCTCGACCTTGTCCTCGCAGTCACGGCAGGTGGGATCGCTGCAGAGCCGCTTCGATTCCTCCGGTTGCTCGCCCGGGTTGCTTTTCGCCAGCCACACGCCGGTCCAGATGGGATACTGGACGTTGCCTCCCTCGAACTCGGCCCAGACCGAAGCCCCTTCCTCGGGGACCAGAAACACCCCCACGTCCTCGTTGCCGCCGTAGGGAAAGCAGGGCCAGGCCCACTCGGACCAGTTCTCCCGGCCGGTGCCGAGCACGGCCGGGATCTCCAGCCTGCACCGGCCGAGCCGTTCCGGGTCGTTGTTGTCGCGCACGAACGCCCGGTACTTCCCGTACCAGCGGTTCTTGTAGCGCTCCTCGTGCTGTCGGTCCTGGGTTTCGATCATGGGCGCGCCTTCGGATCACTTCCTGGGCAACACGCCGCGCAGGACCTCGCGCACCACCCGCGTGGCGAGCCCGTCGGGCGTCTTCTTCGGGTCGGCCTTGGACACCGCGTGCCGGATGGCGTCCCTGGCCGCGGCGGGCAGTCCGGCCTCCCGGGCGGCCACGGCGCCCTTGACCTCCTTGGCGCCCAGGCGCTCGATGACCCCGATGACCGCGTCCAGGGCCCGCGCCTTGGCGCGCCCCCATGAGGTCAGCTTCACGATGGTGAGCAGGGTCACGAGGAGCGTGGCGAAGAGCTCCTTGTTCTCCAGCACGAAGATCACGATCCGCTCAAGCTGTTGCATGGTCGTTTCCTCCTTCACTCTGCAGCGCCTTTTCCAGGGCCACGTACTTTCCGTCGAGACGCGCCCAGCGGGCCCGGCCGCCCCGCACGTCCACGTGGATGAACCCCTGCTGCGGGTAGAGACCGATCCCGCCGTTCCTGAAGGCCTCCACCTGCTCGGCCAGCCGGTACATCCGCTCGGGCGTGAGTCCTTTCACCACGATGTCCGCGGCCTCGCCGAGCAGGTGCCGGCTCCTGCGCGCCCCGCCGACCTCCCGGTTGTGCTTCGCGCAACGGAACCCGCTGTTGACGCGGACCGGCACGCCGGCCAGGTCACGCAGCTCCTGGAGCGCTTCCACCAGGCGCATGTCGACGTCCGCCCGGCCGCAGCACGGGCACGCGAACTCGGATCGGGAAAAGTTCCGGGTCAGGTCTCCCATGGTCCGTCACCTCCTGTAATCAGCGCCGTTCGCCGGTGTCGGCGTCGATGGTCACCATCGCGGGCGGTTCCTCGGCCGGTGCGGGCGGCGCTTCCTGGTCGTTCCGCTTGCCCTTGGCCTCGTCGGACTTCTCGCCCGCACCCTTGCCCAGGGCGTTCTTCTTGAGCCGGAGTTCGCAGTGGTATCCGCCTTCGCCGATCACGTGGCGGACGGAATGGCAGTAGTAGACGCCGGAGAACTTCCGCCCGACGCCCTTGACCTCCACGTTCTGCTTGGCCCGCAGCGTGGGGATGCCGATGGTGACCGCAACGGCCTCCACCTGGCGGAGCTCGGCCTCCTTGAACCTGCCCTCGGCGAGGTCCTGGGCCGGTTCCTGCCGCGGCTCCTCGTGGAAGCCTTCGGACCGTTCGAAGCTCGGGACGATCTGCCCCGATTCCTGCTCCTTGTAGCGGGCCTCTCCGGTGTTGCCGTCCACCAGGTAGGTGCGCCGGCCCAGCGAGGTGCGCTCCGGCGTGGTGTCGTTGCTCGCCTTGTGCTCGACCGGTTCCTTCTTGCGCGGGTCGACGCCCACGGCCTTGGTCTCGACACCGGGCCCCTTGGCGCCCTGGGATAGGGTGGAGGGCCGGAAAGAGCGCAGGACCCCCTTCCGGTCGGTGAAGTACTCCAGGACCACCGCCGGTTTCTGCTCGAGCTCCCGCGGGTGGAAGTGCAACTCGTCGTCCTGGATGTAGAAGACGTAGCCGGTGACCCCGTCGCCGTCCCGGTCGCGGGCCTTGGCCGCGAGCTCCTTGAGGAACTGGGCGTCCGAGACGTTGCTCTGCACGACCCGCAGGTGGCGTCCCTTGGTGGGGGTCACCACCGGGGTGAGCCCGTTGGCGGCGGCGATCTCCTCGGCGATCTCGGAGTAGAGGATGCCGGGCGGCGGCTTCTTCCAGACCTTCTGGTTCTCCTTGCCGGCCAGCTTGAAGCCCTTGTCGTAGGCCTTGATGCGGATCGTGGGATCGCCGTTCTCGGGAAAGTCGTAGTCGATGTCCTTGATGACCGCCTTCTTGCGCGGCGAGAGGTTGCCCACGTACCCGAAGCGGGCCACGATCTCGTTGCCTTCCTGGAAGAGCGGATCGTCCACGAACTGGAGGTTGCGGTCCGTGACGGACAGCTCCAGCACGTCCAGCTCCTCCTCGTTGTCCTCGAAGACGAACGAGGTGATCTCCTGCGTGATGTCCGCGGACAGGGTCCGCCCCTCGATCTGGATCAGGAACGTCGGTTTGAAGGTGTCGAGATCCATGCGCCGTACTCCGGTCGAGCCGCCGTCAGGCGGCACCCACCGGATACTTACCGGCGCACGGACGAAGGTGTCGGGACGGGTGGATGGTGAGGAGGTTCAGCCCGGTCGAGGAATGCGGTCGCCAAGGGTCGCCCCCTACGCCAGGAGGCGCATGTAGACGTGGTCCGTGGAAGGGATGCGCAGCACCGTCCCGGGCTCGAGCTCCAGGGGGAAGAAGATGTCGTTGTAGTCGCAGATGACCCACCACAGGTCGGCCCGTCCCAGGTAACGGTGGGCGAGCAGGTCCACCCGGTCGCCTTCCACCACCGTGTGGAACCGGTCGTCCGGCCTCGGGGCGGTGTCGATGGGAGGCCGCGTTCCCAGGAACTCCTCCCTGCCGTCGGTGTAGAGGATGCAGGCGGCGTACCGCGAGGAGCGTCCGATCATCCCCGCACCTCCGAGTAGTCCACGGATTCGTCGATGTATTCCTCCAGCACCAGGTCCACCTCGGCGTGCTGGGGCAGGAGGCTGTCCCGGTCGAACATGTGGAAGAACCGCGCCTTCACCTGCCGCACCACGCAGAGCACGCCCGGGTAGAGGTCCCCGAACAGGAGCAGCACCCGGTGCGGCGCGTTCTTCAGCATGGTGCCGGCATGCTCGGGATAGAGGAGCGAACGGAGCCAGTCCACGGACTCCTTCACCGGCCCCTTGAAGAAGACGAGCTTGAAGGTGATCTTGCGCGGACCGCCGGCCACGTACTGGTAACGGGGATGGCTCATGCCCGGGATCTTGATGGCCGCGTAGGCGGTGCTCTTGTCGTCGAGGATGTCGTCCGGGTTGTACTGGAAGTCCAGGTAGTCCCCGGTCTCGATGTCGACGAGGTAGGCGGTGATCTCCCTCCGGTCCCAGGCCATGGTCAGAGCTCCTCGATCTCGACGACCGGCTTGCCGAGCTCGAGGGCGCGCGCCGTCTCGCGGCGCATCCCGTCGGAGATCCCGTCCCCGACGTAGACCCAGAGCTCGTCGCAGGCCTCCATGAAGGCCAGCCCGCAGGTGATGCCCAGGTCGCGCTCTTCCCGGCGGCGGTCATCCAGGAAACGCGGGTAGAGCAGGTGCGGTGCGAAGGGGGCATGGCCCGCCTCGACCGCCTTCCGGCACAGCCGTTCGGCCACGGCCTCGTTGCGGGCCGTGTCCCCGGCGTACCGGCTGCATATGAATATCCGTTTCATATCTCACCTCAGAGCGTCTCGTAGTTCTTGATCTTGCGCTCGCGCAGGTCGCGGTAGACGGACTGCGCGATCTGGCGGCCGTCGAGCTGCGTGGTGACCGCGATGTCGATGGGCCGCTCGGCGAGCGCGTCCAGCTTGGCGAGGATCGCCTCGAGCACGGGACGCAGTTCCTCGGCCCGCACTCCAGGCCCGCCCGGGATCATCGGGCCGGGGACCGGCGCGCCGCGCGTCTCCCCCGGGAGCAGAGGCTGCTCCGGCGGCGCCTCCGGCGAGGGGGCGGGAGCCGTGGTCTCCCTCACGACCGGCATCGATCCGCCGCCGCGGGGCACTTCGGCCGCCAGAACCGGGGTCAAGGCGAGCGTGCCGGCAAGCATTGCGGGTGCGGCCACGCGCCTGCCCAGGTCGCCCATGAAGCCGAACACCCGCTCCAGCGCCTTGGCGGGAGCCTCGGCGGCCCGGGCTATCCCTCCGCCGAGCGTCTCGATCAGAGCCATGCCGCTTCGCGTGAGATCGGCCAGCGGGCCTTCCTTGGCGTCCGAGAAGGGCAGCAGGTCACGCACGAAGGAGAGCGCCGACCTGGCCGCCTCGTAGGGTGCCGACACCGCGGCCTTGATGCCTTCGCCCACGGTGGTGAGGATCGCCTTGCCGCTCTCGAAGGCGGAACCGGCCAGGTCCGCCACGGCGGTGGTCACCGATTCCCACGCGCCGGCTGCAGCGGTCTTGACCGTCTCCCAGGCCGAGGACGCGACCGAGGCGAGTCCCTCGAAGGGCGCCTTGATCCATTCCCACGCCGCCCCGGCCATGGACTTGAGCCCTTCCCATGCGGCGGAAGCGGCGCCGGTGATCCGGCTCCAGGCGGCCATAGCCGCGTCCGCCACCCATGAGAACGGCGCACTCACGGCGGACCAAGCCGATTGAGCGAGGCTGCCGAGACCGCTCCAGAGTTCCGCCGCGGAGGTCCTGATCCATTCCCAGGCGCCCGCGGCCGTCTCGGCGACCCGGCGGAACGGTGCGGCCACGGCGTCGAAGGCCGCAGCACCGAGAGACTCGATCCCTTTCCATGCCGATGCGACCGCCCCGGTGACGCCCCGCCACACCCGCGCCGCCGCCTCCACGCCTTTTCGGAACGGCCAGGTCAGCGCGGAGAGGAGGCCCGCGCCGAGGTTCTTGAGCCCGTCCCAGACCCAGCGCGCCGCGGCGAGCATGCCCCTGAGCGCCATGCCGAGGACCTTGCCCGGGAGGGTGAGCACGCCCAGCATCCCCTTGGCCAGCGTCTTCAGGACCGCGGCCCCGGAGGCGGTGAGGTCGGACAAGGGGCCCGTCTCGGCGTCGGAGAACGGCAGCAGCCTGCGCAGCCACCCGAGAGCCTTCTTGAGCAGCGCGAAGGGATAGGTGACCGCCGACCAGATGCCTCTCCCGAGCGCGACCAGGATGCGCTTGCCTGCCCCGAAGAAGGTGGTGTCGCCCGAGAGAAAGCTGCGGACCGCCCCGAACACCTCCGCCAGGGTCCGCACGAGCGGCAGGTCCATGAACGCGCCGACCACGGCGGCCGCCGCGGAGGCGAAGAACCGGCCCACGGCCGAGAAGATCCCCTTGATGAAGTCCCACACGCCCGCGATCACGTCCCGGACCCACCGGAACGGCGTGGCCAGGAAGTCGAACACGGCGGCGCCGACGGCCTTCAGGCCGTCGAGCACGGAGACCTCGCCGGTGAGCACCTGCCAGAGCGCGTAGACGACCCGGCCGACCATACGGAAGGCCTGCACCAGGAGGCGGACGGGGAGGAAGAACTTGTAGACGAACCTGGCTGCCCCGACGAAAGCGGTGACGATCACCTTGCCCATCCAGGCCGCGGCCCGGACCACCCAGGCGACCGCCTTGACCACGGCCGCAAGGTTGTAGATCACGAACTTGAGCAGGTAGGCCCCCACCTTGGCGATGACGCCGAGCACCATGCCGAGCGTCTCCCCGAGGCCGCGGAAGGCGGATGCGTCCGCCGAGGTCGCGGCCAGGCCGAAGATCTCCAGGACGGAGGCGACCGCCCGGTAGAGCGCCCCCCAGGCCTGCATGAGCGCGCGCACCGCGGGCTCGACAATCGCCCGGATCCGGGCGAAGGCCCCCGCGAACGCCCGCCAGAGGCCGGACAGGAACTCCCGCACCCGGTAGTAGATGCGGAAGACCGTGACCACCAGCCCCATCAGCCCGGCCTCCTCGAGCTTCCGCGCCAGCTCCGCCGACATGCGCCCCGTGCCGCCGCTGAGCGAAGTGATCAGCGCCTTGATCCCCTGGAAGACGAGCTTCACCTTCTCCCAGGCCCCGAGGACGGTGTCCCGGATACCGGCGAAGTTGGTCTCCCAGGCCCGCTTGAGCAGGTAGACCGCCAGCACCACCCCGCCGATGATCGCCGTCACCGGCAGGAAGTAGGTGGCGAACGCCGAACCCACGCCCGCGACGGCGGCACCCATGGCCGCGAGCCCGGCCTTGATGGCCGGGAGCATCAGCCCGATGGTCCCGGCCGCGGCGATGACGCCGCCCACGACGACGAGCACCGCGCCGAAAGCCATGCTCAATGTCAGGAGCACGCGGGTGAGCCCCGGCATGGAGCGGGCGAGTTTCTGGAAGAACAGGATCGCCCTGGAGATCCCCTGGATCACGGGTGTCACCACCGGCAGGAGGGTCCGGCCGAGGATCTCGAAGAGGTTGCCGAGCTGCTGGCGGAGCAGCGTGAACTGCGAACCGATGTCCATGTTCATGGCCCGGGCCATCTCCTCGGTGACCGCCGTGCCGCCCTTCATGGCCCGCTCGATGGCGCGGATGTTGCCCTCCAGGGCCTCCATGCCCTGGGACATCTGCAGCAGGAACTTGACCGCCTCGTCGGAGCCGAAGGCCTTCTTGATCTCCACCTGGGCGGCGGCCTGGGACAGGTCGGGGAAGCGGGCCTTGATCTCCTGGAGAATGGGCACGATCCCCTTCAGGCGGCCGGTGGAGTCCACGAAGGATAGCCCCAGCTTCTCGCCCGCCTCGGCGGCCTTCATGATGAACGCCTTGTACAGGGTGCCGGCCTCGGAGCCGGGCATGGTGGTCTGGAGCTGGCCGAGGATGGCGAGCTGCTCCTGGAGCGGGACGTTGGAGGATGCGGCCACGGCGCCGATGTTCTTGATGGCGTCGGCCATCTGCCGCCCCGTGGTCTTGAACGAGGCCACGGTCTGGGCCATGGCGCCGGCGAAGGCGCGCGACCACTCCACGTCGGAGAACTCCGACATGATAGGCTTGAAGATGCCGTAGGCCGTGGTGAAGGTCCCCACCATCTCCTCGGTGGTGGCCTTGGTGGCCTTCGCGGTCAGCGCGGCCATCGCGGTGAAGGTGCCTACCGCTTCGTCGCTCAGGCCCGCGAGCGCCGAGCGCACGTCGTAGGCCGCGGTGATGAACTCGGCCTTGGTGGACCCGGCCCAGGTGTTGGTGAAAGACTCGGCGGCGTCCTCGATGGCCTGCAGGTCCTTGACGCCCAGCGAGGCCAGCTCTCCCAGCGCCTTCTGGGTCGCCGCGGTGGAGGCTACCAGCCCCGCCGGAACGGCCAGCAGCGCCAGCCCGGCCCCGATCATCATCGTTCCCTTCTGGATGCGGTCGAGGTTGCGGGTCATGCGCTCGCTGGCCGCGGCGACCGTGGCGTCCAGCGACTGCATGGACGACTCGATGCGGGCCGCGTTCCGCGAGAACGCGTCCTTCATCGATACGACGATGCCGAGTCCCAGGTCGCCGTTCATCTCTGCCTGCGCTCCATTTCCTCCCGCTCAAATGCAAGCTGCCGCTCCAGGGCCTCCACGAACTCGCGGCGGACCCGGAGCGGCAGCGCTTTCGTCTCGGCGTATCCCCAGTGGAGTCCGCCGTAGGCCAGGAAGAAGGCGTCCCTTACAAGCGAACTCCGGGGAACAAAAAACCCGGCTCGGCCTCCAGGCGGGTCCGGATGCGGGCGCCGCAGCTGTCGCACTCGGTCTCCACGGTGGTGTCGATGCCGGCGTCCACCCGGAGCATCTCCCGCCGCAGGGCGCTGCGGTCGCGCATGGACATCTCGGCCATGAGTTTCTTGTTGGGCGGCTTGCCGTCGATGTCGATGATGCGGATCAGCATGGCGGACGAGATGGACGGCTCCTTCAGCGCGGCCAGCCGTTTCTCCTTGTGGCCGTCCAGGTAGCCGAAGCGCACGGTGCGTTTCGAGCCGGGCAGCTCGAAGGAGAACTCCCGCTCCGGGCCGTAGGGGGTGACCTCTAGTTCCTCGAGGTCGACGGCCACGTGGTTCGTCGCGCGGCAGGCGGCGTTGGGGCAGACCAGCTCCAGCTCCACCTCGTCGCCCAGGGAGACCTGGCGAAGCTTGACCAGGATGAAGAGCCGGTCGCCGGAGAGCAGGTCGAGGACGTCCTTCATGGACGGCTCGTCGTTGTCCCCCAGGCGGACGATGCAGTTCTTGAGGACCTGGTTGACCGCGTCGCCGGTTCGGATGAGCCGCTGGTTGGTGAGCAACTCTTCCTCGGCCCCGGTCATCTCCCGGAGTTCCACCTCGGTTCCGCTGGGAAGCTCGAACGTGTACACGGTTCACCTCCGCCCGTCAGGTCCAGTACTGGTAGCTGATGGTGATCTTCTCGATGGTGTTCTCGGTGTTGGCGCCTTCGAGTTCGTCGTACTCGAGCGCCTTCACCCACGCTCCGTGCAGGGTCCATCGACGGGTCTCGTTGCCGGCCCGGTCGTAGCGGACGATGTCGATGTCGCGCATGTAGTCGTTGGGCAGCCCGCCGACCACGGCGTTGACGTCCACCTGTTTCTTGACCCATTCCCTGGCGGCCTCGTCCGAGCCGTCCTGGAGAATGCCCTTCTCCAGGGTGATGTCCTCGAACTTCACGCGCCCGGCCACCTTCTGGTCGAACATCGAGCCCGCGGGGGCGAAGGCCACCTCCTCGAACTCGGTCTTGGGCTCCTGGCCCTTCTTGAAGAGCGCCACGTCGAACCCGTTCACCTCGATGGCGAACTGCCAGTTCTGGTAGAGGCTCTTGGGCATGTTCCCGCTGCGCATGGGCTACCTCCTCACGTGGTCTTGAAGATTTCCTTGAAGTCCGCGCCGGTGGCGGTGAGCACGAAGTTGAGCTCGATGAACTCCGCGGTCTTCGTGGGCTTCACGAACACCCGCGCCACCAGCTCGTTGCGGTCGATCACCGCCGGCGTGTTGGTCTCCTCGTCGCACTGCACGGCGAAGTCGTAGAGACCGCCCTTGTCCTTGATGTCCTGCAGGAAGGGGTTGATGAGCCGCAGCAGCGCCCGCCAGGTCTGCGGGTTGTTCGGCTCGAAGACCACGAACCGGGAGGACTCGGCGATGGCTTCCTCGATGTACATCATCAGTCGCCGGACGTTGACGCGGTCCAGCGCCGAGGGTTGGCTCTGGAGCGTCTTCTGGCCCCAGATGTTGATCCCGCTGTCCGGAAAGGAGGCGATGACGTTGACGCCCTCGGGGTAGAGCACGTCCCGCTCGCCGCGGCTGGTCTTGTATCCGACCGACAGGGCGTTGAAGATGCGGCCGCGGTCGATACCAGCGGGCGCGTACCAGACGTGGGCCTTGCGGTCGTTGCGGGCGAAACAGCCCGCCACCGCCCCGGTGGGCGGCACGAGCTTCCTCTTCCCGGTGACCGGATCGTTGATCTCCAGCCAGGGGTAGTAGAGGGCCGCGTAGGAGGAGTTGAAGGCGGCATGGGAGTACATCCCCTGTCCCTTGCGGAAGTCCACCGCCTCCAGCGGCTCCAGGTGGATCGGCACGTCGGCGAGGAAGATCAGGTCCTTGCGGTTCTCGGCGTAGTCGATCCCGGCATGGATCACGGCGGCGGTGGTCACGCCCGGGGCCATGAGCATGTTCAGGGCGTCGATCTCGTCGAAGGCGTAGAAGCCGGTGTGCTGGGACGGATCGCCCGTGTAGTCGGCGTCGTCGAGGCCCGTGAGCCCGTCGTCACCGCCGGAAAGCGCCGAACGACCCGTGGCCGGACGGTCCTCCGGCAGGCCCGAGGCGGGCCCCAGGTCCTCCACGGCGATGAACTCCGAGCGCTCGTTGATCGCCAGCTCGACGTGGTTCTTCGCGGCCTCGTCCATGGAGAGGTCCTTGAAGACCTCGACGACCTCGCCCTTGTAGCGGACGATCAGGTTGAAACCGCTCGCGGGATCGAGCGAGCCGTCTTCGACCTCCACCTCGAGGCGGTCCCCCCAGACGCCCTCGTTCACGGCGAAGATACGGAGGGTGTCCTGGGCGTCCTGGCCGCCGGTGAGGTTCGCGGCGGCGGCAGGCTGGACGACCCCGCCGTCCGTGGTTGAGGCCTGCACCAGGGAGGAGGCCGCGGCGTCGGCGTTGACGGCGGCCGCGACCTGGTCGGCGGTGCTCACCGGGTCACCTGCGCTGTCCGTGGCCAGGTTCACCGTGATCGCCCGGCCGGAGACCTCGACCGAGAGCGGCGTGTCCGTCCCGGAAGCCGCCAGCGCGATGCTGATGCCGTTGCCGGCCGCACCCGCCGCCCGTGCCGTCCAGGTGATGCGGTCCGTTCCGGCGGCGCCCGTCTCCAGCGTCGCGGCGACGGCGCGCCGGTCCTTGAGCGTCACCGAGGACTTCACGGCGGTGAGGCTGTTCCGGTCGGTGGGGTCGGCCAGGTGGGCGATCCGGTTGACGTAGAGCACCGAGCCGCCGTTGTCGAAGAAGGCCCGTGCCGCGTAGGCCAGGTAGCCGGCCTGCACGTAGGAACCGAACTTGTTGATGAACTGCTCCCAGCTGGTGACCAGCACAGGCTTGTTGATCGGGCCGCGCTCGGCCACGCCCACCATGGCGCAGGACGAGGTCGAGATCTGCTTGACGTAGAAACTGAAATCGGTCTCGCGCGTGTAGACGCCGGGGGAAAGGTAGGTCGCCATGGCTTACCTCCGCTTGCGGCGGCGGGAGGCGGAAGCCCCGCCGCTCCTGGGCTCGTCCTTGGATGCGCCGGCGCCGGCCAGCTCGGCCGGTTCCGGTGAGGCAGCGGCCTCGGGCGCCACCGTCAGGGAGACCAGCCCGCGCCTGGCCGCGGCCTCGATCTCCGGGGAGACGTCCTCCTCGCGGACCCTCCGGCGCTCGCGTGGATTTAGATGGATGCCCCGGCCGCCACCCGCCAGGTGGAAGGTGAGCGGCTGGAAGAGCAGGTTCCTGATCTCGATCACTTGCGTTCCTCCTCGTCTCATGGCGTGTAGGTCCGGTCCTCCTCGACCCCGTCGCGGAACTCGAACTTCCGGTCCCTGATCAGCGGGCCCGTCTCCACCAGCCCGTCGTAGACGGGACAGTCCTCGATCCGGCAGCGCCCGGAGCTCTGGCGCAGGTCGGAGAGGTTCACCCGGCGCAGCCCGCCGAGGGGCACCAGCTCCGTGATGTTCAGGGTCCCGCGGTCTTCCACCTCCAGTACCGGGTGGACCTGGTAGAAGCGGGCGACCTTCTCCTGGAGGTCCAGCAGCTCCGCCTCGCGGGCGGCGGTCACGATCACGTCGAAGTCGAGGTGATAGAGCCTGGGGTGCCGCCACCGCTCGTAGGTCAGGTTCGGGATGTCCTTCTCCACGAGGTGCGCCTGGGTCCTGCGGTCGCCGTCCTCGACGAGGGTCGGGCCCTGCAGGATCAGGCTGGGCGTCCGCGGCACCTCGAACACGTCGTCCGCGGCCACGAGCACCGCCTCGGGGTCGATTTCCGCCTTCACCAGGCGGATGAAGCTCTCGACTACTGTTCGAACGGTTTCCAAGCTCATGTCTCCGACGGCCGGCGGCCGCGTCGCGTACACGACGGCGCGCCGGCGGATACTCCTGGCTGTTACCTACCGGAGCGGTTGCGGAAGTGTCGGGCGGTGTCGGGGTCAGAGGACCGAGCGGACGGCGGCCCGGTAGTTCTCGAGCACCTGGGCGCGGTACTTCTCCATGACGGGGTGCAGGAAGGGACGCGGCGGTATGACGATCACCGCCCCGTTCGGATGACGGATGGTGGCGCCGTACTCCATGACCGCCCCGATGTTGACCAGGTCCTCGCCGTCCTTGTTCACGGTGCCGCGCAGCAGCCCCACGAAGGCCTTGTCGGCCAGGATGCGTTGCGTGATGGCGTTGACCAGAAACCCGGTGTCGATCAGCGCCTTGCTGGAGCCCTTGCGTCGGATGGTGCTCTCGGCCAGCTTCACGAACGGTTTGCCGCCCGGGGCCTGGCTGCGGATGCCCCGCTTGATCTCGCGCACGAGCAGGAGGGCGTTCTTGATGGTGGCCTGCCGGAGGGCCAGCGCCAGGCGCGCGGCCGTGTTCCCCGTGAGCCTCGAGCGGGCCTCGTCCCAGTCTCCGAACCGCCTAACTCCCATGGAGGCGCACCAGCTTCAACACCTTGTGGGTCACCACGCCGAAGAGCCGTTCTTCCTCGACGGTCTGGACGCGGAACTCCCCGTCGTCCGCGCGCACGTGGTCCTCGGGACGGACGTCCGCGTCCGGGAGGACGCAGGCCACGGCGTCGATCTTGTTGTTCAGGTCCTCCGGCGGGGTCTCGACGAACTCCAGCGGGATGGTCCCGACCTCGGCGTAGGACGCGTCGTCGGATCCGTACAACCGTTCGCCCGGGACGGCGCGCAGAAGCACCGCTTCCTGTCCGGACGAGAGGATGAGCGCCCGCACGTCCTCCGCGGCGTGGATCTTCTCCGGATCGGTCAGCAGGCTCACAGGTCGCTTCCCTGTTCGTAGATGACCGGCTTGAGGTCGGAGGGCGAGATGATGTAGTCCTCGGGACTCGCCGACGCCCCCGGCTTGATCTCGCCCAGGCGTTGCTTGTAGACGGCCTTAAGGTCCTCCTCGAGCTTCGCCCAGTGCTCAGGCTGCTTGCTCTTGTCGACCCGCTTGTCGCCGCTGGAGAAGGAGAAGGCGTTTGCCGTCGCCGCCCGCATCACCTGGCAGGCGTGGATCTGCCCCAGGAGGAGCAGCAGCTCGCGGGTCTCGCCTTCCGGCTCCGGCGACACCTCGCCGTCCACGACGGACAGCGTGATGTCGAGGTCACGGGCCAGCCGGTAGACGCCCTTCAGGATGCACCGCCCCAGGACTTCGTCGGTGAACAGATCGCCGCCGGGGTCGGACAGGTCGGTGCGAAGCGTTGCGACGAGATCAGCGAGCGCCACCTTCCACCTCCGCCAGCCGCTTCTTCAGCGCGTCGATGACCGTGCGCCGTTTCTCGGTGGCGAGGTGGGCCTTGAGCCTGGCGGCGTCATCCTCGGACCCGACGCGCGAGATGGCCTCCGCCGCGGGGAGCTTCGAGAGGTCCGCATCGTCCGGCTCCGCCCGTCCGCCGCCGCCCGTCTCCGGGGGAGCGGAGCCGTTCCCTTCCGCCTTGTCCACGCGCGCGAGGCGGCCTTCGGCGATGCCCCGTTCCATCTGGGTGGTGAGCGATTCGACCTCCACCACCTGCCCGGGCGCCAGGCGCAGTCCCGCATCGGCCACGATCAACACTCCGGGGCGGACGTTCTTCAGCTTGATCATCTGGGTCCACCTCCATCAGCCGAGCACCTTGATCTTGGCCAGGATGTCCGGGCGGGTGATCCCCTGGCCCAGCTCGGACCACACCAGCCAGCCGGTCTTGAAGCGGGTCTTCTGCTCGATGGCCTCGGTCTTGAGGTTCTCTCGCACGGGCATCTTGCCCACTTCCTCGTCGGGAATGAGCAGGATCTCGTCCATGGCCGCGGCCGCGGTCAGCAGGATGCCGCCGGTGCCGTAGTTCTTGATCACGCCCTTGGCGCGCAGCTCGGCCTTGGTCTGGGGGTCCAGGTTCCAGCTGCGCAGGTCGTTGAACCTCCGGCCGCGCATCACGATGTACTTCACCGACAGCTCCAGGTCCTCGATGATGGAGACCGCCTCGTTGAGCGCCTCCTCGGTCAGGGTGGTGCCGGTGACCTCCACCGTGTTGGCCGCGGGGACCGCGGCGGAGATCACGGTGATGGTCCGCTTGTCGATCTCCTTGCGGATCTCGTCGGCCGCGGAGGTCTGGATGTCCATGAGCGTCCCGATGTTCCCGTTCTTGAGCACCGAGACGTCCACCATGGGCGCGGAGTGGATGCGGTGGGTCGGGAACTCCACCTCTTCCTTGCCCAGCTCCTGCTCCTGGGCCTCGCCCTCGTTGCTGATCCAGTAGGCCTTGACCTTGGGCTTCTTCTGGTAGATGGGCCGCTCGCCCTTGGGCAGGGTGTGCCGGGTCAGGAGCAACGAGGAGATCTCCTTGCGCTTGATCTCCTGCTCGATGGGCGCCGCGATGGCGGCGGCCAGCGCCCGCATCCCCTCGGGGGACTCGAGCGCCTCGCTCATCAGGCGCGCCATGGTCTCCATGTATTCCTGGCTGTGCACGTTCACCTGGGTCGTCTCCATGTCGGTCTCCTCCCGTGTCTCAGATCAACAGGCGGAACTTGAGCGTCCCGCCGGAGACGGAGATGGCCCGGGCGATGACTTCCTCGCCGGCCTGCACGCCCGCCGTGAGCTTGCCGTTGGCCGAGACCTTCAGGTCGTCGCCGGGATTGACGGTCCCCTCGAAGACGTCGGTCTCGTACACGCCGCCCATGCAGTAGATGCCGGGCATCTCTCCGTTCTTGTAGTCCTTGATCAGGATGCCGAAGGACTTGACCGTCGGATCGGTGTTCACCGCGAACAGGTCGTTGCCGACGAGCGTGACCACCTGCCCGAGCTGGCCGTCCCCCTGCATGTAGCCGTCGCCGTAGGCGAGGCCTCGATGGTTCGGGTTGATGTAAGGCATGATTCTTCCTCCTATAACCGGTGTTGGTCGCCCGGACGTGTGGACCAGGCGGTTCGTCGTTCGGTAGATCGTCCGGGCCACGGTGTCGGGGACCAGGTCTTCATGGTTCGTGCGGCATGACCGCGACAAGGAGCATGACCCCTCGATGCCCGGCCCGGAGCTTTGATTGCAACCTGCGGTACGACCGCGCGATTCAGGAGGCGAAGCGGGGCCAGGCCGTCCGAGGATCTCCCTCGCCGTGCGCAGCCACTTCGACGAGGAGGTATGTCATGCGAGAAGGTTGTCTGTACGTGGGGCTCGACGTCTCGAACGCCAAGATCGACGTGGCGTTCCTCGACGGGGACGGGCGGCCCGTTCGTTCTCCGTCCACGTATCCCAACGGTCCCAAGGGCTGGAGGGAGCTGCGAGCGGCCGTCGTCGCGGCAGCCCGCCTTGTGGGCCCGAAGGCGCGGGTCGTGTGCGGCATGGAGTCGACATCGAACATGCACAAGCGGGTCGAGCAGGCGCTGCGATCGGAGAAGCGGCGCAGGCTCGAGGTGCACGTGCTCAATCCTCGGGCCGTGAAGAACTTCGGCAAGGTGCTCTTGCGGGACGCCAAGACCGACCGGCTCGACAGCCGGCTCATCGCCCTGTTCCTGCTCCGCATGCAGCCGGAGGTCAGGGCCGCGATGCCTCCCGGCTTCGAGGAGCTCAAGGAGGCGACGCGCACCCGCCGCCGGCTGGTCGAGGAGCGCACCGACCACAAGAACCGGCTGCACAAGCTGCTGCGCTACCACCTGCCGGGCTACCGCAAGGTGCTGGGCATCCGGACCTTCTCCAAGCGGCTGCTCATCGTGCTCGCCGAGCTGGGCTCGCCCCACCTGCTGCTCGACCGCAGCGTCGAGGAGTTGGCCGGCATTCGCTACGGCCGAGGTCACCGTGTCGGCGTGGCCTTCGCGCAGAAGCTCCATGCCCTCGCCGAGCAGGCGCCGGTGCGCGTGCTCTCGAAGGTGACGCGCCTGCTCATCGAGACGACGGCACGGCGAATCCTCGACCTCGACGCGCTGTTGTCGGAGGTCGACCGCGCCATCGAGGAGCAGCTCGACGAGGTGTTCCCCGACCAGGTGCTTACCTCGATCCCGGGCGTCGGCAAGGTGTCGGCAGCCGCCATCCTCGCTGAGGTCGGCGACATCGGGCGCTTCAAGTCGAAGGAGCAGTTCGTCGGCTACTGCGGCCTGTACCCGATCGTCTGGGAGAGCGGTGAGGCCAAGCGACGCTACCGCATGACCTACAAGGGCAACCGCATGCTGAAGATGACCCTGCTGGTCTCGTCGGCAGCCGCCCGACAGTACAACCCGGTCATTGCGGCGTTCTACGAGCGGCTGCGCCGGCGCGACAAGTCGACGAAGGCCGCAGGCGGAGCGATCGCGCGCAAGATGGCCGAACTCGTCTTCACGCTGCTGGTGCGCAACGAGCCGTGGTCGGCCGACAAGGCCACGCGGGGCATGCAGAAGGCCGAGGCGATGCTGAAGAAGACAGCGTAGAGCGGGGTTGCGGGAGCCCCATGCCCCATTGGAGAAGTCCTCGCGCGCCGTGACAGCCCGCGGGCGTACTCGAGGTCCCGGGGCTCCCGCAGGGACAGAATACCCACCTTCTAACGGCGAGGCCACCCGGAGTCCGGAGCCCCCGCCGGAGGCACCCGTCTGCCCATCGCCCGCGGCCACCGCGGCTCGTCGCGCGCAGGCCGGGTCAAGGGCGGCGCCGCCGGCGAGCGAAGCGAGCGTACCCTTGACGCGGGCGAGCACGACGAGACCATCCTGGCCGCGATGGGCCGACGGTCGACGCTCGCTCGCTTCGGCCAGCTCCGGCGCCAGCTGAGATCGGTCATGTCGCCTCAGGGTTGACATCCCTTATTGCATCTCCTTGCTCAGTTGGTCTGGACCGGCTCGCCGGTCGCCAGGGCTACGCGGTGGCGGTACGCGGCCATGAAGCCCTGCCGCAGCCGCTCCTCGAGGCCCGTCTTCCGGTCGTCCACGTCCCTGGGGCGCACGCCGGCGTCGCTGCGCATCGGGGGGTCTTCGTCCGCCGCCTTGGCCTTTCCCTTGTCCGGTCCGCCGCCCAGGTCCTCTTCGTCCTTCCCCGCCGCGGCGCGGACCCGAGCCATCCGCTCGTAGGCCGCCTCGGTGGCCGCGAAGGCGTCGTCGGAAAGCCCGGCCAGCCGGGCCAGCTCCTTCTCCCGCTCCTCGTCGCTGCCGAAGGAGACACCCTGCTTCTCCAGCCTGCGCAGCAGCTTCTGGGCACGGGCGCGGCTGGCCGCGGCCTTGCGTTCCGCCTCCAGCTCTTCCACCCGCTTCTGCAGGGCCAGAACCTGCTGCTTGAGCTCCTTGTTCTCCTTCTCCAGCTCCTTGACGCGGGTCTTGTCGTCCGCGGCGTCGCCGCCGCCCCCGCCGTCCTTCTTCTTGGCGGCCTCGACCGCCTGTTCCTCTTGCTCTTTCCGCTTCTCATCCATCTGTGGACCTCCTTCGTCTTGGGTTGCCGAAACCGTCTCCCGCGCCGCCGCGACCTGGGTGATGCGCGCGTTCTCGTCGGCGCCCTTGCGGTCGAGCAGGCCGAGGCCGGTAAACGTCACGCCGTGCAGGATCTCGAAGACGGGCTTGCCCTGGAACGTGCCGCCCTTGTACTTGCGCAGGTGGATGCAGTAGTCGTTCTTCGACGTCACCCGCCTGCCGCAGATGGAGCATTCGCCCTCCTCGTAGTCGCACTCCATCGAGACCTGGGTGATGATGCCCTTGCGGATCAGCTTGTACGCCAGCTGAGCGTGCGGACTGTCCGACACGTAGAGCTCGCCCACGCACTCGATGCGGCCGCCGCTGTCGTCCTCGACGTAGTCCGCGGCCACGATCCCGCCGACGATGTCCGTGAAATCCTGGGAGTGCTTGAGGTCGATCTTCTTGTTGACCGCGGTCATGTAACGCGCCGCCAGCTCCTCCGGCGTGAAGTGGTCGCCGTTCTTGTTGGTGCCGGCGCGGCACAGGATGAAACCGAACTGGGGGTCGCCCGCGTCCCGGGCCGGATCGGCCGCCTCCGCGCGCAACTCGCCGTCCTGCGCGAACTTCAGCTCCACCGGGATCGAGGTGTGGCAGCCCGCGGCGAGCGAGGCCGCCTTGGACCTGGGCGTGCTCCGCGCCCGGGAGGCGATGAAGAGCAGTTCCCGTGCGTGCTTGCCCTCCCGCCCGATGTCCTTGGCGATGTTGTAATCCACCTCCATGCCGCTGACCCGGACCTGGCCGAAATGCTCGGAGAAGATCTCCCGGATGCCGTCCTCGCGGGGATAGGCGCGGTCACGGTAGGAAAGGATCACGGTGCCGTACCTGCCGCGCGACCCGGAGGCGAGGGACTCCATCAGGGCCTTGATCGATTCCTTGGTGTAGCGGGTCCGGGAAGGAAAGTTGCGTCGCGGCGTGGGCTTGATCTCCTTGTCCGCCCAGCGGGTCATGAGCCCCTCGACGAAGTGGAGCGAGTCTTCGTAGTCGTTCGACCCGAACTCGGTCACGTAGGGCGGATCGAGGTAGAGCACGTCGGCGCCGAACCGCCGGACGGCCTCCACGGCGTCCAGGTTGAAGGCCTTGCACTCCTGGCCGTTGTCGAACACCAGGCTGTTGAGCTGGCGTACCGAACGGCGGAAAGACTCGATGAACTTGGAGAGCGGCGGGTTGGAGAGCTGCGACTGCTCCAGGCTCGCCTCCGCCTCCAGGCCGGCCTTGCGGTGCATCTTCGAGCGCGAGAACTGCCCGAAGGCGCTCTTGGCCTTGACGGTGTTCCCCAGCGCCGCCAGCGCCAGGTCCTTCTTGTACCCGGGCAGCTTCTGGATGTTGGCCCAGACCTGGTCCAGCCACCGCAGCACGGGCTTGGTGTAGTAGTAGCCGTGGAAGTGGTCCACGATGAAGGTCCCCGCGTCCGGGTTCGGCGCGAGGATCCCTTCCACGTCCTCCTCGGTGAGCTTCTCGTGGGAGTTCTCGACCACGGCGCGTGCCAAGTGGTACGGGAACCGCAACAGGTCGTTGGCGATGACCTTGAATCCCTTGCGCTTGAAGTGGTAGGCCACGTTCGCGCCGCCCGAGAAGGCGTCCAGGATGCTCCGCGCGTCCTTGGGCACGTGGCGTTCGATCCATCCCAGCATCAGGTACTTGCTGCCCATGAACCCAGTGACGCGCACCGCGTCCACCTTGCCGGCCTGGCAGGTGAGGAGGTCCACGGCCTCGCCGAGGGGCGCGTCGGCCAGGGCCTGCATGTTGGTCTCGACGCGCAGGGCGGCCTCGGTGGCCGCGGAGGCCTCGTGCTCCTTGATCCATTCCTTGGCCCGCTCCATGGTCCAGCCGTCCGGGTTGCGCTCGGTCTTGCGGGCGAACCGGTAGGCCTGAAGCACCATGGCGCGGGGATCGTGTCCCTCAGGCACGAACTCCTTCTTGAGCCTGCCGATGATGATGGAGACCCCATCGACGCCCTCGAGCTTCTTGCGCCGGAAGCTGTCCGGCTCGAACTCGTCGGGGTCGCGCACCCGGTAGCGGATCTCGTTCTCCGTCTCCTCCCAGATGGCCCGGGAGGTCATGGCTCCGGCGGCCTGTGCGGCTTCCGCGGCGGCCGTCCGGCCCTTGGCCTGCCGACAGATGAAGAGGCGCTCCTTGGCGTGGGATGCGTCGCCGTGGCGCGAGGTGATGGCGTAATGGTGATCGTGGGAGCGCATGGACGACTCCCGGCCCAGCGAGGCGATGATCTTCCGCATCTGCTGTTCGCTCGGGTGGGCGTGGTCCCGGTAGGAGATGAGCCAGTACGGGATGTGCCGGGCGTTGCCGAGGAAGGTCTCGAAGAACTCCCCGGCGTTGGCCCGGGTCACGGTCCTGTGGTCCGTCTCGTAATGCCGGGTCTTGGAGTCCTCGACGAGCTTCAGTCCCTTCCAGTAGGTCATCAGCCCTTCCACGAAGTGGTAGGCCTTCTCGTAGTTGGTGGTCGAGAACTCCGTGGCGTAGGGCGGATCGAAGTAGGCCAGATCCGCCTTCACCTCCGGCAGGAACTCGTTCACGTCCTTCCGGCAGGCCTTGCACTCCTTGCCGTTGTCGAAGACCAGCGCGTTGATGCGGGCCACGTTCTTGCGGAACCGCTTCCTGAACTCCTCCGGCGTGTCCTCTCGCTTGCCGTAGCGGGTGGACGAGGAGAAGTGTCCGAAACCGCCCTTGCCGGACATGCAGGTCTTGCCCAGGGCGAAGAGGGCGATGTCTTTCTTGTATCCTTTGAGCTTGTCGATATTGGCGCGGATGGTGTCGATCAGCCCGTGGACACCCTTGGCGAAAAAGATGCCCTTAAAGTTGTCCCGGACGAAGGTGTCGGCCTTGGGATTGTCGGCGAGCAGCATCTCCAGGTCGTCGTCGGTGAGGCGGACGTTGCGGTTCTCGATGATGGCCCGGGCGGCGTGGTAGCAGTAGCGCAGCCGGTCGTTGGCCAGTACCCGCAGGCCCTTGGTCTTGTACATGTAGGCCACCACCGCGGAACCCGAGAAGGCGTCGACGACCGACTCCACGTCCTCCGGCGTGTGCTTCCAGATCCAGTCGACCAGCTTCTGCTTCGACCCGATGTAGTTGGTGATGTACTTCGGCCGCTTGTCCGGCGGCAGTTCCTCGGTGACGAGCTCCCCGGCCCGGGCTTCGAGGGCCTCGAAGTCCAGGTCCAGGGCGGCGTCCGTCTCCAGAAGGAACGCCAGCCTTTCGCGGTCGGTGGCGAAAAGTTCCATCCGGCTCTCCGGTCTCATGTCATGACATGGCCGCCCTCGTGACCGCCTCGCGGCGGACAGAGGGATGCCGTCGGTGGATACCTACCGGAGGCCGCTGAAAAGTGTCGGGAAGGGAGTCAGGAGATCCGGCCGGAAAGGATCTTGTCGAGGACGGCGCGGGCGCAGGCCTCGGCCGAGGGGTACTCCTCGGTCTCGACCACAGGTCCGCGCATGCCGCGGTACGGGGAGAGGGTGGCTTGATGGTAGGCCAGGAAATCTTCGGGCAGGCTCCTGATATCGTTTTCCACCAGGCGGTTGACGATCCACTCGGTTTCCTCGCGGGCCTCGGTGTTCCCGGGCAGGAACTCGATCACGAGATCCAGACCGGGCCCCGGACCCTGGACCCAGACGCCGACGGGCTCGTAGCGGGGCTCCCGGATGCGGTCGCGCAGGGCGTACTCGACCATGTAGCGCAGCTTCATTCCCATTCCTCCGCGATCCTCACGTGCTCGGCCAGGAGGTCCGCGTCGATCCGCTCGAACCGGTCCCGGTTCTCCGACTTGTACCGCCGCCAGCGTCTCCAGTCGGCGGCCAGGTCCGGCTCCTGGTCGGGGAACACGAGTTCCACATGGAAGCGTCTGCCCCGGTCGTCCGTGAGGTCGATGAGATAGGTGTCCTCCTGGGACCAGCGGACCACCTTGACGGTGTGCGCGTGCTGGAAGCCTTCGTCGTAGCCGACCGCCTTGAAGAGGAGCCAGAAGTCCACCCGCTTGAGCTCGCCCTGGGCGTCGAAGTGCGGCGCCACGCGGGTCACCGTGTAGCCGTCGATGAGTCCCAGGCGGACCGGCTCCCGGCCGGGCTCGATCAGCGCCATCCACGAGCCGCCCTCGTTGAACGGCTCGAAGAGCGCCTGCAGCCTTGCCTTCTCTTTCTCGATGAATTCCTTCATGGTCACCTCACCAGGATGATGTCCTCGACCTTCCGGCCGTCGGGCAGCCTGGATATCCTGCGCTTCCGGAACACATCCAGCAGCCGCCGCTTCTCCCGCTCGCTCCCCACAACGATCACGTCGATGTTGTCGAGCAGGGTGACCGAGTACTTGAAGATCGTCTCGTTGCTGCTCCGCCTTGCGAACTTCTTCCATTCCGCCGGCGTGCTCCCGCGGTGGTTGGAGACGTAGTCGTCACGCACCCGGCCGAAGGCGTCGTGGTCGTAACTGATGGCGTCCATGCGGCGCAGGAGCCGCTTCTTGAAGTAGAGCCCGGTCTCCCGCGACCCCCCGGCGGTGGGGAGCTTCCGGATCCGGGTGAAGAAGTACGTGGCCCCGCCGGTGTCCATGTCCGCCTCCGGCGACATGCCCCCGACGGGGATGCCGGCGCGCAGCTTCTCCACCGTGCTCACCATCGCGCCGTTGTTCTCCAGCACCGTGTCGATGAAGGAGGGCAGGTCGTCGCCGTTGGTGAGCCGGTGGTAGAGGCCGTAGCCCTTCATCTGTCTCTCCAGATCCTCGTCCGAGATGTCGAAACGGTACTGGTGCCTGTAGCCGGCCCGCTTCCCCGGATCCTTGAAGGCCAGCTGGTACTCGCCCATGGGGTTGTAGCCTGGCATCCGGGTCAGGTCCTTCACGCCGAGGCGCCGCTCCCAGAAACCACGCATCTCCCGGATGCGCTCCTCCTTGCTCGCCGCGCGGCGGTCCAGCTCCGTGATCAGGCGCCTGTACTCCGGATCCCGGTCCACCTTGGTCAGATAGGCCTGCTTGTGGAGATAGAGCAGCTCCGCGTCCTGCGGTGTGGCCGCCCCGGCCTTGAGGCCGAGGGATTCCATGTGATCCAGGGCCCGCTCGAGGCTCTTGGCGTCGGGACGGTCCGGAAGGATCAGCTCGAACTCGCCCCGCTGGGCGTAGAGGTTCTTCTCCGACCAGGGGCGGTAGACCGCGCGCACCCCGTCGCCGAAGTCGATCTCGTACTGCTCGCCGGCCTTCATGCTGCGCCCGCGGAAGAGGGCCGAGTTGTCCGCCGCCTCGTCCACCACGACGAGTTCGCCGCCCCTGAGTTCCCTCCTGGGCTGGAGCACCTTCGTGCGCCGCACGGTGAACGGGACGTCCTTCGGCTTCCTCTTGCGGGTGGCGCGCTTCTTCAGGTAGGTCTCGAAACGCTCGTCGATGGGCTTCTTGTCGCGGGCCGCCTGCTGGACCTTCTCGATCCATCCGATGTATGTCTGCGCCATCTCCCGCACGTCCGGGTCGTCCGACGCGCTCAACCGCCTGAGGGCCTTCAGGTGGTCCGCGGCCTTCTTGAGGGTCGCCTGGTTGTACTTGTGGTCCTGGGCGTGGTGATTGACGGTCTTCACCGCGGCGAGGATGTCGTTTGCGAAGAGGTCCTCCGGGAGCGGTTCGCCCACCCGCGCCGCCGCCGTGTCGATGCCCGCCTTGCGCAGGGCGGCGAGCAGTTTCTCCTCCGCCTCGGGGCGGATCTTCATCTTCACCACCGTGCGCTTGCGGCCCTTGAAGGTCTCCACGAAGACCAGGGCGTTCTGATCCTCGATGTCGTCCTCGTCGAAGGGCAGCACCTTGCCTTGCCACCCGAGCGAACGCACCTCCTCAAGGAGCGCTTCCTCGGCCGGACCCAGCTTCCCCTTGGGAACGGCCTCCAGGACGTCCTCGAAGCGGAAGTCCTTCCTGCCCAGGACGTCCGCATAAAAGGCCTCGAAATCCCGCCGCAGGTTGCGCTTGCGCGCCAGGGCCGTCTCGTAGAAGGCCTGCTTGCGCGCCTCGTCCCGACCGAAACGGCCTTCCGCGTAGGGTCGCAGGATGGCCAGGTAGTCCTCGTCGGGGATCTTCTCGACCTCGCGGATGTAACGCAGCGTCACCGAGGGGTCGACCTCGACCTTTCTCTCTTTGACGGCGCGGAAGAGCGTGTTGTAGAAGGGCTCCTGCTCGCCGTAGCGGGCGTTCGGGTGGTAGTCGATGGAGAGGCGGTCCTCGCCCAGGTACTTGAAGAGCTGCCCCTTGTCGATGCCGTAGACCTTCCCGTCCCTGGCCCGCAGGAACTGCTTCGCGTGACCGTCGTGGTTCGAGATCAGCCAGTCGATCACGTGCTCCCGCTGGATCTGCTCGATTTCGAGCGTGGTGAGGTCGACCGGGTCCACGCCGGCGAAATCGAACCGGCTCTTCAGGTCGGTCCGCCACCTCTGGATGGAGCCCAGCCGGCCGTTCAGCCGGATGGTGCGGACCTCGATGGCGTCCGGGTCGATGAGCCGTCCGATCTTGTAGGCCGCCTCCTCGCCGTGGGCGATAAACTCGTCCCCGGACCGCTCGACCGGCTTGAACAACCACCTGGCGCCGGTCTCGTCGGTCCAGAACTCCTTGGCGTGCGCTCCGCCCACCTGGGCCTTGCCGGCGAACTTGAAGTTCTCCGGCTTTCCCTTCTCGCGCCACGCGGCGTCCACCGCCTCGAACTCCGACCCCTTCTTGGCGAAGACGGGTTCCGCGGCCGGCGGCGGTTCCGGAGGCGGAGGCTGTCTCTTCGCCGGCTTGGGCTTTGGAGCCTTCTTCTTGCCGCCGTGTTTCTCCAGCCACGCCGCGTGCTTCTTCTCGATGCCGGCCTTGGCCGCCTCCACCTTGCCCGGATCGGTTTCGGTGAAGATGGTGACCAGCTCGTCCTTGTTCGCCCACTGCCAGTGCTTGAGCTTGGTCTCCTTGGCCAGGGTCTTGAGGTCACCGACCTTCATGGCCGCGACCTGGTCGTGGAAGAGCTTCTTCTTGAGGGCGATCTCCTTGGCGTGGGCCTCGAGGAGTTCCTGGGGCAGTCCGGCTCCCCCGGCGAGCGCCGATTCCGCCTCCTTGACGGCGGACAGGAAGTCGGCATATCCCGCCGGCGTCTCGGGCACGACCACCTTCGCGGCCGCCTGCTCGAGGGTGTCTTTCGCCTTCTTGAGCGCTTCTTTCTTGGCGGCCTCGACCGCTTCCTGCTTGGCCTTCTCGGCAAGTTCCTCGCCGGCGGCCTTCTGCAGGGCCTTGATGAGTTGCTGCTTGTTCTTGAGGGGGCCGATGTGGTGTTTCTTCTTGGCCGCGATGAGGGCCTTGCCCTTCAGGCCCGAGTGGTCCACGCCCGGCTCCAGCTCGTCCAGCAGCTCGATCACATCCTGCTTGGTCATGTTGAGGGAGATGCCCTTGGCCTTGGCCATCTCCTTGAGCTCGGCCACCGTCAGGTCCTGCAGCCCGCCCGGCGCCGGGACCTTCTTCAACTGCTCCGCCAGTTGCTGGGCCTGCTTCAAGGAGGCCTGCTTCTCCGCCAGGAGCTTGACCAGCTCGTCCTTGGAGCGGAGGAGGCCGATCTTGTGCTGCTTGAGCTTCGCCTTGAGCGCCGCGCCCGAGAGGGTCGAGTGGTCCACCCCGGGCTCGACCTGGTCCAGCAGCTTGATGAATTCAGCCTTCGTGCGGGCGATGGAGACACCGTTCTGCTTGGCCAGCGTCTGGAGCTGCTTTACGGTGAGGGTGTTCAGGTCCGCGATCTGGCCGCTCTCGAAGGCGGCCTTGAGCTTGGCGTCCTCCTCGGCCTTCGCCTTCGCCTGCTCTTCGATGGCCTGGGGCGGAAGGATGCACGCCGCGGGTTCGGCCGCCGCCTTGGCCCCCAGCTCCCCGCCGCATATCACCAGGGGCCAGGCCACAACGCTGGTGCAGCGACAGTTGGGATGGGCGGGCTGCTGAGGGAAACGACTCGTGTCAAAGACCTTGCCGTCCAGCGGGCCGCACACCGGGCAGACCCGCTCGTCCTCCATGGTCATCCATTCGAGCTTCTGTACTCCGACCTGCCGGTGGAATTTGATCCGTCCCTGGTTGTGGGCGCGCAGCACCTCGGTCCGGGCGATGACCTCCATGCGGTACTGGGCCTTGCTGAACACCTTGGAGCCAGCATGCCGGAAGGACTCGCGATCTTTTACGACATGTCCGAGATCGCGGACGATGTCCTCGACTCCTTTACCGGTGGCGATACCGTTCATGACGGTGCGCTTGATGCCGTCAGCCAGTTCCCGGTGGACGTCACCGGCCAACACAAGGTTGTAGTTGGCCATGAAGTCCAGGGCGTCGGTGTCCACCAGGGTAAACACGCGGGTGGCGAGCTTGTCGATGCCCTCCGGGGTGAGGTCCCGGTAGAAGGGCATCCGGGCCAGGGCGAGCTCGTCGATGCCGCGGCGGATGCCGAGACGGAACGCCTCCCGGGCCGTCCTGCGGAACGTCAGCGTCTGCTCCCGGCGGAGCGTGCGCATGATCTCCCGCAACTCGGCGTCGAGCTTCCTGAGCCCTTCCAGAGCGGCGAGCTTGTTGTCCGGGAGGGAGCCGAGGCTCTTGTAGTGGAGGATGGCCCGGCGGACCTGCTCCTCGGCTTCGGCGAGCGCACGGGTCAGTTCGGCCACCACCTGTTCGGTGTAAAGGTTGCGGGCGCGGACGCTCCGTTCCGTGGCGCGCCGGATGGCCTCGGCCTGGGAGAGGGGTTTCCGTGCAGCCAGCGCCCCGATCACGACCCGCACTCCCGGCACGGAGCCGAAGCCACGCTGCCGGGTGCGGGGGATGCGGCCGGGACGTCGCCGCCGCCGGCCTCTTCCGGAGACACCTGGGCGGGCGTCCTCGGGTCGAAGAACCGGCAGACGGACGAGTCGAAGGTCGTCTCCGCCCGGTGCACGCGGCAGAAGTTCCGCGCCTCGTCGAAATGGATGCAGGCGTCGCACACCTCGTCCGCCGTGTCCGCCCTGGCGAACGGGCCGCCCCACGAACCTTCCGCGCGACCGGCGCCGGAGCGGTTCTTCTCCCGGTCCAGCCCCAGCATCTCCTGGGCGGTCTCCACGCTCATGATGCCGGCCATGACCATGTCCACGATGGGCTTGACCTGCTTCTCGTCGAGCAGGTCCACCGACTTGCGCTCGTTCTCACGGTTGGCCGCCTCGATGTCCGGGTCGAGGTCCATCTTGAGTTGAAGGCTGGAGCGGCTGATGAGCTTGCGGTCGTACAGCTCGATGAGCAGGCGCTTGAAGTCCACCGCGTCCGACGGGTCGAGGTCGTTGAAGAGGAACTGGAGCGTCTTGTCCTTGTAGCCCTTGAGCTCCAGCCAGTCGTCGAAGACCCAGGCGAGGATGTCGCGGGCAGCCTGCTTGATCTCCCGGATCATCACCAGCATCTTCTGCAGGCTCACCGAGGCGGTGGCGAAGTTCGGCCCGTCGCCGGTGACCAGGGAACGCGAGAGCCCCAGGGCGACGACGATGTCCTCCTTCACCTCCTTGACCTTGTCCTCGACGTTGAGGACCTGACCCTCGGTGCCGTGGGTCTCCACCGTGACGTAGAAGGGCACGACCAGGCCGCTCTTGAGGTCCATCTTGTTGACCATGTCGCGGACCTGCTCGAGCATCTTCTGGTCGGGCATGACCATCTTCTGGCCGAAGGCTCCGCCCACCTTGAGCAGGCGGAACGGGGTGGCCCAGCGCTTGGCGATGGCCTGCTCGGCGCGGCGGTAGTCCCGGAGCAGCTCGATGGACTGGAACGCGGGCAGGACCAGCGAGTTGCCCCGAGGGGAGAAGGCGGGCGCATCCCACTTGAGGTGGAGCACCTGGTCGACCGGCAGGTCCAGTCCTTCGCCGCCCCCGTCGTCCGGGTACTGCCGCGCCTCGACCAGCTGGCCCTGGGCGTACTTCACCTTCACCGAGACGGGGTTGACGCAGATGACCTCCTCGATGTCCTTGCCGTCCTTGGCGTAGCGCTTGAAACCGACGGCATCGCCCTTGACCAGCAGCTGGAGGATCATGTCCTTGACGAAGGCGGAGACGCCGAGCCGGTCGGCGAGCTCTATCGCCTCCCACTTCACGTCCTCGTCGTCGCTGGTGATCTTGATCTCGTCGCCCACGGCGAAGGTGCGCCAGGAGTTGACGCAGTTCTTCACCAGCGGCTCCTCGACGTAGTACTCCCACGCCTTGCGGGCGCGCTCCTCCCAGGTCGAAGGGATGGCCTCGGTGGCGTTCACCCGGCTGAAGACGGAGGGGTCCAGGGCCGCGGCCGCCGCCAGCGGGACGACGAGCACGCCCTGGGTCTGCGTATCCTGCAGCCCGGCGGCCCCGCCCGTCGCGGCGGGCGGTTCTTCCGGATGAGGGGGATTGCCTTGTCTTTCCACCGGTGACCTCGCGGTTTTCTGGCCGTGAGAGCGCCACATTCGCGCCGTGTGCGCGAAGGCCGCGCCCTACGGGTCATTTACCGGAGGCGCCGGAGAATCGTCGGAGACGGGGGGAACGCGGCCGACGTGCTCAGATGAAGACCGGGTCCGTGACGAGCGGGGTGAGGCAGACCGTCTCTTCGCCCACCTGGTCGAGGCGCCCCTGCTCGCGGACCAGCATGGCGCAGCGGACCGCGTCGATGATGTGGTCATTGCCCTTCGAGTAGACCACCCGGCCGTCGTGCAGGGTGTAGGTGTGCGTCGTGAACTGGTCCTCGATCTCCAGGTCGTCCACCGGGAAGACGATCTGCCGTCTCTGCAGGGCGCCGTTGATGAGGCTGGTCATGAGCTCCTTGGTGCGCTTCTTCACCTCGCGGCCGTCGCGCACCGCCAGGGTCGTCATCCCGCCGAAGTCGTAGCCCCGCAGCCGCCCTTCGAGCTGGAGCGGCTTGTACTTGTCCAGCGTCAGGAGCTCCTGCACCACCGCTAGGCCGTTGCCGCCGTTGTCCACGCCGATGCCGGTCGGGGTGAAGTAGCGTTCGAGCAGGGCGATGGCCTGGGCGATGTGCGGGTAGGCCACGCGCTCCATGTGGATCCGCAGGACCATTCTCAGGACCGGGCGCTCCCCGACTTCCTGCTCGCGGAAGACCACGATCTCCGTGGGATCGTTGGTGTAGCCCAGGTCGCCCCCGATCCAGAACACGCCGGTCTGCGGCGTGAGGTTGAGCAGCATCTCCAGGCGGTCGTGGGCCTCCTCCTCGGTGCCGCAGTCGCGCATCTCCTCGCCGGTGATGACCACCTTCTGGTATTCGAGCACCTCCTGCCGGCAGAGGTTCAGGTGTTCGATGTTGAAGGCGCCATAAGAGGGTTTCCCGTGCTCGCCGGCGACCTCGTGCTGCCAGCCGGCGCTGTCCCGGCCCCCGTAAAACTCCAGCAGCTCGGCCTCGCGTTCCTCGGTCCAGTTCGGGTTGAGCCACGAGGGCCAGCGGAACACCTTGAACTGCGTCGAGGTGGTGAGGCGGTAGTAGGTGGTGTTCCGCATCCCGTTCGGCGTGGAGTAGATACGCAGCCTCCCGCCCGACTTCAGGCACTGGCGCAGGGCCTTCCATGCCTTCTCCGTGAGCCACGCCCCTTCGTCCACCCACACGCGGTCCACGTGCAGGGAGCGGAAAGCGTCGCCGTAGGCCCCGGCCGGGCGGAAGTAGAGGATCGAGCCGTTGGTGAACTCCAGGCGGAAGTAGGGCTTGCGGTGGATCTTGGGCTTGCCGTACTTCGTGAGCGCGATGCTGGCCATGAGGTCGGGATTGGCGTCGAGCTGGAACTCGATCTCCTCGATCAGGGTGTCGAGGTGTCCCTGGTGCGGCGCGGCGATGAGCCCCTGGCCGCCCCGGGTCGTGAAGGCGAAGTGCAGCGCGTCGGTGGTGATGCAGACGCTCTTGCCCACGTCGCGGCCGTCGAGGTGGATGATGTTCTTCTCCCCGCAGAGCAGATCCTCCACCTGGTGCGGCCAGTAGACGCGCGGGCTGCCGTCCCGGTTGCGCAGGTATCCCTGGCCCCAGAGGACGGGGCTGGCCAGGGTCTCGGCCAGCTTGCGTTCTCGGGCCGACATCCGCGCCATCAGGGGAGCCCCGACCTCAACGCCGCGCCGAGGACCGTCCCTACCAGCTCGCCCAGGACGTGCTGGACCGCCAGCATCCCCTCCCGGTCGCGGATGACGCCCTCGATATCCGCCGTGGCCCGGTCGAGCTCCTCCCACTCGCGGTAGTTTTGCCGGGCGGTCTCCAGGCGCGCCAGCGCCTCGTCGATCTTCCCCGCCGCGAGCTCGGCGCCGATCTCCACGAGCCTGCGGCCCGCCTCGCGGACGGCCTCGCGGTTCCGTTCCA
>Ga0256841_1000399_pt1 | contig 45627 bp, 40 predicted proteins | sample 356308metaG_FD_185971 | JGI IMG/M metagenome (GOLD analysis project Ga0256841, IMG submission 185971) | Hydrothermal vent microbial communities from Mid Atlantic Ridge, Atlantic Ocean - 356-308 | ecosystem: Environmental > Aquatic > Marine > Hydrothermal vents | place: Atlantic Ocean: Mid...
AGGAGAGAAAGAAAATTAGCCAAACATGGTAGGGAAGTAAATGGCTAAGTTGGAATCGGAAAAAAGACCGGTTATTGTTCGTGTGCAAACAGAGGAGAGAGCAAGGTACGTGGCTGAAGTATGTGCAATGCACGGATGGCGCTATATCATAGGGTTTGAACCAGATAAACCAGAAGACATTAGTGACCTGGAGAGGTTGCTCAATCCTCGAAAACCGGCAGATCAAAAAAGATCGGAAGGAATGAGCCATGTCCGTGTGGCAGTGGCAAAAAATACAAGAAGTGTTGCGGGAAGAAGATCTGAGTATCAGTTCTTTCCCACGGCTAAAACCGTGGGTTACCGGGGTTACTACTCTGCGTTGCAGTTGTCTCGTGACCCGCAGTTAAAACCGAAGGTCAATTGGCTTGTGATCCCGAGTTGTCGTTTCTGCGTGCCTCACGGTTAAAACTGTGGGTTAAGGAAGAACGCTGGGCCGTCGTACATCGTAGGGTTTACCCATGGATTCACCCGCGGGCGATAGAACTTATTCGTTTACAAATATCTAACCTTTCAACGATAGGGGATGAGATGCAGGGAAATTCAAGGTGTCACACGCTTGTTTTCAGGACTTTGTTTCTTTTCATTGTTCTTTTTCTCGCCCTTGGTTGCCAGGCTCATGCAGCCTCCAAAAATGAGGCTCAAAAAAAGGTCGAAACCTTAAACCTTAAGCAGCTTATTGACCTGGCATTAAAAAATAGTCCCGATCTTGCCGCCGTCAGTGCCGGCATTAAGGTAGCAGAATCAAAGGTAAAGCAAGCTCGTGGAGGCTACTATCCGCAACTGGACGTTGAAGGGGTAGTAGGACCGGTCAACGATGCAGAAAAACCCTACGTTGAAGTAGATCCTACACTTGGACCGAATGGCAAATACATAGGTGAAATTGTTGAAGAAACTCCAACTGACGAATACCACGGTGTAAATATTTTTGGCAGGCTCGAACTCACCATTGCTCAACCAATCTTTACCTTCGGCAAGATATCGAATCGCTACAAGGCGGCTCTCGAGGGTCTTCGAGCCGCCAAGTCTGAAATCGATAAGAAAAAGGGTGAGATTATCCTACGGGTAAAAGAGTTATACTACGCTCTTGTTCTTTCAAACATGGGAACCGAGGCTGCTGATGAGAGTGATGACTTTTTCGCCGACATCTACAACAAGGTCAAGAAGCTTCTGAAACTCGGTTCAACCAATGTGACAAGCACCGATTTGTACAAAATCGAGGCGTACAGGGCAGCGACAAAGCAATTCAAATCAAAAGCCCAAAGAGGGGGCAAGGTTACTTACGAGGCACTTAAAAAGCTGATTGGTTATCCTCCGGATAAGGATTTCAGGCTTGATGCAAAAGAACTTCCCACCAAGCTACCGTCTCTGAAAGAAAAGGAAAAATTTATTGAAGAAGCTCTTGCAAACAGGCCCGAGTTCATCCAGCTTAAAAAGAGCCTTTCTGCGAAGAAATACATGATTTCCGCCAAAAGGGCTGATCTTTTTCCATCATTTTTTCTTCTTGTTAAGGGGAGTTTTGCAGATGCGCCCGGCCGCGAGGAGTGGGATGATCCTTACATCGACGACAAGTATCACAGTGCAGATATCGGATTTGTCCTGGGTGGAAACTGGCATCTGGACTGGGGAATAAGCACAGCTAAAATAGACAAGGAACGGGCGGAGTACGAAAGCCTGACCAATACCTTACTTGCCGCAAAGCGCGATATTGCTCTTCAGGTCATGAAATATTACCAGGACGTGCTAAAAGCATACGAAGGAGTACAAGCCTATGAAAAAGCAGCAATAGCAGCAAGAAAGTGGATCATTGCCGCAATTTCAAATTTTGATATGGGTCTGGGGAACGTAAACGATATTATCATGGCAATTGAAAAATACAGCGAAAACAGAGGTGAGTATCTGTCTTCTTTGTACGATTTTAATACTAGCCTTGCACGCCTTAGTTTTGCCGTTGCTGAGTATCGCAAGGGTGTTCAATAACAATTGTTTGCGATATACTAATTATGCTCATATGGAACACGGATGCATCATAGCTTACTAAGCAATCAGGAATTGATTGTCGATTAGGATGAAGAACAAATTTTTATATAGACCGGGTAATAAATATTAATGGACCGATTCCTAAAAGACATTTACAATATTATTTCATTGCGAGGAGTCTGCCGAAAGCAGGCTCCGAAGCAATCTGGTTGGAGTATTAAAGTTTTGGGGATTGCTGCGCTCGCAATGACTGTATTTCAGCTCTTTGTTTGACACAATACTTGGGAAGAGACCTAACGGCCAATGAAACTTTTGCAGAGGTATCTACATAAATTTCTTTTATTTACAACTTGGCGACCGTGGATAACTATCTTCGTCGCCTTTTCTATTTCGTGCGTTGCGATATTTTACACGGTTAAAACCCTGGATTTTGAAACGAGTCAACTCGATCTAATATCTCCCAAGAACAGGTTAATAAAATTATCAGATAAGCTGGACCAGTTTAAGGATCTAAACCCTTTTACCGTGGTAATTGAAGCCCCTAGTCCCGGGAGAGCAGTGAGTTATCTCAATTCGCTGATAGTGAAACTCAACGACCAGAAAAGGTATTTCAAGAGAATTTTTTACAAGGTAGACTGGGAATCCATGAAGAAATGGTCTCTTCTCTATCTGGACAGGGAAGAACTGAAAACTCTTCGCGAGAACCTGTCGGATCACCTGGACGTACTCCGGGATCTCGATAAATCGCCGAACTTGGAAAACCTCTTTTTCCTCACAAATCGAGAAATGACCTCTAAGATGCTTGGTCATTTCTTTACCGATTTCCTTGAAGAAGATACAAATCCCGGGGATAAAAGCAAACCGCTGGACCTCACGTATCTTATAAACATCCTCGACGGTATGGAAAAGTGGCTCAAAGGGAAAAGAGTTTTCACATCCCCCTGGAACTCTTTTTTCGGTAGCACCGAATGGGGAGGAGAGCTTGATTCTTATTTCTGGACGGGAAAGAAAAAGTTCCTGCTGGCTTTCGTTACTCCTCAAAAATTAGGAAGCGGTTTTACTGATAAGGAAAACTCCTTAAAAAGGTTGAGAGAGATCATTAGGGAGACCCTCGTTTCTTTTCCCGACGTTCACGTTGGGGTCACAGGCCAGGAAGCTCTAAACACGGATCAGATGTCGGTGGGACTTCGCGATATGAGCATCGCGTCCGTTATCTCCCTTGTCTGCTTAACGATCCTACTGATTATTTTCTGGAAAAGTGCCCGTAAGCCTTTGCTTGAAATAACAGAATTGTTGATTGCTTTATCCTGGACATTTGGCCTAACAACGCTTTTTATCGGGCATTTAAATATTTTATCTATGATCTTTGCGCCTCTTCTCCTTGGACTAGGTATCGACTACGGAATTCACTGGCTAGCGCGCTATGAAGAAGGTGTGAGAAATGAAGAAAGAAAAACCACCAGAGAGACAGTTATTTTGACCATGAGCAACATCGGGCCGGCCATTTTGGTTGCTGGCTTCACGGCAGCGATGTCGTTTTTGCCGCTGGCTCTGACGAATTTCAAGGGTCTCCAAGAACTCGGTATCATCAGCGCCATGGGAATGGTCATGACGACGATTACCACCCTCGGGGTATTACCTTCCCTCGTGCTTGTATTTGATTCTAAAAAGAAAAAGGGAGTTTCAAATTTTTCAAAGAGTTCAAACCAGGTACTCATGCACCTGACTCCCGCAAAATGCGTGGCCATACTTACGGTAAGCCTTGTGCTTGTGGTGCTCTCTGTATCCGTGGCAAGGGAGGTTAAGTTTGATCTCAATCTTTTGCAACTCCAACCGGAGGGCACCGAATCGGTTGACTGGGAGATGAAGCTGATCAGAAGTTCCAAGCGTTCTGCGCTTTTCGCAGCTGTTCTGGCAGAAAGCCCCGAGGAAGTGCTCCATAAAACTGCAATCTTGAAAAAGCAACCTACAGTGTCAAAGGTTGAATCTATTTATTCCTTTCTTCCGGAAGACCAGGAAGCAAAGCTTCCACTGATTCACAGTCTAAAACCACTATTATCTAGATTGCCAATAATTGTTCCCGGAGGAAAGGACTTCGATCTTGCACGGATGGACCAGATACTCGGTAGCATCCGTTTTAAAATGCTACCAGAAGAGGAAAACAAGTGGGGATCGAACAAGCCACTTGAGGGTCAAATGGTACAGGTGCGGAAACTTATTACCCGAATTCGGACTATTATATCGGGAAACAACAAGTATGATGCAAAAATGGCTCTGCTGGGATACCAGGAAAGACTCCTTAAAGACCTCAAGGACAAGCTGGAAATAATCAAATCGAGCATCAATGTAAGACGACCAATGACGGTTAATGATCTTCCTAAGTATCTTAGAGATCAATATATCGGGAAAGACGGTGAATATCTTATAAGGGTTTATCCAAAAGAAAACGTATGGGAAGCAGATGCATTGGCACGATTTGTAAGGAACCTTCAGTCGGTGGACCCGAACGTTATAGGGGACCCGGTAACGCTGTATGTATTTACGCGGGCATTTAGGAAGGCATGTATCGAAGCCGCGGTATATGCCGTCTTTTTCATATTCGGACTTTTACTTTTTACATTCAGAAGCTTTGTAAATTCCCTGCTCGCAATGACGCCACTGATTATAGGTACGCTCTGGACTATTGGATTGATGTGGTGCCTAGGGGTAAATTTCAATCTTGCAAATAGCCTGTTTCTTCCACTTATAGTGGGGGCGGGAGTAGAATACGGCATAGTAATACTTAACAGGTGGTTCCAGGAACAAAGGAATTTCGAGGGGTTACCTTTAAGTACCGGAAAAGGTATCATTCTGGCGGCGTTAACAACAACCGTGGGATTTGGTAGCCTGATGATTTCTCACCACAGGGGAATCTACAGCTTAGGGCTTTTGGCCACCATTGGAAGCATTGCCGTGATGGCATCCGCCATCTTCGTACTTCCGACCATACTTTATGTGTGTGGCAGAAAAACGAAAGAGAAGGCAGGAGAAATTGTAGCCGTAGAGGTGAACTGAAATGAAAATGGGAAAAAAATTCAATTTGCTTGCGATCGTAACCCTTTTGGTGGTGTTTGTTTTTTGTACTTTGGCCTACGGCACAAAGCGTCTGCCTGATACAACTCCCCAGGGTCTTGTCAAACAGGTGCTTGACAGGGTAATGGAAATCCAGAATGATCCGAACCTTCAAGGGCACAATAACAGGTACAAAAGAGCTCTGGAGATAAAGAAAGTAATAGTTCAGAATTTTGATTCGTATGCCATGGCCAGAAAATCGATAGGGGGGTACTGGAGAAACGTTTCTCCTGGCAAGCGGAAAACCTTTTCAAGAGTTTTTGCGGATCTTTTCCAGGATTCATATACAAGGCTTGTTTTGAATTTTCTGAAAAAAGAACAGATCGATTACCTTGGAGAAGAAATAAATAATGGTCACGCTATTGTCAAAACTGCCATTGTTCGTTCCAATGACAGAATAATGGTCGATTACTACCTTAAACTTCAGAAAAATCGATGGGTTATTGAAGACGTGGTTATTGATGGTGTGAGCATAGTTGGAAACTACAGTTCGATATTTAAGCGGGAAATTGCCAGGAACTCCTTTGACAGCCTACTCAATAAAATGATCATACAGCAGAAGGCTATAAAAATGAAGTTAACTGAGAATAAAAAAGCATGATATCAAAAACTAAACTTGCCAAGGGGAACATAATATATTAATAACATTATACAAAAGAAGGCGGGAGGTATTATGATCGGAAAGAAATTTTGTGATGATGTTTTTGGATGATGATTAGATAAAAGACGTGCTTTGATTTTCAGTTTGTTGGGTTAAAATATTGGTTGGAGTCGGGGATAAGGGTAGAAATGCTTTTCTTTAATAACCTTGGGGTGATCCGAAAGAATGGGTGTATATGAAAACTGAGACGGCACACTCTCAAAAGCTAGGTTCTGAATTGCGGGACTTTCTCAAACCTGAAAGCAAAGGTGGTTTACTGGACCATCTTGTAACGGCTATAGAGCGCACAAAAAACTACTACCTGGGCTGTCAGCACCCTGAGGGATACTGGTGGTTTGAACTGGAATCTAACGTCACTATTACGGCAGAATACCTGATGTTGTTGAAGTTTCTCGGTGTAGCAAATCCAGAGCGCGAGAAGAAAATTGTAAACCATCTCCTCAGGCAGCAGAGGTCTGATGGAACGTGGTCGATCTATTATGATGGCCCCGGTGAAATTAGTGCCACGGTGGAAGCTTACTTTGCCCTGAAATTAGCCGGTTATCCCACGGACTCAGAGGAGATGACCAAGGCACGAGAATTCGTTTTAGATTCAGGCGGTATAGAACATTGCCGTATTTTTACCCGAATTTTCCTGGCACTGTTTGGGAACTATCCGTGGGATAAGATTCCTCCATTTCCGGTTGAACTTATACTTTTTCCCGATTGGTTTCCATTTTCTATATATTCCTTTTCTAGCTGGACCCGGGCAAGCCTCGTTCCAATTTCAATATTGCTTCATCTTAGGCCGGTAAAACATATAGATGGGGCTGGAGTAAGTGAGCTTTACACGACGGCAGAAGGTAAGAAAAGATCATCCAACTGTGCTAATTTTTTGATTTTCTCAAAGCACATAGGGAAATTATTGTTCAAGAGTCCGTTCAGACCGCTGAGAAATAAAGCATTAAAAAAAGCTGAAGAGTGGATCGTTGATCACCAGGAAGAATCGGGCGACTGGGCCGGTATCCAACCGGCCATGGTCAATTCATTGCTAGCTTTGTTTTCCCTCGGATATCCACTGGAGCACCCGGTAATTCAGAAGGGGCTGGATGCTTTAGAAGGTTTCCTTATCGACAAGGGAGACGAGGTGGTTCTCCAATCTTGTATTTCCCCTGTTTGGGATACTGCTCTGAATTGTATTGCGCTTGTAGAAGCGGGCATTCCGCCTGAATACCCTGCCATTCAACTGGCGGCACATTGGCTTATTGGTCAGCAGATATTTCGTGGAGGTGACTGGCAGGTGAAGCGGCCTAACCTGGAACCTGGTGGTTGGGCATTTGAATTTCACAATGACCATTATCCTGATGTGGATGATTCAGCCGTAGTATTAATGGCCTTGCAAAAAGCAGTAGGGAAGGACTCGACTGCCAAGTGTGCAATTGAAAGAGGGATAAACTGGGTGCTTGGCATGCAAAGCAAGGATGGCGGTTGGGGTGCGTTCGATGTTGACAACAACAAGGAGTACTTGAACCGAATTCCCTTTGCAGACTTGGAAGCTATGATAGACCCGAGTACCGCTGACCTGACGGGCCGGATTCTTCAGATGATGGGTTACTATGGCTATGACAAGAACCATCCGGTGGCAAAAAAAGCCATCCGTTTTCTAAGACGTACCCAGGAACCCGATGGATCGTGGTGGGGTAGATGGGGTGTGAATTACATCTACGGAACGTGGTCAGTGCTTGTTGGACTTGAGAGTATCGGTGAAGATTTTTCTCAGCCCTGGATCCGGAAAGCAGTACGATGGCTTAAGGAACATCAGAATCCTGACGGAGGCTGGGGTGAAACGTGCGAATCATACAAGGATCCTTCCCTGAGAGGCCAGGGGCCCAGTACCGCATCTCAGACGGCGTGGGCACTGCTTGGGTTAATGGCTGCTGGAGAATGGGAATCGCCGGAAGTTCATAAAGGTATACTCTATTTACTCAACAATCAGCAGCATGACGGGACTTGGGAAGAAAAATATTTTACTGGTACCGGTTTCCCCAAGTATTTTATGTTGCGTTACCATAATTATCGCAATTGTTTTCCCCTCATGGCGCTCGGTCGTTACTACGGCTGGCTTCAGAACCAGATTAAGATGCCTCGAAAGGCTTCCCTGCAAATATCATGAAAGCTTTCGTAACTGGTGCAAGCGGTTTCGTCGGTTGCCACGTCGTTTATGCCCTGGTCAAAAGTGGCTACCGGGTCAGGGCGCTGGTCAGGCGTAACTCAAGGATTTCCCATTTGGTCGAAGCGGGTTGTGAAATAGTGTATGGAGACCTGCGCTCACAGCGAGATGTCCTTGCAGCCATGAAAGGTTGCCAGGTAGGCTTCCATGTCGCTGCGGATTATAGACTCTGGGTTCCTGATCCGGAGACGATGTATGAGGTTAATGTTGGTGGAACGAAAAACGTACTTCATGCCGCCGTTGTTTTGGGGCTGGATAGAATCGTATACACCAGTACTGTTGGTGCTCTTGGGACAACGAAAAACGGGACACCGGCTACCGAAGAGACGCCGGTATCTTTCTCCGACATGGTCGGGCATTACAAAAAATCAAAGTTTCTGGCGGAGCGTGTAGCCGAAGAGTTTGCACGAAAAGGACTCCCCGTCATAATAGTTAATCCTAGTACCCCGGTTGGACCGGAAGATTGGAAACCCACGCCCACCGGAGAAATTATTGTTGACTTTCTAAATGGCAGGATTCCCGGTTACCTGGATACCGGACTCAACTTGATTGACGTGCGCGACGTCGCACAGGGCCATATTCTGGCGCTGGAAAAAGGCAATGTTGGTGAAAAGTATATCCTAGGGAATGAAAACCTTACTCTGGAAAATATATTTGACATGCTGGAGAGAATTGTCGGCACAAAGATATTTAGGGTTAAGTTACCATATTACCCGGTTTTGCTGGGAGCATATATTAATGCTGGTATTTCCAAATTATTTAGTGTAGAACCTTTAATTCCTCTTGACGGTGTTCGTATGGCACGAAAACAGATGTTTTTCAATGCTGCTAAAGCTGTGAAAGAACTTGGACTCCCTCAAACACCCGTCGGAGGTGCCTTAAAAGACGCCGTCGAATGGTACATAAATAACGGTTACATAAATAGTCATAGATGAGAGTTCTGGTCATGACTTTTGAAAAAGATGAGAAAGAAAAAAACGAAACTAGGAAGAAGAAAGAGAAAAAGAAATTAAAGGATCGCAAGCTTGGAGACGAGTGGGCTGACTGGGAAGGGAACATAGAAGCCCAGGTGGACGTAAGCCAGCCCAAGTCAAAATTTCTGTGGATTGCATCCGTCTTGCTAGTTTTTATTCTGTTAGGCTCATGGGGCATATGGTTCCTTATCAGCCCAAGAATTAGTCAACTCAGCCCGAGCTTTACACTCTCTGCAAAAATTTTTTTCTGGGGAGGTGTTGGAATATTTGCTGTCTTTTATTGCCTGATTTTGCTGGAAATTGCCACTGGTAAAATCGCCATTTTCCCCTACAGGGTGAGCGAAGGGTTTCTCCTTTTTCTCCTTCCCAAGATAGTGTGGCTTGGCAAGAAAATAGGTTTAAGCCGAGACCAGATAGGCAATGCTTTTATCAAGGCCAATAACGCACTTACGGCTTCTTATAACAAGAAGCTGAACAGGTCAAAAATCCTTGTTCTGCTTCCCAGGTGCCTTAAAAAGGATGTTAGAAAATCGATCCTGAGCATGGTAGAAGGTTACGATTGTGCGGTGCATACCGTTGGCGGAGGCGAACAAGCGAGGCAAGCAGTTATAAAGGAAAAACCTACGTGTATCATTGCGCTTGCGTGTGAGAGAGACTTGGTGAGCGGCATAAAAGACGTGGCCTTGAAGATACCCGTTATGGGCATTCCAAATCAGCGCCCGGAAGGGCCTTGCAAGAATACCCTAGTGGATCTCAAGATGTTTGAGGAAATTTTGCGTCAGTGTAACCCTCGAAAGATCAACGTTCAAGCCGAAAACAGTTAAAGGACCTATATTATGCGCTTCCCTGTAGTTTTGCATACTTCGATGGTCAGCTATCTCTGGCGGATGCACAGAAACGGAAAAGACAAGTTTCCCCTTGTTCTTATGTTGGAACCAACGCACCTTTGCAACTTGCACTGCCCTGGTTGCGGGAGAATAAGGGAATATAAGGATACGTTAAATGAAAGGTTAAGCATTGAACAGTGTTTAAGGGCTGTCGATGAGTGCGGCGCACCCGTGGTTACCATCACCGGTGGAGAACCGCTTTTATACGAGGGCATTGATATTCTGGTTAGGGAAATTCTGGCTCGAAAGAAGAACATATACTTCTGCACCAACGGCACCCTTCTGTCGGAATCTCTCCACCTTTTTAAACCTGATCCCCGCTTCAGCTTCAACGTTCACATGGATGGCCCCGAAGAAGTGCACGATCAAATACTTGGTAAACAGGGAATCTTTGCAAAGGCTCTCGACGGCATTATGAGGGCAAAGGAAATGGGATTCAGGGTAACGACTAACACCACCATATACCGGGAAACGAAAATCAATGATATTGAGCGGTTGTTCAGGTTGCTCAATAACATCGGTGTAGACGGGTTGCTTGTATCTCCTGGGTTTGCCTACGACAGCGTAACCGATGAAATATTCCTTACGAAGGAAGAAATCGTCAGCAAGTTTCGGGAAATTGAGGAATTTGGAAGACATTATAAAATAATTAGTACTCCGCTTTACCTAGAGTTTTTGACGGGAAAAAGAGATTTCAAGTGTACCCCATGGGGAAATCCAACATACAATGTTCTTGGCTGGAAATCGCCCTGCTACCTTATCACTGATACTCATTACGGTACGTTCAAGGAACTCATGGAAAAAACCGACTGGGAAAAGTACGAAAACAAGAGAGATAAGCGGTGTAAAGACTGCATGGTGCATTGTGGGTTTGAGCCGACTGCAGTGCGCGAACTCAGCAAGAATTGGCGAGATTTATGGAAAATGATTGTCTGGAACCTTCATGGCTGATCTTTTTTCTAAGATAATCGGAACGATTCTGCTTCGCCCATACGTGTTCGTTTTTTTACTCATCTACCTTTTGGCCTCTTTTTCCCAGATGGGATGGAAAAAATCTCTAGCCTTCCTGGTTGCTGGGTATCTCATAGCTTTTTTTTCCGAACTGTCATCAATTCACAGCGGATTTCCCTACGGTCTGTACCACTACATCCCTGAAACGGTTGACAAGGAACTGTGGATAGCCGGAGTCCCCTTTATGGACTCTCTTTCCTACGTTTTTCTGGCCTATTGTAGCTTTTCGATGGCGCTCTTTATACTCTCCCCCATTTACAAACTGGGATGTGAAATTTTCATACTTGATTCCCACCTTGTTAGAAATTCGTGGAGAACTCTTTTCCTTGGTGCGTTCTTGATGATGTTTCTGGACATAATCATTGACCCCGTGGCTCTTCGGGGATCCAGGTGGTTTCTTGGCCAGATCTACTATTACCCCGAACCTGGAAAATACTTTGGGGTGCCACTTGCCAATTTTATCGGCTGGTTCATCGTGGGAGGAGTGATGATTTTCGTGCTTCAAAAAATAAGTTTATGGAAATTAGAGACAGATGGTTTTGACAGGAAATTTTTCAGGATGCCGTGGGGGTCTTTCCTTGGGGTAGGGCTATATCTTGGTGTAATGTTATTCAATATACTGGTGTCGTACTTTGTGGAAGATATGACACTTGCGCTGGTAAATACATTTTATGCACTTCTTTTTCTTTTGTTATGCTGGAACTTTGCATGGTATAAGCTTAAAAAGGTGATAAGGGAGGATTTGGACTATCACCTTAAGGACTGTCCACTGGGACGATTGGCGTACTTGCTTGAAAATGACGCGTAAATGGAGGCTGTAATGGCTGCAAAAATTTATACCAAGACGGGAGACAAGGGAAAAACGGGGCTTTTCAGTGGGGAAAGAGTTGAGAAGGACGATGTGCGGGTCAGGGCGTACGGTTCCGTAGATGAGTTAAATAGTATGCTCGGCTGGTGCCTCGTTGTAACAGGCGAAGGATGGATACAGGAACTAATGGAAAAGTTACAAAACCAGCTTTTCATCCTTGGATCTGATCTTGCTACCCCTCCTATAGGTAAGTGGTCGGAGAAGGTTAAGAGGATTGATGATACTCATATTGACTTCCTCGAAAAATGTATAGACAAAATAGAGCAAGAGCTTTCTCCTCTCAAGGAATTCATTTTGCCTGGGGGATGTGAGCTTGCGTCTCGTATTCACATTGCAAGAGTGGTCTGCAGAAGAGCTGAAAGAGATACCGTGAGAGCTCTTCGGGAAAGAAGGGTAAATCCCATGACTGTGCAGTACTTAAATAGGCTTTCAGACCTGCTGTTCGTTCTTGCCAGGTATGTAAATAGCAAGGAGAATGTTACTGAAAGGATCTTCAGTGGTTGAAAGGACGGGAGAAACCTCCCGCCCGAACTTCCGATTAAACTACGTTCTTTTCTTTCAACTCTTTCAACTTGGTGTTCCCATATCCGAGATATTCCTTGTAGATAAACTCGTTATCAGCTCCTATGGGCCTGCAACACCATTTTACCCTGCCGGGGGTGCGACTCATCGCCTTCAGTGAAGAATTCTGTATAAGCACCTCCCCGTAATAAGGGTCGTTTAACTTGATAAAACTCTGTCGATCAATCCAGTGCTGTCTTTGCATAACATCCTTGGGATCTTCGAGCCTTCCCGTTACCACGGTTCCTTTTTTATCAGGCCTCCTGCTATACTCTGTTAACATTTCGAGTATCTCGTCGGTGGTATACTGAGAGGTAAATTTTTCTATTTCATGCTGGATTATGGGCTGATTTTCCGGTGTAAGCCTGTGTTGGATGGTGGGAAATTTCTTTTCAAGATCGGGCCTGTTCATTATCTCGCAGAGTGCAGCCCAATTGGGATCGGTGAAGCCGGAGATGAATGTATACCCATCTTTACACTTTACGTAGGTGTATGGAAATACGGCGTAGTCATAGTTGCCGGCCCGTGGCATCATGTCTCCTGCCATGTGGTAGTACTGGAAAACGTAATTGGCTATGGTGAAAAGACCTTCCGGGGGAGCACAGTCAATGAATTGTCCCTTGCCGGTTCTTCTCTTATAGAACATTGCCATGAGAATACCGAAGCTGGCCCAGGCCCCCCCTGCATACCAGCCCATCCAGTTGCCGTGCTTAAGTGGTTTTTTAAATTCCTTTGGTACTTCAGGGTCAAGTTCAGGTTCACCCATTATTGACATGATAACCCCTCTGGCCTGGTCGACCAGATCATAATCCGGCTGGTTACCAAATTTCTCGGCATCTTTACCGAACTGGCCGTGGGTATAGATGGCGGAATAGATTAATCCGGGATTCACTTCTGAAAGCTGTTTGTAACCAATTCCTAGTGAATCCATGTACCCGGGGTTAAACGTTTCAATAATTACATCCGCTTTCTTGGCCAGTTTCTTAAAAATTTCAATACCTTCGTCTGTTTCAAGATTTAGAGTGATGTGGAATTTATTCCTTCCTTCAACAATATACGGAAGCCCGGAATCGTGTATCATTATACCGTAGGGAGACATCTTGCGGGCAATATCACCCCCAGGGGGTTCGATTCTTATTACCTCTGCTCCCATTTCTGCGAGGATCGAAGAAGCAAAAAGACCGGCGAAGCTACCATGACTGACATCTAGTACTAACATATCGTCAAGGGCTTCAGGTTTTTTGAATGTATCGTTCGGGTTGAGCTCTTTATAAGCCCAGAGAGCGTACTCCTTATTAGAAGCCAGACCGACTATTCTTTCTTCATCCATTTCTTCGTTAATTAATTTTTCTTCTGCCATTACCTTACCTCCAGGTTTATCTTTGATGAACAGCTAAATATCCCAAGTTGACTGTACGTACTCACTTGGCTCTAAGGATACTTTATCCCCCTTTTTCCATCCCAGTCCTCGGGTGGGCACTGTGACGGTACTTCGGAGTTCCACTTGAACAGCACCCCTTCTTTTTCCAGTTGCCTTACCTGGCTTAACTTCATGCCGAGGATTTTTGTAAAAACATATTCATTGTCAAAACCCAAAGGCCTGGACGACCATTTCAAGCGGCTTGGAGTCGCACTTAACCTTGGAGGATAGCAGGGTTCAACCATAGGTCCGTAGACTTCGTCATCGAATTCCTGTATGCTGCCGCGCGCTCTGCAGTGCTCACTATAGTAGACATCCTTGGTGTCAAGAACTCCCGATGCAGCAAAGCCGTACTTCGAACCCATTTCTTCTACTTCACCCACTCGTTTGGTTCTTGCCCATTCGTCTATTGCCTGAAGAATTTCTTTTGCATTTTCGTCTTTCAACCGTGCCACGGGGTCGGCATATTTTTCGAAGAGATCAAGGCGGTCCATCGCCTTGCAAAGCCCTTTAAATTCACCTTCGGTAAATGCGGCAATGGCAACCCAGCCGTCAACACAGTCAAATAAATCCGATGGACAAATGGCAAGATCCCTGTTTCCGGACCTTGGCCTGTTTTGTCCTGTCTTAAACGTGTAAAGCCACGTCCAATCGAGCCACCTTATGATATTTTCCACCTGCATGTAATCTATAAACTGTCCTTCCCCGGTTCTCTCACGGTAGTTTAACGCTGCCATCACAGCAACAGAACACATCAAGCCGGCGATCCAGTCTGCAATCCATACCCCGGACTTTATGGGGCCTCTCTCGGCGAAGCCGCTTATGGAAGAAAGAGCTCCCATGCTCTGTGCTACCGCATCGTAGGAAGTCCTACCGGTCCACGGTCCCCAGCTTCCGTAGCCGGATACGTGTAATTGAATTATCCTGGGATTAATTTCCTTGAGTTCCTTGTAGCTGAGCCCCCATGTAGCCATTCTTCCCGGAGTGAGATTATCCATAACCACGTCTGACTTTTTCACCAGTTCAAGAAAGATTTCTTTGGCTTTCGGATTTCCTAGGTGCATCCCTACCCAGTACTTGTTGTGGTTTTCTATTTCTAGGCCAGGCGACATGTTACGCCAGAAAAAACCGTACGGCGTAACAAACCTCATCTGGTCTCCCTTTTGCCCTTCAAACTTGATAACTTCGGCTCCGAACTCGGCCATGTAGTCACAGGCGGCTGGCCCCAGGAGCACGTAGCAAACTTCTAGTACCCGCACTCCTTTTAAAGGTGCAGGTTTTTCAAAAAGTTCATTAACGTTAAACATGTTTTTCATGTAATCCTGAAACGCTTGATTGTTGTCCATCCACTAGCCTCCTTTTAATGTTCATTCAGGGATTTCCACGAGCTTTGGTTAACAGGAGTTCCAGCAAAGTACCAGTCTTCTTTTGCGTATCACCTCCCTCCTTGCTTTGATCCTAAACATCGGGTATAAGCTTTGAAAAAGCAGCGAGAAGCTGTGTGTAAAACCACTGACAAAGACTGAAGTTTATTGGTTTTCAAGGAACCTCTGGTTAGTCTTTCAGATAACCAGGGGGTTTCATGTAAGTCATGCCGCCCCTCCTGATCTAGTCCGGGACGGGCTAGATGCGGTTTCCAGCCAAAGAGTGGTATATTCCGGCTCTACGCTTCGCCCCTGCCGAAATGGCAGACTTTACATTCTGGTCGCCCCACTTCTTTTATGGATTGCTAGTTTAGATTTCCGAGCTTATCAGAGTTTCCTCAACTCAACTTTTCGGGCAACCTGACACACTAACCAGCATGGCTGGACCACCTTGGGCCGGCCATAACAACCGCATGAAAGTCTTTATAAAGGCCCGTCTAAAGCCGAAGATAAGATAGACTTTCATACAGATGAGGAAAAAGGAGCACAGGTTCGGTTTAACAATACAACAGGAAGTAGAACAATGATATGGATAAATTGCCAGTCCGCTTGAAGTTCAGGCTGAACAATGAGTCCTCTGCTACAATAGCATGCTAAGTGCGGCTTCAAGTTTATCTATCCCCTTTTCAATTGTCTTCATTGACGTCGCATACGAAAATCTCAAACATCTATCGTCACCGAAAGCCGATCCTGGTACCAATGCAATCTTTGCTTCTTCCATAAGGTAACTGGTAAGATCCAGAGAATTCAATATTACCTGTCCGTTGTATTTCTTGCCATAGTATGCAGAAAAATTAGGAAAAATGTAAAAAGCCCCCTGGGGGGGATAAAATGTCACGTGTTTTAATTCTTCCAACCGCCTAAGAAAATATTCCCTACGTTTTGCAAAGGCATTTACCATTCTTTCCACGTCATCCTGCGGCCCGTTTAAAGCGGCAACGGCAGCCATCTGTGCAATGGAGTTAGGATTCGACGTAGACTGACTCTGGATTTTTGTACACGCTGAAATTATGGGATCAGGGCCGGCCATGTATCCTATTCGCCAGCCAGTCATCGAATAAGTTTTTGACACACCGTTTAATACAAAGGTGAACTCTTTCACCTCGGGATTGGCATGTAGGATTGAAACCCAACTGGTTCCCTCAAAAATAATCTTGTTATAAATATCGTCCGTGAGTACGTAAATTCTATGTTTAATAATAACATCGGCTAAATCTTCCAGTTCTTTCCTGCTGTAGACGCTTCCTGTGGGATTCGAAGGGCTATTTAAAATAAGGAGTCTGGTTCTCGGTGTTATGGCTTCTTCCAGTTTTTCAGGCCTGAGTTTAAAACCGTCTTCTTCCTTGGTGTGAACTATTACAGATCGACCCCCGGCAAGCCTTATTATGTCGGGGTAAGAAACCCAATAGGGGGCAGGTATTATCACTTCGTCATCATCGTTCAGTATCGCCTGCGCAAGGTTATAAATGCAGTGTTTGCCACCGCAGGAAACGATGATTTCTCCTGGTTCGTATGATTCACCGTAATCCCGCTTGAATTGCTCAATGATAGCATTTTTTAATTCTGGGATCCCTCCCACCGGGGTATACCTGGTAAAGTTATCCTTGATTGCTTTTATCGCTGCTTCCTTGACATGGTGAGGAGTGGGAAAATCGGGCTCGCCTACTCCAAAGTTGATTATTTCGACGCCACTCGCTTTGAGTTCTTTGGCTCTTGCGTTTATACTTAAGGTCGCTGAAGGCTTAATAGACTGAACTCGCTTTGATAGTTCCATAATCTTTAACTCCAACCAGGCATTAGCGGTTCCGTAATATAAGTAAAAAAAGTTCGTATGTGGCCCTTGTAAGTCGTTTATTTGGGGATAGGCCAAGGGAACTGTTTTTTACTACAGGGTGAATCTGGTATAACAAAGGGAACTTTTGGTGTCAACTTCCAAGAATAGGATATGGTACTGTCCTTATACTAAAATTTCAGGGAGGCAGGAATGGAAGCAGTACAAAAATTTAGCGAGAACGACAGGTATGCGAGGCACTCAGGTATCGAGCTTGTGGAATATTCGAAAGGGGCAGCAAGGGCAAGAATGAAAATTGAACAATATCATCTCAATGCTGTCGGAATTGTTCATGGAGGAGCAGTATTTACGCTGGCAGACTTTGTTTTTGCCGTTGCTTCTAATTCTCATGGAACCGTTGCCGTTAGTATAAACTCAAATATTTCAAATCTGAAAGCGGTGAAATCGGGATTTCTATATGCCGAGGCTCGGGAACTAGCATTAAGTAGGAAGCTTGGACATTATGAAGTCCTTGTGACTGATGAAAGCGGTGATCTCGTGGCAATTTTTCAAGGAATGGTTTACAGGAAACGAGATAAGATATAAGATTTCCTGCTCCATTGAGCCCCATGAAGAAATGGTGACGATTTGTTTCTGTCCAATAGCAACATAGAACATATAACGCGGTAAACTGGTAAAACGAGTAGGAATATTCTAAGGCAGCGAAGCTGCAACCAAAACTTAGGATAAGATTGATGGTTTCTTAAAAAGTCCTAAAAACTGGTCATTGTGAGGATCCCACACCCACTTTATGACAATGTTTTCGGCTTAATATCAAGATGTATGGCTTAAAGTGGGTGTGGGAGACGCGGCAATCTCATCAGCAAGAGATTGAGGATTGAGGATTGGGGATGAATCAGCTTCTGCTTTACCCCTTAATTCATTAATTCCTACTCCGGTCTTACCCACATAATCAGTGAGATTGCTTCGCTTCGCTCGCAATGACATCAGGATTAAGACACGCTAAAGTGTTACATGCTCATAAGGAAGCATTCTAATGCCGGAATAAGCTATCTTTGCACTGTTTGGGAGTTGGGAAATGAAAAGTAGAATTGCCAAATACTTACCACTTATTATTATCCTTACATTTTTTACGACACCTGTTTTTTCAGAAGGATCCGGTCCCAAGCGACAACCGCATAAGCTCACTCTAATGGAGGCTATTCAAATAGCAACTCACAATAATTATCTGGTGAAAGAAACAATAGAAAAACAAAGGGCAGCGGTTGAGGCAGAAAAGAGTGCCACCGCCGATTTATTACCGAAGCTTTCGGCATCTTATTCATACACTCGTCTGAAACATTCACCCTATGCCATTTTCAATTATTCTCAGCTTCCCATTGGGCCGCAAAAAGTTGCTATTGGTGACAAGGACAATTACGGTTGGGATGTTGGGTTTACGCAGCCTATTTTTACAGGATTTGCCCTCATCACGAAGCGTAAGATTGCTCAACTTGGGGTAAGCGTTAGCAAAATAGAGCGTGAACAAGCAATTCTAGACATAACCAAACGGGTAAAAATTGCCTATTACAGGATTTTGCTTGCCAAGCGGCTCGTCGAAGTTGCCCGGGAAGAGGTAAAACAACTCCAATCCCATGTTCACGATGCACAACTATTTTACAAACAGGAATTAATACCCCGAAATGACCTGTTGAAATCACAAGTGGCACTGGCTCAAGCTAAGCAAAAACTGGCGAGGGCCAAAAGTAGTTTCAAGGTAGCTGTTTCCGCACTCAATACCCTTTTAAGCTGGGATGTTACCAAAAATACCAGGGTAGAAGACATACCCGGCTTTGAACCGTCGGAATATAATGAAAAAGCATTGTTTAAGAAAGCCCTCAAAAACAGGCCGGAGCTCAAGATTTTAAAAACAGCTATCCATGAAGCAGAACTTGGAATAAAGATGGCTAAGAGTGCGTACTACCCTAAAATATTTGCCTTCGGAAGGTACGAACAAAAGGGCGATGATCTACTTGCAACAAGCAGTGACTACACAAACACTCATAACGCAGCGGTGGGTATACAGGCAAAATGGACTTTCTTTGAATGGGGAAAAACAAGAGCGGAGGTCAAAAGAAACTTTCACCAGAAAAATGCCCTGGTGGAGAGGTTCAGAGGAATTGAGGACAGCATAAAGCTAGAGGTTCGCGATGCTTACCAGAAACTAAATGTGGCAAAAGAGAATATAGAAACGGCAAAGAAGGCTTTGTTGCAAGCAAGGGAGAATTTTCGTATCACAAACCTGCAGTACCAGCAACAGGTTACCACATCGACAGAAGTGCTGGACGCCCGAACTTACCTGACTCAAGCCCAGGTAAACTACTATGGAGCACTTTACGGTTATATGATGGCCGAGGCCGAATTAGCTAGAGCAATCGGAAGTAAATGAAATTTCTATTGTATCAGACCAAAGTTACGTCATAATTCCGGGTAACCCGACGGAATAAGACAAACAATCACAAACGGTTCGTCCCCTGTATTTTTTAGCTGGTGTTCTTCATCGGGGGGAATAAATATTGCCGTACCGGGACTTAAATTAACCCAGCTGCCATTTTCTAATACGGCGCCTTTTCCGGAATGTACAAAAATTTCATGTTCCCATGGGTGGGAATGGCGCGGAGTGAATCCACCGGGGGCTATCTCAAAAAGCCTCATAACAAAATTCCTAGCTCCATTAGCCTTTCCAATCAAGACCCTGGCCTCTATCCCCTTCGCTTCTCCCGAATCGAATATCTTCGCAGGAATGTTTTTCTTTTCAATAACTTCCATCGTTTTCCCTCAATCTTTTCTGCAATGTCTGAACTTACAACGTCTAAGGAAACTCTAATACATTTGGATTTCATGAACTCTTATTACAACATAAAAAGGCTACTAAAAACAATCTAAAATCGGTCATTGCAGCCGGAGTGAACGTGTTTTGAGCGCTATCTTGAGTAACGGACTGTATCGAAGGGTCGGAATCTAGTTCCATATAGACTGTTCGGCGGATCGTGGCCGCCCCCTGACTAGATCAGGGGACTGCCATAACGTGCAAGTAGTCCTTGACCATTTGAATAATTAATCAGAGGTCCCCTTAATTATTCACTGCGTCTCCACGTCTCTGCGGGTAATGCGTGTTTCCTCCCGCCAAGGCGCAAAGACGAAGAGATTTGCAAAGTCTGATTGATCTCCCAACCCGAGCCTCATTTTACAAATTAAAAGAGTTATTAAATCTCCTCCTTACTATATAAGCCCCCTTGTTGCTTGAGCCACAACAAAGCATGTAAATCCAGCATGTATTGCTGTCAGAGACATGGAAAGCTTTTTGAAGCGATTGCTTGAAGACCCGCTGTTTTTCTTTGCCTCAGCAAGGCGGAAGATCGCATCGTTGTCTCCCTTTGGCAAACTCCTCGCTGTGACGGAATCTTGCAAATGTTTCTTAGGAATCGATTCATTAAAAATATTTTTTCAACGGTGGAAAGAATCCCTTAGGCACTACCACTATGCCTCTTGGAGTAACGTGGAATGTCTTTTTGTCTTTTCTGGGGTTTATTCCGATTTTAGTGTTAGGAGGTATTACATTTTGCTTGTCAATGATAGCTTTTTTTATCCTGCAATTACGACCAATTTCCACATCATTCATCACTACCGCCTCTTCAACAGTAGCCCAGCTTCTCACAACCACGTTGGGAGAGAGAACAGAATTACGAACGAGACCACCGCTAATTATGCATCCGTTAGATACAAGGGAGTCCAGTGCTTTGCCAACACGAGGTTTGTCACCTCGTTCGGTCGCAAAAACAAACTTGGCTGGCGGGCATTGCAATTGGTTTGTCCTGATAGGCCACAGTCGTCCGTAAAGGTTGAAAAACGGCTCAACCCCTGTGAGGTCCATGTTTGCGTTCCAGTAGGCATCGAGTGTTCCTACATCTCTCCAATATGAAGAATCACGAGTACGTTTTTCCAGCACAACTTCCCGTTCCCCGTCACTATTGGTAACCAGCACGTAGTCTTCGATGGCGTTCATTCGCTTGTAAGGATAAGCGTAAACTTTGTGAGTTTTTACCAAGTTAGGAATAATGTCCTTGCCGAAATCCTCTTTTTCTGTTGTTTCTAAGGCTTCCAAGAGGACTTTCGTTTTAAAAATGTATATACCCATGGAAGCGAGGCAATGTCGAGGATCACCCGGTATGGCAGTTGGGGCCGGCGGCTTCTCCTCAAAGTTCTTTATGCGAAATTCTTCGTCGACTTCGGCAATTCCAAAACTCGAGGCAATATCCTTATCAACTTCGATCAACGAGACCGTAACATCGGCATCGCGCTCTTCATGATATTCCTTGAAAGTCACGTAATTCATCTTGTATACATGGTCCCCGGAGAGAATTATGATGTGTTTTGGGTTTTCTCTTTTGATTAAGTAAAGATTTTGTCTTACGGAATCCGCGGTCCCACGATACCAGTCTCTGCTAATTCTTTGCTGGGGAGCAACGATTTTAAGATAATGGCCGAGATCGTAGCTGAAGATGTTCCACCCGTACTCGAGATGATCAACCAGGGATTGAGATTTGTACTGGGGGAAGACAAGTATCTTGTATAGTTGTGAATTAATGCAGTTACTCAAGGTTATGTCAATGAGACGGTAAGATCCGCCGAACGGAACAGCCGGCTTGGATCTGTCCATCGTTAAGGGCATGAGCCTTTCTCCTCGCCCTCCAGCCATGATAATAGTCAAGATATCTTTCATAGCCCCTCAACTCCTCCAAAAAGGTATTTCGAATGTGTGTATTATATCAGTGGCGTGGAACAATTGGAAGCATGCAGGGTATAATTAGATTGGGAAGATTAATTTTCCTGGTAGTAAAACTGCATCTTGGAAGACCCAACTTGGATCATGTCAAATTCTTGTAACCTATATACATCTTTTACTGACTCTCCGTTAACTTTTAGTTTCCCCATGCCTCCCACTGGTGTCAGGTAATAACCGGTAGGTCTTTTGCTGATTATGGCGGCCACTTTCCCGACCAATAAACCACCAACCTTTATATCCGCTTCTTTTCCCTTTCCGACTTTCATTATTTTTCTCGCAAGGGGAACATCGGGGTGATCATCGGAGATAAAGGATATCATACCAATCTTTGAAGATTTCTTTGAAGCTTCTCCTTGATAGGTATCGTTGGATGGTTTCTTTGTTAATATTTTCTTTGTTGGGGAGTCATCATCGAGGATCAATCCGTCTTTCGGCAGTACGGTCTCCCCGGTGAGGCCTGTGGTAACTTCGTCTGCAGACAGAATAAGGGTATGTCTACCGATGGTGATCTTATCACCTATTTTCAACTCGGCCTGTGTTACGAGCTTGTTGTTAACAAACGTACCGTTTAGACTTTTCAAGTCGGTAATAAAAAATTTACCGTTCTTGTAATCCAGCCTTGCATGCCGTCCGGATACGGCCATGTTCTGGATTACTAAATCGTTTTCAGCTTTTCTCCCAATAGTTATCTTTCGCTTCGTTATTGGGAATTCGCTAAGCACCTTGTCATTGAGTTTCAAGATAAGTTTAGCCATTCGTCCAAGCTCTTACCCCCTGGGACTACGAGCTGTAATCCTTACTGAACAGTAGCTTTTTCTAACCTGCGATGTACCCTTTACCCCTAATTTTTAATACTTCCGAAAAATCTTTAGGGTTCTTCTATCTCAACGAGTACTACCGTGATGTTATCTACACCACCCTTCTCATTTGCTAATGCTACCAGTTTCTGGCATAACTTATCCAATTTTTTTTCCGCCTCAACAACATTTAAGATTTCATCATCGGTAAGCATGTCCGTCAGGCCATCACTGCATAACAAAAACCTGTCACCGGCACAGATATCAATTTCGTGAACATCCACCTCGGTCTCAGGCTCACTACCCAAAGCTCTCACGAGGATATGATCAAGATGACCAGTTATGAATTCTTCTTTTTTGTTCATGAAATCCGGATCATTTTTGATGTATTCATTTAAAAGGGTGTGATCTTCATTGAGCTGTAAAATAGTGGCATCTCTTATCAGATATATTCTACTATCGCCCACGTTAGCAACAATACCCCTGCCAGAACCCGGGAGAAGCAAAGCTACAACGGTACATCCCATGCCCCTGTAGTTTATATCGTCTTCTCCAACCTGGTAAATGATCCTGTTTGCCAGACGTATACTATCTGCGAGCTCTACCGCTTCAGGGGAAAAATCCGAATCCCGTTCTCCTGGAACCTCCCATTCATCGGATCCAGTGGTAGGTACATCCCCGGATTCTTTTTTGGAGAGATATTTTTGGATGACCTCTATGGCTAACTGGCTCGCAACTTCTCCTGCCTGGTGTCCTCCCATGCCATCCGAAACTAAGAACAAACCAAGTTTGTCATCTATAAGGTAGGCGTCTTCGTTGTTAAACCTGGTTCTACCCGTATCGGATAGACCTTCGGCTCTAAATTTCACAATTTGCCTCTGATTTACCCTTTTTTAAGAAATCTATCGAGCTTTTTCGGCACCTCGTGGGAAAAATAAACAATATAGCCATCAGTATCAATCAATATAAAAAGAGGTATACCCCTAACGTTGTAACTTCTGGTGACCTTACTCCCCTTGTCATACAAGATCGTATAAGGAATCTTGTTCTTGTCACGATAGCGCTTTACTCTCTCAAGGCTGTCTCCAGAACCCACGTTGACACCAAGGATCATCAGTTTGTCAGAACCATATTCACTGAGGAGTTCTTTTAACTTCGCCGGGGCTTTACGGCAGTGGGGGCACCACGTGGCCCAAAAATAGAGCAAAACAGGTTTCTTAGTGTACTTTTCTTTGAGATTAACATTGTTACCGTCCACGTCGGGCAACGTAAAGTCCAGTGCCTTTACCTTGGGATGTTCAAATTTTTTCTCCTTTTCGCTTTCAGACGAACACGAACAAGCGAAAACAACGGTCAAAAACACGACAAACAGAAGGGTCAAAAGTTTTTTTGCTTTCATATCAATAATTCTCCTACCTTGATTAAAAAGTATTCTCCGGCTCCTATCATTATTATTCCAAAAGCCTTTTGGACTATCTTTAGCCATGGCCCGGATTTCGGTAATGAGCCCAGCAATCCGGTAAAGGTTCCAAGTATAATCACAAGAGTACCAAGGCCGTAGGCAAACAAAAACAACATGCCCATGCCAAGCATCAGATTGCCCTTGCTTGCAACGAATGCTAGAAGAATTCCGAGTACCGGCGTCGTACACGTACTTATTACAATGGCCGAGCTTCCTCCCAGGATGATACTGGATAAGATTTCCGAGCCGGGCAAATTTTTAACTGTCAGCTTATCAAAGAACTTTGGCGATGGCAAATGAAACACTTCCAGCATAGCGAGTCCAAAGAATATGCATATGTTTGCAATGATAAAGTAGACTACCGGATGCTGGGTAGCGGTTCCAAACATTTTACCAGTTAGCGCTGCAGTAACTCCCAGAGCCGCATAGACGACCGCAAGGCCAAAAACGTAAAAAAACGCAAGAACAAACCCACGCTTTCTGGATTTGGCAGTCCTGCTTCCAATGAAACCGATTGTTATTGGGATCATGGGGTAGCTACAAGGAGTGAAGCTGGTAAGCAATCCTGCCAGAAAAGAAAATAACAAGGCCATGAAATGGCTTTCACGCATAAAAAATTCTAGCTTCGATATTAAAACTTCCATGAGATTTCAATTCCTGGGTTATTGATTACAAAGAAAATAGATCCACCCTGTTTTCTTGCCTCGATCTTCATGTTAAATATAAGAGACTTATGCGGAGCCTAGGGCAGCTTAGCACCCGAGATTTTCCTGTTGATATTATACCGTACTCCTGTTACGTGTTTAAAGCTTTTCCATAAGAACATTGTATAATAAAACTTTAACAAATTAATGTAGCAAAAGGAAATAACCAATGAACCAAAAAGTCGATCACCTCAAACGTGTTACCCTGTCATGCAAAGTAGCTTTCCTTAACACCAATTCAAACGGTCATGGTTGCGAAAATATTAACAGAAATTGCTATAATTCTCCAACTAAAATAGAGTTCATATACGGTATTGGACCGGAAGGATTAGCTCCCATTGAGTTTAAGTTAGCCAAAGCATCCGTGGGTGATACTTTTCACTGGAACCTCCCTACCCATAAGTTTTTCGGTTTTTTTGGCCACTTGCCCCACCCTCACCTCGTAATACCGGCAGACGCGGAAGAAGTCTGCCTGGAAATAAGTGTGGATAATATTAAACCGGCTTCTCCCAGAGAAATTGTTGCCGCGTTGGCTGAAATTGTCAATAGCAGAGAACAATGCTCCTGTTGCTAGAGATAGAATTCTATATGACGTGATCAATTTGAGAAAGAACATTCATCGATTTCAGGGGCTTTTCTATGTGAAATTCCACGTACCTTGCCAACATTTTAAGTACCACGTCCCTATCTTCCGGACGAAATTTAAACCTCCAGAGTTTCTCAATTTCAACATGCCTGGCTTTCTCCAGAAGCGATATAATGCCAAAAGAAATTAGCGATGAAGCGGCTTTCTTATTGTCGATGTGATCTTTGCACACGGTACCTCCTGTAACAGGGTCAAAATACCATATTCCGTTTTTGCTTATTTTTTTCTTACATACAAGGCACAGATCGAGGCGGGGAGTCAGACCTGCCATTACGATTAATCGCCACAGAGAAAGGCAGGAAGTGCTCACCGGGTCCTTTGAAATGCTAATCTCCGTCAGAGTTCCGAAAAGCAAATCAAAAACCTCAGGTTGCACCATCCTTTCAGGTACCATTTCTTTGATAGCCTCGGCAACCAAGCCAGCACATGATAGCTTAACTATGTCGCGCCTTAGCATTGAAAATGATTCGGCTAATACCGCTTTTTTCACAAATACCAGGCTCGGAAAAGCCTTTTCCCCGTATTCTATTTCGACCAGATTAAAGGTGCCAAGCGAATTAACAAACCTCCTCTTGCTTTTTCTGGCATGTTTGGCCACTCCCGCTACTTTCCCGTGATGCCTTGTAAGGAAAGCGACCAGGAGATCAGCTTCACCGTAATCTCTGGTGCTTAAAATTATTGCCTTGTCTTTTATGTATTTCATCAAAACCAGAAGTTCTCTTGTGAATCGTAAAAGTCGTAACCAGAGCAAATTAATTCCAAAAAAATGAAGCCTGTACAATAAAATGATTGCATTTTCTCTCCCAATGCCTTAGTATTTTGGCCAGTTATGAATGTTAGGAATATTATCTAAATGATTTAATATTAACTGACCGCAATTCAAAGCTTCCTTTTCAACCTTACCAAACAGGAAATAATGCTGATGGACTTTTAACATAAGTACTAACCAATGTTAATAGGTGTTATTTGGGGATTTAGTGTGAGACCCAGAAGAGTTTACATTGTAAGCGCCAGTCAGAAGATCCACCAGATAATGCGAGCAGCTTTTCAACCACCCGGCTACGTTTGCGAGTTGTTGACAGATTTTAAAACCTTGGCGGAAGAAGGCCTTCAGTCTCCTGATGTTATTGTAATTGATCTTACAGATTTCCGAAGAGAACAAATAATAGACTCCTCTCGCAACTACCTGAAAAAGCAAGCAGGCACTCTTGCCGTTTTTATTAACAATGGACCTGACCACGATCTATTGAAAACGATTCCAGAGAAAAATATGTTTGACCTCTTGATTAGCCCCGTTTCTTTAGATCAAGCTATCGCACTGGTAAATCGAGTCAACATGATTTTTTCGCTACGAGAGAGAATAAAAACCGAGTTACAGGAAAAAAACAGTATAATAAAAAATTTACCTCTTCCCATCCTGATTATCTCTGAGGACCTTACAGTCACGTTTGCAAACCGGGCTTCGAAAAAAGTTTTCGGTATCCCTGAAACCACAAACACGAGTGAAATTCCGATTGAAAGAATTGTCGAATCTATAAGCCGGGATGACAGAAAGGAGTTTGCCGAAGCCCTTAGAAGAGCATTCTGTGCAGGGCTTAAATCTGCTTTGAAAGTCGAGTTGGAACTCAATGGTGCAAGCTCAGGGATCCTTCCCCTGAAAATTTTTCCTGTCACAGATGATGTCGATCTCCAAGAAAAGACGAAGGTTTTCATTGTTGCCGATTACGGTGAAATTTTTACAGCGGATGAGGCTGAAATTCTTCAAAAAGAAAAACTGGTGGTGCTTGGGCAATTGTCAGCGGAGATTGCCCACGAAATAAGAAACTCACTTATGAGCATTGGTGGTTTTGTCCAAATAATGGGTGCCAGAAACCAGGAGGAAGGGAAGAAAATGATCCTGGTGGAAGTGAAAAGGTTAGAAAGATTCCTGAGTTCAATTAGAGAATATGCGAGACCCGCGCTGGATGTTTGTGATGTTGATGTACTGGAATTGCTGGAATCCGTCCTGGAACTTATGGGGCCGGAACTTAAAAAGCATGGAATATCACACTTTGTGTCGGCAAATAGTAAGGTTTCGAGGATTCAAACCATTCCGGATATGCTGAGGCAGGTAATAATAAACCTGATCAAGAACTCTATAGAAGCCATGCCAGAAGGTGGTGTTTTAGATATTGCCGTATCTGAAACCGGTGACAAAATCATCATATCGATAAGTGACCAAGGATCAGGTATCGAGGAACCACAGGAAAATCTCTTCACGCCGCTTTCGGAAGGGGGAAAAAGTATAGGGCTTCCAGTCTCTAGCAAGCTGATAAAGGATCTCGGCGGTAGCATTGGTTTCAAGAGTTCCCTTTCTGGAACCACCTTTACACTGGAACTACCCAGGCGCTGTCCTAGTCATGGCTATCGTCCCATAAGCCGCAGCGCTCGCTGCAGAACCGCACCAACTGATCCACAATCAGATCGGAGGTGTGACAGGAGGTTTTTCGTATCCATCCCTGCAAGTTGTATAGCAAGGGACACGAAGATAAACGCACGAATAGTTAATTTGAGTAAGAACGGAATCTTGCTTAGTATATCAAGGATGGTACAGAAAATTGAGAATTTGTCAGCTGTCGAATTTGATGTTCCCTCGGTTCATTCAAGTGAGGTCAATCGTATCAAGGCTCGAATAACACCCGTTAGAAAACAAAAGAAAAACGGGACATTGTTCCTTGGGTGTCGGATTGAACCTGAAGAGTCAACCCATTCGCACTGGAATAAGTTCATAAGGGAGCTTCACCTCTATAACACAAACTCTTGAAACCGTGACGAAACTTTATGGCTAATTTGTATAACATGTCTATATTGCTGTTTGTTAGTCACATAGTAGGGATGGATTATTCTTCACCTTGTCAAGCAATCTTTATACGCCCTTCGGGTCGTCCACCTGCACCGCATCTTCGGCGTCATCGCCTGCCGGACATAGCGTACTATAGTCCGCCGGGCTCATCCCTGCATCTACGGCCCAGGTGAACAATCACGGATTCAGGAAACTAGCATGTTACTCCCCTGGAATTTATCAAAAACTTGCCAAACTTCCGCGATTTCTCTAAAGTATACGTTGAAGATATAAATGACAGGGAGCGATCATGAGCGGTGATTTTCCAAGTTCGGACGATTTCCATGCAATTCTGGGCAGTTTTTCCAATTTTAAAGATTGTAGGGTGATGATTATAGGCGACATCATTTTAGATGAGTTCGTGTACGGTAATGTCGAACGAATCTCACCGGAGGCACCGGTTCCGGTAGTTGAAGTTGAAAGAGAAACATCTCTCCTGGGAGGAGCAGCAAATGTCCTGAATAACATTGTATCGCTGGAAGGAGAGACTTACTTGTGCGGAGTGGTGGGGAAAGATAGTGCAGGGGACAGGGTTTTTCAGTTGCTGGAAGAAAGAAATTGTTCCACGGCTGGTCTTATTAGAGAAGAAGGGCGAAAAACAACGATAAAAACTAGAGTAATAGCCAACAAGCAACAAGTTGTCAGGTTTGACAGGGAAAACAGGACTCCGATATCTAACGATACCCTGGGCAAACTGAAAGAGAAAATCGAGGAACAGCTTGAAAAGGTGGATCTTGTAATAATATCCGACTATGGCAAGGGCGTAATAACCGGTGAGTTGATGAGATTTTTGAGCGGTAGGTCAAAACGGAAGAAAAAAATGATTCTTGTCGATCCGAAAATTAAGAATGCAACGATGTACAGGGGGGCTACCTATATTACCCCGAACCAGAAAGAAGCCGAAAACATGACGGATGTAAAAATCACTGACCATAAATCCCTCTGCCAGGCTGGTAATCTTCTGATGGAAAGGCTCAATTGCGAGGCTGCAATTATAACACTTGGTGAAAAAGGGATGAGCATTTTTGAAAGAAGCGGAAGAGTTACCGATATTCCGGCGATTGCAAGAGAAGTCTATGACGTCACGGGAGCCGGCGATACAGTGATTGGAGTCGTGGGGTTGGGTTTGGCGGCAAAACTCTCACTCTTGCAGGCGGCATTCTTGGCCAATGTTGCGGCAGGGATCGTGGTGGGAGAACTCGGGACGGCTGCCGTTTCTTCTGCAAAGTTGAAAAAAGCCGTACGGGAGTTCTCAAAAGATCAAACCAAAATAAACGGAACCATAAATCAATATAAAAACAACCTGGCATAATATGAGTGTACTCAAGGAACCCAAGCCTGCCAAGGTCCTAACGGCGCTTCTATTCAACCCTTCACTGGATCAGAAAAATGTTTTTGAAATCCTCACAGCACATTTTGGTGACATGGATTTTATCAGTGAGAGTATCAGGTTCGATTACAGCGCCTATTATGAACCTGAAATGGGAAGCGACCTCATAAGGCGCTTTGTAACGTACAGGGATCTGAAAGAACAGGACGGACTCGTTTCGTTAAAACTCCTTTCCGTCGAAATAGAAAACATGTTTAAGAATAACGGTAATAGACGTTTAAATATCGATCCAGGCCTTATAACTCTGGAAAGACTGGTACTCGCCACGGGGAAAAACTACACTCACCGCATTTACCTGGGAAAGGGTGTCTTTGGTGATCTCACCCTAATATATAAAAAGGGATCTTACACCCCTCTCCCATGGACATACCCTGACTACAGGGAACCAGTGGTTATTGGGTGGCTGAACAAGATAAGGCAAAAATACAACCAGCAGCTAAGAGGTATTGGATAGAAACGGTGCACTTTCAGGAGATTCTCAGGCTCTGCCCCCTTTTCGGCACAAATACCTTGTAGCCGTCTTTCTCCAAGTATCCTGCAAAAGAAAGCGCCTGGTCTTCCTCTCCGTGAACTACCGCCACGTTTTTGATCTTCAAGTTCGACTTTTTAATGAAGGTATGCAGCTCTTCCCTATCAGCATGAGCACTAAACCCGTCGATTTTTACCACTCTCGCTTTTAAGGGGTACTCCTTGTTGTAGAACTTTAAAAGAGGCGGGTTCCCCTTTCGTCCCGAGGCCTCGTACTTTTGGCCAAGTTCCTGGATTCGTCTGCCAAGAGTATTCTGGGCCATGTAACCGACTATCAGGATGGTGTTAAGCTCGTTGTGAATCTTGTGTCTTAGATGATGCAATATCCTGCCGCCTTCACACATACCCGATCCAGCGAGAACAATGTGGGGTGTTTTGTCTCTGTTTAATGCCATCGATTCTTCAACTGTTTCAACGAAGCGAAGCATGGGGAAAGTGAAGGGATTTACACCTTGCTTGAGGAAAACCTCGCGGGTTTCCCTATCGTAGACCTCCGGGTGTTCGCCGAAAACCCTTGTAATTTCTGTTGCCAAGGGACTATCCACGTACACGGGAACCTTGGGAACCTCGTTATTCATGTAAAGTTCATGCAAGAAGTAGATGAGCTCCTGTGTTCTGCCATAGGCAAACGAAGGGATAATGACCGATCCACCACGATGTACTGTTTCGGTTATTACCTGCTTTAACGAATCTTTTAGGTCCTGCACTGGTTGGTGAGTCCTATCGCCATACGTGCTTTCGATAATGAGTAGGTCCACGTTTCTGTCTTTGCCATCGAAGTTAAGAGTCGGATCTTCGATGATCGGTTTATCGAACCTTCCTACGTCACCAGTGAAAAGAATGGTGTATTTTCTGCCGTTTTCTTCTAGGTTGAGAGCTACCATCGATGATCCCAGGATATGACCCGCATCATAAAAGGTGCACGTTACCCTGTGGCCTACGGTCACGGGGTGCTGATATGGAACACCCCGGAAAAATTGAAGAGAATCCTCGGCGTCTTCCATGGTGTAGAGAGGTTCCACAATGTTGAGGTTATGTTCAAGGAGAAGATCTTTTATAACCTTATCATTTAGCTTATGTCCTTTTACTTTTAACCTTGACCTTATTTCCTTTATCTCCGGTTCGCACATTTGATGTGGACCTGCATGCCTGGCGCACCTTTCTAAAAACCTCTTGGCAGTCTTGTAGTTTAAGTAGCTTGCGTCCGATTCCTGGATGTGTGCTGAATCTTTCAATAGAAGCCTGCTCGTGTCCATGGTGGAACGAGTGCAGACGATGTCTCCCTTGAAACCGTTTTTGGTAAGAAGTGGAATTCTGCCGGAGTGATCGATATGTGCGTGGGAGAGAAGAACGTTGGTAATAAGGGAGGGATCTAGTGGCATCACCGTGTTTTTGGCTTGAGCCTCTTTCCTCCTTCCCTGGAACATTCCGCAATCGAGTAATATGTTGTCTTTGCTTGTTGCAATAAGATGCATGGAACCTGTAACTTCCCGGGCGGCACCGTAAAATGTAACGATCATATTATTTCACCTTTCCAAATATGTATTTCCCAATCAGCTCCTCAAGGTCTAGCGGGGGCTCCGTTTCCCTGATTCGCCCCCCTGGAGGGATGATTTCATCTGATGCCCCGGGGGAGATCATTACATATTTATCTCCGATAATTCCCATGGTTTTAATAGATGCTATTGAATCTTCCTCCAGCTTAACGTCCCGCACTATTCGCATCTTGACCAGGGCTTCCTTGTCTTTTGTGAGAGATATCCCCACCACTCTCCCGATTTCGACACCGGCCATGGAAACTATGGCATCCTTTTTTAGGCCGGCAACCGATGAGAATACGGCACTCACCTGGTAATACTTGCTTTTCCCGAGAAGGGTCACTTCTCCAAGAGACAGCGACAGGTAAGCAAGAGATATCATTCCAATCAATAAGAATATCCCGACCAAAAACTCCGTAACACCTTTCCGCTCCATTATTCCTCCAACACCCCTAAAGCATAAGTGATGTTATGATATAATCGCAAACCAGTACCATGACAGACGAGAGCACAACGGCTTCGGTGGTTGCCTTGCTAACTCCTTCCGCACCAAAGCTTCCCCGTCTGGTTCCTGCCCAAAATCCCTTGTAACAACATATCCAGATAATTAAAACAGCAAAAAAGAAGGATTTTACAACCCCCATCCATACGTCCTGGTTGAGGACACTGTTTTTCATCCCCCAGATAAAGGCTCCCGGATTAACACCCATGAGACCCACGCCGACCCCATAGCCTCCAAGCATGCCTACGATATCAAAGATTGCCGTGAGTAACGGAACAGCAATGATACACCCTAGTACCTTAGGCGCAATAATGTAGCTATATGGGTCTATCGCCATGCATTCGAGGGCTTCTATCTGTTCCTCGATGCGCATTATACCAATTTCTGCGCAAATGGCAGACCCAGCTCTCCCAGTTACCATCAGTGCCGTGAGAACCGGCCCCAGCTCCCTGATGAGGCTTAACGCAACGGCAGAGCCCAGCAATCCTTCTGAGCCGAATTTTGATAAGGTATAATAGCCTTGGAGACCCAATACCATTCCGGAGAAAGCTGCAGTGAATGAAACTACCGCCATGGACTTGTTGCCGATAAAATGTACCTGTTTTATCGTGGAAAAAAACTTCCCCGGGGGCTTAAAAATGCCGAGAAACGAGTAGTAAAAAAAGAGTCCCATCCTCCCGAGTTCCTGTACCAAGTTTATTCCGTATCTTCCAATCGCAGAAATTACTCTGACCATTTCTTTCTCTACTCTTCCTCGACTACAGATCCCTAGGCTTTGCTCAACAATGATTCGAGAAACTGCGAGTCCTTGGAATATTTCTCTTCGGGTTGCCTTTCCAGGAATTGTCGCACCCTTTGGTTAGTGCTTTTCTTAACTTCCTCAGGAGTACCATAAGCCAGTATCTCACCCTTATCCATGACAATTAATTGGTCCGCAATCGTAAAGGCACTTTCAAGTTCGTGAGTAACAACCACTATCGTCATCCCGAAGGCTGACTTGAGCTTCAAAATCAGGTTATCCAATCCCGCGGAAGTTATGGGATCAAGGCCTGATGAAGGTTCATCAAAAAAAAGTATCTCCGGATCCATGGCCAGTGCTCTTGCCAGCCCAGCCCTTTTTCTCATACCTCCACTTAACTGTGAAGGCATGAAATCTTCAAAGCCAGCCAGGCCGACCATCTCAAGTTTCAGTTGACACATTATGCGGATGGTTTCCTCGCTCAGCTTGGTATGAACACGGAGAGGCACAGCGATGTTTTCACCAACCGTCATCGAATTAAAAAGGGCTCCTCCCTGGAAGAGAACTCCGATTCTCTTCCTGAAGGTGTCTAACTCCTTCCGACTCATTTTGACAAGGTTTTTCCCATCTACGTAAATATTGCCGCTGGTGGGTTTCTTTAAACCGATGAGAAGTTTCAGGAGAGTACTTTTTCCGCATCCACTGACTCCCATAATCACGGTGATAGCACGTGGAGTCACATCGAAGGTAAGGTTATGAAGAACTTCGAGGCTGTCATAGTGAGCCACAATATTTTCTACTCGTATCAGGGGGCTGCTTTCGACATTTGGCATGTTACCCGGATCTTTCAATTCTTATCAAACTCTACGCTATTAGGATTTAAGGGAAGCAATTGCCTGTTCTTCGTTGTCTCGAATTTCGAATACCTTTTCTAACCGTGCAAGTTTAATAACTTCCATTGTTTTTGCGTTCAACCCTGCCAGGATCAGCCTGCCACCGTGCTTGTCAAGCGCCCTGAGCGCTTCAATCAAGGTAGCAATGCCGGAGCTATCCATGTAACCCACCTTGTCCAGGTTGACTATTACCGCCGGCACTTTGTCTTTCGCCAATTGCAGTAAAACCTCCCTTGCTTTCGGTGATGAATAGAGATCGAAGTCACCCTCCAAGTCGATCACGCTAATACCATCATTTACCTGTCGCAACGATACCTTCACGATTGTTAACCTCTTTACCTGCAAGATACTTGACCAGCTTCAATTGATTGCACCCGGACCTCGTAACACAATAGTCAACTTCGTCAACCGCCCGGTGAATTAGTGTCACCCCAAGGCCTCCACCGGCGGAATTAGCAGAGTCGAAAGACTCAATGGATTCAGGTTGAAAAGGGGAAGCGTTGTCCTCCAAAACAACCTCGATTCTGTCCTCCAAAAGGTTGAAAATAAGCTTGAATTCTTTAGAGGTATCAAACTTGTAAGCATGCCTGATTATGTTAGTTGAAGCTTCATCGATGGCGATCTGGAGATGAATTATTTGCTCCTCCGACAATCCCGCCAGGCTCCCTATTTCCTCGGAAATAGCCCGCAAAACACGCATCATCTTGGGATGGCTGCTCACCCTTACCTCAACGACTTCTCTAGGCCTTTCACGTTCTTCTATATCTTTTTTATTGTCCACTTTCTCCATGTCATTAACCCCTATACGAAAATAAGCTAACAGAGGGCGTTTTTTTTGTCAATAAAAGTCCGTTATTGTGCTAAGAATCAGATATGAGAATTTTGTGATCACTATTTTAGCGGACGACAAAGTCGGTTTTCGGAAGATAAGATGAACCTCGGTAGAGGAAAATACCCCGAAACAGAAAAAACGAGCGAGTCCGTTTCATACAGATCATTTCTATGTAAATTGGTTAAGTTTCTCTACGTTATCATAGGGATTTTGGTATTCTGGCCTGTGTGGCGATTTTTGACCTACAGGCCTCGGGAAAAGAAAAAGCTAATATTGTCTGTTACGGGTAAACTCGGGACAGTTATCCACAAGGAAGGGATATACGTGAACGTTCTCAGCAGCAAGATTATGGTTTTTTCAGATCGTTGCACCCACCTGGGGTGTGTTGTTCATTACGATCCCGAAACAAAAGAATTTAAGTGCCCTTGCCACGGTAGTAGGTTTGACAAAATGGGCCGAAGAATCGCCGGTCCGGCAAGGCTTCCTCTAGAAAAGATCCCATATAAGAAAGATAAAAAAGGAAATCTTGTAGTGTGGTTCCCTGTTTCACTTGAAAAATAACGTGTTTTGTTTTTATATAGAAGCTCTATTTTATTTTCGGCTCTAAATAGGCCTTTATAGAAACTTTCATCCGTTTGTTGTGGCCGGTCCAATGTGGTCCAGCCATGCTGGTTAGTTTTTCTCCTTGTTAAAGATAATGTTTCTAACCGTTAAGGAAGGGGCGATGAAAAAGCGTAAAAAATGTGCGGAGATTTTGGGGCTAATATTTTTGGTAATGCTGGTTGTTGTGGTATTTAACGGACGTGCTTGGGCAAAAAGAGCTTACGTGTCCGATGAAAGTGTTGAGATAAATATTCGTACCGGTCCAAGTCTACAAAATAAAATCATAGCCTTGTTGAAAGTCGGGGATCCGGTTGACCTTGTGGGGGAAGAATCGGGATGGGCAAAAGTGAGACTCCCTGATGGTAGAGAAGGCTGGACGCTGAAGAAATATCTCATGGAACGGCTGCCTTGGAAAATATACGCTCTAAAACTGGAAGAATCGAACAAGGAAATGAAACAGACCCTTGCCAAATTGAAGGAAGAAAACAGTGATTTGTTGAAACAGAACAAAGAATTGACAGAAACGTTAAACCGAACGAAAGAAGAACTTGAAAAACTTAAACAGATGTACGCGGAGCTGAAGGAAGGAGCTAAGACATACCTTTCCCTGAAAAAATCGTACGATGAATTGGCGGAAAAATCGAAGGTCATGGAGAGTGAATTGAACAAGCTCAAGCAAGAAAACAACCGAATAAGATACTCCCAGAATATTAGGTGGTTTTTATCCGGCGCTGCAGTTTTAGTATTCGGATGGCTTGTGGGCCTACAGATGGGTAAGGCTAAGTCTCGCCGTAGATCGAGACTCTACTACGATTAGATTCATCTGCTCCCCCAGAATATTGGTGGAAGTTTTTTATACTAAAGGGATAAAAAATTTCTCTTTTTGTGAAAAAATATTCTCACAAATTCCTGAATATGTATTCACTCTTTCTGTCTAAGACATCGCAATCACAGCGCAAATAACAAAAAGGACTAATGGCACAAATATAGCTTATTTAATGGGGTAGAGCCCCAAACCCCAAATTGCCGAGTTTGCCCCAACTCGGAGACCCCTGCTTTGTCCTGAAGCAGGGGATTTTTTTGCCCTGCAACTGATACTCAGATCATATGTTTCAGCCCCTGAACATGATGAATACCATTGAAGGACCTCTGAATAATTGCTCAGTTACCTTTAGATTATTCTAGTTATATCTCATCAACCGAATGCTATTTTTAAAAAACCTGGTTTCCTTAAGTTCCTAATAAAAGGCGGCGTCCTAAGTAGATATTTACCCTCTTTTTTGTCGCCGAAAATTTCGGAATTTTTGACATAATAGAACTCAATATGCTAACAATGTCACCAGGCTCTGATACTTGACGGTTATGAGAATCACCTGTTTCTTTCATTTTTGAGCAATATGAAAAAGAAGCAATCAACTTTTGACATCCAGGATTTATGTGTAGCATCAGGGTACATTGAAGATAGCGCTGTTAGTTTTAACATTGATCGCCCTGACGTAACCGTCTCTGAATTCCCTCGACAAATTGTAACAACGTATTTTTTGGCGCTTAGGCAGGCTATCATTCCGGGGATTGTTACTAGTAGAGAAAGACAACTCTCGAGAGTGCTAAAAGAAAAACAAAACTGGAGAGAGGTCAAAAAACATTCCTTTGGGTATGGCAAGGGGCTTTTTTCCTTTCTCTGGAGGTTTTATAGGGATTCGGGCATAAACGATTTGTTAGTGGATAATCTGGTTCCCCTTGATCCTGAAGATAGCAAAAAGGTAAGAAGGGCGCTGAAAAAGTATATCTCGTACCTTGAATCAAAACTACAGAAGGGCATGGTGTTTCTCGTCCCGGATACTGAAATCACATTTCGCACTCCCTCCAGGTTGTCTAAAACTTACAGTAGACCGGTGCTACTGTACGATGTTCGAGGAACTCAGCTAATAATCATACCTTTTACTACTAAAGTTGAAAGGATAAATCCCCGCACTGACATATTGTTTGATCAGAGCTACAAAGGGATGGAACTTGACAGTAAGGGCACTCCCTCGGTGGAAAACTTCCCGTACAAGATTTTTTCAAGAAAAACAGCTCTTGTTGTGTCGGCCTTCGACTCTGTTACGAGGGAGCAGTTTCTTTCGTCAGTGCTTGTTCACGTGGGCCCGGTAAGAAGTGAGCTTATAGAATTAGTGAAAGACAAAATGAAAATTTTGGCCAGGTAATCCGTATTATGAATAAGCAGAGTTATGATAGCAAGAGACAGAAAATTGTCATGATCCTGAGAGACAGGTGTGCTGGAAAACCCTATGACACCAAGTACTATGTCACGTTCATGGATAAAATAATGCAGTCAGTTTTTAGTTTATGTAAAAAATCGCTTCTTGCCGATACTGCCAACCAAGTCGATGAAAACTTTTTTATAAATGCCTGCTGGGAGAAACTTGAAGATGGAGGCCTTCTAAAGCGGTTATGTGCCGTGAACTTCAAGGATGATGTTCACGTTGAAAACTACCTACGAAAGGTTTTCGAGAATCTTTTAATAGATACGATGGAAACCTTGGCACCAGGCTTTAGGGCCCGGAGAAAGCAGGTGGAAAGAGTCCTAAAAAATAGGTGCCTTGACACTTGCAGGCGTTTCTGCAAATGTTGGAAATTAAAAGAACTACGTGGCAAGGTCAGTAAACCTGCCTACCTGGAGAGGTTAATGGAAATTGCATCTTCAATACCGGCACCCGAGGTGAAATACGCGAAAAAATCGGGATCTAGAGCCCCCTCCGTAAGTGACAGAGACATGGAGGAGTTCCTAGTACGACTTCTGGAAACGGTCGGAGGGATGGCCAAGCGCGATGATATAGTTCGGGTGATTACAAAGAAGTTTAACCTCTACTCGGTAAAAGTTGATGGCATGCCAACCGATGAAGAAGGAGAAGAAATCTCCCTTGAAGATGATACTATATTAAGCCCAGAACATGAGGTCATGGCTCGTGAAATTCTAGGAAAGATGGATGAGGATATGTTAACCGTTCACTATTGCTGGATGGTTCAAGGGATGTCGACGGAGCAAATAGCCGCTAAAACCGGGTGGAGCATCGGTACTGTTCATAACCGTAAAAAAAGATATAAAAAATACATAGCAAAGTACTTTGTAAGCGATAAAGAAGTGTTTCCGTACGACGAATCTAAGGCGATAATGAGAGCAGTTTCCAGGGAAATGCTTGCGAAAAAAGGGCAAGAATGAAGAGGAAAAAAAACTACGCATCATTACAGTTGACGAAGTGTTACAGTGCTGACGAATTGCAATCATATCATACCGGTGGTTTAACGAAAAACAAGCGATCCAGGATTTTTTACCATTTAAACATTGAAAACTGCAGCAGATGCAGGGATCTTTTGGAAATAGTGGGGCCTGGCTCACCTCCGAGGGAGATCCATCAGGTTAGCCAGCGCATTCTTGAACGTTTAAAAAAGAATGAAACGGCCCTCATGGAGTTGCCTGCTCCGATTAGGATTAAAAAGGGACAGGTGTGGACAACTTTCCCGGAATTAAAATACCTGCCTGCTGAAGATCCGGATGACCCTGGGATATATCCTGCGGTACTTGTAATATGGGCAGGAACAGAACGAAGGGATCTGGACAACATCATAAGAGTAATTCCAATATCCTTCGACACGGAGTATGAAATGGAAGGTGAAACCGTGGTTCTAGACGAGGGCTCACCCCTAGGTTTCCCTGTTCTTTTGGAAATTTTTAATGAAACGCCGATGCTTGCCGGCCACCTAGATAGATTCCTCGGGAATGTTCAGCCCGATGATATGGCAAGAGTTATGACATGCCGTAATCGTTTCCTTGAAGGTGAAATCGAGCAACCTGACGAAGAATACCGGAGGTGGAAGGAAATTGAAATAGAACTCGTTCGTTACCTTTCCCTTCCTGTTAAGGAGTATTTGTTGGAGGAATCGGAAGAGGAAAAGCAGGTGGAGATATATCTTGAGCCTTACTCCAAGGCCGCTGGAACGTCGGATATCGATCTATCTGATGTTAGCGAACACGTGCTTCTGAAAACAGAAAAGGTTACCGCGGGTGTTGTCCAGGTAAAGGAAAGAGTTCTCTTGAGAATCGCTGGAAAGGATCTTGATAGGGAATCGATTAGGGTAGTTATCGACGGAAACGAAGTAGCCCTACAGGAAAAGTTTCCAGGTGTCTACGAAATTGAGCTTGGGATCAAAGGGAGCATGCCGGCTAAAGTTGGTGTCGCAATAGAGATTAGCAATGAAAAAAATGAGTTCCAGTTGATATTCAGAGTTATGGGAACGTAGGATAGGGGTAAAAATAACCGATACTGAGTCAAATTCTTCCGTAATGAGTAATCTTCTTTCTAGAATTCAACTTCACGATAAAGAAGGGAATATTAATACGGTTATACAACTTTTTGCGCAAAACTACGATTCTCTTCTCCTGTTAAGTCCCGAGCTTTTGAAACGAATTAAATACTACCTGGAAAACCTTCGTGAAGCAATAACCCCTGCTTCGATCAATGCCATAAAAACTCTCCCTCTTAGTTTACTTCAGGGAGCAGGTGTTCCGGTATTCATTGAGCAGCCAAGCCGTGAAGTCCAGGAAACACCGGGGCGTTTCCTGTTTCCCGTGGCCGCATCAACTATAGGCATGCTCAGGGAAATCCGCATTTGTGAAGTACTTGAAAAAAGTCATGATCCCAAAAAGTTGTGGATCCTCGATTCTGTCGGTTTTGCAACCTTCAGGGTGCTTGGAAGTAACTTGAAAAGGCACTGTTTCTGGAGACCAGATAATTTCACGTATCATATTCTTGATGTTTACGGCAGGGAAGATCACAATGTAAGAGGAGGGTCTATATCACTTCCCCTTGCCCTAGCCTTGTACTCTTTGGTGACAGGTGTCCCCGTTCCAGGAGATGTAAGTGCCACTGGTACGGTGGGTAGGGACGGGACTGTTGGTCAGGTTGGATGTATGGATCTGAAGCTAGAAGTACTTTCCGTGGAACAGCCCGGTGTGAGGCGCATCTTAGTGCCGAAAGGCCAAAGCCTTCCCGAAGACACACGAGGACTGGAGATTATCAAGGTTGAGTCGCTCCATGAGGCAATCTCCCTCATCTTTGGCGATCTCGCAAACACCTGCCTGGTAAGAGGAAAGCTGGCAATAGAAAAGGAAGTTTGCTTACTTAAAGAGCAATACTGCCTTAACCTTTTTGACACGTGCATAAAGAACGCTGAAGAACTTATAGAACACTTAAAATTACACAAGGATGCCTACCCGCGGGACCGGGTAATGGAAGCACTATTTGATTGTTATTGGATAAAAGGGAGTTGTCACTGCCATAAGGGTGAAGTTAAACGCACTCAAAGTTATCTGGGTAAAGCAATCAAGCTTTACAAAAGAAATCCGGGGTTAATATGTTCGAATGATTACTTTGCCGCCATGATTCAATATGGAGTTCTTCTCAAGGATATTTTCCGCTATGAAGATGCCGAGAAAATTCATCTGGAACTCGCAAGGGAGATAGATACGTGTAGGGCACTCAATCATGTAAAGGGAATGAACTTGAGTAGCTTGAGCCAGCTTTACCTGGCCAGGAGAATGTTTGATAGATCTGAGGCGCTACAGAAGAAGGCAATGCGTCTCATAAACGAGGATGAGCTTTGCAGGAACTATGGTTACCTTGCCCAGATACACATGCGAAAGGGAAATTTCCGCAAAGCAGCCTCCGCTTTAAGGCATTACAAGAGGCTTCTTAATAACGCCGATACTAGGACCAGCGACAAAAATACGCCCTATTATCATTGGATTCGATCGGAATATCTCTACAGGAGGATTGTTAAGACCAGGAAAAATACCAAAGTGCTTCTAAGCGAATTACATGAAATAGCGTTATTCTACAAAAAGGTTGACAGCTATGTCCATGGACTCATTCATAAGTTCTTGGGGCTTGCACTGTTGGAACTTGGATGCTTCAATGAGGGAATGGAGGAATTGAGTTTTGCAAGTGGATATTTCGATAGCCAGTTCGCCCATGTCTTGAGGGTGTTGGGAGCATCGGTGCGTGCTAGTAGGGCTCTCTATCTTATCCATTCTCGGCGAGATGAACAGCTTGATGCAGATATCAAGGGAATAATAGATGATCTTTCACTACAAAAGGACATAAGGAGACATTTTAGGGCCGAGCTCCAAAAGCTGTCTAAGTTCGCTCGTTCCCCTATTAGAGGAAATGTTAAAAAGGATACTTTGATAGCTCTCGAGACCATAACACAAAAAATTCCTTACTAGATGCGGGAACCCGACTCATAATCAAAATATACGGATGTAGCCCACGGTTTTAACCGTGGGTAAAGATGCTGGGTTTAATAATGGTCTTGGAGGCTTAGAAGTGAAAGATTTTAAGGGGAACAATAGGTCACGGCAGGTAGCCAAAAAGCGTTTGCTTAAGAGACTGGAGTCTCAGAAAGTATTAGGAGAGCGCCATTGGTCACGCGAGGAACTCTACGAGTGATCTATTGCTAAAACGAATTCTCTAGTTTCCACAATCAATTCAATATCGCTTTTCAACTCAGCAAGTCCAAATATCCGGTTCGTTCGCAAGGTATACTCAAAACACCAAAAATGTTCCCACTTCCCCTCCCAATGATTTTTTTGAAATTTATGACGCCAAATCCATAAAATAATAGATAACACTCAAATACTTAAAGAGATTTTTCGGAGGATAAACAATGTGTCCCAGCGAATGGAAAGAGGCCTTGCGTAACATACGAGACTCCCTGCCAGAAACTAGTGGTATGAAGGAAGACGAGTTCTTGAACTTTAACGACGTAGTCGAAACAAGCACAAACACCCTCAATAGAAGCCTCCAGAGGATTCTTGCCGAGGTTCAGGAGCTTTTTCAACAAAACAGGTGGGAAGATATTCTTGCACTTATATATCCCGTGGAAGAGAAGTTTCCCGAGCTCTTAGATGCCGGGCTGGACACTGAAATAAGGTCTAAGGCAGGTTTTGCGCTTGGTCAACTAATGCGGTTCGATGAAGCGATAAGCGAGTTGTTGATTTGCGTAGAGAAAGAACCCGGTAATTTCTACCATCATAGCTCCCTGGCATATACTGCTTATAATTCGCTTTACGCAGCCCACAACAAGGAGATCTTCCTTCGTGGAGAACACCGGAAAAAAAGAATAGAACTTGCCCACAAACACTTCAAAAAAGCACAAGAACTCCGTCCTGATGGGGTAACAAACTTTTATCGCGAAGCAATGCTATACAAACAGATAGAAAACAAGCCGGAAAAATCGATTTATTTCTTTGAAAAGGCAGTAGAGAACTGGGAAAGGCTCGATGAAGAGGAGAAGAAATCCCGCGCTCAAGAACGTAAAAACTACATAAAGGCCCTGTATCAGCTTTCAAGTGCACTCTTGGCTAAAAAACTTCCTAGAAGCGCTCTAAAATTCCTCGAAAAATGCATCGACAAGGATAAAGAAAGTAATTTTGTTGAACCCCTTTTCAAGTACTTCGCCCTGGGAAAAATCAATTTCTATCTTAACAATTTCCAGGAAGCTAAAAACGCCTTGGAGTTCTCTCTTGCTTGTGCAGACGGCAAGCCTGTTGATTTTGTTTACGAACTGCTTTCGAGAACTTTACTTGCCATGGGAAACGTTGAAGGGGCGGCAGAAACAATCCGCCGGGTGCCAGAGAAGAAAAGGCGCCCCTATTACCGCTGGACCGAGGCAGATATACTTTGTGCTATGAAAGATTTTGACGGTGCACGCCAGGCACTTAAAAAGTCCATGGAAAGGGATAGAAGGTCGAGGCACAAAGCACTGATTCGCCTTGCTAAAATAGAATACCTTCTCGCGAATTATGAGAAGAGCCTTAAGTACGCCACGTCTGCCAGGGAATTCTTCTACGAAACCTGGAACGGTTTGCTGGACGATGCCATCTTCTACGAAGCTTTGAACCAGTACAGGTTGGGCGACCGGGAAAAAGCATTGGAGCTGGCAAGTAAACTAGAAAAAATCAACCCCCACTATCCCAAGCTTGGCCTCCTTCTAACGAGATTAAGAAAAAATCACGAGGGACATGAAGATGAAACGAGGCAATTTTGAACAAGAAGTGAAAAAACAAACCGACACACCACTTGATTTTAGACTCCTCTTTGCAGGTCTCGAAAAGAGTATTCTAAACGGCGAAGACATAGAAAAATGTAATAAACTCCTCGAACGAGCGGATATTTGGAAAAAGCTCAACCCGGAAATGCGCCTACAGTGGGCCCGGCTTGCACAAATGGCCGGCAACGTGGAACTAGCCCTCGAAGTTATCGAAGATGTAAATAGAACAGCTCCCAATCTAGCCCAAGCGTGGAATGAGCATCTGGAACTTCTGTCCATACTTGAGAGAAAAGAAAAATTCATTCAGGTGCTAGCCATGGCCCGAAGGTACATCGGCGAACAGCAATATGAAAACTGGAGCGGAAAGTACAAAAATGCCCCTGAAACAGAGAGCCCTCCGGAAGATCCTGTACTTTCACCCTTTGAGAAATTAAGGACAAGGCAGGAAGCAATTGGTAGGTTCCTGGAACTTTTTTCGGGGAGAGAAGATTGCTTCGCTAGACAATGGGCAGATAAGTCCGAAGGGAAACAGGGGTATGTCCCGGTTAGAAGGCCCATGATGGAAACAGACGTAGAAGAACACGTCTCCGGTAAAAAAACTTACGGTATCTATTTGCTCAGGTCTGATTCAACGGTCAAGGTGGCTGTTATCGATGTTGACATCGTTCAGAAGTTCAGAACTTCAAAGCTTCGAGGAGAAGATGTGGCGCTTATTAAAAGAGAACGCTCATACCTCTTTTCCAGGATAGTGGAATTGAGCCAGGAGGCGGGACTTGAACCGGTAGCCGAGTTCAGCGGCTCAAAAGGTTACCATTTCTGGTATTTCTTTAAAAAACCGGTTGATGCCGGAGTTGTCCGAGCCAGGCTAAAACAAATTACGTCTTTACTTCAAAAGGATCTAACGGCATTTCATCTGGAACTCTTTCCTAAGCAGGATAAAGTATCCGGAAAAGGCCTTGGAAACCTGGTAAAACTTCCTCTTGGCATCCATCGCCTCACAGGAAAGCGCTCATACTTTATCGATTGTCCCGATAGGAACCTTGAAGCCCAGCTAAAATTTCTTCACAAAATAAAGCAGGTAGATCCCGCAGGCGTTAGTCCTCTGCACAGCGATGTAAAAACCGGGGAAATCATGATCCACCCCAGGATGAAAGAGTGGGCGGAACAATACCCGGAATTGATGACTCTTGAGATGAAATGCGCTCCTTTAGGGCATATTATAGCTTCTTGCCGGAGCGGAAACCAACTTTCGATGAGGGAAGAAAAGGTATTGTTCCAGACCATTGGTTTTCTCCCCAAAGCACGATCTTTACTGCACCACCTTCTGTCCATGGTCCCGGAGTATAATCCTCATATGGTTGACTACAAAATAAGCAGGTTGCGGGGAAAACCCCTGGGCTGCAGGAGAATACACTCTCTTCTTGATTATACTGGAGATATCTGTACTTTTAGTAAAACCTATGAGTATCCGCATCCGCTTTTACACCTCGAACAATGGAAGGACGAAGCGCCATCTGAGAAGATATCTGATTTGAACTCGGCACTGGAAAACCTTAAAGCAGCGATAAGCAGGGTGGAGGCCTTCTTGAAGTAATGGAATCAATTTACGTGATAGAGCCCGGGGTTTATCTGCGGAGAGATGGTGAGTGCTTGAGGATTTTCAAGGGCACCGAGTCCATTGGTGAAATCCCTCTCAAGAATCTCAAAAAACTCACGCTCATTGGGTATGTGTCTCTCAGTGGTGGTGTGCTGGACTTTCTCATACAAAACAGGATTGAAACCGTTTTTATGACACCCACGGGACGTTTCCGGGCGAGACTTGCCCTGGACGAACATCGTCATGTGGAACTCAGGAAAGCCCAGTACGTAAAGTTAAGTGAACCAGGGTTTGAATTGAGAACGGCCCGTACTATCGTGGCCGGAAAAACAAGGAATATGGCCAACTTTCTCTTATTGCGAGCAAGGCAGTATGGTGTGGACGAACTTCGACGGTATGCCGTAGCTCTGAAATCAATGTCAAGATATTGCAGTTCTGTCAATGATCTTGAAAAGTTGCGTGGAATCGAAGGCAATGCTAGCCGCATATACTTCGAAGCGTTTCCGATGCTTATTATAAATCCGCTTTTTGAGTTTCGGGGAAGAAACAGGAGACCACCGCTAGATCCCGTTAATGCAATGCTTTCTTTTGTTTACACGATGCTTACAAATGAAGTTCTCTCGGCCATAAATGCCTGCGGTCTT
>Ga0256841_1000400_pt1 | contig 45417 bp, 44 predicted proteins | sample 356308metaG_FD_185971 | JGI IMG/M metagenome (GOLD analysis project Ga0256841, IMG submission 185971) | Hydrothermal vent microbial communities from Mid Atlantic Ridge, Atlantic Ocean - 356-308 | ecosystem: Environmental > Aquatic > Marine > Hydrothermal vents | place: Atlantic Ocean: Mid...
TCTTTCTCGCGGTCCTCTGTAGTTTTTTTGTTTCTGTGTTATTGCGATGTATCTTATCTAGTATTGATAGATACTCTTGTTCTGTTGCGTTGTACATTCAGAATCTAATCCTATTGCGTATAACGTTTCGCCTCAGCAGCCGCCGAAGGAGCGCCAGCGACGAAGGCGGTCGGCTGGAGGCGTTTGTTAGGGCTCATTTTCAAAGAATTTCTTGCCCCGCTCAAAAACAGATCGGGCCAACTGTTCATTACCAGCCATATCAGCGATAGCAATGGTCGTAAGTATTCCAAATGAATTAGCAGTATCTAGCGCGTCTTTTTTCTCTTCATCCGTATGATTCGGGGTGATTGAATCTGCAGTATTCTGTCGCACCGCCTGATAAAACCCACTGTGTGTAAAGCTATTCATTGTTTTCCACGAAGTTTCTTTCACGTGGGACAAGGTACCACCATTAAAAGCTTCATGTGTTTCAAGATCCGCAATCAGCTCTCCAATCGTTTTTATCTTATCGCTCTTGAACTGTTCGACTTCTTTATCCGAAGCCGAATACATTAACCATACGCCGCGCACATAGGCTTCGAACAGCAATCTAACTAAAGCGGCAGCAGAGCCGGATAGAGACTTGGCTGTAAGGAGCACTATCGCCTTTTGATGTTCCAGCGCAGTCGCGAGGCAACCTGCAGCCAGCCTAATTCGATCCTTCGACGGTACCTCTAGCCCATCAATAGACGAATCAATCCATTGGATTAGCTGCTCTGATTGCTGTATTTCTTGTGCGATATTCATTGAGCCCTAACGACCAAGCTGTGCGGCGCAAACGAAGCGCAGCGTAGTTTGCGTCCGAACGAGCGCCTTGTTATGCGATACCAGACTTGGAAATAAGAACACTAAGCACACCATTCAAATAATAAAATAGCGCAATATATGAAACGACAAGAAAAATGCCAGGCTTAGATATCACAAGCTCTCTAAGTATACGCATTCTATGTTCCTGTGATTTATTCCGAAGAAACTCGATTGTTGACATGTAGTCTACTTTAGGCCAAATAGCGGCTCCTGCCGGAAACACGATAGCTTGTAACCCGTAGAAAAATGATTGCACGAGTAAAATAATGAACAAGAGAACAAACGGAATCCCATGTATCCACCCTGATTGAGCGCTTGCGTACTTTGCTAATCCCATCGCTAATGTCGCAGCTCCTAAATATGACAGCAGTTTGAAATTCGCCTCTATAATTTCCTTGGAAATCAGAAGTATTATTAATCGATTGATGGCTTCCATAGTTTCAACTAATTTCACGCATAACTACTGATTATCAAGCACGCGCCGCATAACACGAAACACCTGGCACATGCGGGTTAGTACGCCGAATCGGGCGATAGTGCGGCGGCTGCGGGTTATCATGCCTGTTCCTCTTTGGTCATCCGTTTGGCAGGCGGCTGTTTCCTCAACCGTTTAGCGGTTTTTACCCATCTTGTCAATATTGAACGGCGCCTGCGCGGATATTGGCGATTTTCCGGCTTGACTGGCGGGTGCGGTTTAACACGCCGGTTTGCGTTGTAAGACGGGCGCTACAAGATATTGATTGAACTGGGTGAATCGGATATTGCGTGGATATATTTTCACTTATACAAGCAGGATTCTTGACTCTGGATTCTGGTTGGATTTCAATACTACTGTCTATAAACACAGTATGGAGGATTTCGCCATGGCGGGCAAGCGCCTGATGGACCAGGTGCGCGACAGGATTCGCACCCTGCATTACAGCCGGAAGACGGAACATTCCTATAGCTACTGGATTCGCTCCTTCATCCGCTTTCATGGATACGCTCACCCTTCCAGCCTGGGAGCCCGGGATGTCGCCCGGTTTCTGACCTGGCTGGCCGTCGAACGGCGCGTCTCTGCGGCGACGCAGAATCAGGCGTTCAATGCCATCCTTTTCCTTTACAAGCGCGTCCTGGACCTGCCCCTGGGGAAGATCGAGGGTGTGGAGCGGGCGAAGCGGGGCCGGCGGCTGCCGGTGGTTTTCGAGCGGCGCGAGATGGCTGCCGTGCTGGGTGGCATGAAGCTGCCTTATCTGTTGATGGCTTCGCTGATGTACGGGAGCGGGCTGCGGACGATGGAGACGTTGCGGTTGCGCCTGAAGGATATCGACTTCGACCGGCGTTGCATCATGGTGCGGGCAGGCAAGGGAGACAAGGATCGGGTCACGGTGCTGCCCGACACGCTGATCCCGGATATCGAGCGGGCCATGGAGCGGGTGCGGATTCTGCACGAGGAGGATCTGGCCGCGGGCTTTGGTGAGGTATCGTTGCCCTATGCCCTTGCGCGCAAGTACCCGGGCGAGTCCAGAAGTCTGCACTGGCAGTTTCTGTTCGCCGCCGACCGGCGCTCCGTCGATCCGCGCTCCGGGCGGGAGAAGCGCCATCATGTTTTCGAGAGCACCCTGCAGCGGGCGGTGAAGCAGGCGGTCCGGGCGGCGGGCATCCGCAAGATGGCGTCATGCCATACCTTCCGGCATTCCTTTGCGACGCATCTGCTGGAGGACGGGTACGACATCCGTACCGTTCAGGAGTTGCTGGGGCACAAGGATGTGAAGACGACGCAGATTTACACCCATGTGCTGAACAGGGGCGGGGGTGCGGTGAGGAGTCCGCTGGGTGGGTTGTAGGGGGGGCGCCTGGGGTTCGTCGCGGGCGGCGTTCAGCCGGCGAGGATCACCGAGAAGAAGCTGGCCCAGGCCATGGCGACCAGGACGACGACGATGAACATGGGAAAGCCTTGAAATGTGAACACTTTTCTTTACCGTCCAGCGTGTTGAATATTAGCGGTATCTTATCCTATTCGTCTTCGTCCTTCAATTCCGGCTTGCGCGGAATGCGCGGGTCGTCGTCGTCCATGAGGATGCGGTGGGCGGGGCCTTCCAGGTCTTCGTACTGGCCGCTGCGGATGGCCCACAGGAAGACGGCGATGGCGATGCCCATGACGAGCAGGCTGATGGGGATGAGAAGGTAGAGAATGCTCATGGCTGGGCCCTGGGGTGGTTGGGGGTATTTTAGACCACAAAGGCGCGCAAAGGCGCTCGAAGGAAAAAAACCGCGAGGTGAAAAGACGGCAACCGCGAGGGACGCGAAGGGAAAACAGTCATACCATTCATTCCTTCGCGTCCTTCGCGTCCTTCGCGGTTCTATTTTTCCGCTCTTCCTTCGTGCGCCTTCGTGCGCCTTTGTGGTTCTCCCCACCTCACCCCCGCCGCAGCCGCAACGCGTTGAGCACCACGACCAGGGAGCTGGTGGACATGCCGAGGGCGGCCATCCAGGGGGCGACCCAGCCGGCGGCGGCCAGGGGCACGGCGACGGCGTTGTAGACCACGGCCCAGGCCAGGTTCTGGCGGATGATTCCGAGGCTGCGGCGCGCCATGCGCACGGCGTCGGCCAGGTGCGGCAGCCGTTCCGAGAGCAGGATCATGTCGGCGCTGGCGTGGGCGAGCTGGGTGCCGCCGCCCATGGCCAGGGAGACCTGGGCGCCGGCCAGCACCGGGGCGTCGTTGACGCCGTCGCCGACCATGGCGACCACGGCGCCACCCTGCTGCAGTTCGCGGATGCGGGCCAGCTTGTCGTCGGGGGTGCAGCGCGAGCGACTGTGCTCGATACCCAGTTGGCGCGCCACCCCGGCCACCGCCGCGTCGCCGTCGCCGGACAGCAGTTCCACTTCCAGGCCCTGAGCGCGCAGGACGGCGATGGCGTCCGCCGCACCGTCGCGGATGCGGTCGGCGAACGACAGCGCCGCCAGCCAGCCGTTCTCGTCGCCGAGCCAGACGCGGGTGTGGCCCGGTTCGTCGGCCAGCGCCGGCAGCGCCTGGCCATGCGCTTCGGCGACGTACGACGCCGTGCCGATGCGGTAGCGGCGGCCCTCGATGCGGCCTTCCAGCCCCTGCCCCGCCACCGCCGTCACGCCCGCCGCGCGCGGCGCGTCCGGGCAGGCACAAGCCAGGGCGCGGGCGACGGGGTGTTCGGAGGACCGTTCCAGGGAGGCCGCCAGGCAGCGCACCCGCGCTTCCGGCTGGTCGCCCAGCAGCGTCACGGCCTCCAGCCGCAGGCGTCCCTCGGTGAGGGTGCCGGTCTTGTCGAAGATCATGTGGGTGGCGCGCGCCAGGGTCTCCAGGGCGTGGCCGCGGGTGGTGAGCACGCCCAGCCGGGTGAGCGCGCCGGTGGCGGCGGTGAGCGCCGCGGGCGTGGCCAGCGACAGGGCGCAGGGGCAGGTCACCACCAGCACCGACAGGGTGATGGCGAAGGCGTGCGCGGGGTCGGCCTGCCACCAGTACAGGGCCACGCCGGCGGCCAGCGCCAGCAGCGCCAGCACGAACCCGCCGGCCACGCGGTCGGCCAGCTTCGCCACCGAGGGTTTCTCGGTCTGGGCGCGGTCGAGCAGGCGCAGGATGGACGACAGCACGGTCTCCTCGCCGACCTTCTCCACCTGCATGACCAGCGGGCTGTCGGTGTTGACCGTGCCGCCCACCAGCGCCGCGCCGGGGCCGCGCGGCAGCGGCAGGCTCTCGCCGGTGAGCAGCGACTCGTCGACCGCGCTTTCGCCTTCCAGCACCCGGCCGTCCGCCGGGATGCTCTCGCCGGGACGCACCAGCACGCGGTCGCCGGGGCCGAGCTCGGCCACCGGCACGCGTTCCTCGCCGGCGTCGGTGAACCGCGTGGCGGTGGCCGGCAGCAGCCGCACCAGTTCCTCGGCGGCCTGGCCGGCGCGGTGGCGGGCGCCCATTTCCAGGAAGCGGCCGGTCAGCAGGAAGAAGGTGAACATGGTCACCGAGTCGAAGTAGATCTCGCCCTCGCCCGTGATCGTATGCCAGGCGCTGGCGGCGAAGGCGGCGCCGATGGCCAGCGCCACCGGCACGTCCATGCCGGCCTGGCGGCGCTTGAGGTCGCGCCAGGCGCTCACGAAGAAGGGCTGCGCCGAATAGACCACCACGGGCGCGGCGATGAGCAGGCTGACCCAGCGCAGGAAGTTGCGCAGGCCGGCGTCCATGCCTTCGTAGGCGCCGCCGTACAGCGCCACCGCCAGCATCATGACCTGCGCCATGCCCAGCGCGGCCACCGCCAGGCGGCGCAGGGCGCGGCGGCGCTCTTCCTTGTAGAGCTGTTCCTGGCGGCCGGGGTCGAAGGGGTGGGCGTGGTAGCCGATGGCGCGGATGGCTTCCAGGATGTCGCTGAGCTTGATGCGGCTGTTGTCCCACACCAGGCGCGCGCGGTGGGTGGCGTAGTTGACCTGGAACTCCAGTACGCCGGGCAGGCTCTTAACGTGGCGTTCGTTCAACCATACGCAGGCGGCGCACTGGATGCCTTCCAGGATCAGGGCCGCCTCGCGCCTGTCGCCCGCTTCCACGCGCACGAAGCTGGCCTGCAAATCGTCGCGGTCGTAGAGGCGCATGTCGGCCAGTTCTTCCGGCACCAGTTCCTCGCCGCGCGACGCGGGCGCGGTGCGGTGGCGGTAGAAGTCGGCAAGGCCGCCCTCGACGATGGCGCGCGCCACCGCCTGGCAGCCGCGGCAGCACATGGGGCGCTTCTCGCCGTCGATGTCGACGTCGAGCTCGACGCCGGGCGGCACGGGCAGGCCGCAGTGGAAGCAGGGGGTGTTGTCGTCTCGTGTCGTCAAGGCGCAGGGGCGATGGACGTGCGGGCATGGACTTCGTGGAGCTGGTCGCCGCGGCGGATCTGCAGCACCAGCACCCAGACGCCGGGTTCGGGCAATACGATACCGGCCTCGTAGACGCCGGGTTCCGTCTCGTCCAGCCGGAAGGGCCGGTCGAGGCGGCTGTCGGCGGGCCGCTCGAACACGCCGCCCACCTCGGCGAAGCGCACCGGCGCGCCGTCGCGCTCCAGCACCCGGACCCGGAACCGTGAGGGCTGGCCGGCGTGCGCCTCGCCCACCCAGCCCTTGGCCACCTGCCAGCCGCGTTCCCGCTGGCGCTCCACCTGTTCCAGGTAGCGGTTGTAGAGGGCCTCCTTCTTCTGGTATTCGCGGCTCACCACGCCGGGGAACACCGACTTCACCGGGTGCGTATCGGTGGCATCGGGCAGCAGCAGGTCGGCCACCGGCCTGGGCAGGCCCTTCTGCGACACCACCACGAACACGCCGTCGAAGGCGAACAGGAAGACGAAGAAGATGACGATGGCGGCCGGCCCCCAGTGGAACCAGCGCCGTTCGCCGTCGGCGCGGCGCTGCTCGCGGGCGCTGCTGACGATACCCAGCAGGTAGGCGGTCACCGACAGCACCGCCACGTACATGGCCAGCACGTCGGCGCCCGGCCACTGCAGGAGGCTGTAGGCCAGCACCCCGCCCAGCGCCAGCAGCGCCACCACCACCGCCGCCTGCTTGCCGTTCATCGGCGTCAGGCGGTACAGCAGCAGGAACACCAGCACTTCGAGGCCGGCGCCCAGCGGCAGGGCGAGCAGGGACTGCAGCATCAGTGTTCCGCGCCGGGCAGGTAGAAGGTGGCCGGGGCGCTGACCATGCCGATCTCCGGCTTCTCCTGCGGAATGGCGTCGAACAGGAAGGCGCGCGAGCCCTTGTGGCGGTGGTGCGGCTTTACGCGCACCCGCGCCAGCACCTTGAGGCTGCGCTGCGGCGGCAGCCGCACCGAGTCGAACTTGCCGAGGTCGAGTTCGCCGCCCGCCAGGCCGTGCATCATGATGGCGACCTGGAGCGGCTCATTGGTCTTGTTGGCCAGGTGCAGCTCGTAGCTGTTCTGGATGCGGCCATCGGACAGGCGCACGAACAGCGGCTGGCGCACCTGGATGACGGCCAGCTCCAGCGGCGCCTGGTGGCCGACGCTCCAGGCCAGGGCGGCGATGGCGGCCAGCAGCACCAGGCCGTAGCCCAGGGTGCGCGGCTTGAAGACGCGGCTCTTCTTGCCGGCCAGCTCGTTCTGCGAGGTGTAGCGGATCAGGCCGCGCTCCCAGCCCAGCGAATCCATGATGGTGTCGCAGGCATCGATGCACAGCGCGCAGGTGATGCACTGCACCTGCAGCCCGTTGCGGATGTCGATGCCGGTCGGACACACCTGCACGCAGTAGCCGCAGTCGATGCAGTCGCCGACGCCGGCCGCGCGGCGCTGCTCGCGGGTCTTGAGCTCGCGGGTGATCTTGTGGCGGCCGCGCCCGCCCTCGCCGCGTTTCTCATCGTAGGCGACGATGCGAGTGTCGGCGTCGAACATGACCGACTGAAAGCGCGCGTAGGGGCACATGTAGGTGCACACCTGTTCGCGCGCCAGGCCCGCCATGACATAGGTGGTCGCGGTCAGGAACAGGGCGGTGGCATAGGCCGGGAACGGCGCCTTGCCGGTGAAGAAGGCCGCCACCAGGTCCGGGGCGTTGCCCCAGTAGAGGACGAAGGTCAGCCCGGTCCAGAATGCCACCAGCAGCCACAGCAGGTGGGTGGCGGTCTTGCGCAGGATCTTGCCGGCGCTCCAGGGCGCGCGGTCCAGGCGCATGCGCGCCACCCGGTCGCCCTGCACCAGGCGCTCGATGAGCAGGTAGACGTCGGTCCACAGGGTCTGGAAACAGAAATAGCCGCAGAACACGCGCCCGGCGATGGTGGTGACGAAGAACAGCAGCAGGGCGCCGACCATGAGCAGGCCGGCCAGCCAGAACAGGTCCTGGGCGTGCACCACCAGGTCGAAGAGATAGAAGCGGCGGCCGGGCAGGTCGAACAGGATGGCCTGGTCGGGGCCGACGCCGCGCTCCCAGCGCAGCCAGGGCAGCAGAAAGTAGACGCCGTAGGCCAGCGTCAGGATGCCCCACTTGAGGGCGCGGAAGCGGCCCTTGACCGAGCGCGGGTAGATCGGGATCCGGGCCTGGTACAGGACCTCGGCTCCGGAGTCGGACGCGTTCACGGTCTACGTCCTGCGGCGCTGGAGGGCGTGCGGCGCAGGGGCGGCTACTGCCCGCCCCCGAGTTCGTGCACGTACACGGTGAGCAGCTTGATCTGGGCCGGGTCCAGGCGGTCGGACCAGGCCGGCATGCGGCGCTGCACGCCCTTCTCGATCACCCGGCGCACGGCGGCGTGCCTGGCCTCGGCGGTCCGGGCGCCGGGCACGTCGGCGATGGTCCAGATCCGGTCGGTGAGGTTGGCCGAGCCCTGCGACTTGAGGCCGGTGGCGGCGTGGGTGTGGCAGTAGTAGCAGCCGCCCACCTCGGTCTGGAACACCTGCTGGCCGCGCGCCGCGGCGGCGCCGTCCACGTCGTGGCCGGACAGGCTCAGCACGTAGTCGGCGACGTCGTCGATCTGCTGGTCCGACAGCGCCTCGCCGAAGGCCGGCATGAAGCCGTAACGGCCGTGGGTGATGGTCTGGTGGATGTCCTGCGGGGTGCCGCCCCACAGCCAGTCGTCGTCGGCCAGGTTGGGGAACAGGCCGATGACGCCGGTGCCGCCGGCGCCGTGGCAGGGTGCGCAGTTGTCGCCGAACACGCCCTTGGCGTAGGAGCGCGTGAAGGCCATGAGCTCGGCATCGCCGAGGATCTCGGCGAATCCGGCCTTGTCGATGCGGTCGAGGTATTTACGCGTCAGCTGCGCCTCCTCGCCTTCCTGCATTTCCTTGAGCAGCAGCGCGCGGGTGTTCCAGTGCGTGGTCATCTTCTTGCCGTCGCTGTCGACGAAGGTGACGTCGTTCATGACGCCGGTGGTATAACCGGTGCCCACCGGCCAGGCCGGGTAGAAGATCCAGTACACGACGGCGAACAGCACCGTGCCGTAGAAGGCCCACAGCCACCAGGCCGGCAGGGGGTTGTTGAACTCCTGCAGGTCGCCGTCCCAGGCGTGGCCCGTCGTCTGCACCGCGCCCTGCGTCTTAGCTTTTTCTTCGCTCATCTTCCTCTACCTCGCCGTCTCGTCCGGCGTCCGAATCTTCGTCGTCGAAGGGCATGTACTTGTAGGACTCCAGCCGCTGTCCCCGCGCCTTGCCCGTGTAGACATAAATCAATATTCCGCAGAAGGCTACGAAGAACAGCAGCAGCGCCACGATCTTGCTGTTCTCGAAACGGGTAAACCAGAGAAACCACTCAGGCATACCGGCGCCCTCCCCGTCCCGCCGCGCGGCGGCCGCTAGCGGAACTCAGTGAAATAGCCTTCGTTGTACTTGCTGAAATCGACCATGGTGCCGAGCACCTGCAGATAGGCCACCAGCGCGTCCATCTCGGTGACGCGCGAACGCTGGCCGTCGTAGTCGTTGTCCAGCGCCTGCTTCATCAGGTTCTCTTCGGCGTTGAGGATATCCAGCTTGTCGGCCACCTCGGCGCCGAACTCGGCGACGTTGCGGTCATACTCTTCCTGGGTCTCCGAGTAGGGCACGCCGGTCTTTTTGAGCGCGCGCATGCGCTCGGCGATGTCGGAATAGTCCAGGTCCGTCTCAAGCAGCCAGGGGTAGTTCGGCATGATGGACTGCGGCACCACGCTGCGCGGGTTCAGCAGGTGGGCGACGTGCCACTCGTTGGAGTACTTGCCGCCGACGCGCGCCAGGTCGGGGCCGGTGCGCTTGGAGCCCCACTGGAAGGGATGGTCGTACTTGGACTCGGCCGCCAGCGAGTAGTGGCCGTAGCGCAGCCACTCGTCGCGGAACGGCCGGATCATCTGCGAGTGGCACAGGTAGCAGCCCTCGCGCTGGTAGATGTCGCGGCCGCGCAGCTCCAGCGGCGAGTAGGGGCGCACGCCCTCGACCTTCTCCACCGTGGTGTTGATGTAGAACAGCGGTACGATCTCCACCAGTCCGCCGATGCTGATGACGATCATGGTCAGGATGATCAGCAGACCGGCATTGGTCTCTATGCTTTCGTGTTTGATCACGTCGAATTCTCCGCCCTTTTGTTCAGATCAGGCCCGCGCCATCTTGGCGGCCAGTTTCGCTTCCAGTTCCGCCGCCTCGACGCGCGCCTTGCGCAGGGTCATCAGCGCGTTGTACGCCATCACCACCACGCCGGAGACGAAGAAGGCCCCGCCCAGCGCGCGCACCACGTAGGGCTTGTGCAGGAAGGCGACGGTCTCGACGAAGGTGTAGGCCAGGCTGCCGAACTCGTCGAAGCTGCGCAGCATCAGGCCCTGGAAGATGCCCGCCACCCACATGGACGTGATGTAGAGCAGGATGCCGATGGTGGCCAGCCAGAAATGCACGTACACCAGCCGCGTGCTGTACAGCCGGGTGTCGTACAGGCGCGGAATCAGGTGGTAGAAGGAGCCGAAGGACACCATGGCCACCCAGCCCAGGGCGCCGGAATGCACGTGACCGATGGTCCAGTCGGTGTAGTGGGACAGCGCGTTGACGCTCTTGAGCGACATCATCGGGCCCTCGAAGGTCGACATGCCGTAGAAGGACAGCGCGGTGATCAGGAACAGCATGATGGGGTCGGTGCGCAGCTTCTCCCAGGCGCCCGACAGGGTCATGATGCCGTTGATCATGCCGCCCCAGGAGGGCAGCAGCAGCATGATGGAGAAGGTCGCCGCCAGGGTCGAGGTCCAGTCCGGCAGCGCCGTCCAGTGCAGGTGGTGGGCGCCGACCCACATGTAGAGGAAGGACAGCGCCCAGAAGTGGACGATCGACAGCCGGTAGGAGTACACCGGCCGGCCCGCCTGCTTGGGCACGAAGTAGTACATCATGCCGAGGAAGGCCGCGGTCAGGAAGAAGCCCACCGCGTTGTGGCCGTACCACCACTGGGTCATGGCGTCCTGCACGCCGGAGAACAGGCTGTAGGACTTCATGCTGAACAGGTCGACCGGCACCGCCAGGTTGTTGAAGATGTGCAGAATGGCGGTAGCCAGGATGAAGGCCATGTAGAACCAGTTGGCGACGTAGATGTGCGGCTGGGAGCGGCGCTTGAGCGTCTGTACGTAGACCCAGAAATAGGCCACCCAGACCACGGCGATGAGCAGGTCGATGGGCCATTCGAACTCGGCGTACTCGCGCGACTGGGTGTGGCCCAACATGTAGCTGAGCGCGCCCAGGCCGACGGCGAGCTGCCAGCCCCAGAAGGTGAAGGTCGCCAGCATGTCGCTGTACAGCCGCGTCTGGCAGGTGCGCTGCACTACGTAGTAGGAGGTCGCGAACAGGGCGCTGCCGCCGAAGCCGAAGATCACCAGGGTGGTGTGCACCGGGCGCAGGCGGCCGAAGGTGATCTGGGGAATGTCCAGGTTGAGGAAGGGCCAGGCCAGCTCGGAGGCGATGTAGACGCCGACCGACATGCCCAGCAGGCCCCAGACCAGGGCCATGAGGGTGAATTTGCGGATGATGTCGTAGTTGTACTGCTCGCTACTTCCCGTCGCTGCGTGCGCCATTGTCTCCAGCCTCGTAGTCCGCGATTGGGTCCCGGCCCCGGCGTTGCGGGGCCGAAAAATCACAACATTCTAATATACAGATGTACGCCGCGTAAAGCCCATGCCCGGAGCAGGGGCATAGGGCGACGCGCGGGTGGCGATTGTAATCCACCCGGGGGGTGGCTTCCATGGCCGGCGGCGCCAAGGCATCATTCCGCGATTGCGTGGAACGCGGACGGATTCGACGGCCGCCCTTCCAGACAGGGAATCCCGATGAGCGACGACAGCCCCTTCGACCTGGACAAGCCCGCCGCCTACGCCGCCTGGCGGGAGCGCAAGCTGGCCCGGTACCCGACGGACCGGGCCGACCTGGTGGTGGAAGTCCGCGACCCGCGGCGGCTCAGCCGCGGCGAGCGCGAGGCCATCGCCGGCTTGTGCCGCCGCGCCAACATGGCGGTGTATGCAGGGCGCACCGGCAGCGTCGCCGACAGGGCGATCCCGGCCGCCCTGGCCGCCGAGTTCGGGCTGCGGCGGCTGGACCGCAACCCGGGCGCCGACGACGACGGCATCACCGCCCTGCGGGTGGTGGAGGAACAGTGGCGCAATCGCTACATCCCCTACAGCGACCGCCCCATCCACTGGCACACCGACGGCTACTACAACGAAGCCGGCCGCCAGATCCACGGCCTGCTGCTGCACTGCGTGCAGCGCGCCGCCGAGGGCGGCGAGAACGCCCTGCTCGACCACGAGATCGCCTACATCCGCCTGCGCGACCAGGACCCGGCGTTCATCGCCGCGCTGATGGCGCCCGACGCCATGACCATCCCGGCCAACTTCGTCAACGGCACCCGGCTGCGCCCGGCCCGCAGCGGCCCGGTGTTCTCGGTGGCCCCGGACGGCCACCTGCACATGCGCTACACGGCGCGCCGCCACAGCATCGAATGGCGCGACGACCCGGTGACGCGGGCGGCGGTACGGGCGCTGGAGGCCCTGCTGGCGTCGGACGATCCGTGCATCCACCGGCTGAGGCTGGAGCCGGGTTGGGGCCTGATCAGCAACAACGTGCTGCACGACCGCAGCGGCTTCCGTGACCAGGGCGAGCGCACGCGGCTGCTGTACCGGGCGCGGTACTACGACAGGGTGGACGCTCTCGTCCGGGACGTATCGGGCAGTTCCGTTTCGGTCGAGATGTGAGCGCCGAACGGGCATGGTGGCTGCGACGACCGCCGGCGGCCCCGCACCCCACCGATCACGGTGTCGGGCCACCGAGCTGGTCGATGATCCGGTCGGCGACGCGGAAGGCGTTGGCGTAGATGGTCCAGGTGTAGGGGACGCTGCCGCCGGTGGGCATGAAGCTGCCGTCGGTGACGAACAGGTTGTCGGCTTCGTGGGCGCGGCAGTCGCGGTCCAGGACCGAGGTCGCCGGATCGTCGCCGAAGCGGCAGCCGCCGGCCACCAGGTTGGGCGGCGGCCAGGCGCTGGCGCTGCCCTCCACGTCGAGCGCCCCCATGCGCGCCAGCACCTGCTTGGCGCGCGCCACCAGGTAGTGGCCGACTTTCAGGTCGTGCGGGTGATAGCCGATACGCACCCGCGCCACCGGCGTGCCCCACTTGTCCTTTTCGTGCGGATCGAGGCCGACGAAGCAGTCGTCGGTCGGCAGCCAGTCGCAGAATGCTTCGAAGCGCAGGTATCTCGCTTCGGTGAAGAAGGTCTCCAGTTTCTTCTTCAGCGGCAGCCCCCACAGCAGGCCGTCCTCGCCCCACTTCTGCGCATCGGCGCGTGCAATGGCGTTGGGGTGGCGGAACAGGAATTCGACGGTGCCGCCCTTGGCCCGGCCGCCGAGCTGCGGGTCGTCGATCACGTACCAGTCCTGCAGCGCGCGGTTGACGAACGGGCCGCGCGCCTTCAGCGCCTCGGCGGCGGGCGCGTCGAGCCGGTCGTAGCGGAACACGCCGCTGCCCGAGCCGCCGGCGGAGAACACCAGGTTGCGGCCCACCTGGCCGGAGCCGTTGGCCAGGCCGTGCGGGTGGCGCGGGCCGGTGGAGCACAGCAGCAACCGCGCCGTCTCGATGGCCTGGCAGGCGACCACGTAGAGCCGCGCCCGGGCCCGCCGCACCTGCCCGCCGGCATCGAAATAGGCCGCCGCCGTCACCCGGCCGCGGCGGTCGCTGTCCAGCCGGTAGACCTTGGCGCGAGGAATCAGGGTGCAGCGCCCGGTGGCCAGCGCGGCGTCGATGAGCGCCGCCCGGGCGCTGCCCTTGGCGCCGCTGGAACAGCCGTAGCTGCCGCAATAGCCCGAGTATTCACAGCCGCGGCGCCGGCCCACCGGTCGCGGCAGGATGGCGCGCGGCACCGGAATGGGGTGCAGCCCGAGCTCGCGACAGGCTGCGTCGATCCAGCCGGCGATGGCGTGCTCGCGGGTGGGCGGGTAAGGAAAATCCTTCGAGGAACGCGGCTCCTGCTGCGGGTGCGGCACCACCCGGCCGGACACGCCGACCACCTTCTCCACCTTGTCGTACCAGGGTTCCAGCTCGTCGTAGCCGATGGGCCAATCGACGACGTTGGCGCCCGCGATGGGACCGTAGACGGAATGCAGGCGGAAGTCGTCGGGCTTGAGGCGGTGGAAGAAGCCGCTCATGAAGTTGCTGGAGCCGCCCACGCAGTTGCCGTTCCACCAGTCCCAGCCCGACTCGCGGGTGGACTCGCCGACCCACCGGCCGTCGTCGTCGAGGTCCTCGATGACATGGCATTCGTCGCGCAACGCCGGGGTATAGGTGCTGCGCCGGCAGCAGGCGATCTCGTCCTTGTAGAAATCCTGCTCCGTGAACCAGGGCCCCTTCTCCAGCACCAGCACCGAGTAGCCCGCCTGCGCCAGGCTCAGGATGACGGGGCCGGCCCCGGCGCCGCTGCCGATCACGCAGACGTCGTGGTCGCCGTTCACAGCCGACCGTAGATCTTGTCGGCCGGCGGCCGCGGGAAGCCGGGCTGGTGCTGCAGCCAGGCCCAGCCGACGCCGTCCGGGTTGCCGCCGTAGACGGGATCGCAGAGCAGGGCCTCGAAGATATACAGCAACAGGTTGGCCAGCCAGGTCTGGCCGGCGGAAGAGCGCGCCACGCGGCGCAGGACGTCTTCCCGTTGCGCTGCGTCCAGCGCCCCGAAGCCGGCGCCGGTCTGCTCGCGGCTGATGTCCTCCAGCCAGCCGACGCCGTCGACCAGGAAGGCCTTTTCGTCGTCGTCCAGCGCCGGGCCGTCCAGCACGCCGCGCAGGTAGTCCAGGGCGTTGATGTCGGCGGCGCCGGGCGATCCCGGGGTGGCGGGAAACAGGTGCGCCTGCACCGCAGCCAGGGTGCGCCACCGGGCGGAGTCCAGGCGCGCGGGCGTGGCGACGGCCGCCTTGTCGGCCGCGGCGGGGAACGGGAACAGGGCGGCGGCCGAGGCGGCGGCCTGGACCAGGAAGGCGCGGCGGCTGACCAGCTCGCGGCGCCAGGCGGCGACGAAGGCGGCGAAACCGCCTTCGCTGCAGCGCCTTTCACCCGGTCTGCCGGTTCTGCGCATCGCTGCTCCCGTGTGTACCGCATCGTGACGCGCATTGGACCACCGCCGGACGGCGGGGTTCGCTGCGCTCACCCCGCCCTGCGACGGATCGCGGTGTACGAACGAACGTTGGCGCTTCGATCAGGCGCCCACGAGGGGCGGGGTGCGCTCCAGGACTTCGAAGGCGTCGTGACGGACGTGGTTCTGCGCCATCTGCTCGCGGATCATGTCCTCGGTGACGATACCCTGATCCAGGCACTCCCTCAACAGGCCGAAGAAGAACTGTTCCTGCCTGATGTCCGGGTGCGGCTTGTAGTGGCCCATCAGGCCGTATTCGCCGAACAGGGCGCGGCGGGCGCGCTGCAGCCAGCCGCGTGGCGGCAACCAGCTGAAGGTCTCGGGCGGCCGGAAGTCCACCGGCAGGCCGGCCTTCCAGGGCTGGGTCTTGCGCTTGGTGTTGTGCAGCATCCTGGTTCCGGCCTCCAGGCGGTCGAAGCTGTTCCACTCGTGGCCGAGCAGCCCGATGGTGTCGCGCGGCTCGGTCTTCAGGCAGATCCAGCGCTTGTAGTCGCGCCGGAACTCGAACATTTCGTTGAACTGATCCTCGAAACGCCAGTGCTTGAGTTTCTCGCAGTCCTGCAGCATGACGCTGGTCGCCAGGCAGCCGCCGGTCTCGCCCGGCTTGCTGGAGCGGGTGCGGCACAGGATGGCCTTGCCCTGCATATCGCGGGACAGCAGCTCCCAGACGTCGCCGACGGCGAACACGTCGGGGTCGACCATGACGGCGCGGCCCTGGTAGCCCATCAGTTCCGGCGCGGTGAAACGCAGGGGCGTGAAGGACTGCAGGTCGTTGTTCAGCCAGCGCCGCCTGGCGCCGTCGCGCAGGTACAACTGGCCTTCCCGCGCATGCATGAAGGGGTAGTCCTTGAGCTGCACGATGCGCACGTCGAACTTGTCGGCGTGGGCGGAATTGCGGCGCATGGAATAGGCCGACACCAGCGCGCCGACGATCTGCTTGTGGTTGGTGTGGATGAATACGCAGTGGTCCATGGGGTGTGGTTCCTCCTTGGGCAGGCCGCAGCCGGCCGCCGCAGGCTATGACAGCACAGGAGAATATCAATCGACGGGGTGGAAGAAATCCACCCGCCCGGTTGACGGCGCGGCCGCCGTATTCAGGCGAAACGGGCGATCAGCAGCGGCACGTAGTGGTCCACCAGCAGGAAGGCGAACAGCGCCATCAGGTAGACGATGGAATAGCCGAAGGTCCTCATGGCCTGGCGGCCGCTGTCATCGCGCATCAGCGCCCAGGCGTGGTAGAGGAAGCCCGCACCCAGTCCCAGCGCACCGGCCAGGTACAGCAGCCCGCTCATGTGGGTCAGGTAGGGCAGCACCGTCACCACCACCAGCAGGATGGTGTAGAGCAGCACCTGCAGGCGGGTGAACTCGACGCCGTGGGTGACCGGCAGCATGGGGATGTCGACCTTGGCGTACTCGCTGCGGCGATGGATGGCCAGCGCCCAGAAGTGCGGCGGCGTCCACACGAAGATGATGAGAAACAGCAGCAGGGCGTGCGGGTCCACGCTGCCGGTGACGGCGGTCCAGCCCAGCACCGGCGGCGCGGCGCCGGCGGCGCCGCCGATGACGATGTTCTGGGGCGTGGCGCGCTTGAGGTACAGGGTGTAGATCACGGCATAGCCGATCAGCGAGGCGAAGGTCAGCAGCGCGGTCAGGACGTTGACGAAGCCGGCCAGGATGAGCATGGACAGGCCGCCCAGCACGAAGGCGAACGCCAGGCAGTTGCGGCCGGTGAGCTGGCCGCTGGCCACCGGCCGCCGACGGGTGCGCTCCATGCGCGCGTCGACGCGCTGGTCGAGCACGTGGTTGATGGCGGCCGCCGAGGCCGCCGCCATGCCGATGCCCAGGGTGCCGAACAGCAGCGGCTGCAGGGGCACCAGGCCGGGCGTGGCGAGAAACATGCCGACCATCGCGGTGAACACGATCAGGGCGACCACCTTGAGCTTGCATACGCCTGCGTAGTCACGCCAGTGGCCGGCCGCGCCGACCGTCATCGATAATGCCATCTTCTCTTCCCCCAACCCCTGCCGTGCCATTCTACCCCAGACCCGAGTATTTTAAGAGCCTGTGCAGGTCCTTGATGATGCCGCGCGGGTCGGCGTCGGCCGCGTAGCTCATCATCAGGTTGCCCAGGGGGTCGACCAGGTAGATGCGCCGCGCCTGCAGCGGCGGCCGGGCGTCGATGCGGAAGGCGTCGATCAGGGCGGTGGCGCCCCCGTCCAGCAGCGCCACCACCTGGCCGGGGAAATGGGCGGCCAGGTCGCGGCGTGCGCCGGCGTCCTGGCCGGCCGCGTCCCACAGCATGAGCCGCTGCAGGCGGTCGATGTCCTTGCCCTGGCTGAGCCGCACCTGGCGGATCTTGTACAGGACCTGCACGCAGGCCTCGTCGCAAGGGCCCTGCGCCAGGTAGACGAAGGTCCATTTGCCGCGCAGGAAACTGCGGTCGAGCGGGTCGCCGTCCAGGGTGCCGAGGCGGAATTCCGGCAACGGCCGGGCCGGGGTCACCAGCTCGCCGTGGTTGGAAGTACCGCTGGGACGCCAGTCCGGAAACACGTAGAACACCAGCCAGGCCACCACCACCGGGGCGGCGAACAGGGCGAACAGGACCAGCAGGGACAGGCGGGTGCGCCTGACGGCGGCGGGATTGTCGGCGGTGTGTGTCATTGTTCGTTGTCGATCCGGTGGGTGTTGACGACCAGGTAGATGACCAGCAGCGCGGCCGCCAGGCCGAACCATTGTACCGCATAGCCGATGTTGCGCTCGGGCCCGAAATGCAGCGGCCGCCAGTCGCGCACGTAGCCGTCCGGGGCTTGCGGCTCCAGCAACAGGATCACCGGCAGCAGGGGGTAGCCCAGTTCCTTCTCCAGTGCCGGGACGGCCACGTGCTGGATGCGGTAGGGCCAGCGCCTGCGCGGCTCCTCCTCCCCCAGCATGAAGACCCGCTTCGGCGGCAGGCGCAGCAGGCCCCGCACCTCACGCGGCGCCTCCCCCACCGCGACGTCCGGCAGCCTGTCCCGGCTGGCGCCGACCGGCACCCAGCCACGGTCCACCAGCACCGCCTGACTGGAACCGTCCAGCACCAGGGGCGTGAGCACATGGTAGCCGGCCAGACCCTCGTGGGTGCGGTTGTCGAGCAGAAACTGGTGGGCGCTGTCGTAGCGGCCGGCGGCTTCGGCGCGCTGGTAGGCCAGGCCCTCGAAGCTGGACAGCCCCGGTCTCAACCGCAGTGCCGCCTGGCTGCCGCCGGACGCGTAGCGGGCCAGCAGGGCGCGTTTCTGCTGGGCCCGGTCGAGCTGCCAGAAGCCCAGCGACAGCAGAACCCCCAGCAGGCACAGGGTAATGACCGTAGGCCAGATCGAGGGGCTGAATTCCAGGCTGCCTACGCGCATCCGGGCAGGGTACCCAGCACCCCTCGCGGTCGCAAGCCTGCTGCGCCTGCCCTATACTGGACACCTCTGGCGTCCTGCCTTCGATCTGCCGGGAACCCCATGCTCATCAAGACCCTCATCGTCGCCACCCTCGTCGCCATCGTCATCAGCCTCGCCGTCGGCATGCTGTTTCTCATCAAGGACAAGGGGCATACCGAACGCACCGCCCGGGCCCTGACCTGGCGTATCAGCCTGTCGGTGTCGCTGTTCGTGCTCATCATGCTGGGCGTGGCGACCGGTTACATCAAGCCGCACGGCCTGTACGCCCCCGGTCACCCGGTCGCCGGGGGACAGCAACACCCCTGACGACCGCCGCCCCCTTTACCACTACCCCTGTAGGAGCGGGCTTGCCCGCGATCCCGGTGGCGACGTTTTTCGACCCGGCTCCATGGTCACGGCCTTCGGCCCGGCTCAACCGGGATCGCGGGCAAGCCCGCTCCTACAAGGGAGGTGGAACGGGCAGAAAAAAGCGCCGCTGTCGCGGCGCTTTTTTGTTTCCCCGGTTCGGGTCTACAGCACGTAGACGAAGATGAACAGACCCAGCCACACCACGTCGACGAAGTGCCAGTACCAGGCCACCGCCTCGAAGGCGAAATGCCGGTCCGGGGTGAAGTGCCCCTTCATGGCGCGCAGGGTGATGATGGTCAGCATGATGGCGCCGATGGTCACGTGCATGCCGTGGAAACCGGTCAGCATGAAGAAGGTCGAACCATAGATGCCGGATCCCAGCGTCAGGTTCAGTTCGTGGTAGGCGTGGATGTACTCCTTGGCCTGCAGGCCCAGGAAGGTGGCGCCCAGCGCCACCGTCGCGATCAGCCACAGCACCAGCGCGCCACGGTTGTTCTTCTTCAGCGCCCAGTGAGCGAAGGTGACGGTCACGCCGGAAGACAGCAGCAGCAGGGTGTTGATGGCCGGAATGCCCCAGGCCGGTATGGTCTCGAACTCGCCACCGATGTCGGCCGGCCCGTTGGTCGGCCAGGCGGCCTGCCAGCCGTTCCACAGCATCTGGTTGGTCACCTCGTCCCCGCCACCCAGCCACGGCACCGCCAATACGCGGGCGTAATAGAGCGCGCCGAAGAAGGCGGCAAAGAACATGACCTCGGAAAAGATGAACCAGGCCATGCCCCAGCGGAACGACTTGTCCACCTGCGCGTTGTACATGCCGCCCTCGCTCTCGCGGATCACGGTACCGAACCAGCCGAACAGCATGAGCAGCATGATCGCCACGCCGGCGAACATCATGGCGCTGCCGACGCTGGCGCCATTGAGCAGGCTGGCGGCGCCGGCCAGCAGCGTGGTCAGGCCGATGGAACCGATGATGGGCCAGGTCGTGCCGTGGGGTATGTAGTAACCACCATGTGCTTCACTCATTCCGCATTCCTCTCTTGGTGTCTTTATCTGTTCAGTCTTGTCAGTTTCTGCTTGTCGAAAAAGGTGTAGGACAGGGCCAGCTCGTGCACATCCTCGGGCAACGCCGGATCGACCATGAAGACCAGCGGCATGTCGCGACCCTCGCCGCCCTCGAACCTCTGCTCCGTGAAGCAGAAGCACTCGGTCTTCTTGAAGTAGGCGGCGGCCTGTCCGGGCGTCACGCTCGGGATGGCCTGACCGACCATGGCCCGGTCCGTGAGATTCCGCGCGTAGAAGTTGACCCGGTACGTCTTGCCGGGATGCACTTCGATACGACTGACCTTCGGCCGGAACTCCCAGGGCATGGACTCGTTGACACTGGCGATGAACTCCACCACCACGGTGCGCGACAGGTCGGGTTGCACATTGGCCACCCGGGCCGCCTCGTTGCTGGTCTTGCCGTTCAGCCCGGTGATGTCGCAGAACACGTTGTACAACGGCACCAGCGCATAGACGAACCCGAACATGCCGACGATGACGAAGCCCAGTCGCTTGAGCAGGCGCCGGTTGGCCGCCTTCAGGTCCGCCTGCGTCACAGCATGCCCTTGGCCGTCATCCAGATGAACCCGGCGTAGACCGCTATCGCCACCAGGGCCAGCAACACCGCCATCCAGCGGGCCTGTCTCTTCCTGTCGTCCTGTCCGGTCGTCATCATCTCAACGAGACGGGGCGCCGCCATCACGGCGCCCTGTCCACTCCTCCTACTTGATTTCAGGCGCCGTCTGGAAGCTGTGATACGGCGGCGGCGACGGCAGCGTCCATTCCAGCCCGTGAGCACCCTCCCATACCCGGTCGGTCGCCCTGGCGCCGCCACGGATGGTCTTGATGACGATGTAGACGAACAGCAGCTGGGTCAGGCCGAAGGCGAAACCGCCGATACTGGAGATCTGGTTGAACTCCGTGAACTGAATGGAGTAGTCCGGGATACGCCGCGGCATGCCGGCCAGCCCAAGGAAGTGCTGCGGGAAGAACAGGATGTTGACGAAAATGGCCGACAACCAGAAATGCAGCTTGCCGAGCCTTTCGTCATACATGTGCCCGGTCCATTTCGGCAACCAGTAATAGGTCGCCCCCATGATCGCGAACACGGCACCCGTGACCAGCACGTAGTGGAAATGTGCGACCACGAAATAGGTGTCGTGGTACTGGAAGTCCACCGGCGCGATGGCCAGCATGAGCCCCGAGAAGCCGCCGATGGTGAACATGACCACGAAGCCGACCGCGAACAGCATCGGCGTCTCGAAGGTCATGGCTCCCTTCCACATGGTGGACACCCAGTTGAACACCTTCACGCCGGTCGGCACGGCGATCAGCATGGTGGCATACATGAAGAACAGCTCACCGGCCAGCGGCATGCCTACCGTGAACATGTGGTGCGCCCACACGATGAAAGACAGGAAGGCGATGGACGCGGTGGCGTACACCATGGAGCTGTAGCCGAACAGCGGCTTGCGCGCGAAGGTCGGGATGATCTGCGACACGATGCCGAAGGCCGGCAGGATGAGGATGTAGACCTCGGGGTGGCCGAAGAACCAGAAGATGTGCTGGAACATGACCGGGTCGCCGCCGCCGGCGGCATTGAAGAAGGAGGTATCGAAGAAACGGTCGGTCAGCAGCATGGTCACCGCGCCCGCCAGCACCGGCATGACGGCGATCAGCAGGTAGGCGGTGATGAGCCAGGTCCAGACGAACAGCGGCATCTTCATCAGCGTCATGCCGGGCGCGCGCATGTTGACGATGGTAACGATGACGTTGATGGCGCCCATGATGGACGAGATGCCCATCAGGTGGATGGAGAAGATCACGAACGGAAAGGCGTTGCCCGTCTGCAGCACCAGCGGCGGGTACAGCGTCCAGCCGCCAGCCGGGCCGCCGCCTTCCATGAACAGGGTGGAAAGCAGCATGGTGAAGGCGAAGGGCAGGATCCAGAAACTCCAGTTGTTCATGCGCGGCAGCGCCATGTCGGGCGCGCCGATCATCATCGGGATCAGCCAGTTGGCCAGGCCGACGAAGGCCGGCATGACCGCGCCGAAGATCATCACCAGCGCGTGCATGGTGGTCATGGAATTGAAGAACTGGGGATCGACGAACTGCAGCCCCGGCTGGAACAGCTCGGCGCGGATGATCATCGCCATGGCGCCGCCGACGATGAACATGAGCAGCGCGAACAGCAGGTACAGTGTGCCGATGTCCTTGTGGTTGGTGGTGAAGACCCAGCGCAGCAGCCCGCCCTGGTGTTCCTCGTGATGTGCGTCGTGTGTCGTTGCAGTGTTCATTACTTCTTCCTCCACGACCCTTAGCGGGCGGCTTTGACTTCAGAAGGTTGGACCATGTCGCCGGTGTCGTTGCCCCAGGCGTTGCGCTCGTAGGTGACGACCGCTGCGATCTCGATGTCGTTGAGCTGGCCGCCGAAGGCCGCCATGGCCGTGCCCGGCCGGCCGTTCATGACGAGCTTGAGGTGATCCGCTTTCGGCCCGGTGGCGACGGCGCTGCCCTTGAGGGCCGGGAAGGCGCCCGGCACGCCGGTGCCGCCGGCCTGGTGACAGGCCGCGCAGTTGGCCTTGTAGACCTTCTCGCCGCGCGCCATCAACTCGGCCTTCGACCAGTCGCGGCCCGCCGCCGCGGCATCCGCGTCACTGGCCGCTTTCTGGGCAGCCAGCCACTGGTTGTAGTCCTGTTCGTTCTTCGCGACCACCACGATGGGCATGAAGCCATGGTCCTTGCCGCACAGCTCGGCGCACTGGCCGCGGTAGGTGCCCTCGGTATCGATGCGGAACCACATCTCGTTGACGAAGCCGGGAATGGCGTCCTTCTTCATGCCCAGTTGCGGCACCCACCAGGCGTGGATGACGTCGTTGGACGTGATCAGCAGACGCACCTTCTTGTTGACCGGCACCACCAGGGGCTTGTCGACCTCCAGCAGGTAGTGCTCTCCCTTTTCCGCCGTGTTCTCGATCTGGTCACGCGGCGTCGCCAGGCTGCTGATGAAGCTGACGCCCGAGTCGATATAGTCGTAACCCCACTTCCACTGGTAGCCCGTCACCTTGATGCTGAGATCGGAGTTGCGGGTGTCCTCCATGGCCACCAGCGCCTTGGTGGCGGGAATCGCCATGCCGACCAGGATCAGGAAGGGAATGGTGGTCCAGATGATCTCCACCGTCGTGCTCTCGTGGAACTGCGCCGGCTGATGGCCCCTGGACTTGCGGTGCCTGATGATGGAAATGAACATGGCGCCGAACACCACGACGCCGATGGCGACACACACCCAGAAGATGAGCATGTGGAGGTCATAGGCCTCATGGCTGATGGGTGTGACCCCGCGGTGGAGATTCAGACCGTATTCCGCCGACGCCGTCGTCCCACCCAGCATCGATGCGGCGCCCGCGAGTGCTGTCAGCACCCGTTTTGCTTTTTCTACCCACATGCCAACGTCTCTCCTTCCCGGTTCTGTTTGTCGTAGCCGTTCTGTCCGCGGGCGCATCGGTAGCAGCAGCGCCCGCAGCAGGATTCTTGTGTAAATGTCAGGCCGCTTCGACGGCCAGGCGCAGTTGCCGCGCCAGGTAGTGCTTTTCTTCTTCGTTCAGGCAGTCGCCGATTTCCACCGCACGCCCGTGGGAGCGTATCAGCAGCCGCGCCGGGTAGCCCCTGATGGCCGGCGGCACCAGTTCCACCCGCGCCCAGGCGCGGCTGAAGCGGTGGCGACCGGCGGCCGCATCGGCCTCGGTGACTTCCACGGCGTCCTCGCACACCGACACCAGTTGCCAGCGCGCGCAACGCCTGCCCACGCTGTACAGCGCCGCGCCCAGCACCAGCATCTCCAGACCCGCAAAGGGCAGCACCAGCCAGGCGCCCTGCCATGCAAAGCCGGCCGCGATGCCGAACGACACGGTGATCATGCCGAGGTAGAAACGCAGGGCGTTGCGCCAGGAAAGGGAACAGTTGGGCCGGACCATGAACCGGCGACAGGCTGCGGAACTGTCAAACTGTGTTGCGACCACCGTGTTACCTCTGACGAACCTTGCGACGAGAAAAACCTGCGGTCTCGCGTGCTTGCCGAATGCTACCGCAGCGCGTGAAAGGGACGCAATAAAAATTTGAAATTTGTGCGTATAAAAAGGCGCTATATCAGTGACTTATAAAACACTATATTTGAATTTAATAAACAGCTTATGCACTGGGCCACACCGTCCTTCCAACTGCAGGCGCGCGACGCCGCGGCCCCGCGCAGCGTGCGATGGCAATGCCCCCCGCACCGGGTGCGTCATCTTGCCGGTGCTGTCCAGCAGGCCGGTGAGAGTGAAATTGCCCGACGCATCCGTCTGGCCGCACTGCAGGCGCAGGCTGCACGACGTGTGGAAGGTCGCGCCGGAACCGGCCTGGACGCTGACGACGGTATCGGGATGACCGATATCCGACCCGAACAACTCGATGATCTCCTGGTTGGGCCGGCCCATGTGATAGGTCACCTCGAAGGGGGACAGGCAGCTGCGCTTGTGGGGACCGTGGCCCAGACTGCTGACATCGCTGGCCGCTGAACTGCCGTCGCTCCTCAGCTTGGGACACTCCGGCCCCGGGTTGCGCTTGAACCTGATGTGCCTGACCTTGGTGTTGCCCTTCACCACCGTCAGCGGCACCCTGCCCTGGCCCCCGACGTCACCGCCAGGTTGGCGGCGCCGGCCAGCATGCTGACGCCGGTCTTGTTGATGCCGTGGCCGGCGAAGTTCTTGGCCGGCAGCGCAAACGGACCGTGTAGCAGCCGGTCGTCGCCCGAACCGCCGAAACCGCCCGTGCCGGCCACGTCGCCGGGGGCGTTGGCGCGGCATCATTCACGAATCAGCCACTTGCCCTGAGGCCGATCCTGCTCCACGCGCCGTTGCCCCCGTACGACAGGTGCACATCCCGGCATCAATGCAATAATCAAGCTTTACTCTGTTATTAACATTCTTTCAGGGACCTGGACTCTGCCGCCGGTTTGCGGCTGCCTCGCCAGTCAGAACAGCCGACCACCGTAGCCGCCTTCACCCGGTCAGCGCGCATATCACCTTGTTTCATAAAAGTTTATCCCGGACTATCCATGATGCGGCCAGGTTGTCGGACAAACCGACGGGGGCGCAGCGGGAATCCGTCCCGGCCAACTTTTCAGGCATTTTGTCAAGAAATGCCGCCAATCAACCGATATCGGGACAAATAGCGTCCAGATACGCAAGCCGAAAGGGGCACTGACATGATTCGATCCATTCTGGCCGTGCTGGCGTTGATGACCCTGGCATTGTCAGCCATCGCCGACGAGAGCGCGGTATTCGAACGCAAGCTGGCGGCCGCCCGCCAGGGCAACCCGGAAGCGCAGTACGCCGTCGCCTACCGCTTCGAGAAGGGCCGCGGCGTCGATGAGGACGAGGAGGCCGCGCTGGCCTGGTACCGCAAGGCCGCCGACCAGGGTCTGGCCAAGGCTCAGTACAAGCTGGGCATGTGCTACCTGAAGGGCAGGGGCACGGACCCGGATCGCCAGCAGGCGCGGCAGTGGCTGCGCAAGGCGGCCGAGCAGGGCTATCCGCCGGCCCAGTACCACCTCGGCAAGCTCTACGCCAGCCGGCCGGGGCGCGACTACCGCATGGCGCTGGAATGGCTGGGAAAGGCCCAGGACGCCGGCTACGAGCCCGCCACCCATGAAATCAACAAGGTGCGGCGCAAGCTCAACTGAGCATCGTCGGCACCGCCTCCAGGCAGGCCGCCGCCGCGTCCGGCGACGCCGACTCCAGCCAGGGGATGTCACCCAGCAGCGGCGCCCCCAGCCGTTCGCCGATGGCGGCCACGTTTTCGTCCGGCCGCTCGCAGGCCGGGTCCACCCGGCAGGCCACCCACCCCGCCAGCGCAAGCCCCGCGGCGCGCACCGCCTGCGCCGTCAGCAACGCATGATTGATGCAGCCCAGGCGGATGCCGACGACCAGCATCACCGGCAGGTCCAGCAGCCGCGCCACGTCCGCCATGGTCGCTGAATCGCCGATCGGCACCTGCCAGCCCCCCACGCCTTCCACCACCACCGCATCGGCCCGTTCCGACAACACCCGGAAAGCCGCCAGGATGCGCGCCGGGTCGATGACCACGCCGGCCTCTCGCGCCGCCAGGTGGGGCGCGATGGCGGGCTCGAAGGCGTAGGGGTTGATACAGTCGTAGTCGACGGCCAGGTTGGACGCGGCGGCCAGCGCCAGGGCGTCGGCGTTGCGCAGCCCGGCCCGGGTCCGCTCGCAGCCGCTGGCCACCGGTTTCATGGCCGCCACGCGCCGACCGGCGCCGGCCAGCCGTCGCACCAGGGCCGTACCGACCAGGGTCTTGCCCACCCCGGTATCGATCCCGGTCACGAACACACCGGCCGTCATGGACTCACCGGCAGCGGTATGCTCACCGAGGCCTGCGGCGACCAGGCATGGCCGTGCACGATCTCGTAGCTGGCCGGCAGCACGCCGCCGCGCCGGTGGCGTTCGTAGGCCTCGACCATGGCCTGCAGGCGCCGCCGCCCGGTCAGGCCGCGGGCCCGCCCCGCCGTCACGTTGTGGGCGCCGATCTGCTTGAGGTCGCGCATCAGGTCGCGCACTTCGGCGTAGGTCACGGTCAGGCGCTCGACGTCCATGACCGGCCCGGCAAAACCGGCGCGCAGCAGCGCATCGCCGATGTCGTGCATGTCGAGGAAGGCATTGACGTGGGTATGTCCGTCGACCTGCGACCAGGCCCCGCGCAGTTCGTGCAGGGTGTCGGGGCCGAAGGTCGTGAACAACAACAGGCCGCCGGGCGCCAGCACGCGCCGCAGTTCCGCGAAGGCTGCGTCCAGGTCCGTGCACCATTGCAGCATGAGGTTGGAATACACCAGGTCGAAGGCGCCGGCGTCGAACGGCAGGCGTTCGGCATCGCCGCAGGCGCACAGCGGCCGCCGCAGCCAGCGGCCACGGCGGCGCGTATGCTCCAGCATGCGCAGCGCGATATCGAGTGCGACCACCTGGGCGCCGCGGTAACGCTGCAACAGGGCGTGGCTGCCGCGGCCGGTCCCGGCGCCGAGATCGAGAATGCGCCGCGGTTCGAGGCGCACCAGGTCGAGACGCTCCAGCAGCCGCGTCTCCACCTCCTGCTGCAGCGCCGCGGCCTGGTCGTAGCGGTCGGCCGCACGCTCGAATGCGCTGCGCGCCAGCCGCTTGTCGATGCGGAATTCGGCGCCTTCAGCCATGTGCCTGTTCCCCTGCGCCGGGCTGCAGCCAGTGCCACAACTGCGCCGCGCAGGCCTCGGGGTGGGAGACGAAGGGCGCATGTCCGGCGCCGGCGATGCAGTGCGCGGGGAAGCGCTGCAGGCGGCCGGCCAGCGCCGCCGGCACCAGGGTGTCGCGCTCGCCCAGAAGCAGGCGCAGCGGCGGCTCGAAGGCGGCGAGTCGTGCACGAAAGTCCGACTCGCGCAGCATGCCGAGCCCGGCCCGCAGGGCCGCTGCCGACGGCCGGCCCGTCGACAGCCGCCTGCGCAGCCGGCGCAGGGTCTGCGCCAGGTGCTCGCTGCCCCGCACCTGCAGGGACAGGAAGCGCTGCAGCGTCTTTTCGTGATCCTTGTCGAGCTGTGCCGCGAACAGGTCCAGCACCCCGGCGTCGACGCCGCAGGGCCAGTCGGCGGCGCGCACGAAACGCGGCGTGGAGGCCAGCAGCACCAGCGACCTCATGTGACCGGGCGCCCGCAGCCCCGCCTGCAGGGCCACCAGCCCGCCCAGCGACCAGCCCGCCCAGGCGGCGCCGGCGGGCACGGCCTCGAGCACCGCGCCGGCCCAGGCATCGATGTCGCCGCCGCCATCGCAGCGGCTGGCGCCGTGGCCCGGCAGGTCGACCAGGTGCAGGGTGAAGCGGTCCTCGAGCTGCGCGGCGAGCTCGTCCCAAACGCCGCTGTGCATGCCCCAGCCGTGCACCAGCACCAGGTCGGGCCCCTGCCCGCGCTGCTCAACGGCCAGCCGGCTCATCGCTCTCTCCCAGGACGTCGCGCAGCGCGTCCAGCAGGCGGTCGACATGGTCGGCGTCGTGCTGCGCCGAGAAGGTGATGCGCAGGCGGGCGCTGCCTTCCGGCACGGTCGGCGGCCGGATGGCCGTCACCAGCAGGCCGCGCTCGCGCAGCGCCTGCGAACAGGCCAGCGCGCGGGCCGCCGAACCCGTCACCAGTGGCTGGATGGGAGTCGACGACTCCATCAGCGGCAGGCCCAGCTGCGCCGCGCCGGCCCGGAACCGCTCCACCCGCTCGGCCAGCACGGCGCGGTGTTCGTCGGCGGCCGCCAGCAGCCGCAACGCGCTGCGCGTCGCCCAGGCCAGGGCCGGCGGCGGCGCCGTCGTATAGATATAGGTACGCGCCTTCTGGATCAGGGTCTCGACCAGCGCTTCGCCGCCGGCCACGAAGGCGCCGAAGGTGCCACAGGCCTTGCCCAGGGTCGCCATCAGGATGGCGTCATCCCCGGCGTCGCCGAGCTGCGCGACGAAGGCGCCGCGCCCGCCCTCGCCCAGGACGCCGAAACCGTGCGCATCGTCCACCAGCAGCCAGGCCTCGTGGCGTCGCGCCAGGCGGTGCAGGGCCGCCAGATCGGCGCAGTCACCGTCCATGCTGAACACGGCATCGGTGGCGATGACCCGATCGCCGCCGCTGCCGGCGGACGCGAGCTTCGCCTGCAGCGCGGCCGCGTCCCGGTGCCGGTAGCGCACCAGGCGCGCACCGGCCAGCCGCGCGCCATCGAGCAGCGAGGCGTGGTTGAGCCGGTCCTGGAAGACCCTGTCGCCGGGTCCCGCCAGCGCCGCAAGCACGCCGAGGTTGGCCTGGTAGCCGGTCGAGAACAACAGCGCGCGCGGCCGGCCGGTGAAGGCGGCCAGGTCTTCCTCCAGCGCCTCGTGGGCGTAGCTGTGGCCGGTGATGAGGTGTGCCGCGCCGCTGCCGGTGCCGAAGCGTTCCAGTCCTTCGTGGAAGGCGCGCAGCACCTCCGGGTGACTGGCCAGACCCAGGTAGTCGTTGCTGCAGAAGGAGACGCAGTCCTGCCCGTCGATGCGCAGCTGCACGCCCTGTGGCGTCTCCACCGTCTGGCGGCGGCGATACAGGTGCTGCGCCCTGCGCTGTTGCAGCGCTGCGGACAGGTTGCGCATCGGTCAGGCGGGATGCAGGCCCAGGCGTTCGAACAGCCGGCGGTCGTGGTCGGTGTCCGGGTTGTCGGTGGTCAGCAGCCGCTCGCCGTAGAAGATCGAATTGGCGCCGGCCAGGAAGCACAGCGCCTGCAACTCGTCGTTCATCTGCTCGCGGCCGGCCGACAGGCGCACGTGCGAGGCCGGCATGAGCAGGCGCGCCACGGCGATTGTGCGCACGAACTCGAAGGGATCCAGGTCCTGCGCCCCGGCCAGCGGCGTGCCCTCGACGCGCACCAGCTGGTTGATGGGCACGCTCTCCGGATGCGGGTCCTGGTTGGCCAGCTCACGCAGGAAGGATGCGCGGTCGGCGCGCGACTCGCCCATGCCGACGATGCCGCCGCAGCAGACGTTGATGCCGGCCTGGCGCACGTGCGCCAGGGTGTCGAGCCGCTCCTGGTAGGTGCGGGTGGAAATGATCTCGCCGTAGAACTCGGGCGAGGTATCCAGGTTGTGGTTGTAATAGTCCAGCCCGGCCTGCTTCAGCCGTTGCGCCTGTTCCGCCTCCAGCATGCCGAGCGTCATGCAGGTCTCCAGGCCCTCGCCGCGCACCCGCTCCACCATCTCCAGCACGCGCTCGAAATTGCGCCCGCGCGGGTTGCGCCAGGCCGCGCCCATGCAGAAACGCGAGGCGCCGCCCTGTTTGGCGCGGCGCGCCGCCGCCACCACCGCCTCGACGTCCAGCAGTGCTTCCGGCTCGACCGGCGCGTCGTGGTGGACGCTCTGCGGGCAGTAGCCGCAGTCCTCCGGACAGCCGCCGGTCTTGATGCTGAGCAGGGTGCTGACCTGCACGGCGTTGGGATCGAAGTGGCGGCGATGCACCTGCTGGGCCTCGAACAGCAGGTCGTTGAAGGGACGCGCGAACAGCGCCTCGATCTCGTCGCGACGCCAGTCGTGGCGCAGGCCTTGCGGTCGCTGGTCAGTGGCTGCTGTGAACATGTGGCGTCTCCGTGATGTCGATATCTTCCCAGTCGTCGCGGCCGATCTTCACCAGGTCCAGGATGGACCAGGGAATGAGGATCAGGGCGGCCAGCCCCCAGGCCACCAGGTAGTAGTCCCAACCGCCGCCGGGGATGAAGGTGGCGGCGGCGACGAAAAAGCCCGTGATGCCATAGAAGCGGTAGGCCGCCTGCTGGGTGTAGTGACCGACCTTCTCGTTGGGGTGATGGCGGTTCATGGCATAGACCAGCATGGAGGCCCCCAGCCACAGCATGCCGAGCGGGATGGGCACCATGACGGCGACGATATTGCCGATATTGAACAGCACCGCGGCGGTGCGGGCGCGGCGGCCGGATACCCGGGTGACCCGGGGAGAAGTGGATTCGGACATCGGGCGCTTCGGGGGTAGACTTGGGAACGCTGCGGACTATGCGTGCCGACGGCATATCTGTCAACCGGGAAAGGATGCCCATGGTTAACAGTTGGCTGGAATCTGTACACGACCGCCTGTTCCCCGCGGCCTGCCGCCTGTGCCGCGCACCGGCCCGTGACGGGCTGGACCTGTGCCGGGACTGCCTCGACGACCTGCCCTGGCTGCCGCCCGGCTGCCCGCGCTGCGCCCAGCCGCTCGACGCCGGGCCGGGCACGCCCTGCGGCGCCTGCAGCACCCGGCCGCCCGCCTATGATGGCTGTATTGCCTTGTTTTCCTATGAGTTTCCGGTTGACCACCTGGTTCACCGGGTAAAATTCGGCGGCGACCTGGCGCTGGCCCGCAGCCTGGGGATGCTGCTGCGCCGACGCCTGCGGGAACGCGGTTCGCCCGCCCCCGACCGGGTGGTGCCGGTCCCCCTGCACCCGTCGCGCCTGTCCGAGCGGGGGTTCAACCAGGCCCGCGAGCTGGCCCGGCCGCTGCGCGCGGCGGGGCTGCGCCTCGACGACCGGCTGTGCCGCCGCATCCGCCGCACGCCGCCCCAGGCCGGCCTGTCGGCAGACCGGCGCCGGCGCAACCTGCGCGGCAGCTTCGAGGTGAGAAGGCCCGTCGCGGGCGGACACGTGCTGCTGGTCGACGATGTCATGACCACCGGCGCGACACTGGATGAACTCGCCCGCACCCTGAAACGGGCGGGCGCCGCACGGGTGGAGGCGCTGGTGATCGCGCGGACGCTGAGACCCTGACCCGCGGTCGCAGCGGTCGGCGAAAAGACGGGGAGCGGAGTGGCGGACGCCGCCGGCCGCCCCGCAGGACGACGGGGCTGCACCGGGTCGCGCTCAGGCGATGGTGTCGAAGGCCTTGAGGCTGTCGATCAGCGCCGCGCTGGGGGGGTTGCCGAGACCGTTGAACAGGCTGGTGAAATTGGCGATGTCGCCGTTCAGCGCCATGTAGTTCAGGATCACCGTCTCCACCAGCAGGTTGACGTTGTTGGCGGCCGGGCTGGAGGCCGTCTCCACCGAGCCGTCGCCGCGGAACCAGCCGATCTGCTGACGGATGGCCGGCGTGCGGCCGTTGGGGCTGTAGACCAGGAAGAAGGAGGCCGCCGTCGACGAGTTGTCGCCGGTCCAGACTCCCTTGCCGCGGCCGTCGGTGCTGTTGTCGACGGTACCGTTGCTGGCCAGCGAACCGTCGCTGAACACGTACAGCATCAGCGGCACGCCGCGGCGGGCGGCGTACTCCAGGCAGGCGCCCATGCAGCGGCCCGCGCGCAGGTCGCGGATCTCGCCGGTGCTGCGATCGCCGGTGTGGTAGTCGTAGCCGCCCATGGCGATGGTGCCGGCGCCGGCGTAGCCGTCGATGACCATTTTCATCACCGAGGCGGTCTTGCGGAATTCGCGGTCGCCGTCGAACTCGGTCTGGCTGAAGATGCCGGCCGGCCCGACGATGTCGGTGTCCTGGGCCGGGTCGATGTTGACGCCGGCGAAGCGGTCGGCCAGGTCGGCGGCCTTGAGGTAGCCGCAGCGCACCAGGTCCTTGACCACGGCGTCGGCGGTCAGCTTGGTGCTGACGCGGTTGAGCTTCTTGTCGCTCAGGCGGGCGATCGACTCCATCACCGGCACCACGTCGTCGGGGCCGAGAATGCCCGTGAGGTTGCCGGTGTCGACCATGCCGGTGACGTCGCTGGGGCGATCGACCTTGGTCGGTCGCACCTCGGGGTCCATCATCATGGCCGGGGCCATGGAGTTGCCGCCCGAATCCGAGTTGCGCGAACCGATCAGGGTCACCACGCTGCCGTCGCCGCCGGCCCGGGCGATGCCGTACATCGGGTTGTGCGGATTGTTGCCGGTGTCGTTGTCGGAGCGTGCCGGTATCACCGCGCCGTTGACGTTGGGCCCGCGGGCGGCGGCCTTTTCCAGCATGCCGCGCAGGAAGGCACTGTCGGAATGGAACGGCAGGCCGAAGGTGGTGTCGGTGAAATCGCCGTTGCTGGTGGGAGTGGGCGTGGTCTCGGTCAGCCCCGGGATCATGTCGCCCGGCAGGCCCAGCTTGCTGTAGCCGGCGGTGGTCAGCACGTCCAGCGGCGTGCTGCGCCCGACCAGGACATTGGAACCGGCGATGTTGGCGCCGCCGGCCAGGTCGAAGCAGATGAAGGGGATCTTGCCGCCGCCCGCGCCGCCCAGCGTACAGCCGATGCTGCTGGCCAGCGCCTGCAGGTCGGAAGACAGGGCCGCCTGCGCCGCGCGCGGGTTGGCGAACAGGCTGAACAGGGAGCCACCGAGCACCACGCCGGTACCGGATATGAAGCCCTGCCGCAGGAAGTCCCGGCGGGTGACGGGGCGACCGTGACCCAGGTTCGTCAGCGGCGCATCAGGATGCAGAGCTTGGTTGCGTTTGGCCATGGTTTTTTCCTCGATGATGTCCTTGAGCTATTGCAGCAGCATCGCTGCGCTGCCCAGCGTTGCGCCACACATCGCCTTGACGATGGCCTGGGTGCGGCCCGCCTGGCAGGCGGGATCGGAGGGGCCACTGCAGCCCCCCGCCAGCCGGTCGAACAGGTTGCCGGCGTTGACCAGTACGCCACCGGCGTCGTAGCCGGTGAGTTCGGCCTTGACCTCCGCCCGCGTCGGCGCATTGGTCAGCGCCGCGGACGAACCGGGTATGCCGACCATGCGGTTGTAGAGGGCGTCGACGATCTGGTTCTTCTCGGCGGAGTCGCCGGCCGCCGTGTTGAAGGCGGTCACCACGTCCGAGCCGAAGGGGAAGGCGCCGAACAGGCTGCTGCGCAGCGCCGTATCGTCGACCAGCGCGGAACAGTACTCGATGGCCAGCTGGGCGATCGCCATCTGGTGTGCAGACAGGAAACCCTCGATGACCTCCACCGCCGGCAGTTGCTGCATGATGACGTCGTAGCTCGACTTCACCACCACCGGGTCGACACCGGTCAGGGCGGCCATGGAGGCATTGATCTCGTCGAAGGTGCGCAGCCCGATGTCCGACACCGGCGGCAGCGGCGGCGGTGTCGGCAGCGGCGGCGGCGCCGGTTCGGTCACCACGTTGACGTTGCTGCCCAGCACTTCGAAGCTGAGGAAGAACTCGTCCGAGGACGGGCCGTTCTCCAGCGCGATGATGGTGCCGAGATTCGACAACACCTGGCCGGTCGAGGGCGTGTACTGGCTGGAATCCAGCGTCACGTCGAGGTTGCGGTAGGCCTGTCCGACCACGGCCTCCCTGCCGTTGATGCCGATGCGCATGCCCTTGAGCGGAATGGCGCTCGGCACTGCATTGGGATCGAGGCTGATGAAGGTCGGCTTGTTGAACAGGTAGCTGTAGGTGTCGTACTGGCTGACCTCGAACATGATGAAGCTCTGCGGCACCGGGATCAGGTCGCTGACACTGAACAGCAGGAAGAATTTCTCGCCCACGCCGACGTCGAAATTCTGCTGGATCTGGGCCTGGGTCAGCGCCCGGTTGTGGATGGCGACCATGCGGATGGTGCCCATCCAGGGACGGTCGTTGGATACTTCGTTGCCGAGCACGAAGGCGAAGCTGTCGTCCCAGTCGGCCAGGCTGCCGCCGGCCACCGGGTCCATGTCGCCCGTGAACACGCCGTTGACATAGATGCGGCGGCCGTTGACCGGGTCGTAGGTGACCACCACGTGCTGCAGGGTCGCCTGCAGGTCCTCGTCGGCGTCGGCGGTCGACAGCGCCGGCTCTCCGTTGGCGTCGGTGGTGCTGCTGCGGTGCAGGAAGTCATAGTTGTACTGGGTCTGGCCCAGGGTGAAGTTGCGCGCCTGGGTGCCGGCCGAGTAGCTGACGATGCGTGCCGGACCTTCCTGGGTCACGTTGGCGGGCGCCACCCAGGCCTCGATGGAATACTCGCCCGTCGAGGTGATCAGGTCGTGCAGCTTCTTGCTGGCCGTGGTCGAACCCTGGGCCTTGCCGTTGGCGCCGATCTGGATGCCCCAGCCGCCGACCCAGCTCACGTCACCGCTGAAGTTCAGGTGCAGCGCCGGCTCCACGCCGCTGGTGTCGAAGGCGGTGGTGCCGCTGCCGGTCTTGAACTCCCACAAGGCGATGACGTTGGCCTCGTAGCGGCTGCCGCCGCTGGCCACCACGCCGTCGGTGATGTTCAACGCCTTGCTGATGACCAGGCTGGGATCGACCGTGGTCGGCGTGATGGTGCCGGCGAAGGCGGCGATCTGCGCCTCCATGTCGTTCGAGTCACTGGCGCAGTCGGACCAGCAGTTGTGGAACTCGTTGCGCAGCCGCACCACCAGGCGCGAGTTGGCCGGGTTGTTGAGGTCCATCTTGGACTTGGCCGCCTCGTAGGCCGCATCGACTTCACTGCCGGCGAAGAACGGCGCCTGCGGCGTGGCCGAGGTGTCGGTGTGACAGCCGGCGCAGTTGGTGGTCAGCAGCGGCCACACGGTGGTGGCGAAAGCGGTGGAATCGGCCGGAAAATTGAGCGTGGCGCCCGGATCCTTGATGGGCGGCGGCGTCAGCTGGATCTGCCGCGAGGCACCGGCGGCGGTGTTGCCGGCCCAGGCCTCGATGTAGGCCGTGATCACGGCGGCGCAGGCCGAGGGCGCGGACAGCCAGCAATTGTGGCCGCCCGCCACCTTGGTGACCATGCGTGAATTGGCCGGCTGGTTCAGGTCGACGATGGTGTTGGCGGCGGCATAGGCCTGGTTGATGTCGTCCTGGCGCACGAACTCCGGCGCCTGGATGCCGGGCACGTGGCAGGCGCCGCAGCGGTTGTCGGCCTTGAGGTTCTCCCACACGTTGATGCGGAAGGCCTGCACGTCCGAGGTGGCGGGCGGCGGGCCGGAGTAACTGGACGGCGATACGCCGCCGGTGACCGGGTTCTCGGTGGTCTGGGCGCCGCCGCCGCAACCGGTCAGCATCACCACCAGCAGCAGGAACAACACGAAATGAACGGCGCCGCCCACCAGCATGCCGGTGTCGATCGAAAACAGCCTGTCGTTGTTTGAAGTCGTCATGGCCCTATCCCCGGATCCCGCCCTGATTCTGTTCATCATGATCAGTCACCCATGCAGTAGACGGCTGCGTCGGCGAACACCTGCTTCATGCTGTAGTTGCTGGCGATGAAGGAGGAGACCATGCTGCTCACCTGCGCCTGGTCGGCGGCGTCGGACGGATCGCGCAGGCAGACCGTGCGAAACACCTTCTTCACCTGGCAGCCGGCGAATGCCTGGCTGCCGGCCAGTTCGGCTCCCAGCGACTTGGCGCCGGCGCCGCTGCCGGGCAGGCTGGCGCTCCAGCCCAGGTTGGCATTCGGACCCGCACGCCAGTAGTTGTCCCAGTTGTCGTTGGGCGTGACGTAGCCGTACTTGAAATTGTCCGCGTTGATCAGGTACTTGGGCTGCACCTGGCCGGGGGTGTAGACCAGCCGGCCCTGCGCCTCGTCGTAGTTGTAGTAGGCGAAGGCCTGCACCATCGGATCCATGCCGGCATGGCACCCCACGCAGGAGTTCATGAAGATGCGGCTGTCACCACCGGGACTGCGCGACACGTCCTGCCGGACCCGGTCCGGGGGACGCGAGTTGTCCTTGAGCGGTTCGAGGTCGGTACACAGGTGATTGATCATGGTGAAGCGGAACATGGCCCGGTTGGTGCCGGCGACGAAGAAGGCTTCGGCCGCGGCGCGGGTGGTGAGCACCCCCGCCGTGGCGGTGGCGGGCAGTCCGGTCACCTGGGACTGGGGGCGCTGCACCAGCACCTGCTGGAGATCGGCATCCATGTCATCGAGCGCCTGGTAATGGTTGTTGTCGGTGTTGGAATAGGGGGGCAGGCCGGGCACCTGGGCGCTGTCGCCGATATAGATGATATCGCCCGACAGCACCTGGTCGAAGGGCACGTCGTCGCGGATCATGCCGATGACAGTGGCCGTGTAGTCGTTGAGCGGCACGAACACGCTCTGGGCCTCGTTGGTCCAGGGCGCGGCGAAGTTCTTCAGGGTGACATTGTAGAAAGCGCGGTTGTTCATGGCGCGCCGGGCGGCGGCCTGCGGGTCGCCGGCCACGATGTCCTGCTCCATGAGGTCGAGTACCGTCTCGCTGGGCGGCACGCCGGCGATGCGATCGTGGATGCGCTTGGCCTGGCGCCGTTCCAGTGCGCCGGCATCGGCGCCCTGCGGCAACGCCATGGCCAGCAACGGGCCCAGCAGGGCGGCGGCCAGCAGTCGGCGCGCGGCCCGGGACCGGGCCTGCAACTTGAGCTTGTCTCTGTTCACGTCTGTCCCCCCGTCTCGGGATGTCTGACCGGTTTCCGGTTCCATCATGGCGTGTCACCTGGCGCGTTCTTGTCGTCGACCAGCCGGACTTAAGCAAAAAGCACTCCAGCCGAACCCTTGTTCATGGTTGTCGACCTTAGGGGTTGAGACCGGCGAATTCTGTGACCCGGTCCACAAGTTAGCGACCCACCCGCGCGAGGGCTGAACGCGGTTGGCTCTTTACTCCGGATTTCATGGGCTTGCGGCAGACGCGCGGCAATGTTGAAGGCCATCCGGAAGAACTGTGATGCAGGTCTCGGATCGGCCGGCGGTCACCGGGCTAGAGTGCCGTAAACCGCCCCGGACCGGCGCCGGATGCTGTCGTGGAAAGGCGACGCTGTCCGGTATTCACGACAGAACGCCGCCGCCCCGGACCGCTGGCGGAAGCAGCGTGGCCGCGCCTGTTTTCACCAGGACGGGATTGTTCAGGGACTTTCGGTACAGGACTTGCATGAGACCCGGAGCCGAACGCCCCCGCATTGATGACGGAAATAAAATGATGAAACGAACGACGGGAACCAACCGAACGACCGTGGCCAAACGGCTGCTGGGTCTCGCCCTGTCGGCCGCCGCCATGCTGATACTGGGCGCCTGCGGGGGCGGCGCCGGCGCCGGGGGCAGCGCCACCACCCAGGGCGTCGACCCGCTGGTGCAGGACTACGGCATCGCCTACGTGCGCCGTCCGGTTCCCGCCATGGACACGGCGGATGCGCGCGAAGCGACCACTTTCATCCCCGGCGGCGATCTCTACTACCGCGATCTCGCCTCCCCCAGCGCGGCCGAACGCAACATCACCTTCCCGATCACCGGGGGCATGGGCGATGTCAAGGACGTGGAGCCTTCCTTCGACGGCAGCAAGCTGGTGTTCGCGCTGCGCCTGCCCGACATCCAGGGCGCCAACCCCGAGGACCAGCCGACCTGGAACATCTGGGAATACGACATCCCCAACGACCGGCTGCGCCGCATCATCACCTCGGACATCACCGCGGAAGCCGGCCAGGACGTGGCGCCGCACTACCTGCCGGACGGCCGCATCATCTTTTCCTCCAGCCGCCAGCGCAAGTCCAAGGCGATCCTGCTCGACGAGGGCAAGCCGCAGTACGCCGCCCAGGACGAGGACCGCAACGAACCCGCGCTGGTGCTGCACGTCATGAACGCGGACGGCTCCAACATCACCCAGGTCTCCTTCAACCAGAGCCACGACCTGGACCCGACGGTGCTGCAGAGCGGTGAGGTCGTATTCAGCCGCTGGGACAACATGAATCCCAGCGACGCCATCAGCCTGTACAAGATGAACCCGGACGGCACCAACCTGCAACTGCTCTATGGCGCCAACAGCCACACCACCGGCACCAACGGTTCGACGGTGCAGTTCCTGCAGCCGCGCGAAATGCCGGACGGCCGCATCATGGTGCTGCTCAAACCCTATACCGGCACCCGCCAGGGCGGCGACATCGTCACCATCGATGTGAACAATTACGTCGACAACACCCAGCCCACGGCGGTCAACCAGGGCGCCCTCAGCGGCCCCGCCCAGGCTTCGGCCTCGGTCAACGTCATCAGCACCGAGGCGGCGCCTTCCCCCGGCGGCCGCTTCATCTCGGTCTTTCCGCTGTGGGACGGCACCAACCGGGCGCTGATAAGCTGGAGCCAGTGCCGCCTGCTGGAGAACGGCAACATCGTGCCCTGCAGCGCCGACCGGCTGGCCGACCCCAATGTGCAGGAGGCGCCGCCGCTGTACAGCCTGTTCCTGTACGACATGGACACCAACACCCAACTGCCGATTTTCACACCGCAGGAAGGCTTCATGTACACGGACGTGGTGGCGGCCCAACCCCGGCGCCTCCCCAACATCATTCCGGACAAGCAGCCGGGCGTCGAGCTCAGCCAGTCGCTGGCGGACGAGAACGCCGGCGTACTGGACATCCGCAGCGTGTATGATTTCGACGGCGTCTACAACGCCCTGGGCGGCGGCGCACCCGACATCGCCGCGCTGGCCGACCCGGCCCGGACCACCAGCGCCGACCAGCGGCCGGCGCGTTTCCTGCGCATCGTCAAGGCGGTCGCGATTCCCGACCGCAACACCAAGCAGCTCAACGGCTCGGCCTTCGGCCGCAGCGCCGGCCAGTTGATGCGAGAGATCATCGGCTACACCCCCATCGAGCCGGACGGTTCGGTGCGGGTCAAGGTGCCCGCCAACGTGCCGCTGGCCATCAGCCTGGTGGACCGCAACGGCCGCCGCATCGGCAGCCGCCACAACAACTGGCTGCAGGTGCGGCCCGGCGAGACCGTCACCTGCAACGGCTGCCACAGCCCGGCGGCCGGCACCTCGCACGGCCGCGCCGACGCCTTCCTGCCGCTGCACGCGGGCGCCCCGGCCAGTGGCTATGTCTACCCCAACACGGTCAGTTCCATTTTCGCCGACTTCGGCGAGACCATGGCCCAGGCCCGCACCCGCCTGGACGCCAGCGCCCTGACGCCGAGCGTGGATATCCTCTACACCGACGTGTGGACCGATCCGGTCGCCGCCGGCCGCGCGGCCGATGCCCCGCTGAGCTATGCCTACGGCGACCTCGACCCGGCCATTCCAGCGCCGGTGTCCTCGCCCGCCTGCCTGACGACCTGGACCAGCACCTGCCGCGTCGTCATCGACTACGAGCGCAACATCCACCCGCTGTGGGCCCGCGACCGCGGCGCCAACACCTGCACCGGCTGCCATGCGCCGACCGACGCCGCGGGCAATCCGAAAGTGCCGGACGCGCAGCTCGACCTGACCGACGGCGCATCGGACCAGAATCCCGATCATTTCAAGGCCTACCGCGAACTGCTGTTCACCGACAACGCCCAGGAACTGAGCGGCGGCGTGCTGGTGGACACCCTGGTGCAGGACACCGACGCCAACGGCAATCCGCTGTTCCTGACCGACGCCAACGGCGACCCGGTACTGGACAGCAACGGCAACATGATTCCCGTCATGGTCAACGTCACCGTGGCGCCGGCCATGTCCGTCAACGGCGCCGCCGCCAGCCCGCGGTTCTTCTCGCTGTTCGACGCCGGCGGCACGCACGCCGGCCGCCTCGACCCGATCGAGCTCAAGTTGATCGCGGAATGGCTCGATATCGGTGGACAGTACTACAACAACCCCTTCGATGCGCCCTGAGCGGCGCGGCGAGGGAAAAGCAGGGCAGGATGCATCGACCCACTAGCCGGCAAGGAAAGAAAAGGACTTGGCACTGAAGCACTCATACTCGGGCGATACACCGGGCTGGCTGTTCGCCGCTCTCCTGCTGCTCGCACAACTGTCTGCGCTGCCGGTGGAGGCGGGCGAAGCGCCCCTGAGCGTCCAGGTGGCCGACCCCTATATCGAACTGCATACCGGGCCCGGCCGCGGCTACCCGGTCTTCCACGTGGAAGAACGGGGCGCACGCATCGACGTCCTCAAGCGCAAGACCGACTGGTTCAAGGTCCGGACCGGGCGCGGCAAGGAGGGCTGGGTACAGCGCTCGCAGATGGAGCGCACCTTGTCGCTCTCCGGCGAGCCGACCCGCTTCAAGGATGCGACCATCGCCGAATTCGCCCGTCACCGCTGGGAGCTGGGGGCGCTGGGCGGCGATTTCGAAGGCGCCAACGTCATTTCCCTGCTGGGCGGCTTCGCCCTGACGCCCCACCTGTACGTGGAGATGGAGCTGTCCAAGGTGCTGGCCGATTTCTCCGATTCCAATGTCGCCACCCTGGGGCTGGTGTCACTGCCGTTCCCGGGCTGGCGCTTCTCACCCTTCTTCACCGTCGGCACCGGCGTCGTCCAGACCGACCCCAAGGCCACGCTGGTGCAGGCGCGCGACCAGACCGACCAGACCGGCTATGTCGGCGCCGGTCTGCGCGTCTACCTGACGCGGCGCTTCGTGTTTCGCGCCCAGTACCGCAACTATGTCATCTTCCAGAGCAAGGACGACAACCAGGAGATCAACGAATGGAAAGCAGGATTCGCCGTATTTTTCTGAGCCTGGTGCTCGGCGCCGTGGCGGCGACGGCGGCCCGGGCTGCCGAGCAGCCGGCCGGACAGGTCATCGAGCCCGAGATCGAGCGGCGCGAGATCACCGAAGCCGCCATCGACACCGAAGATTTCGAGATCGGTGCCTACGCGGGCCTGCTGGCCACCGAGGATTTCGGTACCAACCCGGTCTATGGCGCGCGCTTCGGCTACCACGTCACCGAGGATGTGTTCGTCGAGGCCGCCTACGCACGCAGCAACACGGACGAGACCAGCTTCGAGCGCCTGAGCGGCAACATCCAGCTCATCAGCGACGACGACCGCCTGCTGAGCTACTGGAACCTGTCGTTCGGTTTCAACCTGCTGCCGGGCGAAGGCTTCGTCGCCGACCGCTGGGCCTTCACCACGGCGTTCTACCTGATCGGCGGCGTCGGCAGCACCAGCTTCGCCGGCGACGACCTGTTCACCTGGAACGTCGGCGCCGGCTACCGGCTGCTCGCCAACGACTGGCTGTCGCTGCGCATCGAGGCCCGGGACCACGTCTTCGACCTGGACCTGCTGGGCGACAAGCGCACCTACCACAACCTGGAATACAGCCTCGGCCTGTCGGTCTTCTTCTGAGGACGGAAAACTGTGGACCGGTTCTCGATTTTCCACCGCAAGCCCGGCGCCCGCCGCCGATACAGGGTAGACGAGCACGGCTCGGACCGACCCGATGAACACGACCCCATGGAGTACAACTGACATGCACATCCCGACCAGCACCTTTCTGCGCCGCCTGGGCGCCGCCCTGGCCGCCTGCCTGCTGACGGTTTCCCTCGCCCGGGCCGAAGCGCCGCCGACCCCGGCGCCGGACTTCACCCTCAAGAGCCGCTCCGGCGAGAACCTGCGCCTGAGCGACTATCGGGGCGAGGTGGTGATGATCAACTTCTGGGCCTCCTGGTGCGGCCCCTGCCGCCAGGAGATGCCGCTGCTGGAGCAGCTCTACAGCGAGTACAATCCGCTCGGCTTCACCATTCTCGGCGTCAATGTCGAAGAGGATTCGGGCAAGGCGCTGGCCATGCTGAACGAGATCCCGGTCAGCTTCCCGGTGCTGTTCGACACCAGCAGCAAGGTGAGCAAGCTGTACAACGTGGTGGCCATGCCCAGCACCGTGCTGATCGACCGCGACGGCCGGGTCCGTTTCCTGCACCGCGGCTACAAGCCCGGCTATGAACAGACCTACCAGGACCAGGTCCGGGCCCTGATCCGGGAATAACCGTGAAACGACTCGCCAGCCTGCTGAGCCTTACCCTGCTGCTGGGCGCCTGCAGCAGCGTGGAACCCTGGGTGAAACCCTACGAGCGCACCCACCTGGCCGATCCCATCATGAGCTTCTCGCGCGACCCGGTCTCGTCGGCCTACGACAGCCACATCTACCAGGTGCGCGAGGGCGCCCGAGGCGCCGAGGGCGGAGAGGGGGGCGGCTGTGGCTGCAACTAGACGGCGGGCCGCCTGGCTGACGCTGCTGCTGGCGTCCCTGTCGGCGCGGGCCGCCGTCCTGCCGGAAGACCGCGCCGATGCCCTGTACCATTCCTACGACGGCGGCGGCGTCGAGGTCACGGGGCCCTCCATCCTGGTGCGCAAGGGCGACAACAGGAACTTCTCGGTGTCCGCCAACTATTACGTGGACAGCATCTCCAGCGCCTCCATCGACGTGGTCACCCAGGGCAGCCCCTACTCCGAACAGCGCGAGCAGAAATCGCTGGGCGTGGACTACCTGCACGGCGACACCATCATGTCCCTCAACTATACGCGCAGCGAGGAGAGCGACTACAAGGCCGATACCGCCAGCTTCAGCATCAGCCAGAGCATGTTCGGCGATCTCACCACCGTCACGCTGGGCTACGGCCGCGGCAAGGACGATGTGCTGCAGAACGGCAATCCCGACTTCAGCGAGCCCGTCGACCGCCAGCAGTACCGCGTCGGGCTGTCGCAGATCCTGACCAAGAACCTGATCCTGGGCCTCAACTTCGAGAATGTCACCGAGGAAGGCTTCCTCAGCAACCCCTACCGCTCGGACCGCTACCTGGACGGCGCCACCTTCGTGTATGAACCGGAGAACTACCCGCGCACCCGCACCAGCAACGCTGTGGCGCTGAACATGAAGTACTACCTGCCCTACCGGGCCGCCCTGGGGTTGGGCTACCGCTACTACGCGGACGACTGGGACATCGAGTCGCACACCGCCCAGGTCGACTATACCCAGCCGTTCGGCAAGCGCTGGATCCTGGATGTCGTCGCCCGCTACTACACCCAGTCGGCGGCCGATTTCTACAGCGACCTGTTCCCGCGCCAGGACGCCCAGAACTTCCGCGCCCGCGACAAGGAGCTGAGCCGCTTCAGCGATGTGTCGCTCGGCGCCGGCGTCAGCTATGCCCTGCTCAGTCACGCCTGGGGCTATATCGATCGCGCCGAGATCAGTTTCAAGTACCGCCGCTTCTGGTTCAGCTATGACAACTTCAGCGACCTGAGCCGGAACGGCCCGGTGGGTGACGAACCGGCCTATGCATTCACGGCCGACGTCATCCAGCTCTACCTGTCGGCCTGGTACTGAGGCGGTGCGCGAGGTGACCACCCTGCCCGGCCGCGCGCTGCTGCTGATCTGCCTGTCGCTGCTCGCATGGCCGGCGGGCGCCGGCTGGCTGCGTGAACAGCAGGACATCATGGGCACCCGCATCACGGTGGAGGTGTTCCACGCCGACGACGACGTGGCGCGGCGCGGTGTCGATGCCGTCATGGCGGAGATGCGCCGTCTCGACGCCGCCATGAGCCCGTTCCGGGAAGACAGCGAACTGTCCCGCGTCAACCGCGAAGCCGCCGCCGGTCCGGTGCCCATCAGCCGCGAACTCTTCGACCTGCTGCAGCGGTCCCGGCAGGTCTCGGATCTCACCGACGGCGCCTTCGACATCACCTTCGCCAGCGCCGGCTTCCTGTACGACTACCGGCGCCACGTCCATCCGGACGCCCGGACGCTGAAGCAGGCGGCGGCGCGCATCGACTACCACAACCTGGCGCTGGACCCCGCCACCCACAGCGTGCGCTTCAGTCTGCCCGGCGTGAAGATCGACCTGGGCGGCATCGCCAAGGGCCACGCCGTGGACCGTTCCATCGCCCTGCTGCGTGCCATGGGCATTCACGATGCCCTGGTGACCGCCGGCGGCGACAGCCGCGTCATCGGCCGGCGCTGGGGGCGGCCCTGGCGCATCGGCGTGCGTGACCCGCGGCGGCCGGACGCGCTGGTGGCCGTAATCCCGCTGGAAGACGTGGCCGTGTCCACCTCGGGCGACTACGAACGCTTCTTCGAGGAAGACGGCGTGCGCTACCACCACATCATCGACCCGACCAGCGGCGATTCGGCCCGCGGGCTGCGCAGCGTCACCATCATCGGCCCGGACGCCACCACTACCGACGCGCTGTCCACCAGCGTGTTCGTGCTGGGCAGGGAACGCGGCCTGGCCCTGGTGGACCGGCTGACGGGCATCGATGCCATCCTGGTCGATGGCCAGGGCCGGCTGCACTATTCCAGCGGCCTCGAACAGCTCCAGCCGCACTGACTGTCGCCGTGCGCAGACAGCTTGCCGGGCCGCCGCCCGGACCGGGAAGGACCGACCGGGACCGTCGCCGCAAAACGACAGTTGCGGATGCCGCGGCGCCGGCCGCCCGCGTCATAACGCAGCCATCCCGTCACTGGCATGCACATTGCTTTATCCCTGCGGATACCGGCGCCGGTGCCGCCGCCCGCTTCGTGACCGGCGTCACGAACCCCCCGTGAACCGGGTCACGGACGGAGGGTACAGGCAGGCGGCACACTGCCGAAACAACAGGAACAACCCGGAACGATTCGGCCGCCGGCCCGCCCGAAGGATGCGCGCCAGCGGCCTGCCGTGTCCAAGTCGACAACGGCCAGGAGGCCATGATGAAACCGTTTTTCAACTACTTGCGCATACTCCTGCTGCTGGTGCCGGCGCTGGTGCTGGCCGGGCAGGACAAGTCGTTCACCAGCCTGGACGACGACGTGCAGACGCTCAAGAAAAAGACCCTGGAGCTGAACCGCGACCTGTTCCTGCTGGAAGAAGAGCTGCTGTTCCCCTCCAACACCCAGGTGTCGGTATTCGTCTCCATGGATGTCGGCAAGTTCTTCACCCTGGACTCGGTGAAACTCAAGATCGACGACAAGGAAGTGGCCGACTACCTGTATACCCGGCGCGAGGCCGAAGCCCTCGTCCGCGGCGGCGTGCAGCGACTGCACGTCGGCAATCTGCGCACCGGGGAGCACGAGATCACCGCCATCTTCACCGGCAAGGGGCCGCACGGGCGTGACTACAAGCGCGGCGCCACGGCAAAGATCACCAAGGGCCTGGGACCCCGCTACGTCGAACTGCAGATCGTCGACCGCACCGGCAACCAGCAACCGGAATTCGAAGTCAGGGAGTGGTGATGCGCCGCGCCGTATCCCGGCTGCTGCTGGTGACGCTGCTGGCGGTGGCCGGCAGCCCTCTCCAGGCGTCCGGGAAGAAGCTGCAGCAAGTGCAGGATCTGCACTACGGCGAGGTGCTGTTCCATTTCTACAGCGAAGACTACTTCACCGCCATCACCCACCTGATGGCGGCCCGCGAACGGGGGCTGCTGCCCCACCACGCCGACGAGGCCGAACTGCTGCTGGGCGGACTGCAGCTCTCCTACGGCATGCACCGGGAGGCCGAGAAGCAGTTCCAGGGCATCCTCGACACCCGGGCCGACCGCGCTACACGCAACCGCGTGTGGTACTACCTGACCAAGATC
>Ga0256841_1000401_pt1 | contig 45147 bp, 38 predicted proteins | sample 356308metaG_FD_185971 | JGI IMG/M metagenome (GOLD analysis project Ga0256841, IMG submission 185971) | Hydrothermal vent microbial communities from Mid Atlantic Ridge, Atlantic Ocean - 356-308 | ecosystem: Environmental > Aquatic > Marine > Hydrothermal vents | place: Atlantic Ocean: Mid...
CCGCATTTCTCACCGGGTTCCGTAGCGAGGCGGTGGCAGGTCGTGTGATCAGCGGCGTTCGCGACCGAGGGCCGCGCAGGCATAGTCGACACGATGTCGAGCAGCCCGACCGAGTGAACGCCGCTTAACGCGCGGCATGACGCCGCCGCAGCAGGAAGTCGGTGAGAAATGCGGGCTAGCGGGAGGCTGAATCACTATCCGCTGCGCCATTACGCGCCTGTTCGAGGATGCCACGGGCGCAACCGGCGCACTTGCCGCACTGGCTGGCGACACCGAGTTGCTGACGCAGATCGCGCACAGTATCGATACCGGCGCTGGCGGCGGCGCGAATCTGGCCACAGGTAATCTGTTTACAGATACAAACGTACATGTGACCTCCTGAAGATAGCGTGAGGCCAATGTTAATGAGAATTACTCGTATTGTCAATACTGGCTGACGCCGGACGCGCTCAGCGTCCCGCCCGCACCAGTCCGCCCAGCCCCGCGTCCTCCAGCGTGCGGTGCAGCAGGGCGCGGACTGCGCCCGCTTCCTCAAACACCCAGGCCTCTTCCAGCAGGGCGCGGACCTCCGTCATACGGAAGCTGCGCACCGCCCATTTGACCCGTAACAGGCTGGCCGAGCTCATGCTGAGTGAATCGACGCCCATGCCGAGCAACAGCAGGGCGGCAGCGGGATCACCCGCCATCTCGCCGCACACGCTGACCGGCCGGTCCGCCGCGTGCGCACTCTCAACCACCTGGCGTATCGCTCGCAGCACCGCCGGATGCAGGGCATCGAAGAGTTCCGCTACCTGCGCGTTGTTCCGGTCCACGGCCAGCAGGTACTGGGTCAGGTCGTTGGTGCCGATGGAAAAGAAATCCACCCGCTTCGCCATCTCCGTCACCTGGTAGACCGCCGACGGAACTTCGATCATCACGCCGATCTTCGGGTACGCGAGTTCCTCCCCCTCCTCCAGCAGCTCATCCCAGGCACGCTTGATCAGCCCCAGCGCGCTGTCGATTTCACGCACGCCACTGATCATGGGCAGTAGTAGCTGCAGATTGTTCAGCCCCACATCAGCGCGCAGAATGGCGCGCACCTGGCTGAGAAAAATCTCCGGGTGGTCCAGTGCGATACGGATACCGCGCCAGCCGAGAAAGGGGTTGTCTTCTTCCACGGGGAAATACGGCAGCATCTTGTCGCCTCCGATATCCAGGGTGCGTACCGTCACCGGCGCCGGTGCGAACGCTTCCAGCACCTGCCGGTAGGTGCGACGCTGCTCCTCCTCACCGGGAAACCGGTCGCGAACCAGGAACGGGATTTCGGTGCGATACAGGCCAACACCCTCGGCCCCGCAACGCAGCGACGGGGTAATATCCGTCAACAGGCCGGTATTGGCGTACAGTGGCAGGTGCTGACCATCCACCGTCTCCGACGGCAGTTCGATCAGCGCCTGCAATTCATCGGTCAGTTCCGCCTCTTCCTGCTGCAGGCGCTGGAACTCCTGGCGGATGGCGGCCGAAGGACGCACGAACAGGCGTGCCTGGTAACCATCGATCACCAGTTCCTGCCCGTCCAGGCGGGCGACCGGCAGGTCGTCGATACCCATGACCGCCGGGATACCCAGCGCACGTGCCAGGATGGCCACGTGCGAGGCGCTGGATCCACGCGCGGATACCACACCCTTCAGCTGTTTGACCGGCACCTCGGCCAGCTGGCTGGCGCTGACTTCCTCGCCCACCAGGATGGTGTCCGGCGGGAAACTCCGCGCTACCGGGGAAACACTCTGCAGGCGTTCCAGGATGCGCCGCCCCAGGTCACGCACATCACTGGCGCGCTCGCGCAGGTACGGGTCCTCCATGTCCTCGAACGCCGTGACGTGCTCCGCGATGGTATTGCGCAGGGCCCCGGGCGCCCAGTTGCCCGCGCGGATACCCTCGATGGTGCCGTCCACCAGGTTCTCACTGCGCAGCATCAGTATCAGTGCATCGAACAGGGCAATGTCTTCCACCGGCAGCGTATCCACCATGCGCGCCGACATCATGCGCATATCCCGCTCCACCCCCGCTACCGCGGCGCGGAACCCGGAGATCTCCGCCTCGATATTCTCCACGGCGCGGTCCGGAATGGCCTCGAGGTTGGCCAGCGGGTACACCACGCAGGCACGTCCCACCGCTGCACCCGGCGTGCCGGAAATACCCTTCAGGGCATAGCGCGATTCGCGCGAATCCTGTAACAGGCGATCGATATCGCCACTGGCCCCGGCATGACTGATAGCACCGGCCAGCTGGGCAGCCAGCGTAAACAGGAAAGTTTCCTCCTGTTCGGCGAAACAGCGGCGCTCGCGCTGGCGCACCACCAGCACACCCAGCACGTTGCGGTGCTGAATGATCGGCACCCCCAGGAAACCGTGGAATGGCTCCTCACCGATTTCACTGGTGAAAACGTAGGCCGGATGGTCAGCCGCATTGTCCAGGTTGAGCGATTCCGCGCGGCGCGCGACTTCACCGACCAGGCCACGGCCGAAATCCAGGCGCACGGCACCGAGCGCGTCCCGGTTGTAACCATCCGTCGCCATCAGCACATACTGCCGGCGCTCGCTGTCGACCAGGTACACAGAGCACACGTCCACCACCATCGCCTGTTTGACGCGGGTGACAATGATTGACAACGCCCGCGCCAGGTCCGGCGCGCGGTTGACTTCCTGTATGGTTCTGCGCAGGGTGTCCAGCAACTGTCGGTTTCCGTTTCCGGCGGGGTGGGTTGCCCTGCCCCGGGTTAGCTAGCGGAAGAGTGCGGCTCTTGTGGAAATACCAGCGGCGCGAGCTCCTTGAGCGCCTTTTTGTAGACGGTGCGTTTGAACGAGACCACCTCGCTGAGCGGGTGCCAGTAATCGACCCAGCGCCAGTTATCGAACTCGGGCCGGGAACTGAGATCCAGGCGCACGAAGCGCTCTTCCCCGACCAGGCGCAGCATGAACCACACCTGCTTCTGGCCTACGCAGACCGGTTTCTGGTGGCGTCGGATAAAACGCTCCGGCAAGCGGTAACGCAGCCAGCCACGGGTCGAACCCAGCACATCCACGTGCCTGGGCTCCAGGCCGATCTCCTCTTCCAGCTCGCGGTACATGGCCTGTTCCGGTGTTTCCTTCGGGCGAATGCCGCCCTGCGGGAATTGCCAGGCATCCTGCCGAATGCGGCGCGCCCATAACAGCTGCCCGTCGGGACGGGTGAGGATGATGCCCACATTGGGCCTATAGCCATCTGAATCAATCACTTGCAAGAACAATTATCTGTTGGATGCGATGTATTCATTGTACACAGGGCACCGAAAGTCGCAAATCAGCGAACCCTGATTTACCTTTTTCAGCCAGACCGCTATGCTGGGGGACATACCCGGCGGATAGCAATTCATAGCAATTACAAAATCATGGCCCTGGCTCTTTTTGACCTGGACAACACCCTGCTGGACGGTGACAGCGACTACCTGTGGGGTTGTTTTCTGGCGGAACACGGTATTGTCGATGGTGAGCGCTATGAATCCGAAAATCAGCGCTTTTATGACCAATATCTCGAAGGTTCGCTGGATATCAATGAATTTTTACGCTTTCAGCTAAAACCGCTGGCCGCCCACAGCCGCGCCACGCTGGAGCAATGGCGCGAACAGTACCTGGCGGAAAAAATCGATCCCATTCTGCTGCCACGCGCGCACGCGCTACTGGAGCAGCATCGCGCACAGGGGGACCAGTTGCTGATCATCACCGCCACCAACCAGTTCATTACCGAGCCCATTGCCCGGCGTTACGGGGTTGACCAGCTGCTGGCGACAGAAGTGGAAATGATCGACGGCGAATACACCGGCGAAGTCAGCGGCACACCCTGCTTCCAGGACGGCAAGGTGGAACGGCTGCAGCAATGGCTCGAACGTGAGCAACAGAGCCTGGCAGGCAGCTGGTTCTACAGCGATTCCCACAATGACCTGCCATTGCTGGAACGGGTCGATCACCCGGTTGCCGTCGATCCCGACGACAGGCTGGCGGCTCACGCCCGCAGCCGGGGCTGGCCCGTGACCAGCCTGCGCTAGCGCCGCGGACACTGCATGTCGAAGATACACCAGGCTCGCACCCTCCCACTGCTGCTGGCACTGGGCGCTGCGACGCTGCTGGGTGGCTGGTTCAGCCTGGCAACCGGCCCGTTGCACCTGTCGATGCTCGACGCCATCCAGCAGCCCGCGTCACTGCAGGGACAGATATTCTGGGAGCTGCGCTGGCCGCGCACGGCCAGCGCTTTTGTCACCGGCGCCCTGCTCGGCGTTGCCGGCGCCATGATGCAGGTCCTGCTGCGCAACCCGCTGGCCGACCCGTATATCCTGGGCGTATCCGGCGGCGCATCGGTAGGCGCCCTGCTGGCCATCCTGACCGGGGCCGGCACCCTGCTGCTGCAATCCTTTGCCTTTGGCGGTGCGCTGTTTTCCACACTGCTGGTGTTTTCCCTGGCACACGGCAGAGGAAACTGGGACACCACCCGCCTGCTACTGACCGGCGTGGTACTGGCCGCCGGCTGGGGCGCCATCATCAGCCTGCTGCTGGCCCTCAGCCCCGGGACACAGGTGCAGGGCATGCTGTTCTGGCTGATGGGTGATCTAAGCGCTGCGCGCACACCGCTGGCGGGCAGCCTGGTGCTGGCCGGGGTCGGCAGCGTCGCACTGCTGCTTGCGCCTTCGCTCAACCTGCTGGCAGGTGGCGAACTGCGGGCTACCGCGCTGGGGGTGGAGACCGGCCGGCTCCGCAGCACCATCTATATACTCGCCTCGCTGGCAACCGCGACCGCGGTCACCCAGGCAGGCAACATCGGTTTTGTCGGCCTGATCGCACCGCACATGCTGCGCCTGGCCGGCGCCCGCGACCACCGCGCACTGATCCCCGGCGTGGTCTTGCTGGGCGGCACGCTGCTACTGGTTGCGGACGGCCTGTCGAGACTGCTGGTGGCGCCCCGCCAGTTACCGGTGGGGGTGCTCACCGCCCTGCTCGGTGTGCCATTGTTCCTGCTCCTGCTGTACCGCTCACAGCGGACCCCGCATGCCTGAAAACCTGCTCCACTGCCGCGGCGTCAATGTACACATCGGCAAGGTCGATGTGGCGCACGGGCTCAACCTGGATGTGCAGGCCGGCCAGTGCTGGTGTCTGCTGGGCCGTAACGGCAGCGGCAAGACTACCCTGCTGCACACGCTGGCCGGCCTGCGCGCACCAGTAGCCGGCCGCATCGAACTCGGCGGTACGCCCCTGGAGCGACTGACACGCGCACACATCGCCCGCCGGCTCGCCCTGTTGTTCCAGGACAACAGAGACCCTTTCCCTGCCAGCGTACTGGAAACCGTGTTGCAGGGACGCCATCCCTACCTGCACAACTGGCAATGGGAAAATGCAGCGGACCACGATATCGCCAACCGCACCCTGGACCGGCTTGGACTGCGCCACTTCGCGCAACGCAATGTCCAGACCCTGTCCGGCGGGGAACGCCAGCGGGTTGCCATCGCCACCCTGCTGACCCAGCAGACCGGCCTGCTGTTCCTGGATGAACCAACCAACCACCTGGACCTGCACCACCAGCTGGACATCCTGGATCTCCTGCGGGACGAATGCCGGGACAGGCATAAGGCGGTATTCATGGTACTGCACGATATCAACCTCGCGGCCCGTTACGCTGACCACGTTCTGCTGCTGCTGGGGGATGGTGAAAGCCGCGCCGGCACTGCGCAGGAGATACTGCAGACCGCGCTGCTGGAACAGCTCTACGGCCACCGCCTGATCGAACTGGAAACCCCGGCCGGCGCCGCCTGGCTGCCCCGTTGAGTCTCCGCCCGGTGGTGCAAATCCGTCGGTTTACTTAACGCCGCAAGGTATGCATTCCCGCTGGCACAAATCCGTTACCTGTTGTAATACATCAATTTTTCGTACATTTACTCGGCCGGCCGGCGCGCCAGACAGTCGAAATAGTTTACATAAAATTACATCGACCCACACCCCCCGCCTGTAAACCATTGAGTTATAACAACCCAACTGATCCGGCATGCCAATTGCTCTATATCAGGCTGTACCGTCGTGGAAAGAGGCCCATGAGAAGCCAGACAAACTCCATCGTACTCGGCGCGGAAGACGATTCCGCCGCCGAACGCAGGACCGGCCAGGACCGGCGCCGCCACAGCTGGCGCACGCTGACCTATTGCGGCCTGCAGGGGCGTGGCCGCAGGCGCACGGCACGCCGGGATGGCCACAGTTACTACCTCGACTGGTACAAACCCGGCCTGGTATTCACCGGTCTGGCCGTGCTGCTGCTGAGCTGCGTGGATGCCCTGCTGACGCTGACGCTGCTGAACCGCGGCGCCTATGAAGCGAACCTGCTGATGGCGCGCCTGCTGGAAACCAGCGATGCCGTTTTTGTCGTCACCAAGGTCACCATGACAGCCATCGGCATCGTGTTCCTGCTGATGCATTCCCACTTCCGGCTGCTGAAGGTCACCAGTGGCCGGCACATCCTGCAGATCCTGGTCCCGGTCTACGCGGCACTGATTATTTACGAACTGTTTCTACTGGGGGTAATGAAATGACACGTCAAATCAACTGGCAAACAATCGCTGCCACCAACGACGCCGATTCCCCGGCTGCGGCATCGGCGCTTGCAGATCGACTGGCGGCAGCTTGGAGAGGATCCAGCCGGGCAACGGCGGGTTATCACTGTAACCACAGGAAACGCCCAGGTTATTGGGGTCAAAAATTTTCACGAAACTAGGCATGCTGGCATCGTCCACGTAGACGATGCCGCAGTAGTCCTCTTCGTGCTCCTTGCGCAACAACTCGTCCATTTGCTCGATAAAATGGACCACCTCAGCTTCTGAAACGGTCGCTACCGGCGGTTCCTCGCCCACGGCATACAGGTACCAGGCGCCGGCCGCGTCTTCGCGCACCCGCTGCCACAGCTCGTCGAGCTGTTCCCAGCGCAATATCCCGGAGAACGTCCCCCTGAAGGCCTCGCGAAAATCGTTCTGTTCATTATTCATTGACTGCAACCGGTTGATTCAGGACAAATTGACACCGCTGTGCCCTGAAAACTAGCACATACCAGTTGGTATGTCACCCGGCCGGCTGGCCGATAAACAGGACCGGGCCGGCGGCCGCAAAGCGGCTCATTGCACGGCCGACTAGCCGGCCCAGCCGGCCAGGGTCAGCAGCGAAAGCGCCACCAGCCAGATCGTCAGGTTGCGCCAGACCAGGCGCATGGCGGCGCGTACCGGCGCCTGCAGGGGCGCTGCGGTTTTATCTTCCGCTTCCGTTCCCAGCGCGCCGAGGCCGGTCACTGCCAGCACCCGCTCGGAACCTTCGCTGCCCCGGGGATGCTCACTATGCGCTGCGCGCCAGCCTTCCATCGCCGCATCAAAATGGCCACTCAGCGCATAACCCAGCGCCACCAGCCGGGCCGGCAGCCACACCAGCACCGCGTGCAGCCACGCAACACTGTTGCCAAATTCATTTTCCTCGCGGCGCTGCCGGTACAGTACCGCTGCACTGCGATACAGCACCGCACCCAGCGGACCGAGCAGAATAAACCAGAACAGCACCGCAAACAGGCGCTCGTTGGCTTCCACCAGCACGGCTCCGGCCAGCCGCTGCACAAGGGCCTCCGGGTCCTGCGGGGTTTCCTCTCCATGCAGCAGACGTCCCGCCGCGCGCCGGCACAAATCGCTGTCGCTGGATTCGGATACTTCGCACCAGTTATCGACATCCACTGACAGGTCGCGCGGTCCCATGCAATACACGAGTACCGCCACGTTGAACAGCAGTCCTGCCAGGCCGAACAACCAGTCGCTGACCAGGTTCTGCAGCAACCCGGTGGCGATCCAGAGTGGCAACAGCATCAACACCAGTCCGCCGATATGATCCCAGGCAGGACCGTTGAAACGTTCCCGCACCCAGTCCACATAGGACAGGAACTGGTGGTAGTGGCGGTATTCGTGCAGATGCGTCAACAGACGATCGGCAGTAATTCCCAGCAGGGCAGACAACAGAATCATGCCCGCACGCTACCGTTTGCGCGAGCCGGAAGTCAAGCGAGCAGGCGTTGCAACCGCACCCAGTCGAAGGCGGGACCGGGATCGGTTTTGCGGCCGGGCGCAATGTCACAATGGCCGACCACGTCTTCCTTGCCGATGGCCGGGAACCGGGCGCGCAACACTTCGACGACCGCCGCCAGTTGCCGGTACTGGATATCTTCATACGGTTGATCGTCACTGCCCTCCAGCTCGACACCGATGGCGAAGTCATTACAGGCATCCCGCTTCCCGTAGCTGGACTGGCCCGCGTGCCAGGCGCGCCGGGTAAAAGGCACGTACTGCACCAGCTCGCCATCGCGTCGCACCAGCAGGTGCGCGGATACGCGCAGGTGTTCGATCTCTGTAAAATACGGGTGCGCGGAAGCGTCCAGGCGGTTGGTGAAAAAATCATCAATCCAGCGACCACCGTATTCCCCCGGCGGCAGGCTGATGCCGTGCACCACGATCAGGGAGACCTCCGCGTCCACCGGGCGGGCGTCGCAATTCGGCGACAGCATCCTGCGCGCCGGCAGCAGCCAGGCGCCGTCTTCTGACAGTTTCATCGTTGCTTCCGGGTCCATTCGGTCGTCATTATGGAGTCTCTGCCTATTCCGTTACAATGAGCAGCCTGTTGAACAGAGACTGGCGTCACAAGGAGCTTTTGTGAAATCCACCACCCTACTTCTTATCCTGCTGTTCGGGATGATCACCACCGCCGTTGCAGAAACCCGTTACGTCAGTGACCGGCTGGAAATCCAGATGCGTACCGGCAAGGGCACCAAGTTCAGAATTTTACGCATGCTGCCCAGCGGCACCCCGCTGGAAGTACTGGAGACCGACCAGGAAAACGGCTACACGCGGGTACGGGCACCGGGCGGTGTGGAAGGCTGGGTCCTCAGCCGACGGTTGATGAAGGGTCAGGCGGCACGCGACAAACTGGCGGACGCCGAGAAAAGACTGGCCAGCCTGGAGCTGGAAAACCGCAAGCTCAGCAGCGCACTGGAAAGCCTGAAAAAAGAAAAAGGGGGCAGTGACCAGGAGCGCCAGCAGCTGGGCAAGGAAAACCGCCGGCTCAGTCAGGAACTCGAGAATATCCGCCGCACCGCTTCCAGTTCACTGGCGATCGACGCGGAAAACAAGGACCTCAAAAGCCGCATCGTGGCCTACGAGCGGCAGGTGCAGAGCCTGCAGCAGGAGAATAGCGGGCTGAAAGACCGTACTGCGCGCGACTGGTTCATGGTAGGTGCCGGTGTGGTGATCCTCGGCATGATCATCGGACTGATCATTCCGCGCATTCGCTGGCGCAAGAAATCCAGCTGGGACACCCTGTAGATACAAGGGCCGGCTTTTGAGCGGCGGCTACTCGTCGGTTACACAGCCCTGCGAGGCGTCCTTTACATTCTTGATGTACTTGTACAGGGTGCCGCGTTCAGCCTTGTAGGGCGGCATTTGCCAAGCCGCACGGCGCTGTTCCATTTCCGCGTCACTGACATCGACGTTGAGGCTTTGCGTCCCGGCATCGATGGAAATCACATCACCGTTCCTGATCAGGCCGATAGGTCCGCCTTCCTGCGCCTCTGGCACGACATGACCGATAATGAAACCGTGTGATCCGCCGGAGAAACGCCCGTCGGTAATAAGCGCCACATCCTTGCCCAGGCCCGCACCCATGATGGCCGATGTCGGTGTCAGCATCTCCGGCATGCCGGGGCCGCCCCTGGGCCCCTCAAAGCGGATAACCACCACCTCGCCCTTCTGTATCTCCCGGTTTTCAAGACCCGCGAGCATATCCTCCTCGCAATCGTACACCCGCGCCGGCCCTGAAAACGTCAGGCCTTCCTTGCCGGTAATCTTGGCTACCGAGCCGCCCGGCGCCAGGTTGCCCTTGAGAATCTGGATGTGTGCGGTTGGCTTGATCGGTTTTTCCACCGGTAGAAATACCTCCTGACCCGGTTTCAGGCCCGGCAGGTCCGCCACATTCTCCGCCAGGGTATTACCGGTGACCGTCAGGCAATCCCCGTTCATCAACCCCTGCTCCAGCAGGTATTTGATGACCGCCGGGGTACCGCCGACATCGTGCAGGTCCTCCATCACATAGCGACCGGAAGGCTTCAGGTCAGCAAGGAAGGGGACCCGGTCGCTGGTTTTCTGGAAATCCCCGATATCCAGCGACACGCCCACCGAACGCGCCATGGCAATCAGGTGCAGCACGGCATTGGTCGAACCACCCAGCGCCATGACGATCACCATGGCATTCTCAAATGCCTCGCGGGTCATGATGTCGCGCGGTTTGATGTCTTTCTCCAGCAAGGTGCGGATCGCCTGCCCCGCCTGCAGGCACTCTTCCAGCTTGCCGGTGTCGACTGCAGGGATGGAGGAACTGTAGGGCAGGCACATACCCAGCGCCTCGATGGCGGAAGCCATGGTGTTGGCCGTGTACATACCGCCGCAGGCACCCGCGCCCGGACAGGAATGCGCGACGATCTGTTGTCGTTCTTCATCGTCGATCTTGCCCGCGATGTATTCACCGTAACTCTGGAAGGCCGAGACAATATCGAGCGTCGCGTTTTTCCAGTGCCCGGGCTTGATGGTGCCGCCGTAGACCATCAGCGAGGGTCGGTTGATGCGCCCCATGGCCATCAGCACACCGGGCATGTTCTTGTCACAACCGGGGATGGAGATGTTGGCGTCGTACCACTGGGCATTCATGACAGTTTCAATCGAGTCGGCAATGATGTCTCGCGATTGCAGCGAATAACTCATGCCGTCGGTGCCCATGGAGATCCCGTCGCTGACCCCGATAGTATTGAAACGCATCCCGACCAGGCCGGCGGCCTTTACGCCTTTTTTAACCTGTGCCGCCAGGTCATTGAGATGCATATTGCAGGTATTGCCCTCCCACCAGACGCTGGAGATGCCAACCTCGGCTTTTTTCATATCTTCGGGGTCAAGACCCGTGCCATACAACATGGCCTGGGATGCACCCTGGGAACGGGGCCCGGTGATGCGCGAACTGAATCGGTTCAGCTTTTCTGCCATAGCGGATTCTCAGGACCTGCCAGTGGAACACGGGGCGCTATTGTACCCCGGTTATGTGGTAGCTCCAACGCCTGGAAGGGCGGTACAATGACAGGCTAACCGGTTCGTTTTCCACTGTTTTAATCAACGATAACAATCGGTAAACCGCTTTGTCCAGCCAGCCCCGTCACGCTGGCCAGGGTCTGTACCATTGGAAAATCCGGCCGGTGTTCATTCGTCTTTCAGCATGAAACTTGCAACTGACCTTAGCCTGAATCGCATCCTGCACTGGCTGCCCACGCTGGCCAATGTCCTGCTGTCAGCCTGGATTGCACTGCTCATTGCCGATTTGCTGTGGCCACTGATCGCAGCTGGCCCGGTGGCACCGCCACCGGAAAATGTTCCCGCCCCCGAGACCAAACCCGCTGTCGAAGTCAGCGCCCCCGGCGAACAGCGGCTCGCTGCCCTGCACCTGTTTGGAGAAGCGGGGGCGCCGGACAAAAATACGCCCCGGGTTCCGGTCGACGCACCGGACACCAGACTTGCGTTAACGCTCAGGGGCATTTATGCCACCGGCGACAAACACCAGGGCCTGGCCATCATTCAAAACCGGAAAAAGGAAGAAAATTATTTTGCACGGGGCGACAGCGTGTTCGGCCTGGCGACCCTGGAAGAAATCCATGCGGACCATGTCATTCTGCTGAGAAACGGCCGCTATGAAACACTGCGACTGCCGGAGGAATGGTTTGCCGTTCATTCAGCGGGCGGGGTGAACAAACGTATACATAAACGAATGTCGCCCGAAGAGTACGTAAAATCCATGCGGGGGGAAATGAAGAAAATCCATAAAATGACACTGCGGGAAATGCAAAACCCCTGGCAATACCTGTATTTTGAACCTGAAATCGTCAATGGCAGCATGACCGGTCTGAAACTGAGCGCGGAAGAAGAACGTGAATTTCTTGCCCGGCACGGACTGGAACCAGGTGACATTATTACCAGCGTCAATGGCATACAGATCAATGGTGGCGGCGGCATGGCAAGGGCGCTGAATGCACTGAGTGACCGCGACGATGAAGACCCGCTGGAACTGACCGTGATGCGCAAGGGCAAGAGCCGGTCCATCCTCATTGAAAACAGGCGGGCAGTCACTGACGGCAAGCACTAATTCGCTGATATTTATGGCATATGCCCTGTTTTTCTGCTAGTATTATCGACCAGGACATGCATCGGAAAGAATGCAGAACATACCGTCATAATTCATACTTTTTCTGTCGTTCCTGACCACACTTTCCCTTGCCCCTTATTCAGCTACTCCGGAGAATTTGCTATGCGACACCTTCTTTCACTTCTGCTGTCAGCACTGTTACTGGCGCCGGTATTTTCCTACGCAATGGGCGGCGGCGGCTCGGGATCCATCGAAGATGCCAAGGCGGCCGCACTCGAAGAGATCAGGAAATCCTTGCCGGAGGAAACAGACGAAACACCACCCACACCGCTGATCGATGCACTGCTGGCAGAGGATAGCACCACACTCAACAAGCTGCTTGACGAAGGTGCGAATCCGAATGAAGCCAATGTAGCCGGCATGAGCATCCTCATGCTGAGCGCCTATACCGGTGAGGCAGACATCGTTGACAAGCTGCTGGGAAAAGGAGCCGATGTAAATGCTCTGGACATCAGCGACCGCACACCACTGATGTTTGCCAGCCTGAACGGTAACCCGAAAATCGTCGAGGCACTCATTGCCAAGGGCGCTGATGTCAATGCCCTTAGCGGTGAAAACAAGTCCGCGCTGTTTTTTGCAGCCGGTAACGGTAAAACCGATGCCGTCAGGATCCTGCTGAAAAACAAGGCCAACGTTAATGTCGCCGAGGATTCCGGTCTCACCCCGCTGATGGTTGCAGCCCAGGAAGGCTATTCCGGGGCAGCGAAAGTTTTGCTGGATCATGGTGCCGAGCCCAGGGCCAAGGACAAGGACAGCAAGACCGTGCTGATGTACGCGGTCGAGGGTGAGGATCCGCAACTGGTAGATATCCTGCTGAAGAAAGGCGCCAACCCGAAAGCGAAAACCAGGAAGCGGGAATTCTCCCCGCTCCACTATGCCATCTGGAAAAACAATCCTGCCATCATTAATGCCCTGCTCGATGCCGGCGCTGACCCCAGGGCGGCAAATATTGACGGGGATACCGTGCTGATGGCCGCGATAGCACGCAACCGGCTGAACATCGTCAAGTTACTGGTTGCAAAAGGTGCTGACGTCAACAGGACAGGCTCACGGGGCAACACTTCCCTGATGCTTGCAGCACAGGCGGGACCTGCCCCGCTGGTACAGTATTTCCTGGACCAGGGCGTAAAAGTCAACGCGGTGAATGATGACGACTGGACTGCACTCACGTTCGCCTCGACGGGCAATCATATTAATGCCATCAAGGCGCTCCTCAAGGCCAAAGCCGACATGGAACTCAAGGACAAGACCAAGGGCGCCACACCGCTGTACCTGGCTGCACTGAACGGCAACCTGGAAGCCACAAAAGTACTGCTGGAAAATGGCGCCAATCCGAACACTACCGGTTTCTTCGAAACGACACCTCTAATGGAAGTGGCCAAGCGCGGCAGGACGGTATTCGTCAACCTGCTCGCAGACCATGGCGCTGACGTCAATCTCGTCGACAAGCATTCCATGACCGCACTGCACTACGCGTGCACGACCAAAAACGAGAAGGTCGTGGAAGCCCTGATCAAGCACGGCGCAGACGTGCAGGTTAAAACGGAGCAAAATGTCACCCCGCTGGTGTATGCCGCCTGGTATGGTGATGAAGGCTCGGTCAAGGCATTGCTGGAGGCGGGAGCCGACCCGAATGTGATCGATAATGACGGCAGAACACCGCTGGATTATGCCATTGAGCGGTCAAGAAGCCAGGCCGTTCTGGATCTGCTCACCAGGGCCGGTGGCAAGCGCTCTGCAGAGTTGAAAACCGGCAAGGCCGGCTGATCATTCGCCTTACACGCAGTTTGGCAAAAGATACCGGTTCTAACAAACCATTAATGATTCAGGAAGGATTGCAATGACCAGGTTAAACCACATTATCACGCTACTGTTTTTTTTAGTTTTTACCGGGCAGGCTGCAATAGCGGCACAGGAAGTTACCAGCAAGGATTCCGATTTTATCGCCAGCGTAAAAACGGGCAAGACCGAGCAGGTGAAGGCCATGCTGGGTAAAGGCGCCGATGCGAACGAAACCGATGCGGACGGCAGCCCGGCTATATTTTTTGCCATCCTGGAAAAAAACCGGCCGATCGCTGACTTGCTGATCGACAGCAAGGCGGATATCAACAAGCCGAACACCCGGGGCTGGACAGCCATCATGCTGGCGGCCCAGTCCGGACAGGAGGAAATGGTCAGGATGCTGATCAGCAAGGGCGCCGATGTGAACCGGAAAACCCGGGCCGGCTGGACGGCACTGGCGCTGGCCGCGCAAAACGACCATGTCGATGTGGTAAACACCCTGATCGATGCCGGCGCCAAAATACGCGTCTACACCGCCGACGGGTTTTCGCCCCTGATGGTTGCCGCCAACCGCGGAAACATCGAAACGATCAAAACGCTGATCGAGCATGGTGCTGACGTCAACGAAAAAGACACGGACCGCGGGACTACTGCACTTTCACTGGCAGTTGCCGGCGGACACGAAGAAACCACGAAGCTATTGCTGGAAGCCGGTGCCCGGGTCAATATGATCGACAACTTCGGGCAGACTCCGCTGATGTGGGCCGCGTGGATTGGTAATGCCAGTATAGCCAACATGCTTATAGATCATGGCGCTGACGTCAACATGAAGAACCTGGAAGGAAGGACGGCCGTCAGTTTTGCCAAGCGCGGCGGACACAGCGAAGTCAAAAATATCCTGATAAAGGCCGGCGGGAAAATGGGAGAAAAACCAAAACCCGTTCAGTCTGTCCCGCATAAAAGCGGCCTGTAAGCCAAACCGGGAAGCACAGGCGTCATGCCGGCCGGCCGCAGGCCGGCATGACCTTTGTGAACCGGGACTATTTCTTCAGGTCCCTGAATACATCCTTCATCTTATCCCGGCCCTCCGGGTAATAGCCGGCCTTCTCTTCACTGACCGGGTTCTCGGGCTCCACCGGCTCATCGGCGAAATAGTCCTGCATGGCGTTGGGGCGGTACTGCCGCCCGTCCGGGTAGGTCTTGTCCAGGAACGGCACATTCATCGAAGGGGAATTCACCGCGTTCTGTGCACGGTTCCGGCCCTTGCCGGAGGTGCGCGGCACACTGCCCGTTCCCGGTGCCCCGGACGAAGCTGATGCCGCAGCGCCGCCCGCCCCGGTATTTTCACCCGCAGCCACACTCCCGTCCGTAGTCAAAGTCCCGCCCGGGGCAGCATTTTCGTTTCCTGCGGCGCGCTCTGCCATACCCTCGGCCATGTGCCCTGCCCGCGGGTCTGCCGGCATACCGGCAGGCGGAGTAATACCCACGGGTTCAGTCAGGGTAGCGGCATCGTTCTCATCCGGAAGATCACGCCCGGCACCAGGCAGTGGAACCGCAACCGCCCTGTTTTCAGACTCCGGCACCCTGTTCATTCGGGCTCCGGGCGGCGAAACCCCACTCTCCGGGTTGTTCGCCGGTTGCGTACCTGCAACACCGGTGCGCGCATCACCGGACATAAACCGGTAAGCCAGAATGGCGGCTGTAACCGCGACAATCAGGGTAAACAACAAGATAATCTGTTTCATTTCCATCACACTCCAGCTATGGGTTCCTGTAACCCGGACCCTCGCCGCAGCTTGCGCGACTCCCACAGATAGTAGAGTACAGGGATAACAAACATGGACATCAGTGGCGCCGTCACCATACCACCGATCATGGGTGCAGCGATCCTGCGCATAAGCTCTGACCCTGTACCCGTCCCTATCATGATAGGCAGCAGGCCGGCGACGATAACGGCTGCCGTCATTGCTTTCGGGCGCACACGCATAACCGCCCCTTCCACCAGCGCATTGCGCAATTCCCGGGCCGACGCAGGCTGATTACGCCTTACCGCCTCATCCAGGTAAACCACCATCACCACACCGAACTCGGCCGCTACACCGGCAAGCGCGATAAAGCCCACCGCTGCCGCCACAGAAAAATGATAGCCCAGCAGGTAGATGAACCAGAACCCCCCGACCAGAGCCAGCGGCACGGCACCCATCACCATTAACGCGATGGAAAACCTGCGAAACACCAGGTACAGCAGCAGGAAAATGATAACCAGTGTCAACGGGATGATGTACGTGAGCTTGTTACGTGCACGGATCATGTATTCATACTGACCGGTCCACGACAGGGTATAGCCCGGTGGTAATTTCACTTTCTCACTGACCGCCCTTTGCGCCTCCGTAACATAGGAACCTAGATCCTGACCACTGATGTTGATGTACACCCAGCCATTCAGCTGTGCATTCTCGCTCTTGATAACCGGCGGCCCCTTGTCAATGCTGACCGTGGCCACGTCGCTTAACTGAATATGCTCGTCACGCGCAGTCACTATGGGCAGTGAGCGCAGTTTCTCGACCGAGTCACGGAAGTAGCGCGGGTAACGCAGGTTAACAGGGTATCGCTCACGTCCTTCAACAGTATAGGTAACATTCAGGCCGCCGACCGCAGTGCTGATAATATCCTGCAACTCGCTCACACTGAGCCAGTAGCGAGCGGCTGCGGTGCGGTTAATATCTATATTGATATAACGCGCGCCGGTTTCACGCTCGGCGTAGACGGACCGGGTTCCGGGCAAGGTACTGATAAGCGGTTCAATCTGCTCGCCGATCTCCTGGATCACATCCAGGTCCGGGCCGGATATCTTGATACCAACCGGGGTGTTGATGCCGGTTGACTGCATATCGATCCGGGTTTTGATCGGCATGAGCCAGGCATTGTTAAGACTGGGATACCGCACTCGCTCATCCAGCTCTTTCTTGATTTTATCCATGGACATACCCTCCCTCCACTGGTCCCGTGGCCGAAGCTGAATGGTGGTCTCTATCATGGTCAGTGGCGCCGGGTCGGTGGCGGTTTCAGCGCGGCCTATCTTGCCGAATACACGCTCGACCTCGGGCAGGGTCTTTATCAGCTTGTCGGTTTGCTGCAGAATTTCGCGCGCCTTGCCAATCGACAGTCCCGGGTAGGTTGTTGGCATATACAAAAGGTCGCCTTCATTCAGTTCCGGCATGAATTCCGAGCCTGTGCGGTTCACGGGCCACAATACCGACAGGACCACCAGCAGCGCCAGCAGCAATGTCATCATCGGGCGTTCCAGTACCGACTCGATCGCCGGCCTGTAGATTGTAATCAGCCAGCGGTTGACCGGGTTCTCTTCCTCCTTCCTGATATGGCCCCGTATCAACATAACCAGCAACACCGGCACCAGCGTAATCGAAACCGCTGCCGCTGCCGCCATGGCATACGTCTTGGTAAAAGCCAGTGGCGAGAACAGGCGTCCTTCCTGCGCTTCCAGCGCGAACACCGGCAAAAAACTGAAGGTAATGATCAACAGGGATACGAACAGGGGTGGACCAACCTCTACACAGGCAGCCTGTATTGCGGACAGCCTGTCCGCCGGCTGGCCGGCGGACCGTTCGAGATGCTTGTGCACGTTCTCGATCATCACGATGGCAGCATCCACCATGGCGCCAATGGCAATGGCAATACCGCCCAGCGACATGATATTGGCATTGACGCCCTGGGCCTTCATGATAATAAAGGCCACCAGTATGCTGACTGGCAGGCTGATGAGGATCACCAGTGACGAGCGAAAATGGAACAGGAACACCGCACAAACCAGCACCACGATGATGAATTCTTCCAGCAGACGGGACTGCAGCGTGTCGACGGCGCGCTTGATCAGCCCGGAACGATCATAGGTCCCTACAATTTCCACACCGGCCGGCAGGCTCTTGCGTAACTGCGCCATTTTATCCTTTACCGCCCTGATCGTGGTCAGGGCATTTCCACCGTAGCGCATGACAATAATGCCGCCGACAACCTCGCCTTCACCATCCAGTTCGGCAATACCACGACGCATCTGTGGGCCAGTACGAATATCGGCAAAGTCTTTCAGCAACAGCGCAGAACCCGAGGTGGTGAATGCCTGCGTGGGAATCTGCTGCAAGTCTTTCTCACCCCGAATATAGCCTTTCGAGCGCACCATGTACTCCGCCTCGGCCATTTCGATCACTGAACCACCGGTCTCTTTGTTTGCCGCGCTGATGGCATTCTTGATCTGCTTGAGGGGGATGGAGTGTGCACGCAGGCGATTCGGGTCTACCGTCACCTGGTACTGCTTCACCATGCCACCGATGGTCGCGACCTCGGCCACTCCGGGCACGGTCTGCAACTCGTACTTGATAAACCAGTCCTGCAAACTGCGCAGTTCCGCCAGGTCATGTTGCCCGCTGCGATCGACCAGTGCATATTCATAGACCCAGCCGACACCGGTAGCATCCGGCCCCAGCGCGGTAGTCGCCTCTTTCGGCAGCTGCGCCGATACCTGGCTGAGGTATTCCAGCACCCGCGATCGCGCCCAGTATGGATCAGTCCCGTCCCTGAAAATCACATAGACATAGGAATCGTTGAAAAAAGAATACCCCCGCACAGCCAGGGTGCCGGGTACCGCCAGCATGGCCGTGGACAGGGGGTAGGTGACCTGGTCTTCCACGACCTGCGGTGCCTGTCCCGGGTAGGTCGTCTTGATGATAACCTGCACGTCCGACAGGTCGGGAATGGCATCCAGCGGAATATCACGCGCGGCCAGGAAGCCCCACGCCGCCAGCATCAGGGCCAGCACCAGCACCAGGAAACGGTTACTGACGGACCAGCGGATAATCGAATCAATCATGAATCATCAAGCCGGGTACCGCGCATGTCCGTGAGCAAAACATGCGCCTTATTCGCTATCCAGCCGCCGGAAGCTTGCACTCAGACTGCTCTCCGAATCAATCAGGAACTGACCGGACACCACAACGGATTGCCCTTCTTCCAGACCCTCCAGGATTTCCACCTTGTCGCCGCTTTCTATTCCGGTCTTTACAATAACCGGCTGAAACCTGCCGTCTCCCATGGCGGTCACCACGCGCTCTTCATCCGCCGTACGGATCACTGCATCACGCGGAACATACAGCACCCCTTCGCGTGGCCGGGCAAAGATGGATATATCTGCGACCATGCCCTCTTTTACCATCGGGTTCAGCGTCCTGAACGCCAGCCGGGCGGTCAGTGACCGGGTCTTGAAATTGATCGCCTCGTTAACACGTTCGACGGAACCTTCAAAGATTCCGTTCGGCACCGACGGCACGCTGATCACCGCGCGCTGCCTGAATTTCAGCCATGCCCAGCTCTGCTCGAAAACTTCCGCATTCACATCGACCTTGTAGTAACCGCCGATCGTATAGACAGGTGATCCCGCAATCACCCGGTCGCCGGGTCGGCCCAGACGCTGTATCAGCGCGCCGGTTTGCGGTGACACCACCCTGTAGATACGCTCTATCTCACGCGTCTCTTCCAGCCGCTTGATATCCGGACCGGAGAAATGAAATGCGTTCAGTGTTTTCCAGAGTTGCGGCAACAACTCATTGTCCTGTGCATCCCAGCTTTCCAGATACTCTTCCTGGGCCCGGATCCGCTCCGGTGACAGCACCGTATACAGCAGTTCACCTTTACGGATGATCTCGCCCTGGTCTTTTTCCAGGATCCATTCCAGGCGCCCGGGTATACCGGGTGATACTTCCACGTTGCGCGTGGAAATGATCTTGCTGATCATACCCATTGTGTCGATGCGACGGCTCAGCTTGCCACGTTTGACCTTCTCGGTACGCACACCCATGTTGTTGACAACTTCGGGGTCGATACGAACCACTGGCCTGCCGGAATCGCTCCCGGCATCCGCGTCATGGTGTTTTGCCGGCACCAGGTCCATACCACAGATGGGACAGTTTCCCTGCGTGTCGGAAGTAATTTCCGGATGCATCGGACATACATAGGTCTGGTGCTGGTGCTGGTGTGACGACACGGGCGCCGCATCGCTGATCGCTTCGAGAGACGGCCGGCCAGGCGCCGTTGCATCGCCCAGGTAGAAAACCGTCGCCGCAATGCCTGCCACCACGCCCAGCAGTGGACCGAGTATCCATAGTAGTCGGTGGGAGGAGCTGCTCATACGGGTTACTGACCTTGGGTAAGCGGGATACGGCTGCGGCGTCTGTGCTGTCTGATAATAATTTAACGCCCTGTTATTGTATAGACTTTAGCTGCTCATGTGACGACATGCACCGGCAAAAAAAGAGGGGGGCTAAAAGCCCCCCCTTAATACCTCTTGTTATCTGTCCGGCCTTGTTATCCCGGCCGTTTCAAGCTGCTTTCTAACTGGTCCACCAGGCCATGCCGTGCGGTGTGCCGTGTCCGGAATCACCATGCGGCCAGCTCTTGCGGTCAAAGTCCACACAACCATCATAGTAGGTGAAGTAGAAGTGCGGCCCGTAACGCTGCCCTTCCGGACCCCAGGAAGGTACGTCAGAGTAGAGACCAAAGCGTTTGTCTGAACGCAGGCGTGCCTTGCCAATGCCCTTCTTCAGACGCTTCTTGAACGTGAACATGCACACACGGTCATCACCGATGGAACCGGAACCCGGCAGTGAACCCACCGGCTGCGGCAGCGCAAACTCCCTCAGGTCGAAGAAGTACAGGCTGCTGACCACACGGTTGTCCGCCGGGTTCGGCAGCGTGAAGTGCGGTCCGCCGGAACCCATCAGGTTATCCAGGTTATCCAGGATGACACGGCTTGCAATCACCGGACAGTCACTGGCGCCATTGTTACGTGCACCGGCAAAGATGGTGGTAGCAGAACCGTCGAAGGCATGCGCATACCCTTTCGCATCACTGTAGGTATTGGTGGATGCACTGGGGTAGTCACACTGGATACCGTCGGTATCGTTGATCAGCGGACGAACGTCCCAGGCCACAACACGACGTGAGTGCTCAAACGGGTAGTCACGGTTATACAGCGGCTGTCCGGGTGAGATGATGCCGGAGATCGGTGCGATCAGGTAGGTGTCGTCCTGGGTCAGGAAGAACACGGAAACACCTGTGCAGGGACCGGTATCATAAACAGCGTGGATGTTCGGCGTCTGGCCCTGTTGCCAGGTCGTCATATCCTCGATGTAGAACAGCGTACCGCCACACATGGAAGCCACAAAGCCACCCTTGTGCTGTTTGCCGTGACAACCCGGGTCATCCGTCGGGCCACCGGTGCAGTTGGTCTTCCACGCAGCCATCAGGCCGACAAACTCGTCCATGGTGACCGAAGAAGCGCCTATGCTGACACCGGCATCCGTCATACCACCTTCACGACCCTCGTTACGCGGACCATCCGGCACCTGGGCAATGTCTTCCGGACGGTAGTCATCGCCACCCATGCCACTCATGGATTTCATCTTGCTGATATCCCAGAAGCGCACCGTGCTGTCCAGGCCCTGGGCCTGGGTGTCAGCCGCCGTCTCATCAAACAGACCCAGCGGGGTCTGGCCGGACAGGGCCAGTGACACAGCGTCACCGTAGTCCGAAGTGACCAGGGTGTTCAGGTCAGGACGGGCAAAGATGCCGTGCGGGTTCGCCTGGTTGTTGGTGTCCTGTGGCGTGGTGATATCCTCACCCAGGACCGCACACGGGATACACTGCCAGCGGGGCTTGTGACGAATAGGACCCGGCGAGTTCAGCACCGCGCTGAATTCCTTGACCAGGGTGCCATCGTGGTTGAAGACCACCACACCACCGGGCGTGGTCAGTGACGGCGGCAGCGTCGGGGCAAAACCGTTACCCGCGTCAAACGTGCCCTGGAAGTTTTCCTTGGTACCCAGGAAAGAACCTGCCAGCAGGTTATCGCCAATGGAGACAAAGTCATCCGCAACCGTCAGGTAGTTGGTGCCGCCAAAACCACCGGAGATCGCCAGACCACAGGTGTTTTTATATTTCGGATCGGTCGCATCCGGACCATTGGCGTTATAACGTACCACCGAACCCTTCATATCACCCGAAACGATGGTGTTATGAATCGGGCGGATGTTCATCGGGTGAGTAACGTCGCAACCAAAGATGTTGCCACTGATCAGGCCACCGGCCCACATCAGCTTGCGACCGTCATTGGTCTCTTCCAGGAAGGCATTGGTGTGATGCGCTTCGTTGGCAATCGCGGACGGCAGGCCGTCCTCGAACAGACCCTTGGTGGTGGCATCCGGTACGGAAGGGGTCAGACCGACATCACCGACATCACCCACTTCCAGGCCGAAGGCAACCTGGGCCAGCACATGGGCGTTCAGGACGAAAGGCATGGTTGCGGTGTTTACCACCGCGCCGTACTTGTAGACGTGCGCAGGCTTGGCATCGACCACGGCAATAAAGTCACTGGCCAGGTCTGCCGGGTCGCCACTGCGTAAAAAACTGGCGACGCCTTTACCGTTCTGCTCATAGTTCGGGTCGGTCTTTTTGTTCAGCAATGGATCATTATGTGCGCCGGGTCCAGGCAACAGTGTATCGTTGATCGGCTCCCAACCACCCTTGTCGCCGGTCCACACCAGCACATACTGGTTGCCGGCGGCCGCCAGACCTCCGACCAGCGCCAGCGAAGCGCCGACGGCAGCCGCAATGGCGGTTCGTTTCAGTGATTTCTTCATAGATCAATATCTCCCACAACGTTAGCGTTTTAAACCAGCCCCGATCCCGGCAGTTTCGGGAAACATCCGTCGAGGATGAATTCCGTACCACTGTCATCATTCAGGCTGAGTACTTGGTTGCTTATCCCGCCCAAGTATGGGGCACTGTATAAGCAGTATCCGGGCCACCCGGATTTTAATACGAAAAATCAATGAGGTATGAAGATCTTGAAGGTATTTCAGCGTATAAACGGACAACCTGTACTGTCTGGGCCAGGCAGTGTAATGTTTATCGTCATAAACCGTCGTTTGTAGACAACAGTAATTATTATTTACATGTTAATTCAGCTAGTTATAATTCAAAGAATTTTAAATAAAACGAATATTAAATTATTCTTATAATCTGTAACTTATATTGACACGGATTGCATGACTATGCATTTCTGTTCTATAACAGCCAGTTATGAACAAACAGGGAAGATGTAAATAATTTCGACAGAAATACCGAAATGCGACAAAATGGCATGACAACACGTCACCGTGTCACGCATCAGCTATACCAATGTATACCGGGAAAACGCTGCCGTTGAGGCGACTTGCGACCCGCCCTGCTGACGTCATTCAGCAAAGCAGTTACAGAGACATTGGCCACTGGATAAAGTTCAAATCCGATTCGCGGAGTAGCTGCCCGTCGATCACAGTAACCGCCCCTCCTCCCTGTAAGGAGGAACGGTTACTGTGAAACCGGATTCGTTACGCTGACCGACAAGACCTGAAGCCGAAAATGCGGTAGGCCGGGCACCAGCCCGTCAAACCCGTCAGCAAGGGCACAATGCCGATCAACCCCCACGGAAACAGCGTATCCGCCAGCGGCCCAAGCAGGGAAAGCGCCAGCAGTGCTGCACCGCCCAGTACCCGAACAATTCGATCCACACCACATACATTAGCCATTACACACCTCGCAGTTTACTCGTTGAATACCGGTAACAACGATACCCGCAAGGCCTGCCGGTAACCGTGATTAAGTCACCAGGCGCCCGGTATTTTTACTCCGCATCCATCCAGACGCGCGCCAGCGCCTGCGGTTCGAGTATTTCAACCGAACCGCGCTGTACCGCGATCCACGCCTGCTTTTCGAATACTTTCAACTGACGGCTGATTACCTCGCGGGCAGTACCCAGCTCGCTGGCCAGCTGCTGGTGCGTCGCGGTAATCAACCCGGGTTTATTGGCACAGCGATCCACCAGGTGCCTGGCCAGCCGGGCATCAATGCGACCAAACGCGACATCCTCGACACGCTTGATCAGGTCACCCAGGCGCTGACCCTGGCTGGCAAACACAAATTTTCTAAAGTTCTCCGAACGCCCCAGCGCCTCGTTGAACATCTCCTGGGGTATAACCAGTGCATCCGTTGCCGATTCTGTAATGCCTTCGGCCGGATACGCCTCGTGACTGATCAGGCAGGAAGTGGTGATCACACAGGACTGTCCCTCACTCACACGGTAGAGCACCACTTCGCGTCCGCCGGTCGACAGCACCTGCACACGGACGCTGCCACTCACCACTACCAGGTAGTTCCGGCAGGTATCGCCACGGTGGAATACCGCCTGGCCGGCAGGCAGGTGCACACTCTGCACCTGCGCGCGCAAGGACTGCAGGGGCGGGTCGCTGCGGGGAAACCATTCATCCAGTAGTGATTCTGCGTTCTGCATCGCACCGGCAGCTTAGACAATAACCGGTGCAATTTGAATCAAAAAAAGCGCAGGCCGAAGCCTGCGCCAGGTTCCCGGTTCAGCGGGAGGGAGATGCTGAAAATAACTGAACCGCGAAATTCGAATCTGCGCTGAAAATCCTGAAAGCCTAGCCCGCATTTCTCACCGACTTCCTGCTGCGGCGGCGTCATGCCGCGCGCTAAGCGGCGTTCACTCGGTCGGGCTGCTCGACATAGTGTCGACTATGCCTGCGCGGCCCTCGGTCACGAACGCCGCTTATCACACGACCTGCCACCGCCTCGCTACGGAACCCGGTGAGAAATGCGGGCTAGAAAACCACCTGCCAGCTCGCATTGAGCATCCATTGCGTACTCATCTGCGGGCCGTCCAGGTTCTCGTAAACGGGCACACCCCCTTCAATTGCCAGCCGGTTCCCACTAAAGACACCGGCGGGTGCGTAAAAGTTCACACCCGCCAGCAAATCGGCCCGGGTACCGCCCTGCAGGTCGGGATCTGCGGTGGGGACCACGCGTGGATTCAGCTTCGGGTCGCTGCCATCTATATTTCCCCAGGTCTGCCATTTCAGGCGCAGGGAAGTGCTCCAGGCCGGGGCGAAACGGTACGCACCCCAGCCGCCCAGCTCCAGCCGGTCACCCAGGGAGTAGTGATTGTCATTGTTCCCGCCCGTACGTACCGTGCCGAGCACCTGCCCACCCCAGGACCAGGCATGGTTCGCACCGACCCAGGTTACCCCGGGCAACAGATCCCAGGTTCCCGAGCCCAGCTGCATGGGATAGGGCAGCTGCGCATTACGCATAGCCGGTGTATTACCTTTTTCATCAATGTCCCCCGTCGGGGCGCTGACACTGAAATTCAGCAACAACTGCCAGTCATCCCGGTTGTATACCTTGTATATACCACCCAGCTTTACATCACCGAGGCCGTCGCTGCTGGTACTGAAACGCGCCCCCATGCGCGTCCGGTGGTCCATTTCCTTGCGAATCCACGGCGCCATCGCCATCAGGGTGAAGTCATCGGTCACTGCGTACATGGTGCCAAACATGTGCATCTGCATATCCATGCTGGTGGGCGTCACCATGAAATCCTGCAACACCTCGGAATTGCCGAGGTCACTGGTACCATCGCGCATACCGTCCATGTGCATGGTCATGTAGGTGTAGGAAAACATCCAGCTGCCCTGGTGGTGCACATGATCACCCATCACGCCGGCAGGAGACGTTGTCAGGTGCACGTGATGATGGTGATGGTCGGCAGCCAGGGCCGGACTGCCCGACATGGCCAGCAAACAGGTCGTTATCAGTTTTTTCACCGTACTCCCCCTTATTCTCCGTCAATCACTGTTCTGTTGCGCAATGCAGGCTAGCAGCAACCACCGGTGTCGCGGAATGCGGCACAAGGTCGCGCGACAATTTGTCGCACCCCGGGAAATAACGAACTGCTAGAATCCCCTCATGCCCCATCAGGATCCAGCCGGTGCCAGCAGTACGCGCAACCTGAAGCGCCTGTTCCTGCTACGCAACCTGGTCATCAGCGGAGAACTGGGCGCGCTGCTGGTCGCTCACCAGCTGGCCGGACTGGAACTGCCCCTGCAGCCGTTGCTGCTTATCATCGGCACGCTGGCCGCGGTAAATTTCCGCACCTGGCGCAGGATCCGCAGCGCAGTGAACATCCGGGATGGAGAATTCTTTCTGCAGTTGACCATCGACGTAATAGCCCTGACCGGCGTACTGTACTTTACCGGCGGCGCGACCAACCCCTTTGCCTGGTTTTTCCTGCTGCCCCTGATCATTGCGGCAACCGTGCTGTCAGCCCGGGCCACCTGGTCGATGGCACTGCTCACCATCGGTTGCTACAGCCTGCTGATGTTTTTCTTCATTCCGCTCCCCGGCAACGATCACATGCAACACAACGACAACTTCAGCCAGCACGTGTTCGGCATGTGGTTCGGTTTTGTCCTGAGCGCTGTACTCATTGCCTGGTTCGTCGTCGCCATGGCCAGGACCCTGCGGGAACGGGATCGTTTACTGGCTGAAGCGCGGGAACAGTCCCTGCGCGACAAACAGCTGGTGGCGCTGGGTACGCTGGCCACCGGGGCTGCACACGAACTCGGCACACCCCTGGCCACCATGGCCGTGCTCACCGGTGAACTGGAACGCAGCGAGGTCCCTGCAGACATCAAACGCAAGCTGGGTATCCTCGATGACCAGGTGAAGCGCTGCAAGCAGGCGCTGTCCGTCATATCCGCATCCGCCGGGGAAGCACGCGCGGAGAGCGGCAGCCTGATACGGGTTGAACATTTTATTGAGTCAGTAAGGAGCGAATGGAACAGACAGCGCCTCGATGCAGCACTGGATGTCCGGATAGATCCCGGCACAGACCAGGCCCGGATCGTCGACGAACACACGCTGCACCAGTCGCTCATCAACCTGCTCAACAATGCGGCTGACGCGTCAAGCGAACCCCTGCGGATGATTGCCGGCTGGGATCGCCATTACCTGCGTATCGATATACTGGATCGCGGTCCCGGCCTGCACCCGCACACCGCTGACAGCATCGGGCAGCACAAAACCAGCCACAAGGAATTCGGCATGGGACTGGGGCTGTTTCTCACCCATGCAACCCTGCAGCGCCTGGGCGGGACCATTGAGCTGTTCGACCGCGAGGGTGGCGGCACCTGTACACGCGTACAATTACCACTGGCAACGTTCTGACGCGCATGAGCACTGACACCGAAACAAAACCCTCCCTGCTGATCGTTGACGACGATGAAGTCTTCTGCGAAGTGCTCGCGGATGCATTAAGCCATCGAGACTACGCAGTAGCTACGGCAAGCACCATACAGGAAGCCCTGGAGAAGACGGCGCAACTGGAACCGGAATATGCCGTTATCGACCTGCGTATCGGCCAGGAGTCGGGACTGGTGCTCGCCGGGAAATTGCACGCACTGGACGAAAATACCCGCATGGTCATCCTGACCGGTTACGCCAGTGTGGCTACGGCCGTTGAAGCCATCAAGCTGGGTGCCGTTCATTATCTTACCAAACCCGCCAACGCGGACGAGATACTGGCCGCGCTGCACAAGGACGAAGGGGATGCCAGCATACCCCTGTCCGACAACCCGCTGTCCGTCAGACGCCTGGAATGGGAACACCTGCAAAAGGTATTGAACGAATGCGACGGGAACGTATCCGCTGCGGCAAGAACCCTGCGCATGCACCGGCGTACGCTGCAGCGCAAACTGGCCAAGCGACCGGTAAAAGACTAGCCCGCATTTCTCACCGGGTTCCGTAGCGAGGCGGTGGCAGGTCGTGTGATCAGCGGCGTTCGCGACCGAGGGCCGCGCAGGCATAGTCGACACTATGTCGAGCAGCCCGACCGAGTGAACGCCGCTTAGCGCGCGGCATGACGCCGCCGCAGCAGGAAGTCGGTGAGAAATGCGGGCTAGACATCATAGTGTTAACAGGCCCTAAGGGAACCTCTACTGGTCCGCCAGCCAGACCGTAACGCGTCGATCCCTGCGCCAGGCCGCTTCCCCCGCCGCTTCGGTGCGTGGATTACTTTCGCCGAAGTAACGCGTTTCGATTGCCTTGCCGGCCACCCCGCGCGAACGCAGGTAACGGGCCGCCATCGCGGTACGCCGACGTGATAACTCCATATTATAGGCGGCTTCACCTCGCGCATCGGCAAACCCGCCCAGCACAATGCGAAAATTCCTGCGCTGGCGATATTCGCGGGCAATCTGTTCGAGCGTACGGCGCGCGGCACGGCTCAGACGATCACTGTTGGTGGCAAAATACACATCCTTTTCGCTGCGCGGTTCGAAATCCAGGGACAACAAACCGGCCGTACATTCCAGGAACGCCGGCAGCGCCGCACGAAACCGGACCGGTAACAGGGCGACCCGCACCCTTTCCTGGCGTTCACCGGCCGAACCGAACTCAATCACCGGCTGCATGCCGTTCTCCAGCTGCTGGTAAATTTGCATGGCCTGGTCACGCGGCACACGCAGCGGCGTCCTGCCTTTTTTCAGGGCAAAGCTGCCCAGCACCTGCTGATCCGCGGCGTGATTCCAGGCCGGGGCTTCGAAATAGAGGCTGGCCCTGTCATCATCCGGCTGCGGCTGGTCCAGCTGGAGAGAAAACTGCAGCTGGTGTCCCGACACCTGCTCGAACCGGGCACGACCCAATTGCGGGATCCGGTGGGTCAGCGCACATTGTCCGGGTCCGGTCTCGACCTCCCAGCTCGACTGTTCCCAACTGGCCTGGAACTGCTGGGTGTTCGCCGCCAGCGCGGTACTGAGCAAAAGGATCGGAAAACCCAGAACCTGAACCACCAGGCGGCAATAACAGCAACGTTTCATACCCGGTGTTTCGACGCCCGCACAGTGCTTCTTGAGTACCGGGCTGGAATCGGATAACTGGCACAACATCTGCTAGGGATATGTCACAATGTGACATTGTCACTAACTGTACGAAATTCAGCCACATTCTCCCAATAAAAACATAGACTTTTGTCAGCATGACATGACAAATCGACAGATTGCCGTCTTATCCTGTCGAATAAGCATACAGTTCCTGAAATCCTGCCACAGCCCCTGCAAGACTCTATTATTTATATATATTACAACACGATATATAAAATACAGGTGTCGGTATTCCTGCTGACGGTATTTTTAATGTTAGCTTTTCCTTATTTTCTAATTAGCTAAATAGTCATGATTGAATGGTTATTCTGTCGAAATTCTTATCACTCTCCCGACGCACCTGCCACCTCCATTACCCGCCCAATCATAAACACCCTAACCAACTGTTTTAACAAACTTTATTAATTCTGGCCCGCAACCTGCAATAAGCCGCCGCAGTTCGGGCATGGACCCGGATAAAAACATACCAGCGCGGGTAACCGCCAAAACAGAACCGGCACCGGCTCCATAACATGAACCGGGTGCCCGAAGGACGGGAAAAATGGAAAATTTTACGCCAGTGGCATCACTGGTCGGTGGAGTATTGATTGGACTCGCCGGCGCTGCCATGCTGTTTTTCAACGCCAGGATCGCCGGCATCAGCGGTATCTACGGTGGTCTGCTGAACGCCAAAAAAGGGGATACCCTGTGGCGGGCTGTATTCATCGCAGGTCTGCTGAGCGGCGGATTGATCCTCAGTCTGTTTCAGCCCCAGATGCTCGAATTCGAAATGAACCGTACCACCGGGGCCATCATCGTCGCCGGCCTGCTGGTCGGTTTCGGCGCCCGCCTGGGGAATGGCTGTACCAGTGGCCACGGTGTCTGTGGTATCGGCCGCCTCGCACCACGCTCCATCGTCGCTGCCATCACCTTCATCATCACCGGCTCCATCACTGCCATCGTCATCAACCACTTTTTTGGAGGGAGCATCTGATGGCTGCCTATATCGTTCTGTTTCTCTGTGGCCTGATGTTCTCCCTGGGGCTCGGCATTTCCGGGATGACCCAGCCCGAAAAAGTCATCGGTTTCCTGGATTTCGTCGGCAACTGGGATCCCAGCCTGATGCTGGTACTACTGGGCGCCGTGATTACCTATTTCATTGCCCAGCGATTCATCCTGGTGCGTGAAACCTCGGTACTGGGTGATAAATTCCAGTTACCCACCCGCATGGATATCGACCCACAGCTGGTGGTCGGCGCAGCCATGTTTGGTACCGGCTGGGGAATGGTGGGCTTCTGCCCGGGGCCGGCCCTGACCTCGTGCATCACCGGCACCACCGAAGTACTCGAATTCGTCATCGCCATGTCACTGGGCATGTACCTGTTCGGCGCACTGCACCTGCGCTACAGCCGTGAACCGGACGGCGGCGCCAGTCCGCTGGATCACCCGAATACTGCCGGCGCACAGACCTCGGCACGGAGCGCCTGAGGAACCCGACCATGGTCAAGAGAACCCTTTTTGGCTCCAGTGTACGTCGCCTGGTTACGCTCCTGGTGCTGGGCACTGTGGGCTACGCCGCCTACTCCAGTTACAAGCGGAGCGATTCGCTGACCGTCGAGACGGACCCGCTCGCCGCACAAAAAGGCGAGGAACTGGCGCGCAACGGGCGCGACGGCATCGCGGCCTGTTCCAGCTGTCACGGTGAAAACGGTGAAGGCAACTTTGAACTGGGCTACCCGCGCCTGGCCGGCCTGCACCCGAAATACCTCGCCAAGCAGTTGCACGATTTCGCCCGTGACCAGATGGATATCGGGGTAAAAGTGGACCCAATCGCGCGCGACTACACGCAAACGCCCCGCATCTACAAGGATCTCACCATCTTCTCGCCCGGTATTCGCCGCGACCCGATGATGAACCCGATCGCACGGGCGCTGAGCGAGGAGGATATTTTCAACCTCTCTAATTACTACGCCAGCCTGCCCTTCACGGCGAAACCGGAGGCCGTCGATTTTGAAACCCTGGAGCGCGGTCACGATCTGGCCCTGCGCGGCAAACCGGAATACATGATGCCGCGCTGCAATGCCTGCCACGGGCCGGATGGCGAAGGCTTCGGGGAACACTTTCCGCCACTGGCCGGTCAGCCGCCGCAGTACCTGATCAAACAGATCAGCAAATGGCAAAACGGTGACCGTGACAACGACCAGTTATCGATGATGAAAAACACCGCCAACCTGCTGACCGACGGCGACAAGATCAACGCCGCACGCTACTACAGCAACAAGTCGTACCAGGTCAACGTGGAGTAAGCGGAAATGAAACAGGCATTTTTACCACTACTGTCACTGAGCATCCTCGTTACACTGGCAGCGCCGCTGCACGCTGAACCGACCGATCCGCTGGAAGTGCGCCCGACCCTGGTGGAACCACAGGTCAGCCTGCCCACCAACCTGGTCACCGTGCCGGTGGTCAACCCGGGCGAATACTTTGTGCCACCCCTGGTGGACGACATCCCGGACGACAAGACCGGCGACATGATTCGCTGGGGCCGCAATATTTTTGTGAATACCCAGAAGTATGCGCCGCGTTATGCCGGCAACGGACTCAACTGTGTCAGCTGTCACCTGTCGGAAGGCCGCCAGCCCTACGCGGCACCGCTGTGGTCGGCCTACCCCATCTACCCGATTCAGCGTAACAAGACCAAAACGGTGGTGACCTTCCCGCAGCGTATCCAGGATTGTTTCAAGTACAGCCTGGACGGTATCGCACCCACTGTCGACGCACCGGAAATGGATGCCCTGGTGACCTACGCCAAGTGGCTGTCGACGGCCGCACCGGTAGGTGTGGTGCTACCCGGCCGGGGCTTCGCCAGCATCAAAAAGACGCATGACCCCTCTCCTATCGAAGGAGAAATCATCTACAAGTCCCGCTGCGCCCTGTGCCACGGCGAAAACGGAGAAGGCCAGAAAAACCGTGACGGTGTCGGTTACATGTTCCCGCCGCTGTGGGGCACGGATTCCTTCAACCGTGCCGCCGGCCTGAATAAAGTCAAGACCGCCGCGCAGTTCATCAAGGCCAACATGCCGCTGGGCGCCGGCTACACCCTGAACGACGACGAGTCGCTCGATGTCGCTGCCTACATGTGGATTCACTTTCGCCCGGACGATCCGCGCAAGTCGTTTTTCATGAACCGTTTCGCTCCCAAGCCGGGAGGCGCCAACTGACATGAGTCCCGCCGAGATCAAACACACACTGGCCGGCCGCTTCTTTCCGTTTACGGAATGGCTGCCCATGCTGGACGCCGACACCATACGCAGTGACGTCTGGGCCGGCGTGGCGGCAGGCATCCTGATCCTGCCACAGGCCATTGCCCTGGCCACCATGGCCGGCCTGCCGCCGGAAGTGGGCCTGTACACGTCCATCTTTCCCATCTTCGTCTCGGCGCTGTTCGGCTCCTCCTGGCACGTGCTGTCGGGGCCCAACACCTCGATCTCTGTCATGGTGGCGACCATCGTGGGTGCCTATGCCAGCATCGGCACACCGGACTGGATCATGTACACACTGACGCTGACGTTCATCGCCGGCGCCATCCAGCTGCTGTTCGGCATCCTTAGACTGGGCGCCGTATTCAATTACTTTTCCCACACGGTGATGGTTGCCATCGTCACCGGCGTGGGTGTCATCATCATTGTCCAGCAGATCGGCAACTTTTTCGGCATGACCGTCAATCCCGGCGAACCGGTCGAAGACACCCTGTACTCGATCTTTTTCCGCATCCCCGATGCCAACTGGTGGGCAGCCTCACTGGGCATCCTGACGGTAGGAAGCGGTATGTTCGTCAAGCGCTTCTTCCCGAAACTCCCCTATATTATTGTTGCCGTGATCGTCGGCATGCTCGGTGGCTGGCTGCTGGACCTGTTGTTCGGCAGCGGCAACATCAATGTCGACAAGCTGGGTTACCTGTCCCTGGAGGCCCTGCCGCTGTCCGCACCGGATTTCAGTCCGACCAACTTCTACGAGGCCGCTGAAGGTCTCATCATGGGCGGCTTCATTATCGCTTTCCTTGGGCTGATGCAGTCAGCGGTGATTGCCCGCGCCATGGCGGTGCGATCGGGGCAGCACGTGGATATCGACCAGGAGGTCATCGGCCAGGGCCTGTCCAATATCGCTGGCAGCTTTCTTACCTGCTTCCCGAGTTGCGGCTCTTTCAACCGCAGCGCCTCCAATATCGATATGGGCGGCAGGACCCCGCTGGTCGGTATCGTCTCGGCCATCGTGCTGGCACTGCTGGTGGTCTTTGCATCGCCGGTAATCGCGCAGATGCCCCTGTCCGTGATGGCCGGCATCCTGTTCCTGGTAGGCGCAGCACTGATCAAGGTAAAGGATATCCGCACCCTGCTGTCGGTACGCGGCGAAGCCCGCATCTCTTTCCTGCTGGTCTGCTTCACCACTGTATACGGTGGCCTGCAGTGGGGCGTCCTGCTGGGCATCGCGGTATCCATCATTGCCTACATGCGCGCCGTATCGCGGCCAGAATTCGACGTCCTGTTCGAAAACGAAGCGGAACAGTACATGCCGGAAGGCGTCGACGACGCGACCGTCGTGCAGCTCTCGGGCAGCCTTTTCTTCGGCTCGACACACACCGTGGAACGCGCGCTGGCAGATATCGCGCGCGACGACCAGCGCGGCAAACCCCTGATCATTGCCGGTGAGCTCATCGACAACATGGACGACGCGGGCGTCGCCACGCTGGCCCAGGAAGCCCGCAAGCGCAAGGAAGCAGGCAACGGCCTGATCCTGTGGCTGCGTGACCATAACCTGGATGAATTACTCAAACGAAACGGTCTGTTCACCCTGCTGGGAACAGGCAACATCCACTACGCCACATAAGGAAGACAGGACAATGATGATCAAACACTGGTTTCTGGCTTGCGTGCTGACACTCGCTGCGGCTTCCGCCAACGCCGTGGAACAGGTCAAGTACCGGGTTCTTCTACAGGTCAGCGAAAACAGCATCGACAAGATGAACACCGCGCTGAACAACGCGCGCAACCTGCAGGAGCAGTTCGGCCCGGACAATGTCGAGGTCGAAATCGTGGTCTACGGCGACGGGGTCAATACCCTGAAGTACTATGCCCCGATCCCCATTGGCGACAAGGTGGAGGAGCTGACCACCAAGGGCGTCTACATCGCCATCTGTGAAATCGCCATGCGCAGCCACAAGCTGCGTCCTTCCGACATGCTGCAGCAGGTCCGTTACGTGGATTCCGGCGTTGCCGAGCTGGTCGAAAAACAGCACGAGGGCTGGGCGTATATCCGCCCCTGACACGGCATACCAGGCATGAAGCACAGACTGACATTACCGGGACTCCTGCTGGCATTCCTGCTCCAGCTCGCACCGCCGGCACAGGCCGGTGACGGCGAGGTGACCCTGATTCACATCGGCGACCTGCACGGCCACCTGGTGCCGCGCCCCAACATGCGCGACGGCGACCCGGATCGTGGCGTCATGGCGGGCGGGCTGGCCTACGTCTATGACCAGGTAAAAAAGATTCGTGCTCGGCACCCGCACAACCTGCTGGTAAACACCGGTGACACCGTGCAGGGTTCTGCCGAAGCCCTGTACTCCAGTGGCAAGGCCATGGCGGACATCCTCAACCTGTTTGAAATCGATGCCTTCGCGCCCGGCAACTGGGACTTTGTCTACGGGCCGGAACGTTTCCGCGAACTGTTTGCCGGGGTTGACGGCCGCAAGCCGATGTTCCACTGGCAGTCGCTGGCGGCCAACCTGTACTACGCCACCCTGTATGAATTCCCCGAAACACCCTATGCCGACGTGGCCGGGCAGCGGGTGGTTCCTCCCTACATGATCAAGGAGGTCAACGGGGTACGCATCGGCATCATCGGCCTGACCGCGGACCGCGGACCACAGGCGGTCAGCACGCGCGTCATGGACGGTTTCTACCTCACCCCGGGCGAAGATGAACTGGAAGCCGCCATTCCGAAGTTACGTGACCAGGAGAAGGTCGACCTGGTAGTCCTGATTTCGGAACGCGGCCTGGCCGCCAACCTGGAACTGGTGGAAACCTATCCCGGTATCGACGTCGTATTGTCTTCCGACATGCACGAGGAAACCTGGAAAGTACTGAAATCCCGATCCGGTACGCTGCTGGTCGAGGAAGGCCAGGATGGCACCATGGTCGGCGAGATGGACCTGGTCGTCAAGGACGGAAAACTCGCCAGCTGGGACTTCAAGGCGCACCGCATCACGGTTGAAAACAACCAGCCCGATCCCGTCATCGCCGCAAAGGTCGCGGAGATTCGCAGCGCTTTTGTGAAAGGGGACAAATTCGTACCACACGTAAACCCGATGAACGGCTCGGTACTGCGAACGCCCATCGACATCGTGATCGGTTATACGAAAGTCGCCCTGCACCGCTCCAATTTTTCCGACGCGGATTCCATGCCCGCCGTTATAGAAGGGTCCTCACACGACTTCCTCGCCGATGCCTTCAAGGGCGCCTGCGAATCCGACGTCGGCCTGATCCGGGGTTTCCGTTACGGGACACACGTCGCACCCGGCCCCATAAAACTGGAAGACATCTACCACTATATTCCGATCGGGCCGCAGATTGCCTGCGGCAAGATCAGCGGCGACGACCTGCGCATGATGATCGAGAACGGCGCCCAGGGTTCCCTCACCGGCATCATCGGCTACTGGGGCGGCGGCTGGCTGCTGGCATTTTCCGGCATCACCTATGACCTCGACCCGGGCAACGAATGGGGCTTCCGCGCCAGCAACATCCGCGTCAACGGCGATCCGCTCGACCCGGAAGAATACTATTCCGTCGCGGGTTACTGGTACATGGACCTGCCGGGCAGGATCAACCGCTCGTCCGCGCTGGATATCCGCGTACTGAAAGACCGCTTTGGCGGCATCGTCGATGCGACCGCCGTAGTCGCCTACTACCTGCAAACCCTGCCCAGCCATACCGTCAACCCGCGCCTCAACCGCGTCACACTGATCAAGCCCCTGCCGGCCCCGATCGGTGACAACCGCGAGATCCAGCCGCTGGCCGGCGTTCCGCACATCGAATACCTGTACCACAAGGATACCCCGTCCGTCGCCTTCAATGACCAGGGCAGAAAACCGGACCCCGCCGCCGAAAAGGATGACCCGTAATGGCCGAAAAAATTGCAAGCATAATCCTGCGCGGCAGGCTCCTGTGGATCCTGCTCAGCGTCGCTTTCGTGGCGTGGGCGGCCATGGGCGGACGCAACCTGCACCTGACCACCGACTACCGGGTCTTCTTCAGCGAGGAAAACCCGCAGCTCACTGCGTTTGAAACCCTGCAGAACACCTACACCAATAACGATAACATCCTGATTGTGCTGGCGCCGAAGAAGCACGGCGTCTTTACCCGCGAAACGCTGGGCGCCGTCGAGGCCATTACCGAGGAAGCCTGGCAGATTCCCTTCTCGATCCGGGTCGATTCATTGACCAACTACCAGCACACCGTGGCAGAGGGCGATGACCTGCTCGTGGGTGACCTGGTGACTGGCGGCGCCGAACTGCTGGACTCGGAACTGCGGCGGGTAAAGGAAATCGCCCTGCACGAGCCGCTGTTGCTGCACCGGCTGATATCGACCAGCGGTGAAGTCACCGGTATTAATGTCACCATCCAGACCCCCGGCAAGGACCAGGCCACGGAAGTGCCCAGCGTGGTCGCTTTCGCCCGCGACCTGGTAAAGAAATACCAGGCAAGCTACCCCGGCCTGGACATCTACCTGACCGGAACGGTGATGATGAACAATGCATTCCCGGAGGCGGCCAAACACGATATGCGCACCCTGGTACCGCTGATGTTCCTGGTTGTGTTTGCGTCCCTGTGGTTCCTGTTGCGTTCATTGAGCGGCATATTTGCCACCCTGCTGGTCGTCGCATTTTCGATTGCCACCGGTATCGGGCTGGCGGGATGGATGGGCATACGCATGACCCCACCGGTCGGCAGCGCACCTACCATTATCCTGACCCTGGCCGTCGCGGACTGCGTGCACCTGCTGGTCGCCTTTATGCATAACATGCACAAGGGGATGGAAAAGCGTGCCGCCATGGCCGAAAGCCTGCGTACCAATTTCACCCCGGTCGCTCTGACCAGCCTGACCACCGCCATCGGCTTCCTCAGCATGAACTTCTCGGACGCGCCCCCCTTCCGTGACCTCGGCAATATCGTCGCCATGGGTGTCGTTGCTGCGTGGCTCTACTCGTTTGTCTTTATGCCCTCCCTGGTCATGCTGCTCCCGGTACGGGTACACGCCAACCAGGAAAAAGCCAGCCACATGATGTCCCGGCTGGGTGAGTTCGTCATCCGCAACCGCGCGCTGCTGTTCTGGGGCAACCTGGTGTTGCTGGCAGTACTGGCCACCTCCATCACCCGCAACGAACTCAACGACCAGTTTGTCGAGTACTTCGACCAGAGCATCGAATTCCGGCGCGCCACCGATTTTGTCACCGAGAACCTCACCGGGATCTACACCATCGACTATTCCCTGGAGACCGGTGGCAGCGGCACACTCAACGAACCTGAAGCACTGGCCAAAATCGAGGAATTTGCCAACTGGTACCGGCAGCAGCCGGAAGTAATCCACGTCAACGTGGTCACCGATATCGTCAAGCGGCTGAACATGAACCTGCACGCCGACCAGCGCGACTGGTACCGCATCCCGGAAAGCCGGGAACTGGCTGCACAGTACTTCCTGCTGTACGAGATGTCGCTGCCTTACGGCCTCGACCTCAACAACCAGATCAATATCGACAAGTCCGCGACGCGCATGACAGTCACCGTGAGCAACCTGACCACCAATGAACTGCTGGGACTCGAAACCCGCGCCCGTGGCTGGCTGCAGGCCAACGCACCGGCACACATGCACACGGTGGGCGCCAGCCCGGCCATCATGTTTGCGCATATCACTTCACGCAACATCCGCAGCATGCTGAGCGGCAATGCCATGGCCATGCTGCTGATCTCCTTCCTGCTGATCTTCGCCTTCCGCTCGTTCAAGTACGGCGTGATCAGCCTGATACCCAACATCATGCCGGCTGTCATGGGCTTCGGTGTATGGGGGCTGCTGGTCGGGGAAGTGGGTGTTTCGCTGTCGGTCGTGGTCGCCATGACGCTGGGCATCGTGGTGGATGACACCATACATTTCATGAGCAAGTACCTGCGCGCACGCCGCGAGCAGGGCCTGAGTTCGGAAGACGCCATACGCACGGCATTCTCCAGCGTGGGCGTCGCGCTGATCATGACCTCGGTGGTGCTGATTGCCGGCTTTATCGTGCTCGCCCTGTCTTCGTTCAAGATGAACGCAGGTATGGGCCTGCTGACAGCCATCACCATAGGACTGGCGCTGTTTGCGGACTTCCTGTTCCTGCCACCGCTATTGATGAAACTGAAAGGGAAAAACCGATGAAGACATTTCTGACTTTTACACTGCCACTGCTGGCTTCCGTCAGCATGAGCACACCACTGCTTGCCGAAACCCCCGAGGAGCAGGGCATGGCCATTGCCGTAGAGGCCGACAGCCGTGACAACGGCTTCGGTGACTTCAGCGCTGACATGCTGATGATCCTGAAAAACAAACAGGGCGAGGAAAGTACCCGCCAGCTGCGCTCCAAAAACCTGGAGGTTGAAAACGACGGGGACAAGAGCCTCACCATTTTTGACAAGCCGCGTGACGTCCAGGGCACCGCGCTGCTGACCTTTACCCACAAGACCGGGTCCGACGACCAGTGGCTGTACCTGCCGGCCCTGAAACGCGTCAAGCGCATCGCCTCCAACAACAAGTCGGGGCCCTTCATGGGCAGCGAGTTTGCCTACGAGGACATCAGCTCCCAGGAAGTTGAAAAGTACACCTACAAGTACCTGCGGGACGAACAGCTCGACGGCGAGGATGTGTTCGTATTCGAACGCTACCCGGTGGATAAAAAATCCGGTTACACCCGCCAGGTGGTATGGATGGACAAATCCGAATACCGCGAGCGCAAGATCGATTACTACGATCGCAAGAACTCCCTGCTGAAAACCCTGACATTCAATGACTACCAGCAGTATGAAGGGAAATTCTGGAAGGCCAGCGCAATGAACATGGTCAACCACCAGACCGGCAAGAGCACCCGGCTGGTGTGGAACAACTACCGTTTCAATACCGGTCTCAAGGATCGTGACTTCGACCGCAACTCGCTGAAACGGGCGCACTAGGGGCCCGGGAACCGACATGCACACCGGACTTCCAGTCATCAGGACGGCACTTGCGCTGGGCACACTGCTGCTGTGCGCGGGCAACAGTCTTGCCGATGGCTGGTCGGGTGATGTGGCCACGCAGTGGAATGCCTTTGTAAAGGAACCGCTGGCCGATGAGCAGCATCGCAGCTACCTCTCGGTGTCGGCCCAGCCGGAATATTACCGTGAATGGGAGGATGGCAGTCGCAGCTTCCAGTTCGAACCGTTCGCGCGGGTCAGCCAGTATGACTCCAAACGCACCCACGTCGACATACGCGAGCTGAATTTCGGCATGGTGGAAGACAACTGGGAGCTCACAGCGGGCATCAGCAAGGTGTTCTGGGGCATGACCGAGTCACAGCACCTGGTCGACATCATCAACCAGGACGACCTGGTGGAAAACACCGACGGCGAGGACAAACTGGGGCAGCCCATGCTGAACCTGACCCTGGTCAGTGACTACGGCAACCTCGACCTGTTCGTATTGCCCGGGTTTCGTACCCGGACCTTTGCAGGCCCGGAAGGTCGACCGCGCTTCGGCTTCCAGCTCGTCGACCAGAACAACCCGGAGTACGAATCGGGCGCGGAAGAAAAACACATCGACCTCGCCGCCCGCTGGTTCCAGATGATCGGTGACTGGGAAGTCGCGGTTTCCCAGTTCAGGGGCACTTCCAGGGAACCGGGGTTCATGCTGAAAAGCCCCGGGGCACCGGGATCCCCGCAACTGGTCCCCTTCTACAGCCAGATCAATCATACCGGCCTGGAAATCCAGGGCGTATTCGGTGCCTGGTTATGGAAATTCGAGGGGATACGCGTCAACGGTTTCAAGGAACGCGGCGTAAAAAGCCGTTCCTACTTTGCCAGCGACTTCGGTTTTGAATACACCTTTGTACTGGAAAACGGTTTCGAGATTGGCGCGCTGATGGAATACAACTGGGACCAGCGTGGCCGTGATGCATTTACCCAGTTCCAGAACGACGTGCTGGTCGGCACACGGCTGACCTTCAACGACGTGCAAAGCACCCAGATACTGGCGGGCGTGATGATCGACGCAGGCAGTGCAGGGCGCAGTTACAACGTGGAAGCGGAGCGGCGTATCGGGGACAACTGGAAACTGTCCCTGGAAGCCCGTGGCGTGTTCCACGTCAAACCCGGGGATTTCCTGTACCAGTTCCGGCGGGACAATTCGCTGCGGATCAACCTGGCGAGATATTTCTGAGAATCAGTATAAATGAGGCGGGCAACATGATGAACCAGTTACACACTACTCCATCCGAGATTACGGATATAAACAGCTTGAAATGCAAATCAACCCGAAACGGCTCCAAGATATTCATCGTCGGGCACCAGGATTTCTCCCTGGACAGCCTCGCCAGTATGCTGGAATCAGCCGGCGACAACTACCTGGTTTCCTGTGTCGAACCCGGGGACGCCTGCATGGCCAAGTTCGTGGCCGCCGAACCGGATGTGCTGTTGATCCAGAACGAGGTACTTAGGGAACCCATCGAGCAGTTTATACAGGGCATCCTGGGGGAGTTCCCGGATATACGCTTCCTGGTGTTCGGCAAGAACATGAGTGACGACCACCTGTACCGCCTGGTGCGCTGCGGCATCCACGGCTACGTCAACGAGAGAATGAGCGGCGACCACATCAAGCGCGCACTGGAGTCTGTCATTGCCGGGCAGACCTGGATCGAACGCCATATCATGGAGCGCTTTATCTCGACCCAGCACGATCTCGACCAGGTAATGGAAGACCAGTTCTACGCCAGGATCGAGCAGCTCTGCACCGGTCTCACCCGGCGTGAAACCGAGATACTCTGTGAAGTCGTAAAAGGGCTGGCCATCAAGCAGATCGCCGAGGAAGTACACCTCTCCCACCAGGGTGTAAAGATGCACCTTGCCAAACTGTTCAGGAAGTTCAAGGTCAGCAACCGCAATCAGCTGATCCTGGCCACATTCGACGAAATAAGCCCGGTCAGGGACCTTTCAATCCTGCTGCGCAACGGCCTGACCCGCAGGATGGAATCTGCCGACTGAACACTTCAGACTGAATGTACGCCCTCCTCGCCCGGCCCCGCTGCCGGGCTTTTTTATCCTCACACAACAGAAAACCGGCTGTTATAGACACCAGTTTATTACGATTTCTTTTTTAGCCCGTATCGATGCATCGATCACTATGTCTATGTCTAGCTTTGGGCGCAGGGACAAATAGGTTCAAAGCCACTTCTACATCTGCCATCGAACTGTCATGTTTAGCCACGCATTAACAAAATAAATGACGCTGACCTTTTCAGTGCTAATCCCCGGGAGATGTACATGTACTTACGCAAGCTGTTACCCGTTTTATGTCTTACCCTGGCAGCCGGTCTTACCCAGGCTGCAACCAGGACCATCACCTTTATAGAACTCAATGATCTTCACGCCCACCTGCTGCCGCACAAGGACCTGGTGTCGGATGGCCATGGAGGAACCGTCGTTGCAACCCGTGGCGGCCTGACGCGTATCGCGACCGCGGTAAAGGCCATTCGCGCTGACAACCCGAACAACATACTCATGAACATCGGCGATACCACCCACGGCGGTGTCGAAGCCCTGTTTTCCATGGGCAACGCCGTCATGGGACCCTTGAATTCCCTGGGCATCGACGTCGGCGTTGCCGGCAACTGGGACTTTTACTATACCCCGGGGGTCACCCGTGCCCGCTATGGCCGCTTCGATACCAGTTTCGGCGGCGTCATCCAGGTGCCGATACCCGGCATGGACGAGATGGTCGGCATCATCCAGCCGAACTTCCCCAACCTGGGAGCAAATCTATCTGATTTCACAGATTTTTTTCCCATCCTCCCGGATTTCATGCCGGCCACATGGACCACCACCGTGGCGGGCGCAAAAATCGGCTTCATCGGCCTGACGTCCGACATCGTGGCGGACATGCACCCGCTGCTGGCAACCGGCTTCAACTTTGCCCAGGGGGAAGCGGAACACCTGGATATCGTGCAGCGCTACGCCGACCGGTTGCGTAGCAACGGCGCACACCTGGTGGTCGTCATGAGCGAACTGGGCATCCACAAGACCAAACGCCTGGCTGACCTGGTCAAGCCGGGTTCGGTCGATATGTTCTTCGCCGCGCATACCCACGAGGCACTCTATACGCCCATCACCTCAGACAGCGGGGCACTGGTGGTGGAAGCCGGTAACGATGGCTACCTGGGCCGCATGGACGTGGTGGTTGACGTACGCAAGCGCCGCCGCGGCACCACCGTAAAGGTAAAGAGCAAAAACTGGTCGCTGATCGAACTGGATGACAGTGTCGCCGATGACCCGGACATGCTGGCACTGGTCAACGAAGCACGTGCACCCTACCTGGGCGACAACGTGTTCCTGGAAGCTCCGCCATTCGTCATGCAGACCCTGACCCGGTCCATCGATACGGTCATCGGGCATGCCGACAGTCTGGTGGACCGCAAGGATTCACTGGAAAGCACGTTCAACAACGGCTGGGCCGACCTGCTGCGCCAGACTACCGGCACAGAACTGGCCATGACGCCCGGTTTCAGGATGGGCGCCACCATCGCCGCCACCGGTTCCGTGTACGAGGACGGTGCCGTTGCCGACGGCGCCATCACCATCGAGGACGCCTACCGCTTCTTCCCGATGGCCTACTCGATCGCGACGGCCCAGGTGACCGGCAAGCGCATGCGGGAAGTCATCGAGGAAACACTGACCAAGGCCTACTCCCCGGATGTATTCAAACAGCGCGGCGGCTGGAACTACGGGTACGCCGGCCTGGATATATCGGTGGATCTTGCCGCACCGGACGGCCAGCGCATCCAGTCGATGCGTTACAGCGACAGTGGTGTGGCGGTAGCAGACAGTGATCTCATCAGTATTACCGGTTGCCGGCGTACGCCCATCGAGACCGGCGCATTCCTGTGCAGCTACGAAGGTTTCACCAACATCGAACCGGTGATCGGTGGCGGGCCGGGTCCGTTTGACCAGTTACCCATCCAGGCAGTCGAACTGTTTCAGCAGGCGCTGGCGGCCAACCTGTTCAACGGCAGCCGGGTGAGCTTCACGGATACCAGCCATACGCCACGCTGGCCGGACACCGAATTCATCCAGCCACTGGACGGCGCAGGCGCGCCCACCGGCGCCAATGGCGGCGCAGAGGACTGCGGTATGTTCGCCTTCCTGTGCGGTGGTAGTGGCGGATTCGGAGGTGGTGGATTCTTCGGATTCTGATTCCTGACGCTGGCATGCCGGGCCCGCCTGCAAGGGGGTCCGGCATTAATTTCTGCCAACCTGTCAGTTAGTTACAAAAGTTACATACAGTTTCCTTCGGCTGGATTTTAAAATATAAACAACTACTTATAATTCCTGCCATCGTGCACAGACCCCCGATGTGGACTACAATCATGGGTATACCCCGGAACCCTGCCAGTTTGGCAGTATGAATCATCTTCCCGGAGGAGCCATGAGCAGCAAAAAAATATCCCTTGAAGTGCAATCGCTGATTGACGCCCAGGACAATCCGTTTGTGCTGATCGATGAGCACTACAACATCGTCTCCGCCAATATCGCTTACAAGCAGGCCTACGGATTCAGCGAACAGGATATCGTTGAACACAAGTGCTACGAGGTATCACACCGTTCCGACGTACCCTGCCATATGAACGGTGAAGACTGCCCGCACAAACGCGTGTTCGAAACCCGCAAGCCACACCAGGTACTCCATATTCATTACGATACCCACGCCCGGCCGGAGCACGTGCGCATCAAGGGATCACCGATTTTCGGCCAGGACGGCACCATGTACCTTGGTGAAGCCGTATTTCCGCTGGCGCACACCGAAGACCTGGACTGCGAACACCAGCGCATGATCGGCAAATCCAAGGCTTTCCAGGGCTGTATCGAAGCCCTTACCCGCGCGGCGGAAACCGACGCGCCGGTGCTGGTGTGCGGGGAAAGCGGTGTAGGCAAGGACCTGGCCGCAGAATACATTCACCGGCGTTCGGATCGCAGCGGTCGCAGCTTTACCATGGTGGATTGCAGCGCCATTTCCGAATCGGTATTTGAAAGTGAACTGTTCGGGCACGAACGCGGCGCGTTTACCGGTTGCATCGGCCGGCGCTACGGCCTGTTCGAGCAGGCCGACGGCGGCACCCTGTTTTTCAATGAAATCGGCGACCTGCCGCAATCGCTGCAGGGCCGTCTGCTCAACGCCATGGAAACCGGCCACTTCCGGCGTGTCGGCGGACGCGAATTGCTGAGCGCAGATGCCCGCATCATCTGCGCGACCAGCCACAACCTGCGCAAACTGGTCGCCGCCAGCCGTTTCCGCGCCGACCTCTATTACCGCATCGCGGGCATCATCTGTGAAATCCCGGCCCTGCACCAGCGCATCAGTGATGTACCGGACCTCGCCAGGGCCCTGCTGCACCGCATGGGCGCCAAGGATGACCCCAGTTACCACCTGACCGACGACGCCATCGAGCTACTGTGCCGGTACGACTACCCCGGCAACGTGCGCGAACTGCGCAATATCCTGCAGCGCGCGGCTTCCCTCAGCACCAACGGCATCATCACCGCGCAGGAGATTCATATCGAGGAATCGACCGAAACCCGTGGCAACAGCCCGGCGATCCACCTGGTAGACGATAACGGCAACGAACCCTCCATCAAGGGACTGGAATCCCAGTACATTGCCGAACTGCTGGCGGAGCACCAGGGGAAACGCTCCACGGTGGCACAGATCCTCGGCATCAGCGAGCGCACCCTGTACCGCAAACTGAAACAGTACGGCCTGCAATCGATCGGCAAGGCCAGCTAGCCCGCATTTCTCACCGGGTTCCGTAGCGAGGCGGTGGCAGGTCGTGTGATCAGCGGCGTTCGCGACCGAGGGCCGCGCAGGCATAGTCGACACTATGTCGAGCAGCCCGACCGAGTGAACGC